>Ga0335081_10002278_pt1 | contig 30205 bp, 26 predicted proteins | sample Lox_Sample_35_FD_206713 | JGI IMG/M metagenome (GOLD analysis project Ga0335081, IMG submission 206713) | Soil microbial communities from Loxahatchee National Wildlife Refuge, Florida, United States - Lox_Sample_3.5 | ecosystem: Environmental > Terrestrial > Soil > Wetlands | place: USA...
CCACCAAGGGCACGAAGGTACACGAAGGAAAAGCCCGCGCCGACGCACACAGGGTCCTTCGACTGTGCTGCGAATCGCTTCGTTTGCGGCTTCGTTTCGGATGACAGATTTGGAATATGGGCGGATGTGAGCGCGAGACGCGCTCCCGACAGCCGGCGGGTCGCCGGCGCTACGATGTCGCGACTGTTAGGTCGAACGTATTCGGACTGCCGAGTTGGAGGATGAAGGCTTCGGCCTTTTTCGTGGCGGCCTGGAAGCCGCGGAAGGTGGCTACTGTGTCCTGGAGCGGGTAGTAGAAATCCGGAGTCTGGCTGGCGTGGGCGTAGCAGGCTGACTTCTTCATATCGGCAACGGCGGTGATATCGACGTAGTGCGTGGGCGCGGGGAACTGGACGGTGTCTTCCCCGTCGGAGACTTCGAAGTAGTAAAGAGCGAAGCGGTGCTTGAGCTGCTTCCAGGATTCGAAGGTGAGGTTGGCGATGGCGCGGTGGTCGGGATGGTTGTCGATGGGCCAGTGGGTGATGACGGCGTCGGGAGCTTCGGCTTCGATAATTTTCTGGAAGGACTGGTAGTGGTCGTTGTCGACGATGGCGTGTCCGTTCTTTTGGTTGGCGTAGAGTGGGCGGGCTTTGAGGATCTCGCAGGCGCGTTTGGCTTCGGCGATGCGAATGTCGGCGGAAGTTTCCCAGGCGCCGTCGTTGAGGTAGAGGAGGGTGACGTCGTGTCCGGCGGAGGTGAGGCGGGCGATGGTGCCTCCGGCGGCGTATTCGGGGTCGCCGGGGTGGCCTCCGGTGACTACAATTTTGTATTTACGTTTTTCCTGGGCTAGGGTTGTGGTGGCGGCGGCAGCGGTGAGGGGGATGGCTTTTAGGAGGTCGCGTCGGTTCATTCTGAGTCCCTGGGTTTGGTCGAGGAGAGTGTATCGCGCCACGGGGGCTAAGGCCCCTTCTATTTGGAGGCTTGAACGCGGCGCTGAAGCGCCGCTCTTCCACGGAGGCGCCTGCGATCGAGATGAGGTTGTCGGAGAGGGATAAGACAGCGGATTCCACCTTCGTCGCTGTGCGACTCGTCGGAATGACAGAGACATTGTTAGATCTGAAACTCTGGAGACAGCGCCCAGAGTTGAGGTCACAAGTCAAAAGTCCCTACTCCTGGCGCAAACTGCGCGGCAGAAATGGGCGTCCATTCGTGGTTGGTTTCCTCACTGCGATCATCGGCGTATAGTGCGGGCTGTGTGAATCAGGGCTCACTGCGCTCGGACGCGGGGGGGTGGTGCCCGCGCCACAGTAGTACGACACATCTATGCGAAGACGAGAGTTCATTCAGATGACGGCGGTCGCGGGAGTTGCGGCTGCGGGGAGTTCTGCGTTTGCGGAGCTTCCCGTTGATGCTGAGGATTCGTTTTCTTCAAGACAGGAAAAGCGTCGGAAGGAGCTTTGGGGAGTGCTGGGGGATTTGCCTTGGAATCACAAGCCCGGGCCGCCGCGGGTTATCGGGACGGAGGATCACGATACTTACACGCTTGAGCGGCTGGTGCTTGATTTGAATGGAGTCGAGGCGGTGCCTGCCATTTTGCTGCTTCCGAAGAAGCGTCGAGAGAAGGCTCCGGGGCTGCTTTACATCCATTGGCATGGCGGGATGTACGACTTGGGGAAGGAGCAGCTGCTTCGTGGCGTGGATGCGCAGCCCGCGTATGCTCCGGTTGTCGCGGAGAAAGGGATTGTCACGCTGGCGATTGACAGCTGGTGTTTTGGCGAGCGCAAGCATGAGCATGACGGTGGCGAGGGTGAGCAGACAGCGTTCAAGCTGATGCTGTGGCGGGGGCAGGTGCTGTACGGGATGATGATGTTTGATGAGTTCCGGGCGATGGATTATCTGGCGGGGCGTCCGGAGGTGGATGCGTCGAGGATCGGGGCGTTCGGAATGTCGATGGGATCCACGAAGGCGTGGTGGCTGGCGGCGCTCGATCCGCGAGTGAAGGTATGCATGGATGTCTGCTGTCTCACGGATTATGAAGAGCTGATCCGTGAGCATGGGTTGAAGGGGCACGGGATTTATTACTACGTCCCGTCGCTGCTGAAACATTTTCAGACGGCGGAGGTTAATGAACTGATCGTGCCGCGGGCGCATTTGAGCGTGAATGGGAAGAGGGATCCGCTGACTCCGGCGGCGGGAGTGGAGAAGATCCGCGATTATTTGATGCCACTGTATGCGAAGTACGGGAAGGAGTCGGATTGCCGGATTGAGTTGTTTGATTGCGCTCATGTGGAGTTGCCGGAGATGCGAAGGATTATTTTGGAATGGATGGATCGGTTGGTGGGGTGAAGTCACACAGGGGCTAAAGGCCGATTCTGATGTGGGCTTGACGCGGCGCTGAAGCGCCGCTCTTCCACGGGGATGTCGGCGGTTGGATTGGTGTGAGATTCGAAATACGGCCAGGACGACAGATTCCTCCTTTGTCGCTTCGCGACTCGCCGGAATGACAACGCTTGGTGAGGTGGTGTCGGGTATGAAAAAACTTTTCGGGGTGCTGTGTGCGGTGGCACTGATGGGAGTTGTGGGTGCTCAGAAGTCCGAGTCCAGGAAGGCCATGACGTTTGCGTTGGAGTGTGCGGGCGGGGATTGTCCGCTGCTGACGGGGGCGCCGCAGACTCGCGGGATGCGAGGTGGGTCGGTGAGATTGAGTCTGGGAGAGAGTGTGGGCTGGCATTCGACGGGCGCGAACGAAGAGGCGCTCGTCATCCTACATGGGTCCGGTGCGGCGAGTATTGAAGGACAGGCGGATGTGCCGCTTCATGAAAAGACGCTGGCGTATATCCCGCCGGGGACGCGGCATAACGTGACGAATACGGGGACGGAGACAATGGAGTATGTGTGGGTGGTGTCTGCGGCGAAGTGAGTGCATTTCGCAAATCGAAACCCGCACCTCTCGCGAAAAAAACCAGCGGGGTATGGGCGCTCATCGATTCAAGCATCCTGCTTCGCTTCGCTAAAGGTGAAGAGGGACGGGACAGCGGATTGCTCCTGTCTCGCTTCGCTCGCGCGTCGGAATGACAAATATCTTGATGGATACGGTTACGTGATGGATCGGGAGATTCTGAAATCCGTGGCGGAGCAGATGATGACTTCGGGTGAGGTCAGCGTTGGGGGGAAGATCTCGCGAGTGGCGCGGACTGGTGTGCGGAAGTTTCGAACGGTGCGGTTTGAGATGGGTGGAGTGGAGTATCAGGGGATTGAGCAGAATCCGGAGAAGCCGAGCCGGTGGGGAAAGCTGGCGCGGGAAGGACATCGGGTGGTGCAGTTTCGGGATTTGGGGTCGGGGAAATATGTGGCGGCGGTGGTGGATGGCAAGGTTACGGAGTATGGACACCGGGGCTGAAGCCCCTTTTTTGCGCCTTGACGCGGCGCTGAAGCGCCGCTCTTGCACGGTTGTGTCAGCGGTCCGGATCAGGCCGAGGTTACCGGAAGTGACGGGAACAACAGATTCCTCCGTCGCCGCTGCGCGACTTGTCGGAATGACAAGTGCTTTTTGGATCGGTCCCCGCGTTTATTTTTCGGTCAGCAGATCGGTGATCTCCTTTTCGAAGACGGAGGCGTCTGTGGCGCCGATGTGTTTCTTGCGGATTTGGCCTTGGCGGTCGATCAGGAAGGCGATGGGGAGGCCGAGGACTCCGCCGTATTGCTCGCCGAGTTTCGCGTTGCCCATGACGACCGGGTAGTTCATTTTGAATTGCTTGGAGAAGGCGGGGACGGGGTCGGGGGAGTCGTCCATGGAGACGCCGATGATTTGGAGTCCTTGCGCGGCGTATTTGTTTTGCAGGTCGACGAAGTGTGGGATCTCGGCGCGGCAAGGTTCGCACCAGGTGGCCCAGAAATCGAGGAGGACGACTTTGCCGCGGTAGTCGGAGAGTTTGAGGGACGGACCTCCGGTGGGTTGTGAGAGATTGAAGTCGGGAGCGGGATGCGGCTGCGTGCTCGATACATGCGGAGTGTGGGTTACGTAGCGATGGGCTGCGTAGATGGCGGCGAGGATGAGGACGATCAGGAGGAATAGCGTTCGTCTATTTTTCATTTGTAGTTCATGCAGTGAAAACCTTTCACCACAGGGACACAGAGGTCCACAGGGAAAGTCAAAGTTCCCGAACCCGAGTGATCGATAGGCAATATCGATCGCCATTTCAGTATAAGAAAAAGTGCGCTCGCTGGGCGGCCCTTCGGTTTTGCTCAGGGCAGGCTTAGGGGCTGTTCCCCACAAACATGGGCGAAAGCGTCCGCCCTTTCACAACCTTATTCGCCTTTAGCTACTGGATAGCCTTTTTGGACCCAATCTGTGCCGAAATTGTTTGGGATGTAGAGGGATTTTGCGTTGGTGAAACCCATGGAGTGGAGGAGGTCGTCGGCGGGTTTCATGTTGGGGCAGTGGGTCCAGGGACAGCATCCGCAGTAGAGCACGATGAATTTGTTGCGCGGGAGGGAGTCGACGCGGGTGCGGAGGCGCTGGAGAGCCGAAGGATCGGAGGCGGGTCCGATGTATTCGGAGTTGGGGATGTGGGCCTGGGTGTAGAGGACGTGAGATCCAACGTGGATGAGGAGGGGCTTGTCGGCTTTTGGGGATTGCAAAATTTTGACAAGGTCGTCGGTGGTGATTGTGTGGGAGGTAGCGATTTGGCTGGCCTGGAAGGCGAAAGCGGAGATGGCGAAGGATACGAGTGAGAGGATAAGGAAACGTCGAGTCGCGTTCATGAATTGTTCTCCATCTCTAATCTAGCGTATTGAGATAGGGGATTGGGTGATGGGAATCACTTCTATCAGTTGCAACGTCACTTGAGCCTTGGGAATAAGGACAGCGGATTGCTCCTGTCTCGCTTCGCTCGCGCGTCGGAATGACAACAGGTTGTTCGAGAGCGAGAAGGAGATGAAGAGTTCTTGTTTTGTGACGATCTTTGTTTACAGCACGTGCGCCGTTCAGGATGACAAACGCTTGATATGACGACGAGCCTTTAAGACCAACACAAGGTCCCTCGACTACGCATCAAATCCGCTTCGCGAAATGGATGCTCCGCTCGGGATGACAATGTTTGGTAGCGGGTGGGGGTGAGGGCTTACGGCGTGGTTTCTGTGATGGTCAGGATTTGATCTGGCTTTATGTTCTTTAGAACCTGCTTGATCCCACTCGGCCAGATTAGTTCGATCGAGTCTATGTTGGTGGTCTGCCCCAGGCCGAAGTGGACTCGTTTGTCGCTGGAGGAGTTGTAGCTGACTGTCGTGCTGGCCTGGTTGTACTGCGTTCCCGCCGATGTGGTGACGCTTACTTTTGTGCCGATGCCGTCGCGGTTGGATTTCACGCCGGCTAATTTCAGGATGAGCCAGTGGTTGTGATCGGGGGAGCGGTTCATCCAGAGTTCTGCGGGACCGTTAAGGACGCTTACGACTGCATCGACCTTCCCATCATTATTTATGTCGCCGAAGGCTGAGCCGCGGTGCGGGGACGGAATCTGGAAGGATGGCCCGGCTTTGGAGCTGACATCTTCGAAAGTGAAACTGCCTTTGTTGCGAAAGACACGGTTGGGCAGTGGGAAGGGGCGGTGCGCTAGTTCTTGGGCGTTGTCGAGAATGTCGGAGTTGCTGGTGAAGAGATCTTTGCAGCCGTCGTTGTCGAAATCGAAGACGCCGACACCCCAAGCTGTTGAGCGGCTGGTGGCGACTGCGAGGCCGGAAGGCGCGGTCATGTCCTGGAATTGTCCGTTGCCGAGATTTTTGTAGAGAGGGAAGCCTTCGCCGAACATGGCGGTTTCGAAGATGTCTGGCTTGCCGTCGTTGTCGACGTCGCGAAAGTCGGCGGCCATGCCGGCGATGGGACTTCCGAAGGCGTTGTAGGCAACTCCGGCGGAGATGGCGACGTTCTTAAATGTACCGTCGCCTTGATTGCGGAACAGGTAATTTTCGAACGTGTCGTTGGCGATGAAGATGTCGGTGAAACCGTCGTTGTCGTAGTCGGCGAAAGCAAGTCCCATTCCTTTACCGATGTATTGCGAGATGTGAGATTGGTCGGAGACGTCAGTGAAAGTTCCGTCGCCGTTGTTGCGGTAGAGAATGTTGGGCGTACCGAGAAATTCGACTGGCGAACAGTAGGCGGGTTGGCCGCCCTGGGCGCAGAGCTTGGCGTTCGAGATTGAGTAGTTCAGGTAGTTGACGACGAAGAGGTCGAGAAGGCCGTCGTTGTTGTAGTCGAACCATCCAGCGGCGATGGACCAGGCTTTTCCGAGTTTGGGGACCATGCCGGCCACGCCGGCTTTCGCGGTGACGTCGGTGAAGGTGCCGTCGCCATTGTTGTGGAAGAGCTGATTGCGGTTTACTCCGGTGACGTAGAGATCGACGAAGCCGTCATTGTCGTAGTCGCCAGCGGCGACTCCCATGGAGTATCCCGCGCCCTGGAGTCCGGCTTTTTCGGTGACGTCGGTGAAGGTGCCGTTTCCGTTGTTGCGGTAGAGGCGGTTCCAGTAGGCGGGGCTGGATTTTTCGAGCGAGGGGATTGCGGCGCCGTTGGTGAAGAAGATATCGAGGAGGCCGTCATTGTTGTAGTCGAAGAGGGCGATGCCGCCGACCATGGTTTCGAAGGTGTAACGCTGAGGGCTGACACTGTTCTTGAGGATGAAATCGATTTTTGAGTTGCGGGTCGTGTTGTCGAATTGGATGGGGGATGCGGCGGTTTTGTTAGCCGGCTTCGCCGGTTGAGCTGTGTGGTGTTGAATCGGAGATTGGGCGACGAGCGCGGAAGAGATCACGAAAATAAGAAGCAGGAACAGCCAGCGGAGGCCGCGATGAGGGATAGGACAGCAGATTCCTCGTCGCGTTGCTCCTCGGAATGACAAGAGATTGTGGGAGGTCAGAGGGAAGTCAAAAGCTCTTGGGTCTGGAGTTCTTGGGTTTGGATTCGTGGCGTAGCTTGGGTTCGGAGAGGGGGACGGGGCAGCAGGTTCCTCGTCGCGTTGCTCCTCGGAATGATGAAAGTTGGGGTTTCGCGTTGTCGTCAGTTTAGCCACGGACCCTTCCCGTTTGACCCACTCTTTTATCATGGCGCGTCTTCGGATAGGCTAGTTCCGGGCGAAATGAGCAGATTTGATTCAGGTCGGGCGGTTTCGCGACGGTTCGCGCTCAGCGCGTTCATGGCGCTGTGCGGTTGTGTCCACGTTAGCGCGCAGAATCCCGATCACTCAGGCGCGGTGCTGACGCACACGGAGCAGATCCGGCAACTGACGCCGGCGCAGGCGGCGCAGGGATATCCGGTGCGAGTTCGGGGAGTGGTTACAGATGATGTTCCGTCTCCGGACTTTTTTGTGCAGGATGCAACGGCCGGGGTTTACGTGGAGGGCGCGCGATCCTCGCCATTTGTCCATCATTTTGGCGACCTAATCGAAGTTGAGGGAGTGACGGGGCCGGGGAAATTCGCTCCGGTGATTTTAGAGAAGAAGTCGCGGATCATTGGGCGCGCCGAGTTGCCCAAGAGCCGCATTTACGCGTTCAGCGAATTGGCCGATGGGCAGCTGGATAGCCAGTGGGTGCGAGTGCGAGGGATTGTGCGCGCGGTGTCGATCGATCGAACTTCCTGGCGAGAGACGACGCTGGCGATGCGAGTTGCATCCGGAGGCGGGCAGTTGATCGTGCGCGTTCCGATCACGATTGAGCAGGACTTTTCGAACTGGATCGATACCGAAGTTCTGCTGGAGGGAGTTTGCGGGAGCCTGTTCAATGCACAGCGGCAACTGACGGCCATCATGCTGTACGTTCCGCGGCTCAGCTTTATTACGGCGGAGATGCAGGCTCCGGCAGTGCCGGTTTCGTCGCTGCTGACTTTTGCGCCGGGAGAAGGCATGCGGCATCGGGTACGGGTGCGCGGAGTTGTTGGCTATCAGGAACGCGGGAAGGCGGTATTTCTGGAGGCGGAGGGCAGAGGGCTGCGCGTTCTGACGACGCAAGATGCAAAGCTGAATGTGGGCGACGTGGTAGATGCGGTTGGATTTCCGGCGACAGGAGATTCAGCGCCTGTATTGATGGATGCAGTCTTCAATCGCGTGGGGGTATCGGTGCCGGTCGAGGCGGTGCCATTGGATCTGTCGTCCCCGTGGGAAAAATACGATTCGATGCTGGTGGAAAGTCGGTCCACACTGGTGGGTCGAAATGTGCAGCTGGGCGGCGTGCAATTGTTGCTTCAGCAGGACCAACACCTATTTGAAGCTTCGCTGTCGACCGCCGAGTCGGCATCACTGTTGCTGTCAGTTCCGTTGAATAGCCAGGTTCGAGTGAGAGGAATCTGCCTGGTGCAGAGCGGCGGAACATGGTCTGTTCCGCAATCGCTGAGGCTGTTGCTGCGCACGCCGGATGATGTGGTCGTGCTCCATAAGCCATCATGGTGGAATCTGCGTCACACAATTTGGGTCCTCGGCCTAACGGTGGGAATTCTTCTGATTGTAATGACGTGGATTGTAGTGCTGGGGCGCAGGCTGCGGGAACAGATGGAATTGATCCGGCAGAAGCTGAGGAGCGGAGCAGTGCTGGAGGAACGGAACCGGATCGCGCGGGAACTGCACGACAATCTCGAGCAGGAGCTGGCGGGGATCACGATGCAGCTGGATCTGGCAGTGGACTGTTTCCAACAAGCCCCGAAGGTCGCAAGGCAGGCTTTGGAGACGGCGCGCAACATGAGCCGGCACAGCATGGTGGATGCACGGCGGTCGGTGTGGGACTTGCGGTGTCATTTATTGGAAGAAGGGGATCTGGTGTCGGCATTGCGGCAGATCGTGCAACCGACATCGGGGCGGGGCGAGGTGCAGGTGAATGTGAAGGTAATGGGATCGCCGGTGCGACTCGCTCCCACTACCGAGATGAATCTGCTGCGCATTGGACAGGAGGCTGTGGCGAACGCGATCAAGCACGGACATGCGCGGAATGTCACGGCCATTCTGGAGTATGAGCAGGAGAGAGTGCGGTTGAGTGTGACGGACGATGGGCGAGGATTCCAGCCGAAAGAAAATCCTCCCAGCGGCCACTTTGGGCTTCTGGATATGCGGGAGCGAGCACACTCGATGGGCTGCGCGCTTGAAGTGGAGAGCGCGCCGGATTGCGGGACGAAGGTGTCAGTGGAGATTCCGCTGAAAACTGAAGAAGGGGCCCTGCTGTGATCACGGAGAATAAGACCGCGCGAATCATGGTGGTGGATGATCACTTCATGGTGCGGATGGGGTTGTCGTCTTCGTTGAACGCGGAACACGATATGGAAGTGATCGCGGAGGCAGCGAACGGCGAGGCTGCGCTGGAGCAGTATCGGAAACATCATCCGAGCCTGGTGCTGATGGATGTGCGATTGCCTGGGATGAGCGGGCCGGACGCTGTCGGAAAGATCATGGAGGAGTTTCCGGAAGCGAAAATTCTGATGCTTTCGACGCACTCTGGAGAAGAAGAGATTTTTCGATCATTACAGGCGGGAGCTCGGGGATATATTTTGAAGAGCGTGATGCGAGAGGAATTGCTGCGAGCGATTCGCGATGTGTGCGATGGGAAACATTATGTGGACCCAGCCGTGGCGTCATTGCTGGCAGAACGTCTGGCGCAACGATCATTGACCGGGCGGGAGTTGGAAGTCCTCAAGATGGTGGCGAAAGGAATGGGGAATAAAGAGATTGCTGCGAAGTTGAACATCGCCGAAGTGACAGTGAAACTGCATGTGAGTCACGTGCTGGATAAGCTCAACGTACGAGATCGTACGGAGGCCGCAACTGCCGCATTGCGGCGCGGCATTATTTCGCTGGAGTAGATGTTGTATCGTCGGAAGACATCGGTTCGTCTGCGTGGTTGGCTGAAGTGTAACGGAATAGGCAAGCTTTCGCGCTTTGTTCCGCACAATGGTAAAGATTCGTGATGCCGATTTGGTTCTGCCGAGAGTGCCGCTCACAGCGACTCTTCGAGAATTTTCAGATCTTTCACGTGCCCTAAGATTCGTTCCCGACGCTGTTCATACTCTTTCGCTTCATCGGTAGCCATTCTCAGACAGGTCGCGGTACCGAGTGCTTCGGTCTGCTGCTCGGTGAGTTTGGCGATCTCTTCTTTCAGGCGGTGGATGCCTTCAGCGGTCTCTGAGCGGTCGCGGAGGATACCATTCGGATGTCGAAGAGTCAGAAAGTGACGCATGCCAAATTGCGCAACGTGGCAGTTTGTCAGGCCCTTTTCAGCAGGCGGGTGATTCCGACCAAGATCACAGCGCCGACGAAGGCGACGATGATGGAACCTACCATTCCGCTTCCAGTTGAAATGCCCAGCAATCCGAAGATCCAGCCTCCCAGAATGCCGCCGAGAATTCCGAGAATGATGTCGACAACGACGCCGTATCCTCCGCCCTTCATTACCTGGCCTGCGAGCCAACCGGCGATAAGTCCGACGATAATCCAGACGATGAATCCCATTGCTCCTCCTCATTTGTTCGAGATTTTACTGAAGACGCTAAGCATCGGCATTCGCTGTGAGCCTGTTAACTGCAATTTTTGACAGTTCAAGAATTATTGCTTTTGGAAAAGCGCGACACGTCGGATCAACCAGGATTGATGCTGCTGCCCACTTCTAAGATCATACGATTTTTTATATGAAACTGTCCCTTTTGATAGTGTTCGGTTGTGCACAAGTGTGGTCAAAATGCAGGACACTAAGGAGAAGTTGACCTTGTCGCCGTTCTCGACGGGGTGTCAGGGGATTTCCCCACCGGGAACGGCTTGTCGCTTCTTTCGGTGCTCACCTTCCCGCCAATTGTCTTCGGAGACTCAGTCACAGAGCCGATGCCAATCAAAACCCAGAAAGGGCCCTCAACCGCGGGTGGGCCCGAAATTCGAAGGTTCTCCCACGACTAATCCAAGGTCAAAGTGGGGAGGGTTCTGCAAGCAAGCCGTAGCATCGTGACGGCCCTTTGGATACGATTGCGGTTGAGGCAATCGCAAGTGCAAGCCTTGTCGTGCGTGGGTCCATAGGCAGCTATCTTTCCATGGTTTTGACAGACTCAACCCGTACGCCCTGGTGGTCGTGGACTTGGCCTGTCGTGGGTCTGCTCATTCTGGTTGTGCACTTCGTAGCTGGGCCGGGGATTGTGCTCCAGGCGGCCGAAGCTTTTGCTTTGGTGGCGACTGTTTTTGCTGCAGTGTTTCACGCGGAGATTATCGCGCTGCGCGTGGGTGAGCCGTTCGGGACATTGGTGCTGGCTCTGGCTGTAACAACGATTGAAGTGGCACTGATTGTGTCGATGATGATTGGAGGCGGAGCAGAAACAGCCAGCCTGGCGCGCGACACTCTTTTCGCGGCTGTGATGATTGTTTGCAACGGCATCATCGGCATCTGTCTTCTTGCTGGCGGTATGCGCCATCGGGAACAGGGATTTCAACTGCTCGGAGCGAATGCGGCGCTTACGGTTTTAATCGGGCTAACGACGCTGACCCTCGTTCTTCCCAATGTCACGATCACGACCGTGGGCCCGACCTTCAGCCGATCGCAACTCGCTTTCGCGGCCGCGGTTTCGTTAGTCCTTTATGGGGCATTTGTGTTTGTGCAGACCGTGCGACACCGCGATTATTTTCTTCCCGCGGGTGGCGATGGTGTCGAGGAACATGCGCTTCCGCCACCGAATAAAGTGGCGCTGACCAGTTCGGCATTGTTGCTGGCGTCATTGGTCATCGTTGTGGCGTTGGCAAAAGCGTTGACGCCCGCCATCGAAGGCGCGATTGATGCGGTCGGCGCACCAAAAAGCGTGGTGGGTATCATTATCGCTGCGCTGGTTTTGCTTCCTGAAGGCTTAGCGTCATATCGAGCGGCGGTTGCGAATCGTCTGCAAACCAGCGTCAATCTGGCTCTGGGGTCAGCGTTAGCGAGTCTCGGGCTTACGATTCCTGCTGTTGCGGGGATCTCGCTTTTTCTGGGAAAGCCGCTGACACTCGGGCTCAATCCCAAAGAAGAACTGCTTCTGGCCGTGACCCTCGTTGTGAGTATTCTTACGCTTGGAACGGGGCGCACTACCGTGCTGCAAGGGGTGGTGCACATCATTATATTTGCGGTTTTTCTTTTTCTGGCTGTGGCGCCATAGGTTGCGCCGTCGCCGTCGCGCAGAAGTCTGTGTAGAGCGTTTCTTTCGCTTCTTCGGAGCCTCCTAGGGCCCCACTTCACACCCACAGCTTGCGCCGTGAACTGTACTCTTTCGCCGCTTCGCGGGTGCCTTTTTCCGCCGGGCGATTTGGCGTTTTAGTGGTTTGGGGACCGATAACGTTTTCGAAAACCTTTTACCTATACGAAAGTAGAGTGCACTCACCTTACTTATGCACAGCAGACGGGCGGCCTAGTAGAAATCTAGTATTAACAGTTTCCTAAATCGATTTGCCGGTGAATGGAAGTTTGCCTGCAGTCGAGTGGCGGTCTTGTATCCCTTACAGGTTAAAGCAGTCTGGAGGCGGTTCTATGAAGAGATTCTTGGTCTGCACTCTCCCGCTGTTTTTCGTGATGGCAAGCGTTGCATCGTTTGCGCAGAGCACGAACGCGGGCGATATTCGCGGCACAGTGACGGATGCATCGGGCGCACTGATTCCGGGCGTCACGGTGACGGTTGCGAACGTGGACACAGGTGTGTCGAAGACATTCACGACTAACGATGCGGGTCTGTACGACTCGGATTCGATCGTCACGGGGAACTATACAGTTACGTTCTCGAAAGAAGGATTTCAGAAACTGGTGCGCGGCCCGATTACGCTACAGGTCGGATTCACGACCGTGAATGGCGAATTGAAGGTTGGGTCGACTGCGGAATCGGTAACAGTTGAGGCAGACGTTCAGTTGCTGAAGACCGAGACCAGCGAGCAGAGCACGACATTTACGTCAAAGTCGATGACGCAACTGCCCCAGGTGACGCAGGACTGGGAGAACTTCATGATCCTGCTGCCGGGAGCGAGCGGTTGCGCCGACCTGAATAACGGCTCCTGCTCACAAAGCACGAACAATCCCGGTCAGGAAGTCGCGGTGAACGGAAACCTGCCTTACAGCAACGTGATCGCCGACGGAGCGTCGACGACGCTGTCTCACAGCCAGAATGCGAATCCGTCGACATTCGAGAATGTGAGCGAAGTGCAGGTGAATACGTCGTCGTTCTCAGCGCAGTACGGGATCGGCGGCATCATCTTCAACCAGGTCACGAAGGGCGGAACGAACAAGTTCCACGGGACGGCATACGATTTCATTCAGAACGATATGCTGACGGCGCATCCGTACTTCAGCACGGGTGCGATCCCATTCCTGCGATACAACAACTTCGGCGGATCGATTGGCGGTCCGGTGCTGAAGAACAAGATGTTCTTCTACTTCAACTATGACCAGATCGTGAATCACGGGAACAATCACGGCTATAACACTCTGCCGACGGATGCCAACATTGGCGGCGACTTTACCGGGATGAACCAGATTTTCGATCCGACGACGCAGACCATCGCGTACGACGCTCTGGGCAATCCTTATCCCGTGAGGAAGAGCTTTGCCAGCGAGTATGGATCGAATGCAATCCCGACCACGATGTTCGATCCGGTCGCGGCGAAATTTCAGGCGCTCGCTTTTCCGACCACGGCGAATCACCCGTCGTTCCTGACTCCGATTCCCGGTGGTCAGTCAATCGGAGGCGAAGGCCAGCCGAACAACAATTGGTACTACAACCAGCTGACCTCGAACCCGGCGAAGCGGTACTTCGGGCGTTTGGACTGGGATGTGAAGTCGAACAATCGGATCACGATATCGGATACACAGGCCGATTTCACCTATCCCGGCCCGAGTTCGATCTCGAATTGCCCCATCGGCTGCCAGAACGGCTACGTAGATAACAACAACGCGCAGATCACCGACGTGTGGAACATCAGTACGACGATCGTGAACGAAGCCAGAATCGGCTACACCAACCAGATGAACTACTTTACGGACAGTTCGCTGGGCAAGGGTTATGCGGCTCAGCTTGGCTGGCAGTTTGCGAAGGTCGACGATTTTCCGGGATTTGAGACCACCGGCACGTATCCGTATTCATGGCTGACGCCGGGTAGCAACTCGGTGTACAAGGAGCACGTCTTTGATCCGTCCGATGTCGTAACGATGATCAAAGGCAAACACATTTTGCACTTCGGCGGCGAGGTGTTGATTTACCGGGATAACTCGACTGCCTGGGGCAACGCGACCGCTGGCAACATGCAGTACTCAGGACAATACACCAAGCAGTACACAACGGATCCTACTGTTTGCGGAGCGAGCGCCAACGGCGCGGCTTGCACAGTTCCGGAAACCGGATTTGAGTATGCGGACTTTTTGTTGGGATACATCAATAACTGGTCGGCAAACCAGAGCCCAGAATATGGGGCACGCCTGAAGAGTCCGCAATTCTTCGTGCAAGACGACTTCAAGATTCGTCCAAACCTCACGATCAACCTTGGGTTGCGGTGGCAGATCAATCATGGCTGGAATGAGGTGCACGGGAACATCGTGAACTTCGATCCGACGATCATCAATCCGGCAACGAATACTCCAGGTGCAGCCTGGTATGCCAGCACGCACGCCAATGGACGGACGGCGCTTGAAGCCAACGTTTACGATACCTTTTTGCCCCGTGTTGGATTTTCATGGGCAGTGCGACCCAACACGACCGTGCGCGGCGGCTTCGGGCTTTACGCCTACAACTGGAGTCTCGATACTTATGGATCGGGTATGGGCAATGCTGTCGGTGCGTCGGGCAATTACACCGACACCAGCAATGGCATCACGCCGGCGGTGACTCTGGGTGGGAATGGGAACCTTATCACTCCAGTGACTGGCGGAGTTTCAACTACGCCGCTGCCTTACACATCGGGCTCGACGGATCCAACGCGCTTCAACGGAGGCGGATTCCAAAACTATGAGCAGTACCACACACCGGTTCCCAAGATTTATCAATGGAACTTTGGGGCGCAACGTTCGTTGACGACGGACATCGTCGCCGAACTTGCCTATGTGGGAAGCCATGGCTTCAATCTTGCCTTCCCGGTTGATATTAACCAGGTACCGCAGAGCGGCTGGGCGCCGAGCGATCAACAGAATCGTCCATATCCGCAATACCAAACCCTGCAGACTGCAAGCAGTCGGACCAATGCGATCTCGAACTACAACGCGTTGCAGGCGTCGATCACGAAGCGCATGACGCGGGGATTGAGCCTCAGCTTCAACTACACGTGGGCGCACTTCCTTGACGACATGGATTCGTCTGGTTGGGGAAGCCGAGCGGGGCAGCAGGATTATCAGAATGCATACGATCCTGGGGCGAACTACAGCAACTCGAACTTCGATGTCCGCCACGCCTTCAAGGGGTACGCGGTGTACGAGCTGCCCTTTGGCAAAGGCAGGCAGTTCCTGAATAACAGTACGCCGCTTGACCTGATCGTAGGCGGATGGCAACTCTCCGGCACGGTTGTTCTCCAAACCGGACAGCCCTTCAGCGTCTATGGCGATCAAGCCAATTATTCGCTGGCTGGCACGCAATTCCCGAATCGAATCCCGGGCGTACCACTGTATGTTTCCAACAAGGGCATCAACGGCTGGTTCAATCCGGCGGCGTTCTCCAAGCCGGCAGACGGGACTTGGGGCGATGTGAGGAGAAACTTCCTCTATGGCCCGGGCATGAACGTCTTCAATATGTCGATGGCGAAGTCGTTCGGATTGCCTTGGGAAGGAGTGAGGATCGAGTTCAGAGCTGACGCGGCAAACGTGTTCAACCACAAGAGCCTGGGTATTCCGGGTGGCCGGAACCTGGGCAGCGCCCCAGGTGTGGACGAAGCATACACCAGTGCGAACTCGATCAGTACGGTGACGACAGGTGCACGCAATATGCAGCTGATGTTCCGAGTGAGCTTCTAACCGCCGGAGTCGTGTCCGGCCTCCAGGAGAGACGGCGATACGTCGCCGTCTCTTTTTTTTGCGTGAACGGCGGTAAGATGTTGCGTCATTGCGCCCGGCGGGTTTGAACGGTTCTTCTCTATGACTCTTTCTAAGAAAGCTGCAGTTGGTTTGAGCATTTTCCTGTGGGGAGTTGCGGTTGCACAGAAACCTCCATTTCCCGTTACGTCGGTGGTTGATGCGCCGGCGATTGCGGGGCGTCCGGTGCAGCTTGATGCGAAGGGGAAATTGCTGCCTTGGCCAATGCCCGACGACATCGGCTATTCGTACTCGGCGCACTTCCTGAGCCAGTGGACGATTTTGTGGGATCAGTACAACCGGCAACGGCTTCACTACTTCTATTGCTGTTTTGATTTTGACCGCGCTTCATTCGAACTTGTGCCGGATACGCATTGGGTGAACTCGACTGGATATCTGCGGGCGATGATGGAGGGATTTGTCGAGCGGCTGTATCCGTATACGGGCGATGCGCGGACGCTGACGTTCCTCGAGGATTTTGTCGAGTACGAACTGGAGAATGGCACGACGCCGGATGGGTATGCGTGGGCGCGAGTGCCGTATGCATCGGCGAACCCGGGCGCGAAGAAATATACGGGATGGAGCCAGCTTGGGGCGGAGGATTACATCGAGCCGCATGTAGTTGGGGAAGACGGCTACGGATATCTGCGGTTGTATGAGATGACGGGGAATACGAAGTATCTGCAGGCGGCGATTCGGTGCGCGGATGCGCTGGTGAAGAACTACAAGTCGGGGGATGAGACGCATTCGCCGTGGCCGGTGCGGGCTTATGCGCGGGATGGACGGGCAGATGAGCGTCCGATGGGGCCGTATTCGTCGAATGTGATTGAGCCGATCATGCTGTTCGATGAGTTGATACGAATCGGGCAGGGGGATGTTGCGGGTTATACGCGAGTGCGGGCGGGGGCGTGGGAATGGTTTGAGAAGTATCCGCTGGCGAAGGATGTTTGGGTGGGATATTTCGAGGACACCGTGGCGAGCATGGAGAACATGAATCAGGTGATCCCGCTGGAGTTTGCGCGATATGTGCTGCTGCATCCGGAGAAGGATCCGCAATGGCGGGAACATGCGCGGCACATTATTGAATGGGTGAGGACGACGCCGAAGTGGGCGAAGTATGTGGTGCACGATGCGCTGGTGACGACGGAACAGGGGAATGGGAAAGAATTTTGCTGCAACGATCCGAACCAGTGTTGCGACAGCCATACGTCGCGGCTGGCGGCGGTGGAGGCACTGTACTACGCGAAGACTGGGGATGTGGCTTATCGTGAGGCGGCGTTTCGGTCTTACAACTGGGTGACGTATTTTCAGGGGCTGCCGGGAGGGGCGCATGCGCCGTTTACGGGGCAGTGGTGGTTTACGGATGAGTTCTCGGACGGGCCGCGGCGATTGATGGACGCGTTCTGGGCAGTGCCGGAGTGGGCTCCGGCAGATGAATCGCATTTGCTGGGATCGAGTTCGGTCGTGACTCGCATTCGATATGGTCGGGGATCGGTTACTTACTCGACGTTCGATGCGTCTTCGTCGGATGTGCTTCGAGTAGATTTCGTGCCGAAGACAGTGATGGCTGGTGGAAGGCCGCTCGGGTTGCGCAGTGATCTGGATGGGCCTGGGTATGCGCTCGATGCGGCGAGTGGAGTTTTGCGGATTCGGCATGATGATGCGCGGGATATTGATATTCAGGGGGAAGGTGGACATGCGCCGGTGGAGTTTGTGACGTTCGATGATCCGCATGAGTCCGCTGGGACGGTGTTGAAGGGGGAATATCCTGCGGGGGTGATTGATTGGGGTGAAGGCGCGTGGCGGATCGGAGTGCCTGACGGAGGGTTCGGGACCTTCAATCTTGAGTTGAGTGACGCTAAGGCTTCGAGTGCCGAGTTTCGTTTTTATTGGCCGCGGGTGTTTGCGGGGATTGATGTGTATAACGGCGGAGCGTCGGAGGCTGTTGTGACGGTGCGGTCGCCCGAGACGCGGGAGATTTCAGTCACGGTGCAGCCTGGGCAGACTCGACGGGTGCGGACGGAGTGGCGGGATACGAGTTCGAAGGTGATCTTTGAGTTTAAGAATGGGGAGGGGTTGCGGTTTGATAATTTGGCGTGGCGGCGCGAGTAGTGTCGAATTCTATTAGCTGAATGATTACCGCAGAGGACGCTAAGGACGCCGAGAGGTTCAACCGAAAAAACATCTCACCACAGGGATCACAGAGGAGCACAGGGGGTGAGGGTTCATGCCTCTCTACAGCGGCGAGATATGGGGCAATCCGCAACCGAGTTTAAAGTTAAAACCCCCACTTCTGGCAACACCGGCCAGAAGTGGGGCACCCATCGCTTTACCACATTGATTGATGGTTAACGCGCCAAGGCTCCTATCAGGCGTTTGGGGCCGGCTTCGAGGATGTGCTCGGGGCATTCTCCGATCATTAACTTAAAATTCTCGATGAAGCGGGCAGCCAGGGCGTCGTATTTGTTGAAGTACTGGTCGCGGCTGGGCCAGGTGTTGGCTGGATCGAGAATTTCCGACGGCACGCCTTCGCACTTTGTTGGGACTTCGAATCCGAAGACCGGGTCTTTTTTGTAATTCACTTTCAGCAAAGATCCGTCGAGAGCTGCGTTTAGCAGGGCGCGGGTGTGGCGGATGCTAATTCTTTTGCCGACGCCGAATGAGCCGCCAGTCCATCCTGTGTTGACCAGCCAGACGTTTGCTTTGTGCTTCAGGATTTTCTTCTTGAGAAGTTCCGCATAGACGAGTGGATGGTGGACCATGAATGGTCCGCCGAAGCAGGTGCTGAAGGTCATCTCGGGCTCGGTGCCGAGGCCGATTTCGGTTCCGGCGATCTTGCTGGTGTAGCCCGAGACGAAATGATAGATGGCCTGATCGGGAGTGAGCTTTGAGATTGGGGGCATCACGCCGGAAGCGTCGCAGGTAAGGAAGATGACGTTTTGCGGATGTCCAGCGCGCTTTTCGGGCATGCTGTTCTCGATATACGAGAGAGGATATGCGGCGCGGGTGTTTTCGGTGACAGAGTAGTCGTTGAGATCGAGACGGCGCGATACCGGATCGAAGGTGACGTTCTCGAGGACTGTTCCGAAGCGGCGAGTACAGGCGTAGATCTGCGGCTCGGCCTCAGGAGAGAGACGAATGACTTTCGCGTAGCAGCCGTCTTCGAAGTTGAAGACGCCGTTGTCACTCCAGCCGTGCTCGTCGTCGCCGATGAGGCGGCGCTTGGGATCGGCGGAGAGAGTTGTTTTGCCGGTGCCGGAGAGTCCGAAGAAGATGGCGACATCGCCGTCAGCTCCGACGTTGGCCGAGCAGTGCATCGAGAGGATGCCTTGCAACGGAAGCAGGTAATTCAAGACAGTGAAAATCGTTTTCTTGATTTCGCCGGCATAGCTGGTGCCTCCGATGATGGCGAGGCGCTCGCGGAAATTGATGATGATGAATGTTTCCGTGCGCGTGCTATCGACCATCGGCGAGGCTTGGAAGGCGGGCGCGGCGATGATGGTGAATTCTGGGATGTGGCGCTGCAATTGATCCTGGCTGGGGACTTTCAGGAACATGGTGCGAGCGAAGAGGCTATGCCAGGCTTTCTGCGTGATGATGCGGATGGGCAGACTGTGCTCGGGATCGGATCCGGCGTAGCAGTCCTGAACGAAGACGTCGCGTCCCTGGAGAAAGCCCTGGAGGCGTGTAAGCAACGCGCTGAAGGTTTCGCTGGTGAATGGACGGTTGTACTGTCCCCACCAGACTTTGTCTTCGGTGGATTGTTCGTGCACGACGAATTTGTCGGCGGCGGCGCGAGCGGTGTGCTTGCCGGTGTTGACGACTAACGGCCCGAGATGTGAGAGGCTACACTCGGAGCGGAAGACGCTCTCTTCATAAAGCGCCGGGGTTGGAAGGTTCCAGTAGGCACGGCGAAGATTCACCAGGCCATGATTCTGCAGGCCGTACACGCTGGCGAGTTTGCCGGCTTCCTTGACTGCGGGAGATTGGACATCGAGATAGATGTTCATACCCACTCCCTGACGAGCTTGCGATCGCCCAGATAAAGTTCGTTGGCCGAGTTGGGATCGAGCGCCCACTTGATGCGGTCGAGTCCTTCCGTGATCTCGCGAATCGTTCCGCAATAGCTGAGGCGGAGGTGGCCTTCGAAGCCGAATTCCTTGCCTGGGACTGTCACTACGCGCACTTCGTTGAGCAGCATATTCGCGAGCTTCTGCGAGTCTTTCATATACGCGCTGAAATCCGGGAAACAGTAGAAGGTGCCATCGGGGATGTGAATGTTAACACCGTCGAAGGCCTTCAGGCGATCGATCATGACGTTGCGATTGTTCTCAAGCATCACTCGCAGGCTTTCGATGGAGGATTGCACTCCGTTGAGCGCGCCTGCCGCGGCCCATTGCGCGGGAGCTGAGGGGCCTGACGTTTGCTGCGACTGGATTGTGGCCATGGCTTCGACAAGCGGTTGAGCGGCGATGGCCCAGCCGATGCGGAATCCGGTCATGGCGTACATCTTGGACACGCCGTTGATCACGACGATCTTGGACTGCTCGAGCGGAGTCTTCGAGAACTCGTAGCAGATGGGCGCGTTCTTGCCGTCGAAAGTGAGACGGTTGTAGATGTCGTCCATGATCAGGTAGAGATTTTTCTTGTCGCAGAACTCGACGATCTCCTGCACGAAATCTTTTGAATACATCACGCCTGAAGGATTGTTGGGACTGTTGAGGATGATGGCTTTGGTGTAGGAAGTGACGACGTCGGTGATTTCTTTCACCGTGGGGCAGAAGCTGCCATCTTCGGCGGTGACGGGAACTGGGACGCCGCCGGCAAGCTTGATCATTTCGGGATAACTCACCCAGTAGGGCGCGGGGAAGACGACCTCTTCTTTGGGGTCGAGGATGGCGTGGAGGAGGACCATCAGGGCCTGCTTGGCTCCGCCGGAGGCGATCACGTTCTTCGCGGAGACAATTTTCTTATAGTGCTCCTCGGTGTAGCGGATGACCGCCTTTTTCAGTGCGGGAATGCCATCGGGAGCGGTGTAGCGAATCTCGCCGGTGTTGAGGAGGGAGGCGCAATTGATGATGGCGTCGACGGGAGCTTTGGTTTTGGGCTCCCCGCCGCCGAGATGGATGACGGGCTCTCCCTTTTCCCGGAGGAGAGCGGCGGTTTCGTTCAGCTTAAGAGTCGCCGACTCTTTGATGGATCGGGCCAGTTGGCTCAGGCTCATAGAGTTCACCTTTGAATGCGGACGCGGCTGTACAGAGTTAAGCGTGCCACCGAACGCGGGATCGTCGCGGACCGACTTCGTTACGGCGCATGGTTTACGAGTTGCGCCATTCCGTGGAATGGACGAGACAGATTATCGAAATGGGTGGCGGGTGCAGTGATTGGGATCACTGTGTTTTGCGTTTGGACATCCGATCGCGTCGATTTCTCCTCTTCGGGACGCACAACGAGAGAGGGATGGGACAGCAGATTCCTCCGTCGTCGCTTCGCGACCCTCGGAATGACAAACGCTATAAGACTCCCCGCGATATGGGTCAGCCTGTCGGGAAAGACGACGACTTCGTTGGTAATCCCAACACTTCGACGGACGAAAATCTCCTAAGTTGTTTGTTTCTGCATTGGCCTTCCAACTGCATTTGCAAGTGTGGCCGTTTGTCCTTGAGCGGCAGAAAGAGGAGGCAAGCAATCATGGCTGGAGAGAATTGGACAATGTGGCTCAACATAACGAACTTCGCGCTTGGGATCGTGACGTTGCTGGCGGTGGTCGTTGTGGCTGGAGCCGTGAGCTGGGATCTGTTCTTCATGTGGCTGCGCAAGGCGCGTAGGGGCGATGTTGCCGAGATCAGCGGCGTAAACATGCAGCGGCTGATGGCGGAAGTACGCGCGGGCTGGGGCGATGCTCATAGCCTGTCGGTGCCGGGACTTGGGCTAACGATGGCAGATGGCGGCGAGAAAGTTGAGCCGTCCGACAAGAAGTCGGAAAAGCAAATACGGAAGTGACTTATGGGCTGCCCATTTCTTAAGGAAGGTCGTGCGCGGTACTGCCACGCGGCTCCTGTGAGGAAGCTGATCCTCGACGGACCCGGCGCGGCGGATGGGGGCAGGTGCGCATCGGCGGCCTATCGCAAGTGCGAGCTGGTGGCGCAGGATGCTCCGGAAGAAGCACGGTGTCCGCACCTGGAGGAAGTGCGGGTGCAGTATTGCGGCGTCTCGGCGATCACGAAGCTGGTGCCGTTCAGCGATTCGGAGCTGTCGAGCTGCACGAGCAACAGTTATCGATATTGCGATTCGTATCTGGCGCTGGCGCGTCCGCACGCGAGCGATCCGGATGGACAACTGATGTTTTCTCCGAATCATTTCTGGCTTGATCGCGAGGAGAACGGAATGTGCCACATCGGCATTGACGGATTCCTCGCAGAGGTGGCCGGGAATATCGACGGCGTAACGTATGCGACGGCGCACGGGACGCATTGTCCTGCGCTGGCGTTTACGGTGAACGGCGTCGAGTGGCCGATGAGTTTTCCGAATCCGGTGATGATTCAGAGAGTGAACAGCCGGTTGAGGAGCGATCCGGCACGAGTGACAGCCGATCCGTATGGGGCTGGGTGGTTATTTGAAGGATACGAAGTGCCAGAGCGGACGCGGGCGGGCCTGGTCTCCGGAAAACAAGCCGAGGCTTGGCAAGCGGAGGAACGCGTGCGGCTGGAGCGGGAGATCCACGACACGCATGCGCCCGGATGCGATGGCGGAGCGCCGGTGCGAGGAGTGGCTCAGTTATTGTCGCGTCAGCATGTGGTGTGCCTGTTCCAGCATTTTTTCTCGAAGCGTGGCTGGACGGCGGAGGAGTGAGCATGAGGCGGTATGCGGTGATGTTCGGTCTGGGGTTTGTGGTGGCGCTGATTGCCGGGTGGGTGGCGTTTCCTCATGCGCTGTATGTGAAGAAAGCGCAACCGCTCGAGTTCCGGCATAAGACACATGCGGAGAAGTCCGGCGTAGCGGAGTGCAGCGAGTGCCACGTACTGCACGACGATGGAACGTTTGCCGGACTTCCTGCAATGGAGAAATGCGTGAGTTGCCACTCGGACAAGCTCGGAGAGAGCAAGGCCGAGGCCACGCTGGTTGATACGTACATCAAGCCGGGACATGAAACGCCCTGGTTGGTGTATGCCCAACAGCCGGCGAACGTGTGGTTCTCGCACGCGATCCATGTAAAGCGAGCTGGATTGAAATGTGAGAACTGTCACGGGCAGTACGGCAAGTCGGACCAAGTGAAGGTGTACGAGGTGAACCGCATCAGCGGATACAGCCGCGACGTTTGGGGACATTCCATGTCGCGGTTGCGGCGCGCTCCGGGAGACGGCATGAAGATGCTGGATTGCGAGGGATGCCACCGGGCGCGGCACGTTGAAGTGGGTTGCTTAGGTTGTCACAAGTGAAGGGAGAAGCATGAAGTTCTCACGTCGAGATCTGCTGGTATGGGGCGCGGGAGCCGCGGCGGGTCTGGCAGTGACGCCGGTTCCGTGGAAACTGCTGGATGATACGGCGAAGTGGAGTCAGAACTGGGGATGGATTCCGCAGCCTGCGCGTGGTCCGGTGGAGGTGAAGCAGTCGGCGTGCACGCTGTGTCCGAATGGATGCGGAGTGCGAGTACGGATGGCCGGCGGATGGCCGGTTGGAGTAGCGGGAGTGGCGACGCATCCGGTGACGCACGGGGCGCTTTGTCCGCTGGCGTTTGGAGCGCACCAGTTGAATTGGCATCCGGAGCGGTTGAAGGTTGTGCGACATCGCGGCGCTGTTGCGTCCTGGGAAGATGCGCGGTCTGTGTTTGCTAAGGCGTGTGGCTCCGGTCGGGTGGTCGTGATTGATGGATATCCGGGGCGCGCGGCTTCGCAGGTGCTTTCGAACTTTGCAGAAAAGCACGGCGAGTATCGCGTGGTACGCGGTGCAGAGACACGGGCTCTCGCGCCTTTTGAAGAATGGACTGGCGTGCCGGCTGCTGCACTTGGATATGACCTGGAAAATGCGCGGACAGTTGTGAGTTTCGGCGCGCCGTTGCTGGATGGGTGGGGAGCTCCCGGACGATTCACACGGCTGTGGGCGGAGAAAGCGGCAGGGCAAGATGATCCGCAGCTTCGCGTGATTCAGATTGAGCCTTCGTTATCGCGGACCGCGACAAATGCCTATCAGTGGATCAGTATTCGACCGGGAACGGAGAGCGCATTGGCTTCGGGTATTGCGCGCGTGCTGCTGGAAGAAAAACTGGTGACGGCGCGTGGACCGATGCCGGAATTAACGCTGGAATACGCTGCATCGCAGACCGAGTTGAAAACGGATGCGATCCGCGAGCTGGCGCGGACGATTGCTGCACAGGGGCCTGTGGTGGCGATCGCGCGGGATGAGAATCCGGCGGTTGCGGCTTTGAATGTTGTGCTAGGAGCGATCGGGAATCGCGGCGGGATCGTACGGCGATCTTCCTCTGCAACTTCGCAACTGATTGCCGATGCGAGTATCGGAGCTGCAAGAGTCGTGGTACTTGATTCGAGTGTGCCGTGGAATTTTGAGCCTGCGACTGATGCGGAGGTATTTCGGTTTGCAGCGTGGAATGGTGGGCCGACGAAATCGGATTGGCTGTTGCCGGCCCCCGGGTTCCTCGAGGAACTGACGGATGTGCCGAGCGCTCCGACTTCTGGCGTCGAGACTTACGGAATCGCCCCTGCTTTAACTAAGGCTTTGCACAAGACGCAAAGCTGCGCGGAGTTTCTGGCGAGCTTTGATTCCAGTCTGGATTCAGCAGAAAAAATCGTTCATGGGCGGTGCACGGAATTGTTCCGTGCGCGACGCGGGACAATTCAGTCGCACGACGCGGTTGCGGTTGCGAAGATCGAGTCTGAGCAAAAGGCGGAAGAGCAACTTACGAGTGGAGCAGTTTGGATTGGCGAGCCGGCATCAGGGGGTAGCATTCGCTGCGCGCTCAAACAATGGCCCGCAGCCGATGCCAGCTCGCCCCTTGAGTTGAGCGGGAGCTGGCCAGCTGCGGTAATGCCGGCTCTGGCGACGAAACTGTATCAGGAATCTGGGCTGCGCGAATCAGGGAGGAATGCATGAGCGCCCGTTACGGCATGGTGATCGATCTGGACCGCTGCACGGGTTGCGGATCATGCATGGTCGCATGTGGGGCGGAGAACAATGTTCCCGCATTGCCGCAAGCTACGGCGCGGACCGGGCTGACTCCGATGCTGGTGCGGAGAGTGTCGAACGGTCTCGATGGAAATTTGCGGCGAGAAGCATTCATTCCGATCCTGTGCATGCAGTGTGAGCATGAGACGCCGTGCGTGCATGTGTGTCCGCAGCAGGCGGTGGAAGTTGATAAAGCCACCGGGATCGTGATGCAGATGCCGCAACGATGCCTCGGTTGCCGGTATTGCATGACGGCGTGTCCGTATCATGCGCGGTACTTCAACTGGTGGGATCCGGCGTGGCCTGCGGGGATGGAGAAGAGCTTGAATCCCGGCGTCGCTTCGCGAATGCGCGGTGTGGTGGAAAAATGCAATCTGTGCCATGGACGGTTGCATGGGGCCCAAGAGAAAGCGGCGGCCGCAGGTAAGCGCGAAGTGGACTTGGCTGATTATGTTCCGGCGTGTGTGGAGGCGTGTCCTACGGGAGCAATTCGTTTCGGAAATCTTGCCGACCAGAACGATCCGGTTGCGCAAGAGATTCATTCTAGGAATACATTCCGCCTACTGGAGAAGATCGGGACCGAACCGAAGATTTACTACAAGTCGAACCAGGCTTGGGTTCGGAAGATGGCCGAACCGATTGGAGAGAGTGGGAGTCCCGTAAGGGCGACGGAGAATTCGCAAAGGATTTCGGAGGTACAACATGTCTAGCGCGGCTCTCGCCGACAGTCGATGGATCGCTCGCGGCGAAGAGCGAACTTCATTGCCACGGTTTCTGGCGTGGTTGAGTCCGTGGGTGGTAGTGCTCGCGATCGGAGTGTACGCAGCCGGGTTGTGCCTGTACTACGGACTGAACCAGACAAACCTGGATAATCGCTTCGCTTTTGGGCTTTGGATTTTTCTTGATCTGGGAGTGATCGCCCTCGGGGCGGGAGCATTCTTTACGGGATTCCTCGTCTACATTTTGAAGCGAGCGGAACTCAAACCCATCCTCAACACTGCCGTTGTAGTTGGGTTCATCTGCTACAGCGGAGCGGTGGGAATTTTGGCAATCGATGTCGGGCAGCCGTTGAGATTCTGGTTTACGTTCTGGCATCCGAATACGCACTCGATGCTGACTGAGGTGACATTCTGCATCACGTGCTACCTGACTGTGCTGTGTCTGGAATACATTCCAATCATTCTGAAGAACAGGCAACTGCAAAAGCTTCCGTCGTTCTTTATTTTTGAGCACCAGTTGCACAAGCTGGTACCGGTGCTGGCGGGAGTGGGAACGCTGTTGTCGTTCTTTCATCAGGGCTCACTTGGTGGACTGTACGGAGTGTTACGCGGGCGTCCGTTTGCGTTTCGCGAAGGAATCTTCATTTGGCCTTCTACTTTTTTCTTGTTCATCCTGTCAGCAATTGCGACTGGGCCGAGTTTTCTGATGCTGGTGACCGCCACTGTCGAGACGGTGACGGGGCGGCGGCTGGTAGCGAATGAGGTGTTTCGGCGATTGGCCAAGATTTCCGGTGTCCTGCTGGGAATTTATGTCGCGGCGAAGGCGATCGATACATTGATCTGGCTGAACTTCACGTCTCCGGCTGAGGGATTTGCGCCATGGCAGTACTACATCTATAAGCCATTTGGGACGCCGGTGCTGTTTGCAGAGATCGTAGTATTCGGGCTTCTGCCGGCATTTCTGCTGACGTTTCGGCGGACGGCCGAGCGCAGAGGGTGGCTCCTGTTTGGCGCAGGTCTGGCGTGCTGCGGAATTCTGATGAACCGCTTTGTGATGACCGTGCAGACGCTGGCGCTGCCGACGCTGCAGTTCGATAGCTTTCTGAGTTACACACCGAGCTGGCAAGAAGTGGCGAGCTTCGGAGCAGTGATCGCTTACGGCGTGATTGTGTATTCGCTGTCATATCGCTATCTGCCGCTGTTTCCAAGAGCGGCGCGGGAGGATGGAGATGTTTCCGGGCGTTGATGGGTTTCATTGGGCTGCTGGTCATGTCATCTTTTTATGTTTGTTCTTTATCGTCGTGGTCACGATTGCGGTGACGGTGCTGAAGGCTAGCTTGCGTACGGCTCGCGATTTTCGCACGCATAGGGCGATTGCGTTGTGGTGGAAGGCAGACTTCGCGCAGTTGCCGATCGCGGACCGGCGATGCCGGCATGAGTTGGCGGGAAGAGTGATCTCGCGGACATGCGATCACCAGTTTGACTGCCGGACTTGCGAAAACTATTCGCGTTTTTCGGTGCTGCCGGCGACTGGGTATGCGCGTGATTTGGGTTTGGATTATCCAACGGACCGGCTGTATCACCGTGGACATACCTGGGTGAAACCAGAAGAGGATGGGACGGTCAGCATCGGAATCGATGCACTGGCGGATCATCTGATTGGGAAGCCGGATTCGGTGAAATTGCCTGAGCCTGGCGACGAACTCGAAGTGAACCAGACTGCGTGGCGGATCAAGAAGAATGGGCATGAGATTGGCGTGCGGGCTCCGCTGGAGGGAACTGTTCTATCGACCGGCGGCGAAGATGGGTGGACTTTAAAGGTGCGTCCGCGAGTGGATATAGGGGATCCAAAATCGCTGCGGCATCTTCTGCGAGGGCCGGAAGTGCATGGATGGATCGCACGGGAGCTGGAGAGATTACAGTTGCAGTTGCGACCGGCCGGAACGGTGCCTAGCTTGGCCGACGGTGGAATACTGGTGCATGGACTGATCGACGCCGTGCCTTCGGCGAACTGGGACGCCGTGATTGCGGATACCTTCTTGGCAGTGTGAGTCCGGCTCTGAATGAAAAGCTAGAGCTCATGTAGCCCACAGGAAATCTCCATGTCTCGCGCAAAGAGCGCGCGAGACATGAGGCACACCCATCGCTTTGGGCTATGTGTTATCGGGATGTTTCAATATGAGGGACAGGGCAGCAGGTTCCTCGTCGCTTTGCTCCTCGGAATGACAAAGAGCTGAGGAGATCACTCGCCGTGGTGTCCGAGCGACCGTTAATGCGAGATTTCGTAGCGTTTTAGTTTGTCGTACAGCGTGGAGCGGTCGATGCCTAGCGCCGCGCTGGCCTCTTTCACGTTGCCGTGTTTACGTTCCAGAGCGGCGACGATTGCGCGGCGTTCCAGCTCACCGAGTGGCACGTCCGGGATCTCCCAGTTTTGCTGCGGGTTGGCGCGTTGGAGCCAAGAGAAATCCTGTTCATCGAGCATACCGTTACGGCAGGTGACGATGGCGCGCTCGATCACGTTTTCGAGTTCGCGGACGTTTCCTGGCCAATCGTGAGCCATCAAAACCTTCAAGGCTGCCGGGGAGATGCCGTGAACTTCCTTGCCTAATTCTGAAGAGATACGCTGGACGAAGTGTTCGGCGAGCAGCGGGATGTCTTCGAGTCGTTCGCGCAGAGCGGGCAGGCGGATTTCGATTACATTCAGACGGTAGTACAAATCTTCGCGAAATTTCCCTTGCTGTACTTCTTGCGGGAGATTCTTGTTTGTTGCGGCGATGATGCGGACATCGACCTGGACTTCTTCGTTACCCCCGACGCGGTAGAAGCGGCGTTCCTGGAGAACGCGTAAGAGATCTGCCTGAAGTTTGGGCGAGATGTCGCCAATCTCGTCAAGGAAGATGGTGCCGCCGTCGGCTAATTCGAACTTGCCTTTAACTTGTCCGGTTGCGCCAGTGAATGCACCCTTTTCATAGCCGAACAATTCGCTTTCGAGCAGGGTTTCTGTCAGAGCGGCGCAGCTTACTACGATGAAGGGTTTTTCTGCGCGATTGCCGGAGAAGTGAACTGCGCGGGCAATCAGTTCTTTGCCGGTGCCGCTCTCTCCGCGGATCAGAACTGTACTACGCAGGCTGGCGATCTCCTGAGTGAGGGCGAGGATTTCTTCCATGCGGGGATTCTTTGTGATGACGTCGTGGTGACGATATTGGCGCGTGAGCTTCTTACGCAGAATGGCGTTCTCGCTTTGCAGCTTTTTCAGCTTCAGAATGCGCGAGACGAGCATGGAGATTTCCTGCGGGTTGCAGGGCTTCACGATATATTCCTGAGCGCCCTCTTTCATGGCCTGAATTGCGGTGTCGACTGTGGCGTAGGCAGTAATAATGATGACGGAGGCTTCTGGGCGCACGCGGTGGATTTCCATCATGGTTTCGATGCCATCCATGCCGCCGGGCATTTTCAGATCAACGAAGCAGATGGCGTAGTCGGTGGACTTGGCGAGTTCGACGGCCTGCTGGCCGTTGGGAGCGGTATCGACGCGGTATCCATCTTCGCGGAGCCATGCGGCCATGGATTCACACATAACGTCTTCATCGTCGACGACGAGGATTGGCCAATTTTTTTTCATACTCCTCCATCCAGGGATGCAAAGCGCTGCGCCAATTGCGATCCGCAGCGATCGCAGTACTGTTCAGACTTGGTGTCGACCATGCCGATATGGGTCGAAAGGCTCATCGCACATTTCTGTTCGGAGCAGTGCACGAGGCCGAAGGTGTGTCCCATCTCGTGAAGAACTTCCTTAGTCAGGCGCTCGCGGAGAACGTCGTCTTGGGCGGGCAATCCATAAAATTGCTGTTGCAGGCGGCAGAGTGAAACGACCGCTACCTTGCCATCGAGCTGTGCTTGGCCGAAAAGAAAACTGAGCATCGGAATGGACAGGTCAACCTCCGTGACGCCGAGGATGCGGGTGGCGTCAGGTGGAGCGTATTCAGCAAGCAATCGCATAATGTCGACTGACTGATACTGCTTCCGCTTCGGATCGAAGGCAGTCGCGGGAACGGATAGTCCAGCGAGATGCTTGATGGGCAGCGGGAACCACTCCGCGGTCGCATTTGTGATCCAGCGCCAAACCTTGTCCGGAACATTTCCGACAGCGACAAGGTAAAGAGCGCTCACACAGTTTGCACCTGCACTTCCCGAAGATCCGAATCGGTCTTACGCGACTTCAGCGGCACCGTGACTGTGAAAGTTGTGCCGATGTTGCGCTGGCTTGTAACTTCAACCTCACCGTCGTGTGCTTTCACGATGCCGTACAGCAC
>Ga0335081_10002279_pt1 | contig 30202 bp, 30 predicted proteins | sample Lox_Sample_35_FD_206713 | JGI IMG/M metagenome (GOLD analysis project Ga0335081, IMG submission 206713) | Soil microbial communities from Loxahatchee National Wildlife Refuge, Florida, United States - Lox_Sample_3.5 | ecosystem: Environmental > Terrestrial > Soil > Wetlands | place: USA...
GTGTCTGTCGTGTCGCCAGCAGATAGGACGACACGACGGCTTTGCCATGGCCGGGACCGATCGCATGGACGACACCGTAGAGAAACGAAAGCATCAGCAAGGTCCACGCGCCCCCGCCGTGATGGATAGCGAGAATTGCGGCGGTCAGGTGCTCATTGAAATAAATTTGCGAGGCAATGAACAGGCTCGCCACGCTCGGGAATAGCGTCGCGCCGGGTACGCCGCCATCCGGCAATCCGGTTCCGAAAGGTCCCGTCGAGGACGCCCAGCATGAGGACGAATGCACGGCCATCAACAAGGCCATTGCCAACCCGGTAAGCGGGAGCCTCGAGATGTGAAGAGAACGGAGCATCATTTGCAGGTCACCATGACGGCGTTAACGAGCTTATTGGTGATCGCAGACAATTCAGGGGGGAGCGTTCTCTGACTGGCCGGAATGGTCGAAAGCGCGCTCGCAGTCCCGGGGTCGAGTGGCTTGGGCCGATGGACGAAACTCTTGCAGCCCATGCTATCACCGAGCAACCGAACCGGCTGATCCTGCGCAAACGTGATCGCAGCAAAATATTCCGGATCATAGACATCGACCTCAAAGGACTTGCCACGGACATCCAGCGGCTTCGCCAGCGGCAACGTGAAATGCAGCGTGAGCGTCTCGTCATTGAAGACTTCGAAATAGTCCTTCAGGTGGCCGAACGCGACATTTGCTCCGGCGAGAGTCACGCGAGTGAAATAGCCGTAGTCGGTTAGCGAGGTCACATTGACTTTCGCCAACGGCTGCAGTTCCTCACGAGTCAGAATTCCGTCGCCATTGCTGTCGTAGCCCTGAATCGCGAATGCGGAAAAAGCCTCATCGAAATCCCAGATATTGGTAATGCTCGTGAGCTCGCCCTGCCGGTCGAATGCGACTTCGGTATGCGCCGCAATCAGAATATGAGGATGCGCCAGCGCCGGCGGGAGAGGAAAGCCCAGGCTGACCACAACGATCGCAATTCGGATCCCGCGCAATGCCGCTGCGGCCGCAGCCCCGGTTGTCCAGCGCTGGCGGATCATTGCGACGCCTGGTTGAGAGCACCGTGGACCGTATTCCACTGCCGGAGCACCCACTGCTGGTAGTGAAGTCCCGTCGGAAGCCTGTCCTGCAGTCCGGCCACCGGGACTCCATTTTGCCTCGCCACCGATACCAGCTTCTTCATTTCCGGTTTCGCGACATCACGATTATAAAGAAAGATGCTGCCTTCGCGACTCTCGAGCTGCTTCTCGATATTCTCGAACGATTTCGCTGCGATCGCGCGCCGAGATTCGCCCGCCGAATCCGGCCCCGCGGCTTTGAAGCCGAGCTTGTTCGCCACGCCGCGGGAGAGCGGACCGGCGGCAATGACCTCGGAATTGGCATAGTCCCTTGCAATTGTCCGGATCCTGCGCGCAATGGCATCGAATCCGACGCGTACGCCGGCCAAATTACCGGCAAATTGCAAAGCGAGGTCCGGCCTGACCCGCATCAATTGATCCGCGTACGCGTGAGTAAGCGCAAACATCGACCCCGTGTCGTACCATGGCACGGCGATGGAAACTGATTCATCGGATGCGTGTCCGGGCAGTTCGATCAACGTTGCTTGGGGCGAAGCCCGTCGTGCCGCGTCCCGCAACGCGGCATCGGCTTGCGCCCAACCGCAAAGAACAATGCTCTTCGGGCCAGCCGCTAACGCCGCGTCGCGCGGGTTGTCCGCGATCGAAACAACGACGGCAGTACCACCAATCTGTCGCGCGATATCTGCGTAAGCGTTGTTCGACGCAACAACACGAACTTGCTCGGCCAGTACGTAGTTTCCCGAAACAAGCCACGTCGCGATAGAGAGCGAGACGCCGATCGCCTTCACGCGCGGCAGCAGGCCGAGCCAACGCAGAAGCTTGTCGCGTGGCCCACTCGAAGCGACGCTCATCCCCGACCCCTCGGGTGCCCAAACAAGACCGCGACGTCTCGTAACCCAGATGCGCGAACGCGCCAAAGCGCTCGCCGTTGCAGCGCCAATACCTGGCATTCCAACAGCGATGAATGCGACGAAGCGATCAATCATCGGCATCCCGCGCTCCGGCATGCCGCCCACGCACTCGCCGCTGCGATTGTCGCAATCGGCACGATGAGCGCGATCATCAGCGCCAGACGGCGGACCGAAGCTGCGCCGCCGACCGTCACGGGCACGACACGGAAATCTTGTTGGCGAAACTGGCGCCCATGCCGATGTTGGCCTCCGACGTGACAAAATTCTGATCGAGCTTGGAGAATAGCGCGGGGAAATTGCTGTCTTCGGGCTTGTCGATTGCCACTTTGCACCCAACCGGCGCGCCGACGAGCCGCACCGGTTCCTTTTTGGCGAAGGCGAAATCAATGAAAAATTCCGGATCGTAGACTTCAATCTCGAGCGACTTCGCCTTTACTGGCTTCTTGAACGGCAGCGTAAAATGCAGGGTCAGCAGCGTCGTTTGGGCGTCGTAATCGAGCCAATAATCGGCGGTCGGCTCGGCGAACGCGTCCTTGAGGCGGTGGCCGCCCATTTTGGCGTAAGAGAAATAGTCGAAATCTTTCAGCGATTCGACGTTGACCTTGGCGAGTGGCTGTAATGTCTCGCGCGTGAACGTCCCGTCCGTCTTGGGCATTCCCATAGTCGCAAACGCCGAGAACATGTCGTCGAAGGTCCAGACATGGCGTACAGCGGTAACCGCGCCATCCGGCGCATAGACCAGCTCGCTGTGCATAGTCACCCAGACGTGGGGATGCGCCGACGCGTTGGGGGTCGTCGCGGTCAGACCCGCCAAAACAACGGCGACGAATACGACAAGGCGATCAATCATCGGTTCCCGAGTTCCCAACATGCGGTCCCGACGCGGCGGCCGCACTCTAGCTTTCAGTGGGGCGGAAAGAAGGCCGCATCGGTGCCGACAGCTTCGCGAACAGCCCCCGACTCCAACGGCTGCATCATGCTTGCCTTTTGTTATGTTATAACATTACATTGGCGGGCAAGGGGTAACGGAAGCATAAAGACGCCGCTCGGCTTGCGGGGTGTAGCTTACATGTCACAGTGTTCGGCAATCGGTTCGAGCCGGCGCACAATGATGATCAGACTGTCGTAGACTGTCCTTACGGACGAGAGCCATGCGCTGGTTCAGGGCATACAGGAAATTCGGCGGGCGATTGGCGCTGTTCGCGCTGGCGCTGCAGTTTTACCTGTCGTTCGCCCATATCCACCCAGACGACATTTACGGTCCGGTCGGCCGGGCTTTGTCCGTCGCAGAAGCAGTCAATCTGCCTCCGGCCGAATCGCTCAAGTCCATTCCGGCGGATCAGCCTTGGTACAGCGGCGATGCGCTGTGCCCGATCTGCGAGACGATCTATTTCCTCAGTAATTCTTTCACTCCCGATGCGCCGGCCGTCCCGGCGCTGACGTTCTCGTCGCGGGCGGCCGAGCATTCTCCGCTCCACGCCGCGCTTTTCATCGCGCCGCAGCGCGCGCCTTTCCAATCCCGCGCCCCGCCGCTCGCCTAGCTCTCCGCGGTCGTTGCTGAGTAGGCGGCGGCGCCGTGCATTCGCGCATGCCCCGCCAAGAAGGTGCGTGCGGTTTCCTGACAACCACGTTCTCAACGCACGCGACAGCACGACCGCGATCTTTGCGGCGCAAGGGCGGATTCCGTTCAGATTCAGATAATGGGGTGGGGATCATGTTTAGTCGCGTTTATTGTTTGAGTTGCAAATCCCGCGCGGCGTTGCTCGCCGGTTCTGCGCTATTGGCGCTGAGCGGTTATGGTGGGGCCGTACGGGCTCAGGTGCCGCTTCCCGAGCTTAAGGTCACCGGAGCCAAGCCCAAGCCGAAACCGCGCGCAGTCCGACGCCGTGCCCCGGCGCCGGCCGTAGCCGCGCGTGCCGCGCCAACGCCTTCGACCACGCCGGTCAACGCAGCAACCGTGAAGAACAACGCGTTCGACGCCGCGCGCAGCAACCTCTTCACCACGGCCGGCACCACGTCGGACACGCTTACGCACGACACCATCCAGGCGCTGCCGCAAGGCGCCAACACCACGGTCGAGAAGATCTTGCTGCAGGCCCCTGGCGTATCGCAGGATTCCGCCGCGAGCGGATTGCTCCATGTCCGCAACGATCATGCCAACGTGCAGTTCCGCATCAATGGCGTCATGCTGCCTGATGGCGTCACCGGCTTCGGGAGTATTCTGGATCCGAGCCTGATCGGCAGCATGTCGCTGATCACCGGCGCGTTGCCGGCCGAGTACGGCATGCGCACGGTCGGCCTCATCGACATCACCACGCGCAACGATATTTTCAACAATTCCGGCACTGTTAGCCTTTACGGCGGCAGCCGCGGCACCTTTCAGCCAAGCTTCGAATACGGCGGCACCTTCGGCAACACCTGCCCTTCGACCGCGCCAGCCGCGACCAACTCCTCTGCCGCGCCGGTCCCTACCAAAGCGCCGCCGTCGTCCGCCGACTGTTTTCCGGGCGTGCAGTATCTGTTCACCGGCCGCTATCTGCAGACCACGGAGGGCATCGAGAATCCGCTTCCCAGCCTGAACGCCATTCATGACTTTTCGCAACAGCCGAAAGGCTTTGCCTACATGTCGACATTCGTCGACCCCGTGACGCGCCTCAGCCTGATCGCCGGCACCTCCACCAGTTGGTTCCAGATCCCCAACGTCCCCGGCCAACCCGTCGGCTTGAATGGCAATCCGCCGGTAAACAGCGCGTTCGGTATCACCAACTTCGACTCGTCAACACTCAACGAAAACCAGTATGAGAACACGCAGTTCGGCGTGCTGGCGCTGCAGCGCTCGGCCAACGGCTTCGACGGGCAATTGTCCTATTTCACCCGCTATAACTTCCTGCACTTCATGCCGGATCAGGTCGGCGATCTGCTGATCAACGGAATTGCCTCCGACATCACCCGCGAGTCCTTCACCAACGGCCTTCAGGGCGACGCCAGCTACATCATCAACGACGCGCATACGCTGCGCGCCGGATTCACCGTCAGCGGCGAGCAGACTGCCGTCGGCAATCAATCGCTGGTCGAGCCGGTCGACCCGATGGGCAATCCGATCGACGCGCCCTTTACGATCACCGATAACGTCTCGAAAACCGGCTGGCTCGCCGGCATCTATGCCCAGGACGAGTGGAAGCTCACCAACAACCTCAAACTCAATTACGGGCTGCGCTTCGACCAGATGTGGCAGTATGTCGATGCCAATCAGCTCAGTCCGCGTGCCAGCCTCACCTACAAGCCGTTCGAATTCACCACCTTCCACGCCGGCTATGCACGCTACTTCACCCCGCCGGTGCTGGTCGAGGCGGCGCCGGCCAACTTCGCCTTGTTCAACAACACGACGGCGGCGGTAACCAATCCGTTAGGCAATCCCGTGCTGCCGGAGCGCTCGAATTATTTCGATGCTGGTGTTGATCAAAATATTCCGTTCGGGTGCAACAATCCGGCGGCCAAGGATTGCACCGATCTCGATCTGGGGGTTGATGCCTACTACAAGCGGGCCACCGACCTTATCGACAACGGACAGTTCGGCCAGGCGCTGCTGCTGAGCGGATTCAATTATGCCCAGGGCATTGTCGAGGGCGTAGAATTCAGCGCCAAATTCCACAGCGGCAATTTCCAGGCCTATGCCAATCTCGCGCTCGGCTACGAGAAGGCAACCAACCCGGTATCGAACCAGTACCTGTTCGACAATGCGACGCCGCTCCCCGATCTCGGCGGCCTGACCGAGTATCAATATCTGCAGACGCACTGGATCTATACCGATCACACCCAGCTCGCGACCGGCTCGGCAGGGGCCACCTACACGTTCTGCGACGGTCCGGTAAGCGCGGCAGCATTCTTTGACACGTGGTGCGGCACCCGGCTCACCGGAGACATGATCTACGGCAGCGGTTTGCGCGACGGCGACGCCAATATCGGTACCGTGGCGCCCTATACCCAGTTCAATGTCGGTATTGCGCGCGAATTCCTGCTGCCCCACGATCCGAACCCGGTCACAGTGCGATTTGACGTGGTCAACCTGTTCGACTCGGTCTATCTGATCCGTGACGGCAGCGGCATCGGCGTGTTCGCGGCTCAGTATGGCCCGCGCCGCGGCTTCTTCGCCGGTGTATCGAAGAAGTTCGGCGATCCACCGGCGGCAACGGCTGCCTATCTTCCGGCGCCAAGCCTACCGCCGATCTACAAAGCGCCTCCAGTCGTCCATGATTGGACGGGCCTCTATATCGGCGGCAATTTTGGCGGTGCCTGGAGTGGCCTGAGCCCGACAAATTTTTCAGATACGCTTGGCAGCAGCTTCACCGCAGCAACCAACCTTCAGTTTTTAGGCGGCGGCCAGATCGGCGTCAACTATCAGTTCCCGTATCAATTCGTCGTCGGCGCCGAGGCAATGTTCGACTGGCTTCCCGGCAGCCAGCTCTCCCCCATTACCGCAACTGATCCTACCGGGACGGTTGCCGCCAATATTCCAAACGTGAGCGAACGTTCGTTGGCGACTGCTACCGGCCGGCTCGGCTACGCGTGGGACCGTGTCCTTTTTTACGCCAAGGGCGGCGGCGCGTGGGTCGGAGCGAACAGTCCGGCCATTTCGGTCGGCGGAGTGCCGGCGAGTTTCGCCGGCGTCAGCAACCCCAACAGCTTCGGTTACACTGCCGGACTCGGCGTCGAGTGGGCTTTTGCTGGCGACTGGTCGCTACGGTTTGAGTACGACTACATCGGATTGCCTGGCCAGAGCTACACGGTAGCGGCAGCGACGCCCACTTTTGGCGGCGATATAATCGGCGTCAACGATCGCAACCTTTCAATCGCAACCGCCGCGATCAACTACAAATTGGGTGGGCGGTAACGATGGGCAATTCGCCTCGTCGATTATTTGAGCCGTTGTTTCATCGGCGCTCGCCAATACGGACGGCGCCGCGGCCACTTTATCGGCGTGAGCAAAAAGATTTGAAGGTGAGGCAGAGCGGATGACAAGCCGTTCTCAGCGTGATGATTCAGCTAGCCGCGCTCCGTGAAATACGTGAGGAAAGATTCTCATGCGAAGCTTGCTGCTCCTGCTGGTGCTGATAGTGGCTGCCACCTATTTGGTAATGAATCCCGATCACGTCAAATTAATTGCTAATTGGACCATGACGACGTTTCATAGATGAGGCCGATCGATGAAACTGGCGCCAGCGAAAGCGAGCGAAGGCTGCGACTGACCGCGCTATTTCGGCAGGCGTCTGAACGCCCCGGCGCGTTGTTCCAGCGCGCGAGCCACCGAGCGACTCCGTGGGCGCGGCAAGCGGAATGCTTGACGGCTTCGCACCGGGACAATAAGCCACATCACACTGAAAAGGCGCCAGTTTTTTATTATTCCAAAGTAAAACAAGGCGCCTTCTTGCAATCACGCTGCTGTGACAGCGGATCTGGCCGAAGAATCCGATGCCACTTTGTGCTGTCACATTCGGCGGGCAGTGACAGAGCGGCGGACGCAGGCAAGGGCGACGAAAAGGCAAGTGGGAATTTGGAAATGCGAGCTGATCGAAAGACGCGGACATCCAAAATAATCGGCGTGAATTCGCGTCGTCGCCGCCGAGCGTTCGCGGCCCTGGGCGCACTGTTCATCGCGGCATCGCTCGTGCAGGCGGTTCGCGCGCAAACTCCTGCCGCACCAGCTCCAGCCGCCCAAGCTCCCGCAGCGCAAGCTCCCCCAGCACAAGCGACCGCCCCGTCAACTCCGGTGCCGCCTTCAGCACGGGCTGCCCCGGCCCCCGCCCCGCGATCTGCCGCACCTGCGGCACAGACGGCGACTCCGGCCGCGCAACCTCCAATGCCTGCAACACAGGCTCAAACGCCCGCCGCACCACTGGCAGCGCCGGCAGCGCCGGCCGCGCCATCGAGCGCTGCTTCGCCGAGCGGCAAACCCGCTGCGCCGGAAGCGCCCGCGCAGCAAGGCGCGGCACCGAACACGCCATCTGTCCCATCGAGCACAGCCGAGCCCAGCGCCGCGCCGCCTCCGGCCGCCCGAGGGCCGTCGATCAGCGGCGATCTGCTACCGCATCAGCTTTCCTACGCCCGCATGTTCTTGGAGGCCGATTGGGTCGTCAAAGCGGTGATGATCGGCCTTGCTTTCGCCTCGCTCGTGACCTGGACGGTGTGGCTCGCCAAGACCTGGGAACTGGCGCGCGCCCGCCGGGACGTGCGCCGCGGCGTCCGCATGCTGGTCGATGCGCCCACGCTCGCCTACGCCCACGAGCAATTGCGCAACAGCGACACGGCCACCGGGCAGTTGATGGCGGCCGCGGCGCAGGAAATCCGGCTCTCCGCCAATGCCCGCGGCGACGGCCTCAAGGAACGCATCGCCTTGCAGCTCGAGCGGCTGGAGATCGGCTTCAGCCGCCGAATTTCGCGCGGCACCGGCGTGCTGGCGACGATCGGCTCGACCGCGCCGTTCGTCGGGCTGTTCGGCACCGTATGGGGCATCATGAACAGCTTCATCGGCATTTCCAACGCCCACACCACCAATCTCGCGGTGGTGGCGCCAGGCATCGCGCAGGCGCTGATGGCGACCGCGATGGGACTGATCGCGGCGATCCCTGCGGTCATGATCTATAACGTGCTGGCACGGCAGACTGCGCAATACCGAGCGCTGCTTGGCGATGCGTCGGCGCAGATCATGCGGCTCGTCAGCCGCGATCTCGACCGCGCCAAGCTGCCGCTCGCCCAGGCCGCCGAATAGACGAAAGACGCCGCCATGGCCATCCGTCTCGATCACGGCGAGGACGAACTGACCGAAGTGCACGACATCAACGTCACGCCGTTCATCGACGTGATGCTGGTGCTGCTCATCATCTTCATGGTCGCGGCACCGCTCGCCACCGTGGACACGCCGGTCGATCTACCGTCCTCCACGGCCCAGCCGCAGCCGCGGCCCGACAAGCCGATTTATCTGACACTCAAGGCCGACGGTAGCATCACGCTCGGCGATGACCCAGTGGCACGCAGCGCGCTGCCAGCTGCCCTCGATGCCGCGACCGGCTCGGATAAGGACAAGCGCATTTTCCTACGCGGTGATCGCGCGGTGCCTTACGGCGACGTCATGGGACTGCTCAACGATCTACGCGGTGCCGGCTACCTTAAAATCGCCCTCGTTGGGCTCGAAACACGCGACGCTCAATGACCTCATCTGCGCTCCATTGGTTCGATGACGATCCGCGCGCGCGGCGGCGCTGGATCATATCCGGCGTGGCAGTGATTTGCAGCTATGCGGCGGTTGCCGGCGGACTGCTGCTGTGGTGGCCGCAGCCCAACCAGATTGGCGACGATTCATCCATCATCTCTATCGAACTTGCGCCAATCGATAGCGTTGCTGAAGCCAAGCAGACTGATGTGGCGCCCGCGCCCGAGGAGATGGTCGAGCAGAAAGCGACCCCGGTGCAGCCGCAGAAACAGCCGGAGCAGCCCAAGGTCGAGGAACAGCCACCGCCCGAACCCGCGCCGTCCGCTGTCGCGTTGCCGGAGGAAACAAAGCCGCCTGTCCCGGTTGAGGAACAGCGGCCGCCCGCGCCGGTCACGGCGGCTCCCGTTAAGGGCGGCGCGCCGCGGGTTGAACCTTCCTGGGAGAGTCGCCTGTTTCGCAAGCTGCAACAGTCCAAGCGCTATCCAAGCGAGGCCCGTGCGCACGGCGAACAGGGCGTCGTCACCCTGACCTTTAGCATCGACCGCAACGGTCACGTCACAGCACGGCGCATCGCCAAAGGTTCGGGCTACGCCGCCCTGGATGACGAAGCGATGGCGCTTGTCATGCGCGCGCAGCCGATGCCGGCGTTTCCGCCAAGCATGACCGAAGCGGAAATCAGTCTGACGGTGCCGATCCGCTTCTCCCTGCGCTGACGCGCCTGCATTTCGGGCGTTGCCTCGCTTCTCGCCAGCCGACTAAAATGTCGTACCCAACAAGGAGACATACATGCGAACCAAGCAGAGCCTGACCGCCGACGACGTCAAAAAAATGATGGCGGCTTGCGAGGCCAAAGCTGCAGCGAACAAATGGCCAGTGGCCATTTCAATCGTCGATGACGGCGGCTTCCTGCTCGGCTTTTCGCGCATGGATGGCGCGCCCGCCATTACCGCGGAAGTGGCGATGGGCAAGGCGCGCGCGTCGGCGATGACCAAGCGGCCGAGCAAATTCTTCGAGGATCGCATCAAGGAGCGGCCGGCTTTTCTCAACTTCCCGGCCGGCATTTTGCTGCAGGGCGGCGTGCCGATCGTGTATCAGAATGAATGCGTCGGCGCGATCGGCGTGTCCGGCGTGCAGTCGCACGAGGACGAGGAAGTCGCACAAGCGGGCGCCGGCGCGATCGGATAGTGGTGCTCAGCCGAATCGCTGCGCAGCACATTCAGACGTGGCGCGCGTTCACGACAATGATGTAGGTCAGCAAGCTTGCGCACGTCGCCAACAGGCCTAGGCCTATGACAAGCCACAAGGCAGAAGTCCGTGCGACGGTGAACGCCCCTAAGGCGGACACATGGGACCGCCCATGCGCATGCACGGCTTGAGGGACGGCAAAAAGCCGCCAGACATTGATCGGCAACAGCACCATGTGCAGAAACAGCACTGGATGAATATTTTGAACGTAGCCGAATGCTGCAAACAACACATTACTGAGAATCGCCACCAGACGCAGCGGCACCATGGTCCGCATGAGAAACGACGCGAGCACGGCGCAGGATGCGGCGTAGCCGAGCATGTCTGACATGACTTCGCCTCCGCGCCTCGCTCAGTCCGATCGCGTGCTCAGCTCTCCCAGAATGGTTTGCATTTCTCGGCCTCGAGCCCGGCTGGATAGCCGATATCCTTGACATCGAGCGCGGTTAGCGCTGCGAGTTCCCGCCGTGACACGATCCTGCGCCGCCATTCGCTTATGGTGCCAGCGAGCCGTTGACGCAGCAGCCAAGCCGGCCGTGTTGGCACGATGACGTTCTGACCGGGCGAAATCGTTTGCGTGCTCATTGCAGGCTCCCGTGAATCAATCGATAGCCACGGGCGATTCCGTCCCTCGCTTTTGCCGATTTATGGTCCGTCACGATGAAGCGGCAATGACGAATCGAAAACTGGCTCATGCCGCTACGGCAGCAAATTGTAATGCCCATACGTTAGCAAGTAGCGTGCCATGATCTCACAACGTGATATTGTTTTGTCTTATTTCAAGATTTGATCCTGGATCGTGTTACACACTCTATGAATGATGTCACAATTGCGTGCATGGTGACGAAAAAAGAGTCAGTGAACAAGAGACGACATCGGATCGTATCATTTGAGCAGGTCTTGCCTTAAGCTGGCCATCGGATTTCAATACTGCACATTTGACTCATCGGCTATTGAATGTCGCGTCCCGACCCTGCAAATGTTCTCGCCGGACTCTGGCGTCTGGCTGGGCACGACGACACCGCATTGAGCGGTGTCGCACTCACTGGCGCCGAGCCAGTGCTGCCCTCTTCATTTGCCGTTGGCACCGCAGCGCAAGCAACCATCGCGGCTTCCGCGTTGGCGGCGAGCGAGCTGTGGCGACAGCGGACGGGCCGCCGCCAGCGCGTCGCCGTCGACATGCGCGCGGCCGCGATCGAATTCCGCAGCGAACGCTATTTGCGCATCGATGGGAAGACGCCGGACGAATATCACGACAGCATCGCCGGTCTTTATTGCTGCGGCGACGGGCGCTGGGTGCGGCTGCACACCAACCTGCCGCACCATTGCAGCGGCTTACTCAAGCTGCTCAAGTGCGAACACGATCACGGCGCGGTGCAGCACGCGCTTGACAAGTGGGAGGCTGAAAAACTCGAAGACGCCGCCGCCACGGCCGGCCTCGTCGTCACCGCCTGCCGCACGTTCGCCGAATGGGATGCGCATCCACAGGGCCGCGCGGTCGCGGCGTTGCCACTCTTTTCGATCGAGCGGATTGGCGACGCACCGGTCAAACCGTTGCCCGCCGCCGAGCGCCCGCTGTCCGGTATCAAAGTGCTCGATCTCACGCGCATCATTGCCGGACCGGTGTGCGGGCGGACTCTCGCCGCGCATGGCGCCGACGTGCTGCTCGTCACCGCGCCGCATCTGCCGTCGATGCGGCCGCTCGTCATCGACACCGGTCGCGGCAAACTCTCAACGTCGATCGATCTGCGCACAGCAAAGGGGCGTGAGACGCTCGCCGCGCTTGTTTGCGATGCCGACGTGTTTGTTCAAGGCTACCGTCCGGGAGCCATCGCAGCGTTCGGCTTCGGGCCAGACGACCTCGCCAAAATCCGGCCGGGAATCGTCTACGTCTCGCTCAGCGCGTACGGCTATGCCGGTCCGTGGGCCGGGCGGCGCGGCTTCGATTCCCTGGTGCAGACCGCGAGCGGCTTCAACGCCGCAGAAGCCGAAGCATTCGGCCAGAGCAAGCCGAGGGAATTGCCGGCGCAGGAACTCGATCACGCCACCGGCTACCTGCTTGCGTTCGCCGCGATGACAGCGCTCAAGCGCCGTGCCGACAGCGGTGGTTCCTGGCACGTTCGGTGTTCGCTCGCGCAAACCGGCCACTGGCTGCGTTCGCTCGGCCGCATCGAAGGGACACAGTGTCTCGATCCGCGTTCTGCCGACGTGCGCGACCTGCTGGAGGAGACTCCCTCCGGCTTTGGCCAGCTCACCACGGTACGCCACGCCGCCGTGATGAGCGAAACACCGCCGCGCTGGGCGCGGCAAAGCGTTCCGCTCGGCACACATGCGCCGGCGTGGCCGATCTGACAGACATCTCCTAAGGCGACCGGCCTACTCGGCCGGCACGGATGCAAGCCCGCGCTCGGCAACCGGATTCTTGATATCGAGCCAGAACGTCGACACCGCCGACACAACTGCCATGCCGGCGAGCAGATAAAGCCCGCTAGAGAAGCTTCCCGTCATGGTCTTGACCCATCCGGCCACGGTCGGACCGAAGAAGCCGCCGAGATTGCCGATGCCGTTGATCCAGGCAATGCCGGAGGCGGCGGCGCTGCCGGTCAGGAACATCGACGGCATGGTCCAGAACGGTCCCTTGGTTCCGTAGAGTCCGATCGTCGCAATTGTCATGCCGACGACCGCCCAGGCGGTGCCGAGCGTCATACCGGCGATCACCAGTCCGATGGCCGCGACGATGCAGGCGGTGAATAGATTCCACCGCCGCTCGCCGGCGCGGTCAGATAGCCACCCCAAGTCACCATGCTCAGCGAGCCGAACAGGTAAGGCAGCATGCTGACCCAGCCGACCTGCATGTTGGTCAAGCCGAGCTGCTTGACCATCTGCGGCAGGAACAGCAAGAAGCCGAGGCTCGCCGTGACGATGCCGAAATAGTTCAGCGTCAGAAGGAGCACCTTGGGCTCCCAGAACGACTGCCACAGGCTGACCTTGCGCTTGGCCTCGATCAGCTCGCGCTCTTCCTCGAGCGTTTCGATCAGCCACGTGCGCTCTTCGCCGCTCAGCCAATGCGCATGGGCCGGGCGGTCAGTCACGAACAAAAGAAAGAAGATGCCGACAAGCACAGTTGGCACCGCCTCGGCGATGAACATCCACTTCCAGCCGGCAATGCCGAGCACGCCGCTCGGAACCTCGAACAAAAAGTAGCCCCAGAAGAAGGCTCCCGCTGCCAACCCATAAGTGGCCGGATCGAGGCCCAGATCCTTGTTCATGGTCAAGCGGCGAAACCGACGTTGATGCGATCGAGATAGCGGAGAAAATATGTGAGGATGGCGAGCGGCAGCGGGCGCCAGTACACCTTGCGTGCCGTCGACGGCCCGACTTCTGTGGCCGTCGTCGTTCCCTCCCGAAATGCTTCGCGCAGCTTTTTGCTGTCTTGGCTTCAGCATCGGTTCGCCACCGCGATAATCAATCGCGGTCCACACTAAACCGGGGCTGGAACGGCATCGCGTTAACACGCGTTTATGCTCAGTCGTCGAGTTCCTTGAAGTAGCGATAAATGCCCCACTGGCTGAATGGGATGCGCCGTTCGGAGGCAAGATACGCGGCGATGCGCGGGCGCTTGGCAACGCGATCGTGTAGCGCCACGAGCAGCGGCACTTTCTTCTCGAACCGCTTCATGCGCTTGGGAAAGGCGTAGCGCAGGCCTTCGACGATCTGAAACAGCGACAGATCGACGTAAGTGAGCTTTCGCCCGACCATATACTGGCCGCCGTTGTGTTTCAGCGCGCGCTCGAAATAGCCTAGAAATTTCGGCACGCGATAGCGCCAGAAATCGGCCGTGCGCCGTTTCGCCGCCGGTTTCTGCTCCTCGTAATAGAGCCAGCCGGAAACCGGATGATGGGTGTCGTGGATATGCACTACGAGATCGGTGATGGTCAGTTGGAGCTGATGCGTCCACAGCCGCGCCGCCTCATCGCGCGGCGCGAGGTTAAGCCGCGGACCGAGATAGAACAGAATGAGCGCGGTCTGCGCGATGATATCGTTACCGGCTTTGAGAAATGGCGGCGCGTAGGGCGGGCGCGCCACTCGTTCGCTTTGCAGCAATTTCATCATTGCTGCCATACCGCTTTTGCCGCGGCGCGCCACGTCAACATAGTCGGCGCCGGCCTCCTCCAGCGCCAACCGGACGAACTCGCCGCGGCCCTGGATGGTTGGCCAATAATAAAGTTCATATCGCATGGTCAGCCCGCCGCCCCGTATTGGTCATCGCTGACCGGCTCCAGCCATTGCACGTGTGTGCCGTCGAGCGCCTCTTGCATGGCCACATGCTCCATGACCGTATTCGGCCCCGCGCCGTGCCAATGCTTCTCGTTCGGCGGAACCCAGACGACGTCACCGCCCCGTATGACCTGCACCGGGCCGCCCCATGTCTGCACTCGGCCGCTGCCCGAGACGACGAACAGCGTCTGCCCGAGCGGATGAGTATGCCAGTGAGTGCGGGCGCCTGGCTCGAAACGCACCAAACCCGAACGCACCCGCGCGGGCGCCGGCGCCTCGATGATTGGGTCCTGCCAGACGGTACCGGTGAATGACTCTGCCGGGCCACGGCGCGACGGCGCCGAGCCACTTGGACGGATATTCATGCTGTTATCTCCTCCACACGGGCCGCCGCCAGCCTTCTTTCGGTTGCAAAGGGCCGTGCGGTCCGAGCCGATGGTAAGATAAACGAAATTTTGCCCCGATACTCTGTCCAGGAAACCCTGCTGAAGACAGGTCGGTGGTGCGGGATCGGGAGACAGGGTATCCTGCAGCGCCGTTACGACGGCCGAGTGGAACGGGTGATGGGACGAGTCGTGCAGCGTATTGCGCCGGCAAGTGCGCGGATGATTGCCGCGCTGCTTCTCTTAATCGGTGCAGGCTTAGCGCTGGGCGCCTGTTCCAAGTGTGACGTGCCGGATTTCACTCATTGGGGTTCGCCGCACGCGTGCGATAGCGCCACGCCGTCGAAATAGGCTTTGCCGGGTCCTCTTGGACTCTCGCCTAACCTATAACCTGCTGGATTTGTTCAACTGTGCCCGCCGCGCGACGAGGTGGCTTCGGGCTCGACCGAGCCAACCCCGGCTTCACTCTCGGTCGCAGAGCCGCGGCCGTGGCCATGGTCAAAACCGGAATGAAGGTCATCGCGCGAACGCAGATACGGATCCGCCAATTGCCGGGGCGACAGCGCCGCAGCACCGGCCATGTCGCCGCCGCGCCACAGCGTCCAGATCAGCCGGCACAGCATTGCCAACAACACGATCTGGCACAGCAAGCCGACATAGGACGCCATACCGCCAAGTCCGCCGACCAGTCCGCGGCCAAACAGCACGCCAAGCACGCCGGAACCAAGGAAGCCGGCCGCAAAACCGCCGAGCCATCCGCCGCGGCTGAACAATCCGCTCAGCGTCCCACCTGAATTAACTTGCTGTGTTCCCTGGCCGGAGGGGTTAGGTGTCACGGCTGCGGCGGCAGCGGCCGAAATAAAGGCGCTTGAGCAGCCGCCGACACACAGTCCGTTCGCCATCCGCACGTCAAGATCGTCTGCTCCGAACAGCAGCGCCAACAGCGCCGTAAGTCTTGCGACGGATCGAACCCAACGAATTGATGACACGGCTGCTATGTGGCCTCCTCATGGCTGCCTGACGCAGCCGCACTAGCGGCGCCCCCGGCAATTCCGCGTTGCTCTTTATTGTTAAGCGCTGTCTTACCAGCCGTCAGCGCGCAAACCGCCGCGCGCGCGAGTGTCGCACCGGACCAGCACCGTCATTTTCGATAACAATGGTACCCAAGCAAACTCTCGCGCGGCAACCCAGCCGCGGCGAGATTCCTATCACAGCCTCCCGCACCTCACGCGGCCATAGTCTCTTTCACCTTAGCAACGAGCTGCTTGAGGGTGAATGGCTTGGGCAGAAAATCGAACTGGCCGTCGGCGGGAAGATGCTTCTGAAAAGCATCCTCGGCATAGCCGGACACGAAGATGATCTTGAGGCCCGGATCGCGCGTGCGCAATTCACGCAACAGTGTCGGGCCGTCCATCTCGGGCATCACCACGTCCGACACGACGAGATCGATCTTGCCGTCAGTTTTTTCCAGAACGTCGATCGCTTCGACACCGTTGCCGGCCTGCAGTACCGTATAGCCGCGCGAAGCCAGGCCGCGCGCATTGAGCGCACGCAAACCCTCCTCGTCCTCAACCAGGAGGATCGTGCCTTCGCCCGTCAGATCGGTGACCGGCCGCGACTCGGAGATCGCGGCAGGGGCGGCGGCCTCCTGTGCCGTCGGCACATGGCGCGGCAAGAATATGCGGAATGTAGTGCCCTTGCCTTCGACACTATCGAAATACACGAACCCACCGGTCTGCTTGATGATGCCATAGACCGTCGACAGGCCAAGTCCCGTGCCTTTGCCCACTTCCTTGGTGGTGAAGAACGGCACGAACACCTTGTCGCGGATCGCTTCCGGTATGCCTGTGCCGGTATCGATAAGTTCGACAAGAACGTAATCGGCGGCCGGCATTCCCTTGGTGTAAAAGCGGGCGCAGTCTGCGGCGGTGACGTTGGCGCTGCGCAGCTCCAACCGGCCGCCATTGGGCATGGCATCGCGCGCATTGACCGCGAGATTCACGATGACTTGCTCGAACTGCAGCTGATCGACCTTGACCGGCCAGAGGTCGCGGCCGTGCACTACCTTGAGATCGATCTTTTCGCCGATCAGCCGGCGCAGCACGACAGTCAGATCACTGAGCATTTCGCCGAGGTCGAGAACTTGCGGGCGCAGTGTTTGCTTGCGCGAAAACGCCACAAGGTGCCGCACCAGACTGGCTGCGCGATTGGCGCTCTGCCTGATCTCCATGATATCCTTGAACGACGGATCGGTCGGCTTGTGCGCGTTGAGCAGGAAATCGGTGGCTAGCAGAATCAGATTGAGCATGTTGTTGAAGTCGTGCGCCATGCCGCCGGCGAGCTGACCGATCGAGTCCATCTTCTGCTGCTGGATCAACCTGCTTTCGAGCTCGCGTTGCTCGGTCATCTCCAGCGCATAGACGATGGCCGTCTCCTGGTCGCGTTCCTGTTCCGCGACTGCGGTGACGTAAAAGCGCGCCGATCGCTCGCCTTCGGCCAGCGTGGCGTCGACCGGAGCGATGTCCCCCCTGCCCTGCGCCGCCTGCACAATCGCCGCTTCGAGCGACGGCCAATCGCGCTCGGCGACGATGGCGCGGATCGTGCGGCTGCGGGCGTCACCGCCGATCATCCCCTGGAACAGCCGGGCAAACAGCGCATTGGTCCGTACGATGCCGCCGTCGCGGTCGATCGTAGCGATCGCCATGGGCGTATGGTGGAAGAACCGCATAAAGCGGACTTCGGCAGCGCGCTGCAATTCGCTGCCGTCATCGCTGGCGCGATTGAGCACCACCGTCCGCGAGGCGCCGGGCAGACCATCGGCGCCGAATGCCAATTTGTGCAGTAGTCGGGCTGGCAGCGTGCGGCCGGAGCGGGTTTTCAAATCAAGGTCAACGATCTCGGTTTTCACCTCGCCGGGTGCCGCACGTAACGTCGTGAGCAACGCAGCGCCGTCGCCAGAGACGAGGTCGGTGAGTTTGAGGCCACCCGAGCCGACCTGAGCGAGATCTTGATCAAGCCAGTTGGCAAGCGTGGCGTTGAGATAGACGATGTTGCCGCCGGCATCGGCCGAAAAGAACCCGGTCGGCGCATGATCGAGGTAATCGATGGCGCGCTGCAACTCCTGAAAAATGTTTTCCTGGCGCTCGCGATCGCGCGTGATGTCGTTGAGCGACCAGACCGTAAGGTTGCGGGTGCGGCCCGTGTTACCCAGCGGGCGAATGCGCATCCGCAGCCAGCGCGCCGGCCGACCGTGGGCTGAAGCGATGCGGACTTCTTCCTGCAGCCGCCGGCCTTCGTGCGCCGCCTTGAGCAGCCGGTAGATCGCTTCAGACGCGTCCGCATCGCCGATGAAAACCCGTTCGACAGGCCGCGCATCGCGGGCGTCCGCGGCCCCGATCAGATCGAGATACGCGGCATTGGCGTAGATCACGCGCCCATCGGCATCGGTGACGACGACGCCGTCAAACGCGCCGTCGAGCACGGCTTTGATGACAGGATTGCCAGCTTGCGCCCATGACAGCCGCAACATGCCGCTGGCGAATGCGAACAGGCCAAAAACCCCGATGGTGGCGAGAATTGCAAGGAAAATCAGGATATAGGGCTCGGCATGCTCGCGGCCGAAAAAGCCGATGCCGGTGGCGCCCGCGATGAGGAAGCCGGCGACCAGCAGCACCAGCGCGATGCTGCCGCCGCGCCCCGCGGCCGCGCTGCGGTCAAGCGCGCTGCGCGCCTGAGACGGGCCACTGGCCTGTCGACCGAAGCTGTCCGTGGTCATGGCCTCATGCAACATGTTTCGCCTTCAGTGCCCCTTGCGGCCGCCCCAGGCAAGAGGTGGTCCGTCGGTCGGCCCCAGGCCAGGCCGGAAGCCGGATCGGCTGCATTTCCTGCGCTGCGCCGAAGATACGTGATTCTCACGGGTTATGCCGCGATCGCAAGGTTCGCTACCAAGCCCTCAGGCTCGCGGCGGCAGGCAAGCGTCCCACTCAGTTCGGCCGGCTCACCAGACGCCGCAGCCGCATCAGGTAGCCGATGATTTCAGCAACCGCCCGATAGTGTTCGGGCGGGATTTCCTGATCGATCTCGACCGTGCCGTGCAGCGCGCGCGCCAGGGGCGGATTTTCGATCACCGGAATGTCATGCGCCTCGGCAATTTCGCGGATGCGCCGTGCGAGCAGATCGACGCCTTTGGCGACGCAGATCGGCGCGTTCATGCCGCGCTCGTATCTCAGCGCCACGGCAAAGTGGGTCGGGTTGGTGATGACCACCGAGGCCTTCGGCACTGCCGCCATGATGCGCTTGCGCATGCGCGAATTGCGCAACTGACGCAGCTTGCCCTTGATGGCCGGATCGCCTTCGGTCTGCCGGAACTCCTCCTTCATTTCACGGACCGACATTTTCTGCCGCTCGTACCATTGCCGGTACTGAAACAGATAATCGGCCGCGGCCACGACGGCGAGAATCGCCACCACGCTGCCGAGCATCCGCATGGTGAGTGCGCTGGTGAACGGCAGGATCATGGCCGGATCTATACCGATCAGTCCGGCAAGACGCAGTCGTTCCGGCCACAGCAGTGCCGTGAACACCGCGCCGAACAGCGCCAGCTTGGCGAAGCCTTTGGCGAAATTGGCCAGCGCCTGTTTGGAAAACAGCCGCCCCAGTCCGGCCACCGGCGAAATTCGCGCCAATTGCGGCCGCAGCGGCTCAGCGGAGAGCACGATGCGGTGCTGGATCGCACTGCCGGCGAGCGCGGCAACCGCGAGCAGAACCAGAGGTATGCCGAGCGCCGCCAGCACGTTCAACAGCAAGCCGCGCGTCATGCGCACGAGCGCCGGACCATCGGTGGGAATTTGATAGGAATGCGCGAGCAAGCCGCGCAGCGTCGACTCGATACTGGATGCCGCTGGCCGCGCGAACACCATAAGCGTCAACGCGCCGGCGGCGATCATGAACCAAGTATTGACTTCGGTGCTTTTGACGACGTCGCCCCGCCTGATCGCTTCATCGAGCCGCTTCGGCGTCGGGTCTTCTGTATGTTCGCTGTCGTCTTGCGGTTCGGCCATGGCGCACCGTCAGGCGTGAGGCGCGAGTGCGTGCAGGATGCCGGCAACGTAATCGAGGAAGAACCCCATCATGGCTCCGAGCCCGAGTATCAGAAACAACAGACCGATCATGATGGAGAGCGGCAGCGCCACAAAGAACACCTGCATCTGCGGCATCAGCCGCGACAGCACGCCTAAGCCGATGTTGAACAACAGGCCGAAAGCGAGAAATGGCGCCGACAGCTGAATACCGATGCGGAAGGCGCCGGCAACCGTTCGAGTGACCAGCGCCGCGACGTCGCCGGTCGACGGCACTTCACCCGGGGTGAACACGTTGTAGCTGTCGTTGAGAGCGGCGATGACCAAGTAGTGCATGTTGGTGGCAAAGATCAGCGTCAGCCCTAACATCGTTAGGAAATTCCCGACCAGCGCGCCCTGTTCGCCCTGCGTTGGATCGACCGCGGTGACAAACCCCAACCCTAGCTGCTGGGCGATGACGGAGCCAGCGACGTCAAGCGCCGAGATGGTGAGCCGCGCGGTCAGCCCGAGCACCGCGCCGATCAGGATCTCCTCGACCAGCAGCACGATATCCGGACCAAGCGCGCCGGTATCGATGTGATAGGCGCTTCGGTGCAGCGGCAGCAGCACGGCTGCGAGCACCAGCGCGATGGTCAGGCGAATACGCGACGAGACATTCTGTTCGCCAAGGCCCGGCAGCAGCATCAGCATCGTGCCGATGCGCGCGAACACCAGAATAAACGCGGCTCCCAGCGCGGGCAGGAACGACAGATCGATGGTCACGGCCGCAACCGCTTAGCCGTTGGTGATGTGCGCGGTGATCCGCATGAAATTCGAATGCAACGCGTCGGCCATGAACGGCAGCGCGATCAACAGCGCCAGAAAGATCGCGAGGATCTTCGGGATGAATACCAGCGTCGTTTCCTGGATCTGCGTAAGCGCCTGCAACAGCGAGATGACGACGCCGACAACCAATCCGACCAGCATCAACGGCGCTGAGACAAGCAGCAGCGTCACGATGGCGTCGCGCGCCACATCCAGCACTTCCGGTCCGCTCATCATGGTGGTGCTCCCCGTCCTCTTTGTCGTTGTCGTTGTCCGCGCGGCCTCCCGCGTCAGATCGGCATCTTCAAGATATCCTGGTAGGCTGCGATGACCTTGTCGCGGACCGAGACAAGCGTGGCGATGGCGGTTTCGGATTCGGCGACCGCCGTGACCACGTCGACCATGTTGCCCTTGCCCATGGCGACAGCCTGCGTTTGCGCATCGGCCTTGGCGCCAGATGCGGACACCGCATGCATCACATCCTTGAGGATCGCGCTGAAATCCGGCCCGTCCGTTGCCGGATTGGACGATGACGCCAGACCACTCGGATCTGCACCCGTACCGAGGCGGCCGACATTCGCATAGGCATTCGCTGCGGAAACGGGGCTGGCCGGTATCGCCATGGATCACCTAGCTCTTGAGGATATCGATGGTGCGCTGAAGCATGCGGCGCGTCGCGGTGATGACGTTGAGGTTGGACTGGTAGGACTGCTGCGCGTCGCGCAAATCGGTCAGTTCGACCAGCGTGTTCACATTCGGATATTTGACGTCGCCGTTGGCGTTGGCGGCGGGGTTGCCGGGCTCGTGCTTGATGCGAAATTCGGAATTGTCCGGTTCCACGCGGCCGAGCTTGACCACCTCGGCGCCGAGGGAGTTGTCCAGCACGGAACTGAACGTGACGATCTTGCGCCGATACGGATCGCCGCCGGGCGTAGTCGCGGTCGAATCGGCGTTGGCGATATTCTCGGTGATGATGCGCATGCGTCCGATTTGCGCGTGCAATCCGGACGCGGCGACTTGAAGCGATTTGATGAAGTCCATGACAGAAGCCTTTGCAGCGTTTTGGAGTAGCCCCCATGCCGCCCGAACGTTGTGGGAAAACCTCAGGCTTAGCCGCCGCCGGCCGCGAGCTTGATCAGCGCCAGACTGCGCGAATAGAGGTTCGCGACGGCGTCGAAATCCATCTGATTCGACGCAACCCGCATCATTTCGTCCTCGTGATTGACGGCATTGCCGCCCGGCCGCACCTCGTAGTGCGGTTCGTTCTGGGCGGTGAAACCGTCATTTCCCCCGTCTGCGGCAATGTGATTGGGATTGTCCCGGGCGAGCGTGACCGGCGGGGCGGTCAGCGCCTCTTGAAAATTCGGCGGCGCCAAGTCGAGCGGCCGGTAATTCGGAGTGTCGGCATTGGCGACGTTTTCGGCGAGTACGCGCTGGCGCTCCTGGTGCCATTCCATGCGCGAATGCAGCATCGAAAGAATTGGAATATCGACGATTCCCATCGGCTTCGTCCTCCTCAACTGGGCAGACTTTGCCGGCCGTATGGTTAATGGCCGGTTAAAGTGGGTTCCATTGAGCCTTCTGCCATCAATCCGCCGTTTACCATGACAATCCTTGTTTGACGCCGTTTGCGCGTAAAAAGCCCCACGGCCGTTAATTCTTTGTTAGTATTCGCGGCGGCAAATGTTTCCGGCGTCGTTAACCATTGGCGTCCGACAAGGCTGCCCAAAGGTTCGTTTGACGGTCCGCCGCAGCGAGGAGTGAGATGTCGTTGTTCGGGGGTATGCCCTTTCCGGTACAGTTCTTTCTCGCCTTCATCGTTGTGCTGGGGCTGATCGGCGTCGCCGCTTGGCTGGTCCGGCGACTCGGCGCTGGGCGGCTTGGCGGTGTCGGCATGCGCGGCCGGCAGCCGCGTCTAGCCGTAGTCGATTACGCCAGCGTCGACGGACGCCGCCGCCTCATTCTGGTGCGCCGCGACAATGTTGAGCACCTGGTGATGATCGGCGGGCCGAGCGACATCGTCGTCGAATCCAATATCGTGCGCGCCATGCCGCCGACGCGGGAAGTAACCGTCGCGCGACCTCCCGCAATGGTCGAGCCACCGCCACCGCGCGCCATTCCGGTACCGGCACCCGAGCCGCCCGCGAACAGCGATTGGCCATTACAATCCGAGCCCGTGGTTCCGATCGCTGCGCCGCGCATCCCGCGTAACGAACCGGTTCCTGAAGAGCCGGCCGCGTGGCCATTGCAGCCACAGGCCGAGACGCAGACGCGAGCGCCCCGCGAAACGCTTGCCGCGCTGGCCGACGAACTTTCGACCCGGCCCGCCGCGCCGCAGCGCGTGCGGCCGCAGGTCAACGCCCGGCCACAGCCGCCCGAGCCGCGTCCTGAAGTACGAGCCGAGCCGAAGCAAGAATCGCGACAGGAACCACGTCAGGAGCCGCGGCTGGAACCGGTTCCGGAGCCGCGCGTCACGGCTGCCCCGCCCGCCACGACGGATGCCGCGGCCGCGGCCGACCGCAGTCTTGCCGAAATGGCGCAGCAGCTAGAGGCCGCGTTGCGCAAGCCTGCCGCCAAGGCTGAGCGCGGTGAGTCGCGCGAACCACGCATGCCACCGGTGCCGCGCACCGCAGCACCGAGCGAACCCCCAGCGCCCGCTCCCGCTGTCGCTGCCCCAACGCCCAACGGCTCGGCGCCGCGCAACGCGCGCACACCCGAGGTGAAACCGCCGTCGCGCCCGGATGCCAAGCAGGCGCCCGCCGGCAAGACGCTCTACGACAGTCTTGAACAGGAAATGGCGAGCCTGCTTGGCCGCCCAACAGCAAAGAACTGATGCAGAGCTGAATGAAAATCTTTGGAGGCTGCCGCGTCCGGTTCACAGCGGTGGCGGCCTCGGTAGCGGCACTTCTGTTCTCGGCGACGCCGCTCGCCGCGCAGGATATCAGCATCAATCTCGGTCAAGGCGCAGCCGCCGGCGGCGGGCTGAACGAACGCGTGCTGCAGCTTGTAGCGCTGGTCACCGTGCTGTCGCTCGCCCCGTCGATCCTGGTGATGATGACTTCGTTCACCCGCATCGTGGTGGTGCTGTCGCTCTTGCGCACGGCGCTTGGCACCGCGACGGCGCCCCCCAATTCGGTCGTCATTTCCTTGGCGCTATTCCTTACCGCCTTCGTCATGGGGCCGGTGCTGACGCAATCGTACGACGCAGGCGTTCAGCCGCTCATCGCCAACCAGATCACCGTTACTCAGGCGTTCGACCGCGCCAGCGGGCCGTTGCGCGCCTTCATGGAAAAGAATGTCCAGCCCAATGACCTGAAAATGTTCATCGACATGTCGGGCGAAAAGGCGCCGGACAAGCCACAGGACCTGTCGATGCGCATTCTGGTTCCGGCCTTCATGATCTCGGAGCTCAAACGCGCCTTTGAAATCGGTTTCCTGTTATTCCTGCCATTTCTCATCATCGACCTCGTCGTCGCCTCGGTGCTGATGTCGATGGGCATGATGATGCTCCCGCCGGTCGTCGTATCGCTGCCGTTCAAACTCATATTCTTCGTTTTGGTCGACGGCTGGACGCTGGTGGCCGGATCGCTGATCCAAAGTTACGGAACGTAACGTTACGCCGCGTTACCCCACACTGCCCGCGCCACTTCGGCGACCCGTTCCAGTTTGCGCTTCTGGTCGTCGGGGCTGAGCAGATTGCCGACCACATCGGAGGCAAATCCGCATTGTGGCGAGATGGCGAGCTGGTCGAGGGGGAGAATTTTGCTCGCCTCGACAATACGGCGCTTGAGCGCCTCGGCCGATTCGAGCTCCGGCCCCTTGGTACTGACCAGGCCAAGCACGACCACCCTGCCCTTCGGCACAAAGCGCAGCGGCGCGAACGAGCCGGCCCGCTCGGTGTCATATTCCAACAGAAAGCGGTCATGCGGCAGCGTGTTGAACAGCCGCTCGGCGATGGCATCGTAGGAGCCTTCGCGGTGCCACATGCTACGCTGATTACCGCGGCACAGATGGATGCCGAACGTCACGCCCGGAAAATTCGCGACCACGGCTGCTTCGGCCTTGAGCGAACGATCAAAATTCTGCTCCGGATCCTCGCCGCGGTCTCGCATCTGCTGCACCGACGGCGGATCCACATAGGCGGTAAAGCCGGGCGCATCCATGTGCACGTAGCGGCAGCCGGCTTCCACCAGGCTCGTGACGATCTGCCGCTCGATTCCGACGACATCGGCGAGAAAATCATCCATGTCGCGATAAACAGCCTTCGAGTTCTCATAGGCGAAGCGCTGCGAGATGCGATCTGGCCCAATCAGTGAAACCTTGACCGGCTTGCGGGCGACCGCAGCGGCAAAGCGATATTCATCGAGCGGCAGATTATGTGCGAGCTTGAGCCGGCTCTTCGCCGGGCGGCGATGCGAAACCGCCGTGCCGACGTCATGCATCTGGCTGATATCCCAGCGCTGGCCAGGCGCCGCGCCCTCGACTCGGCGCTCATAGACCTTCACCGTCGAGCGACTCGCATCATAGCCTTCGACCGAGGCGCCGAAACTGTCCTGAAAATTGAGCCGGCGCATTTCGCCGTCGGTGACAACATCGAGACCGGCGTCCTCCTGCAGCCGCACGGCGTCACGGACCGCCTGATCTTCGATTGCGTGAAACTCAGCCGCCGCAATCGCGCCGTCATCGAACCGCATGCGCGCCTCGCGCAATGCCGAGGGACGCAGCAGGCTGCCGACCACGTCGGTGCGGATTTTCGCCAAATCGGCCTTCAAGCCGGCTGTGGCATCACGGGCTACGGTCATTGTCGTCGCGTCACTCCACATAAAGGAGCAGCGAGTTTGCCCGACCATATCCCGCCCAGCAAGCAAGCTTAGCGCAATGCGGTCTGTCCGCTGGAACTGGACGTCGTCGCGGGGGCGGAAGATATGCCCGGTGTCGCCGGAGCGGCCGGCACAGCAGGGCGCGTCCGCGGTGGAGCGGACGGCGCTGCCGGCTTCTCCGGTTCATAATGCGGCGGTCCTGACGAGATTGGATTGGAGTCCGGATAACGCGCCTTCATGTCGCGCAGGAAATCGTCGAGCGTGTCCGAGGCCGCAGCGGCGCGGGCGATCGCCTTGAAATCCTCGCCGGCACTGCCGAGCGGCGCAGCGACAATCTCAAAGGCGCGCGCATCGGGGGTGCCGGCCATCTTTGGCGCGTATCTGTCGCGGAAGCGCTGGATGCCGAGCTTGTCATCGGCGAGCGCGTAGCCGATCTCGGCGCGCAGAATATCGGAGCGTTCGACGTCGGAGAGCGGCTGCCATTGTTTCCAGCGGTCGCCGTACAAGAGTTCGATCTGCTCAGCGGCTTTCCGCCACTTGTGCGCTGCCCAATAGATATCGGAGCGTAGCCGGATAGCTTCCGGGCCCTTGATGTCGGCAACCACCTCAAGCGCGAGCGCGTGCCGGCCGAGGTTGGACAGCGCCCGCGCCTCAAGCAGCAAGCGCTCGTCGCGCAATTCGGTCGAAAGGTTACCGGAGCGACTCGCGCGCAACACTGCCAGTGCCCTATCGGGCTTGCGGTTCATCAGATAGATGACAGCCAAACGCGTCGCCACCTCCGAGCGAGCTGCGCCCTGCAACCGCTTGTCGACTTGGTATTGCAACAGACCGGCAGCCTGATCGAGCAGATCCACGGATACCAGCCGGTCGGCGAGCCGGCGGATCATCTCGTCGCCACGACTGCCGACCGGCGTCAGCTCGCGGAAGTCGTAGAACAGGGACAGCGCATCGATCGGCGCCATGGCGTCACCCTTGCCGGCGAGGAACAGTGCGTCGAATGTCTTGGCCGCCTCCTCCTGGATGCGGCGCGTCATGTCCCAATCCGGATGCGCCGCCATGGCGCTGCGCATCACGTAGAACGAGTCGCGGTAGCGGTGCTCTTCGGTATAGAGGCGCGCCAGAATTTGCAGCGCCTCGATCTCGGTTTCGTCGCCGCGCCAGACCGTGGTGAGCGATTCGAGATCGGCGATGACTTCGTCCCGTTTCAGATCGCCAAGCGAGTAGCGCAACGCGGTTTCTCGTAGTCGGCCTTGCGCCGCCGCGGGCCGGTCCGGCGAATCGGCGGCCGACCGATAGGCTGCGAGCGCGTCCTCGGGGCGTCCCAAGCCTTCGTCAAGCCGCCCGACCAGGACGGAGATTTGCGGCTGCAGTTCGTCCGGGATGCCAATAGTCTGCAAGTCGTTCAGCTCGTTCTCAGCAGCGGCAAAATCGCTCACCTCGATCGAGGAGCGCAGTTCTTCCTTGAGCGCGAAGCGCTGCAATTCGATGGGCAGCGTCGCTATGGCACTGTCAACGGACTTGAAGCTTTCGTGCGCTTGGCCCCACTTGCCTTGCCGGGCATAGGCGAGCGCTCGCCACAGCGCGGCGTCGTGCTGATCCCCGACACTGGGATCGCTGAGGTCCTTCAGCGCCCCGTCGGGACGGTTCATCATGATCTCGGCGACGGCGCGCAGCACCCGCGCGGTAACGTCCTCGGTGTCGGGCCGCTGTTCCGCCATGACGACGTCGAGCACGCCTTTGGCTTCGGCATACATCGAGCGGGCGAGATAGAACCGGGCAAGGTCAAGCCGCGGCGCCAGCCGTTTGTTCTCGGGCGCGCCGGCGGCGGCGGCGATCAGTTGCGACTGGCGTGCTTCGTAGGACCCTTTTCGGTCGAAGCCCCAGAGCTGGGGATCGAATGTCGCGGGATGCAGTCCGCTGCCGCGCAGCAGAGATTGCAACGAACTTGACAGCGTCAGTCCGCCCGGACGGCTGATTATAATCTTGCCGGGACTGAGCGCCATGTTGAGATCGTCGGCGAGCGGTTCCACCGCGACACCTTGTTGGGTGGCGAGGGCGCGGAACTCGATGAAAGTCTGTTTGTGAATCACGCCGCGCACTGGAGGAAACGCGGTGACGACGAGGATCTGATCGCGGGCTTCCGGATCGGTGATGCGGTGCAGTTCATGCGGCGCTTCGAGCGGGATGCTCATGGTCGAGCGGTCGGTGCCGATCAGGCTGCGATTGAGATCGAGCGCGTGGGCTGGCGCTGCAACCGAGTCGCCCATTTCGAGCGTCCACGCCGGCCCCTCGGCGGCGACGCTCGCCAGACGCGGCCGATCGAGTTTGATGCGCACGATATCGGCATCAGGCGCCCGAGTCAGTTCAGCGCTGCGGATGGTGTGGGTCGCCTCGTCCTTGAGCGCCGAAAGATCGATATCCGCCTTCGAGTCGAATACGAGCCACAGCGTATCGGCCCGATCAAAGACTGCAGCCGCCGTTGCCGCCGTGAAGTCGAAGGTCAGTTTCAGATTCTGGTTGTTACGCTCAAGCTCGACCGCAATTTTGCCGTTAGGCTCGCCAACCTTTTTTGAATGTATTGGGGGCGTTTGGGCCGCAGCGGCCGGTTTGACAGGCGGAGGCAGAGCCGTCGCGACCGGTGCCGCCTTCGCTGCGACCGGCGCAGTTCCCGCAGGCGCGAGCGGGGCGGGACGACCGGGCTCAGGCGCCGATGCAGAACTTTGCGTTATAGCAGCAGCCGGCTTTGTGGTGGGCAGTGGAGGGTTTGCAGCCCGTGCGGGCAGCGCCGCGGCCGGAACCGCAGGCTGTGCTGGCCGTTGCACCTCAACTGGAAGCGGCTTGTCGGCCGGCCGCGGCGTGGGGGCCGCGCCTGCCTTTGCACCTGCCTTTGCGGGTGGCGACGACGGGGCAGCGGGAGCTACAGGCGGCGCGACGACAGCTGCGTTAGGTGGTGGCGCCTGCGGGGCAATTGCCGTTGATTTGTCAGCCGGCCGTTTTTCCCTTTCTACTGCGCCCGGCGCCTTCTCGCTTGGCGGCGATTGGCTTGCGCCAGCGCCATGCGCAGGGGCTGCAGGGCTGGACGGCGGCGGCTTCGTTGCGGCTCCTGGCGACAGCTGCGGGACATCGCCCTCGGGCAACACGATGCGCAATGTCTTGTCATCATCGGCTTTGGCGTCGGGGTCCACGATGTCGACCGCATAACCGTTCTCGTCGCGGAAGCTGCGCACGTCAACCTTGGCGACAAATTCGAACTTTATCGTTGCTGCGTTGTCGCCAGTCTGTGCATTGACTGCACCTATCGTCGGCGGCAATGCCGTAAGCACATCGCCGAGATCGAATTTCTCCGGCGCATCAAAAGTCAGCGTCAAATCCTTCGCTCCGCGATGGGCGGAAACTGAAATCTGTTTGGGGATGCCGAATAGATAGCGCGTAAATGTCGGCTGCGTTGCGACGCGAACACGAACCGGCGGAATGTTTTCCAGCGCCACCAGCCGATGGGCTTGCTCCAGCGCCTTTTCGGCATCACGCGCACGCCGCGTCAAATCGTCGACGACTTCTTGCGGGAGGCCCGGCGGCAGCCCCTGCCAGGTATCAGGAAGCAAATCAACATAATATTGCTGGCCGACCGCCATGGCATTGACGGAGACCTTGCGGGCGAGCGCGAGCCGCACCGCCATGCCGTCCGGATCGCGGCGAGCGGCGGCGATATAACCGGACGCCTGTGACGACAGCCTATCGACATTGATGTCGATCGGCGCTTTAAAGTTGATGATCAGCACGTTGCCGGTCTGACGCACGCTCACGTCATTAAAATCGCTCATGCTGAAAATGAGCCGCGCGTAACCGCCAGTCGTGCCGGCAACGACATTGGCTTTCATTGGCTCGGCATGCGCCGGACGAGAGACGCTTGGCAGGGCGGTAAGCAACAATATCAAGAACGAAAACAATACGCCGGACAATGGCCAGCGCGGCGCCGCAGGCCCCAGACGGCCGCGCTCGTAACCGTGAGCGGACAACAAAACGCAACCGCACGCCATGACAAAACTCAAGCGACGCCTCGCCAACCGAGGCCGGCACGCCTTCCCGGCCGCGATGCTGCGCTCCGTACCGCTGGCACGTTAAGGTAAAGCCACGCGTTTAACGGCGGATTAACAGCTTTTTCAATGATTCCATAAGGTTATACGGGCGATAGTAGGCCAAACAGCCCCGGATGCCGTGGCCAGCGCGGTCGAGCGCTCAGACCGCGGGAGTCACTCCGCGGCGACACGCCCGGCCGTCTGTTCCTCGTCGTAGAGCCTCGACAGAATACGGCGGGCCGCAATGGTTCCGGCGTCGGCCGCTATATCGACCTGCGGCGGGTCGACAAAAATATTCAAGTTGCGCTGCT
>Ga0335081_10002280_pt1 | contig 30201 bp, 31 predicted proteins | sample Lox_Sample_35_FD_206713 | JGI IMG/M metagenome (GOLD analysis project Ga0335081, IMG submission 206713) | Soil microbial communities from Loxahatchee National Wildlife Refuge, Florida, United States - Lox_Sample_3.5 | ecosystem: Environmental > Terrestrial > Soil > Wetlands | place: USA...
AACAGGTTGCAGGTTTCCTTGCCGAGGCCGACCTGGCCGCCGCCGCCCTCGCGCAGCCGCGCCGCGAGCCGGTCGCGCCGCGCGGCGTGGCGCTCGGGCGCGGCGCTCACGCGCGCTCGCGGTAGAGGTGGGCGCGCGACATCGGGTAATTCTGGGCGGTGATGTTGCCGCGGCTGAACACGATCTGGAACAGGTGCGTGTAGCCCTCGGGCGAGCGGAACATCTCGGCGCAGCCGTAGAGGTAGATCCGCCAGATGCGCCGGAAGCGCTCGTCGAACTTCTTCGGATCGAGCGCGCGGATCGCGTCCCAGTTGCGGTCGAAGCGCTCGGCCCAGGCATCGAGCGTGAGCGCGTAGTGGCGGCGCAGGTTCTCGATGTCCACCACTTCGAGCCCGGCCTGCTCCATGGCGACGATCACGTCGGCAAGGCTCGGGATCCAGCCGCCGGGAAAGACCTTGTCGCGGATGAAGAACTCGGTCTCGTAGCGCCCGACGTGGCCGATGAAGTGCAGCATTCCCAGGCCGCCCGGCTTGAGGAACTTCGCGTGCGCCCGCACGACCTCGGCCAGCTGGTCGCGCCCGGCGTGCTCGAGCGTGCCGATCGAGACCACCTTGTCGTACTCGCGCCGCGCGTCGCGGAAGTCGGTGTCGATCACCTCGAGCGCGCCGCCCAGGCCGCGGCGTTCGATCTCGGCGCGCACCATCGCCACCTGCTCGGTGGTGGTGTTGATGCCGGTCACGCGCACTCCGCATCGCTCGTGCGCGCGGAACATGAACCCGCCGAAGCCGCTGCCGATGTCGACCACCTCCTCGCCGGGCGCGAGCAGCAGCTTGGCGCACACGTGATCGATCTTGTTCTGCTGCGCTTGCTCGAGCGTGCGCGTGCCTTCCTTCCAGTAGGCGCAGGTGTACATCATCAGCGGGTCGTCGAGCCAGTAGCGGTAGAACTCGGTGCCGAGCGCGTAGTGAAAGCGCGCATTGGCCTTGGCTTGCTCCCAGGTCGCGTTCGAGCAGCGCAACTCGTGCCAGCGGTTACGCGCCGATACCAGCGCGTTGTTCTTGGAGAAGCTGCCCAGCATGCCGGCGGCGAGCGCGCGGCGCAGGTCTCCCTCCAGGTCGAGCTCGCCGTCGAAATAGGAGTCGAGCAGCCCAATGTGGCGGTACAGCGCCGCGCGCCGCTCGGCCGCCGCGGTGTGGAACTTGAAGCTGAACGCGGGCTCGCCGGTGCCGAGGCGAAGCTCGCGGCCATCGGCGAAGCGGACCGCGAACGGAGTCCCGGTCCGTTCGGCGAATTCTCGCAGGGCAGGTTCGAGAAGCGTTCTCATGCCTTTGTCAACGGGCCAGGGCCAGCGGGCGGGGACCAGCGAAGCAAGATACAATCTTGCCTTGCCGAGTCTGGTGCCGAGGAAGGGACTCGAACCCCCACAGTGTTGCCACCGCTAGGACCTGAACCTAGTGCGTCTACCAATTCCGCCACCTCGGCAGGGGAGCGCATTTTAGTGGCAGGATCATACCGTGTCAAAGAAGAAACCTACCAAGACCGCATTGCGTAGGCGCGCGCGCGCCGAGCGCCCGAGCGCGACGCCGCCGGACGCGTACGCAAAGGAAATCCTCGCTGCGCTGAACGCAGCGGGCGCGCCGCTCACGCCGGACGAGCTGGCCGAGCGGCTGGAGATCCGGGGCCGCGAGCGGCGCGCGTTCGACAGCGCCGTCGCCGCGCTCGAGCGTTCCGGCGCGGCGGTGAAGAACCGCGCCGGCAGCCTGCTGGTGGCGACCCGGCTCGCGCTGTTGGCCGGCCGCATCGAGGGCCACCGGGACGGGCATGGATTCCTGGTGCCCGACGACGGCGGGCCGCAAGTGTTCCTGCCGCCGGCCGAGATGCGCCAAGTGCTGCACGGCGACCGCGCCGCGGTGCGCATCACCGGGCGCGACCCGCGCGGCAGGCCCTCGGGCGAGATCGTCGAGGTGCTGGAGCGTGCCACGCGGCGCATCGTCGGCCGGCTGCACGCCGAGCACGGCGTGCTGTTCCTGGTGCCCGAGGACCGCCGCATCGCGCAGGACATCCTGGTGCCGCCGAAAGAGGCCGGGCGGGCGAAGGCGGGCGAGGTGGTGACCGTCGAGCTCGTGGCGCAGCCGTCCAAGCACGCGCAGCCGATCGGGCGCGTGGCCGAGGTGCTGGGCAACTACGCCGACCCCGGGATGGAGATCGAGATCGCGCTGCGCAAGTTCGATCTGCCGCACGAGTTCTCGAAGAAGTCGCTGGCGGCGGCGCGCGCGCTGCCCGACGCGGTGCGCGAAGAGGACTTGCTCGACCGGCGCGACCTGCGCGAGCTCGGCTTCGTCACCATCGACGGCGAGAGCGCGAAGGATTTCGACGACGCGGTGCACGCGGTGCGCGACGGGCGGGGCTTTCGCCTCTGGGTCGCGATCGCGGACGTGAGCCACTACGTGCGCCACGGCGAGCCGCTGGACGCCGATGCGCGCGAGCGCGGCACCTCGGTCTATTTCCCGCGGCGCGTGATTCCGATGCTGCCGGAGAAGATCTCCAACGGCCTGTGCTCTCTCAATCCCGAGGTGGACCGCCTGGCGATGGTGTGCGAGATGATGCTCACGCCAAAGGGCGTGGTGGCGCGCTACGAGTTCTACCCGGCGGTGATCCGCTCGCGCGCGCGCCTGACCTATACCCAGGTGTGGGAGATGCTGTCCTCGGGCAGGGCGCCGGCTTACCTCCAGACGCTGTACGAGGTCTACGCCAGGCTGGCCGAGGAGCGCCGGCGGCGCGGCGCGATCGACTTCGAGACGCTCGAGACCAGGATGGTGTTCGATGCGCAGGGCAAGATCGAGAAGATCGTTCCCGAGGCACGCAACGACGCGCACCGCCTGATCGAGGAGTGCATGCTGGCGGCCAACGTCTCGGCCGGCAACCTGCTCACCGAGCGCAGCCACCCGGTGCTGTACCGGGTGCACGACGTGCCGGCGCCGGAGAAGGTCTCGGCGCTGCGCGACTTCCTGGCCGAGCTCGGGCTGCAGCTTCCGGGCGGCGAGGTGCCGCGGCCCAAGGACTACGCCCAGCTGCTGGAAAAGATCCGGAGCCGCGCGGATTTCACGCTGCTGCAGACGATCCTGCTGCGCTCGCTCAAGCAGGCGGTGTACAGCCCGGACAATGCGGGCCACTTCGGGCTCGCATTCGAGGCCTACGTGCACTTCACCTCGCCGATCCGGCGTTATCCCGACCTGCTGGTGCACCGCACGATCAAGGCCTGCCTCAAGGGGCGGCGCTACGAGGGCCCCGACTGGGACGCGCTCGGGCGGCACTGCTCGGACACCGAGCGCCGCGCCGACGAGGCGAGCCGCGACGTCGAGAACTGGCTCAAGTGCTTCTACATGAAGGAGCACGTCGGCGGCGAGTTCACCGGCGCGGTGACCGGGGTGACGGCGTTCGGCCTGTTCGTCACGCTGGACGACTACTTCGTCGACGGGCTGGTGCACATTTCCGAGCTGGGGCGCGACTACTTCCAGTTCGACGCCGCGCGCCACATGCTGCTCGGCGAGCGCAGCGGCCAGCGATACCGGCTTGCCGACCGCATGAAGGTCAGGCTGGCGCGCGTCGACCTGGAGACGCGCAAGATCGATTTCGTGCCTGCATGAGCCGGCCGCCGCGCGAGCCCAGGGTGGTGGTCGGCTTCCACGCCGTGCTCGCGCGCCTGCGCGCCGATCCTTCCTCGGTGCTCGAGCTGTACCTGGACGCCTCGCGCCACGATGCGCGCATCAAGGACGTCGCGGCGGCGGCCGAGCGCGCGGGCGCCAAGGTGATGAAGGTGCCGGGCAAGCGCCTGGACGGCTTCTATGGCGGCGGCCGCCACCAGGGCGTGGTCGCGCGGGTGGAAGTGAAGAGCCTTAGCCACAGTCTGGACGACATCCTGGACCAGGCGCAGGGGCCGCCGCTCCTGCTGCTGCTCGACGGCGTGACCGACCCGCACAACCTGGGCGCCTGCCTGCGGGTGGCGAACGCGGCCGGGGCGCACGCGGTCGTCGCGCCGAAGGATCGCGCGGCGGGGATCAGCGCAGCGGTCTCGAAGGTCGCGGCCGGCGCGGCCGAGTCCACGCCCTACCTCATGGTCACCAACCTCGCGCGCACCATCGACGAGCTGAAGGAGCGCCGGATCTGGGTGGTCGGCACCGACGAGCGCGCCGATCGGAGCCTTTACGACGCGGACCTGCCCGAGGCGCTAGCCTGGGTGCTCGGCGCCGAAGGCGAGGGCATGCGCCGCCTGACGCGCGAGCGCTGCGATACTCTGGTCCGCATTCCGATGCGGGGCGAGGTCGCAAGCCTCAACGTCTCGGTCGCCGCGGGGGTCGCCCTGTTCGAGTCGGTCCGGCGCCGATCCTTGCCCAAGCCTTAGATTTCCCTATATAATTCGCCCCCTTTCCTTGCCGCACCGCGACGCATGGCGGGCGGCTTAAACCCACAAGGAGAACACGTGCGGCATTACGAGATCGTATTCATCGTTCATCCGGACCAGAGCGAGCAGGTGCCCGCGATGGTCGAGCGCTACAAGGGCGTAATCGCCGGGCGCAACGGCATCGTGCACCGCCTCGAGGACTGGGGCCGGCGCCAGCTCACCTACCCGCTGCAGAAGGTGCACAAGGCGCACTACGTGCTCATGAACATCGAGTGCGACCAGGAAACCGTCGACGAGCTCAACAACTCGTTCAAGTTCAGCGACGCGGTGCTGCGCCATCTGATCGTCAAGATGGCCAAGGCGGTCACCGAGCCTTCCCCCATGATGAAGGAGGAGAAGTCCAGGTCGCTGATGGAGCGCGGGGCGGAGGCGAAGCCCGCCGAGGCCGAGGCCGCCTGAGCGCCGATTGGACGAGGCGAACCGGGTCGAACTGTCGGGAACGCTTGCGGAGCTCGGCGCGCTGCGCCACACCCCCGCCGGAATCCCGCTGATCGAATTGCGCATCCGGCACGAGTCGGAGGCTGCCGAAGCGGGCGCGAGGCGCAAGGTGGAAGCCGAGGTCGAGGCGATCGCGTTCCAGACCCACGCCCGGCTGCTCGCCGCCGCCGCACCCGGCAGCCCGCTAAGAGTCGAAGGATTTTTGTGCGCCAAGAGCCGGCGCTCGAAGAAGCTGGTTCTGCACCTGACCAAGATCGAATTTACTGAAGGAGTTTGAGCATGCCCCCGCCGCGCAGAGGAAAAGGCAAAGGTAAAGGAAAGTTCGCGAAGGACAAGAAGGACCGCGGACAGAAGGCGCTGTTCCGGCGCCGCAAGTTCTGCCGCTTCACGGCCGAGAAGATCGAGTGGATCGACTACAAGGACATCGAGATCCTGAAGGATTTCGTGAACGAGAACGGCAAGATCATTCCGGCGCGCATCACCGGCACCTCGGCCGGGTACCAGCGCCAGCTCTCGAGCGCGATCAAGCGCGCGCGTTTCCTGGCGCTGCTGCCGTACACCGATCTGCACTGAGGCGCGCGCCATGCAAGTGATCCTGATGGAGAAGGTCGTGAACCTCGGCAACCTCGGCGACGTCGTCAAGGTGAAGGACGGATTCGCCCGCAACTACCTGATTCCGCACGGCAAGGCCAAGCGCGCGACGCCCGACAACCTGAAGGCGTTCGAGGCCCGCCGCGCCGAGCTGGAGCAGGCGCACGGCAAGGCGCTGGCCGAGGCGCAGCAGCGCGGCGCGAAGCTCGAGGGACTGACGGTGCAGATCAGCCAGAAGGCCGGCGTCGACGGCCGGCTGTTCGGCTCGGTCACCAACTACGACATCGTCGAGGCGCTGGCGAAGCAGGGCGTCGAAATCGAGCGGCGCCAGGTGCGCATGCCGCAGGGTCCGCTCAAGCAGGTCGGCGACTTCCCGATCGAGATCGAGCTGCACGCCGACGTCGTGAGCACGATTACGGTCTCGGTGCTCGGCGAAGCCTGATTCGCGCGCACGCGGCGTTCGCGTGACGAAAGGGCTGGCAACGGCCCTTTTCTTTTTGTAGCATCGACTCCTCATGGCTCAAACGCCGCAGACGCAAGCACTGCGCAGCGACAGCCCGGACGCGCAACTCCTGGCGCTGAAGGTGCCGCCGCACTCGGTCGAGGCCGAACAGTCGCTGCTGGGCGGGCTGCTGCTCGACAACCAGGCCTTCGACCGCATCGCCGACCTGGTCTCGACGCAGGACTTCTACCGCGACGACCACCGCCGCATCTACCGCCACATCGTCAAGTTGATCGAGGCCGCCAAGCCGGCCGACGTGGTGACGGTGTCGGAATCGATCGAGGCGAGCGAGGACAAGGACAAGACCGGCGGGCCCGCCTACCTCGGGGCGCTGGCGCAGAACACCCCGAGCGCGCTCAACATCCGCCGCTACGCCGAGCTGGTGCGCGAGCGCGCGGTGCAGCGGCGCCTGGCGCAGGTCGCGACCGAGATCGCCGAGAACGCGCTCAACCCGGGCGGCAAGGAGGTCGGGCAGCTGCTCGACGAGGCCGAGTCGCGCATCCTCGAGATCGGCGAGGCGGGCTCGCGCCACACCGCGGGGCTGGAGGAGATCAAGCCCGTGCTGGCGCGGGTGCTCGAGCGCATCGACCACCTGTACCACCGCGACAATCCTTCGGACGTGACCGGCGTGCCGACGGGGTTCCACGACCTCGACTCCAAGACCGCGGGCCTGCAGCCGGGAGACCTGATCATCATCGCCGGGCGCCCGTCGATGGGCAAGACCGCGCTCGCGCTCAACATCGCGGAAAGCGTGGCGCTCAACACCCTGCTGCCGGTGGCGGTGTTCAGCATGGAGATGAGCGGCACCCAGCTCGCCACCAGGATGCTCGGCTCGATCGCGCGCGTGGACCAGCACAAGATGCGCACCGGCAGGCTGTCGGACCAGGAGTGGCACGACCTGTCCGAGGCCATGGGCCGGCTGCACGATGCGCCGATCTTCATCGACGAGACCGCCGCGCTGAATTCGCTCGAGCTGCGCACCCGGGCGCGCCGCCTGTGGCGCCAGTTCGGCGGCAAGCTGGGGCTGGTCGTAGTGGATTACCTGCAGCTCATGTCCGCGGCCAATGCCAAGGGAAGCGAGAACCGCGCCACCGAGATCTCCGAGATGTCGCGCTCGCTCAAGGCGCTCGCCAAGGAGCTCAAGGTGCCGGTGATCGCGCTGTCGCAGCTCTCGCGCGCAGTCGAGCAGCGCAACGACCGGCGGCCGATGATGTCGGACCTGCGCGAGTCGGGCGCCATCGAGCAGGACGCGGACGTTATCCTGTTCATCTACCGCGACGAGGTGTACTCGCCCGACAAGCCCGAGGCCAAGGGCCGCGCCGAGGTGATCATCGGCAAGCAGAGGAACGGCCCGATCGGCAAGGTCGAGCTCACCTTCCTCGGCCAGTTCACGCGCTTCGAGAATTTCGCCGCGCCAGGATCGTTCTGACGTCCGTTCCCGGGAGGCCCGCATGGCCGAGCCAGTGATCGCGCAGAAGTCCCCCTACGCCGTCGAGCTGGCGCCCGGAGACTACTGGTGGTGCGCCTGCGGGCGCTCCAAGCGCCAGCCGTTCTGCGACGGCTCGCACAAGGGCTCCGAATTCGCGCCGGTGAAGTTCACCGTCGCCGAGGCGCAGAAGGTCTGGCTGTGCGGCTGCAAGCATACCGGCAGCAAGCCGTTCTGCGACGGCACGCACGCCAGGCTCTAGCGTTTGGTCGCCTCCCAGCGGCCGCGCGCGCCGTCGTCGGCGCGGAAGCTGCCCGACATCCGCATGCGCGTCGCGCTGCCGCGGAACTCGCGCCGCACGCCGTCGCGGTCGACGTAGGAGAAGCCGATCCGCGCGCCGCGCAGGCTCGCATCCCGCAGGCCGGCCTGCACCGGCCCGAGCATCACGTAGCCGCCGATCTTCTGGAAGCGCTGCTCGAACTCGAGCTCGAGCGGCGGCGCCTGCGGGCCCAGCTCGAGCGACCAGGCGCCGATCACGTTCGCCGGCACGATCCACAGGTAGACGCGGTGGCCGTCGACCAGCGAGACCTCGTCCGGCGCCCAGTCGCCCATGCCGAAGCGGTGCGAGACGACGCGTGTGCCGGGGCTTAGCGCCAGGATCTGCGGCCGCAGGGCGAGGTTGAGGTTCTCCTTCAGGTACAGCGTGAGCACGCTGGCGCGGCTGAAATCGGCCGCGAACAGGTCGCCCTGCACGAAGCGCGCGCGCCGCGCCACGCCGGCGGCCGCCGCCTTCTGCCTGGCGAGCCTCACCAGCGCGGGGTCGTACTCTATGCCCAGAGCGCGCGCGCCGAACTCCTTGGCCGCGCTGATGGGGATGATGCCGTCGCCCGAGCCCAGGTCGATCACGTAGTCGCGCGCCGTGGTCTGCGCCATGCGCAGCATGCGCCTGGCCACGCTCGGCGCGGTCGGCACCCACTCGACGTCCTTGCCGGGCTGGCCGACGCGTGGCGCGTCCGCGCAAGCGAGCAGAGGCGCCGCAACGAATAGCGCGACCGCGTGCAGCGCTCGCCTGCGCAGCATGCGCGCTAGAGCACCTCGGCCGCGTGGTCGGCCAGGCGCGAGCGCTCCCCGCGCGCGAGCGTGACCTGCCCGGCGTGGGCCCAGCCCTTCATCCGGTCGACTGCATAGGTAAGGCCCGAGCTGCCCTCGGTGAGGTAGGGCGTGTCGATCTGCGCGATGTTGCCGAGCAGGACCACCTTGGTGCCGGGGCCGGCGCGCGTGACCAGCGTCTTCATCTGCTTGGGCGTGAGGTTCTGCGCCTCGTCGATGATGAGCCACTTCTTGATGAAGGTGCGCCCGCGCATGAAGTTGAGCGACTTGACCTTGATGCGCGAGCGCACCAGGTCGCGCGTCGCGGCGCGGCCCCATTCGCTGCCCGGCTCGTCGGAGGCGTTCAGCACGTCCAGGTTGTCCTCCAGCGCGCCCATCCAGGGCTGCATCTTCTCCTCTTCGGTGCCGGGCAGGAAGCCGATGTCGTCGCCCAGCGGCACGGTGACGCGCGTCATGATGATCTCGGTGTAGCGCTTGTCGTCCAGCGCCTGCGTCAGGCCCGCGGCGAGCGCGAGCAACGTCTTGCCGGTGCCGGCCTGCCCGAGCAGCGAGACGAAGTCGATCGACGGATTCATCAGCAGGTTGAGGGCGAAGTTCTGCTCCCGGTTGCGCGCGGTGATGCCCCAGACCGAGTTCTTGCCGTGGGTGTAGTCGCGCAGCGTCTCGAGCACGGCCACGCGCCCGGACTTCTCCTTGACCAGCGCGTACAGCGGCCGGTCGCCCGACTCGTCGTAGACGAATTCGTTCAGCTCGAGCTGCGGCACCAGCGGCCCCCGGATGCGGAAGTAGGTATGGCCTTCCTTCTTCCACGATTCCATGTCGCGCCCGTGGCTGTCCCAGAAATCGGGCGGCAGCTTGCGCACCCCGGTGTACAGCAGATCGGTGTCCTCGAGCACCTTGTCGTTGAAGTAGTCCTCCGCGTCCAGGCCGAGCGCGCGCGCCTTGATGCGCATGTTGATGTCTTTCGACACCAGCACCACCGCTCGCTGCGGCTCGCGCGCGAGCAGGTGGCGCACCACCGACAGGATCTGGTTGTCGGTCTTGCCCATCGGCAGGGTCGCAGGCAGCTCGCCGTTGATCGCCTCGGTCTGCAGGAACAGGCGCCCGCCGGTCGGCGCCCCCTCGGGAGTGCGGATCGGCAGCCCGGCCTTGATGTCGCCCTTTGCGTGCGACACCACGTCGTCCAGGAAGCGGCTCGCCTGGCGCGCATTGCGCGCCACATCCGACAGCCCCTTCTTGTGGCTATCGAGCTCCTCCAGCGTGCCCATGGGCAGGTAGATGTCGTGCTCCTCGAAGCGGAACAGGCTGGCCGGGTCGTGCATCAGGACGTTGGTGTCCAGCACGAACAGTTTCTTGGTCCTGGGTTTGCGGGTGCTGCGGGAGCGCTTCGGCATTGCTTCGGGAACGGAGGATTCGGCTGCTGCGGCCGGTTCGACATCATAGGGCTTTAACAAAGTTCAATACCTCCTCTGCGTGGCCTGGGACTTTCACTGCGCGCCATTCGCGCGCGATAACCCCGTTGCGGTCGAGAACGAAGGTGCTGCGCTCGATGCCGCGCACCTGCCTGCCGTACATGTTCTTCAGCTTGATGACGCCGAACTGCGCGCATACGGTCTCCTCGGCGTCGGACAGGAGATCGAAGGGGAGCTTCAGCTTGCTCTTGAACGACACGTGCGTCTTCAGCGAGTCGCGCGAGATGCCGTAGATCTCGCACCCGGCGCGCGCGAACCCGCGCTGGCGGTCGCGGAAATCCGCGCCTTCGGTGCTGCAGCCGGGAGTGTTGTCCTTGGGGTAGAAGTAGAGCACCACTATCTTGCCGCGGGTGCTCGAGAGCCTGAACGGGGTGCCGCCGGTCGAGGGCAGGGTGAAGTCCTTGACGGCCTTGCCGGGCATGCCTGGTTTGTTCAAAACCTTTTCAGCAATGCGATGCAACGCCTTCATTGAACATGTTTTTGGCTCCTGCCGCAAGCGTTCCGGCTGGCGCGCGCGCCATCCCGTGCGCAGTCGGCTGATTCGAAGGGATTTTCCGCCCGGTGCGCTAGACCGGACGATAGGTACCGCCATCCAGGATGACGCGAATCGCCTCGGCCATCGCCATCGGCAACAGCGTCTTGGGCAGGTAGCCGACCGCGCCGCCCGCGAGCGCCGCGCGCACCTGAGCCTTGTCGTCGTCGGCGGAGATCACCGCCACGCGGACGCGCGGAAATTTCTTGCGGAATCGCGCCAGCGCATCCATGCCAGAGCATCCCGGCAGCCCCAGGTCGAGCAGCACCAGACCCAGGTCCTGCAAAAGGCTCGCCTCCGTGAGAGCGCCCTCGAGGTCGAACTGGCTGTGGAAGTCGGCGCCGGGCCGCACGCTGCGCACGATCGCACGCAGCGTTTCGTGGATCACGGGATGATCGTCGATCAGAAGGACGTCCATAGCCGGAAAATGTTACTCCCGGCGCTCGATCCGCCCCAAGTCCGCACAATCTTTTTTACGAGACGAGGCGAGGAATTTTCTCCCCGCTTTAGCTATTTGTCCTGTCGTAGCGCGCGACGAAGCGTTCGAGCTCGCGCAGCACCTGGGCCGGCTTCTCCTCGGGCAGGAAATGGCCGCAGTCGAGCGCGCGCCCGCTTACGTTCTTCGCCACCGCGCGCCAGTCGGCCAGGCAGTCGAACTGCGCCTCGACGACGCCCTGCTTGCCCCACAGCGCCAGCACGGGCATGGCAAGTTTCCTATGCAAATCCTTTCGATCATGAATCAAGTCGATCCCGGCGGCCGCGCGGTAGTCCTCGCAGGTGGCGTGGATCGTGCGCGGGTCGCGAAAGCAGCGCACGTACGCGCGCAGCGCCGCCTTCGAGAACGGCTTCAGGCCGGCCAGGCCCCGCCCGATGCGCCGCAGCACGTAGTCCGGCCCGACCGCGCGCAGCATCTTCTCGGGCAGCGGCGCGGGCTGGATGAGGAAGAACCAGTGCCAGTAGGCGCGCGCAAAGGCCATGTCGGTCTTCTGGTACATCCTGAGCGTGGGCGAGATGTCCATCACAGTCAGGGTGCGCACGCGAGCGCCGTGGTCGCGCGCGAGGCGGTGCGCCACGCGCGCGCCCCGGTCGTGCCCGACCAAGTGGAAGCTGGCGTGGCCGAGCTTCGCCATCACCTCCGCCATGTCCTGCGCCATGGCGCGCTTGGAGTAGTTCGAGTGGTCGGACAGGCCCCTGGGCTTGGACGAGTCGCCGTAGCCGCGCAGGTCGGCGCAGACCACCGCGTGGCTGCGCGCGAGCGCGGGCGCGACCTTGTGCCACATGGCGTGCGTCTCGGGGTAGCCATGCAGCAGCAGCACCGGCGGCCCTTCGCCCGCGGTCACGAGGTTGATCGTGGCGCCGCCGGTGCGAATCTTCCTGCTTCTGAAACCAGGGAAAAGCGGCATCTACGACCTCGCGACGATGGTGACCCCGATGATGATGACAGCGATGCCGGCGATGCGCTGCAGCGTGACCGGCTCGCCGAGCAGCCACCATGCGAGCACGGCGTTGAGCGCGAAGCCGACCGACAGCATCGGGTAGGCGACGCTCACTTCCACGCGCGAGAGCGCCATCAGCCACACCACCAGGCTCACCGCGTAGCAGGCCATGCCGCCCAGGATGTAGGGGTTGGCGGCGAACCTGAGGCCGATCTCGACCGCGCGCCCGAGCGCGAACTCGAAGTGCCCGATCGAGTTGGTGCCCGCCTTGAGCAGCAGCTGGGCGAAAGTGTTGAGCAGCACGCCGGCTGCGATCAGGCCGAAGCTCACTGCGTTCATCTCGTTCCTCTCAGTCGAACAGCAGCGCCGCGGCGACGCGGCGGTCCTCGGACACCAGGATATTGTAAGTGCGGCAGGCCGCGTTCAGGTCCATGACCTCGAACCCGATGCGCGCGGCGGCCAGCGCCTGCGTCAGGCGCGGGTGCGGAAAGCGCAGCCGCGGCCCGGTGCCGAGCAGCACGATTTCCGGCCCGAGCGCCGCGAGCGCGGCGAAGTGCTCCTCGCGCAGCGCATCGAAGCTCGCCGCCTGCCACTCGATCAGGCGCTCGGGGGCGACGATCAGGCTGCGGCTGTGGCGCGCGCCGTTGATCAGCACGTAGCCCTCGCCGTAGCCGGTGAACAGGTTCACCCCGGCGCGCGTCTCGCGCTCGAATTTCATGCCGCGCCCCCCTGCAGCGCGAGCGTGCCGGAGCGGCCCGGCACCGGCCCCTCGAGCACGCGGCAGCGCGGCAGCGCCGCCGCGTCGAGCGCGGCGTAGAGCTCGCGCAGCGCGACCAGCTCGTAGCCGAGTGCGCGCCAGCCCTCGAGCAGGCGCTCGAACTGCGGCGCGAGCCGCCCGCCCTCGAGCTCGGCGTGCAGGGTGTAGACGTGCCCCTGCGGCGGCGCCTGGCGCGAGAGCTCGAGCACGCGCGCCACGGCGTCGTCCGCGCTCGCGCCGTCGACCCCGATCAGCTCGTCCAGCGTCGGCAGGGTGGTCGGCAGCTGAGGCACGCCCGCCGCGCCGGCTTCAAGCGCCGGCACGAAGGGCCCGCGGCCGCGGGTGTCGGAGGCGTAGGCGAAACCGAGCTCGCGCTCGGCGGCGAAGGCGTGCGCGTTCATCTGCCAGCCGGCCGCGCCGTGCACGCGCGCGGGCTCCCCGAACACCTCGGCGTAGCGCTCGCAGGCGCGCCGCATCTCGGCCCGCGTCCAGTCGGCGTCCGCGCGCGCCACGCCGTCCTGCCAGCGCACGTGGTCCCAGCAGTGGATCCCGGTCTCGAAGCCGGCGTCGCGCGCGGCGCGCAGCTCGGCTGCGCAGCGCGCGCCGATGTCGGGCCCGGGCAGCAGGGTGCCGTAGAGCAGGGTGCGCAGCCCGTAGTGCTCGAGCACCGAGGTGCGCGCCACCTTGCCGACGAAGCCGCGCCGGAACACGCGCCTCACCGCGCGCCCGGTGTGATCGGGGCCGAGGGAAAACAGAAACGTCGCGCCCGCGCGCCGCGCCTCGAGGATCCTCATCAGGCGCGGCACGCCCTCGCGCGTGCCGCGCCAGGTGTCGACGTCGAGCTTGAGCGCGAGCCTCATTCGACCAGGCTGCGCGCCTCCGCGACATGGCCGCGATAGGCCTCGAAGATGTAGTGCAGCGCGTCGCGCATGCCCACCCGCGGGCGCCACCTCAGCTCGCGCTGGGTGTTGGCGATCGCCGGCACGCGGTTCTGCACGTCCTGGTAGCCCTTGCCGTAGTAGGCGTTGGCGCTGGTCTTGACGATCCTGACCTTGCGTGCGCTGTCGCGGTACTCCGGATACTTGAGCGCCATCGACTTCATCATGCGCGCGAGCTGCGCGATCGAGTAGTTGTTGCGCGGGTTGCCGATGTTGTAGATCTTGCCGCTCGCCACGCCGCGCGGGTTGGCGATGATCTTCATCAGCGCGTCGATGCCGTCGTCGACGTAGGTGAAGGCGCGCTTCTGCTTGCCGCCGTCTACCAGCTGGATCGGCTCGCCGCGCACGATGTGGCCCAGGAACTGGGTGATCACGCGCGAGCTGCCTTCCTTCGCCGCGCTGAGCGAGTCCAGGCCGGCGCCGATCCAGTTGAAGGGCCGGAACAGGGTGAAGTCGAAGCCCTGCTGCGCGCCGTAGGCCCAGATCACGCGGTCCATGAGCTGCTTGGAGCAGGAGTAGATCCAGCGCTGCTTGTGGATCGGCCCCAGCACCAGCTCGGTGCTCTCGGGGTCGAACTCGCGCTCGCGGCTCATGCCGTAGACCTCCGAGGTCGAAGGGAAGATCAGGCGCTTGCCGTGCTTGACGCAGGAGCGCACGATCGGCAGGTTGGCCTCGAAGTCGAGCTCGAACACCCGCAGCGGCTCGCGCACGTAGGTCGCGGGCGTCGCGATCGCCACCAGCGGGATCACGGTGTCGCACTTGCGGATGTGGTATTCGATCCACTCCTTGTTGATCGTGATGTCGCCCTCAAAGAAGTGAAAGCGCGGGTTCGAGAGCAGGTCGGCGACGCGCTCGCTCTGCATGTCCATGCCGTAGACCTCCCAGCCGGTGGTCTCGAGCACGCGCTTCGAGAGGTGGTGGCCGATGAAGCCGTTGACGCCGAGGACGAGGAGTTTTTTCATGGGATTGTTGCCTGTCGGTCGAAAATGGCGGGTTGCGGGCCGAACCGGGCCTTCACTTGCGCCGCGCCGGCGGCGCGGCCGTCGAGCTCGAATTCCAGCAGCCGCAGCCGGCCGCCCGAGGCGCAGTCGACGTAGCAGCGCGCCCCTTCGCAGTATAGAGCCGGCGTGGCCGCGACGCGGTGCCCGGGCTCGACGCGGGTGCGCAGGATCCTGAGCGGCACGCCGCCGATGCTCGCGAACGCGCCCGGGTAGGGCGGCGCGACGCCTCGCACCAGGTCGTGGATCTCGCGCGCGCCGCGGGACCAGTCGATGCGGCCGTCCTCGGGCCGGCGCGCGCCGTAGTAGCTGCCCGCGGCGAGGTCCTGCGCCACGCCCGCGCCGCGCCCGGCGAGCAGCTCGGGCAGCGCGCGGTCCAGCGCCAGCTCGGCCGCGACCGTGACCTTGTCGAATACCTCGCGCGCCGTGTCGTCGGGCAGGATCGGCACCCGCTGCTGCGCCACGAGCGCGCCGGCGTCGGGTTTCGCGGTCATGTAGTGCAGGCTTGCGCCGGTCTCGCTCTCGCCCCTGATCACCGCCCAGTTGACCGGCGCGCGGCCGCGGTACTTCGGCAAGAGCGACCCGTGCATGTTTAGCGCGCCGCGTCGCGCCGCCGCGAGCAGCCGCGCGCCGAGCATGCGTCGGTAGTAGAACGAGAACAGGAAATCCGGCGCGAGCGCCTCCACCCGCGCGGCGAAGGCCGGCTCGTTCGGGTCCTCCGGGAACGCGGTCTCGAGCTCGCGCTCGGCGGCGTATCCGGCCACGCTCGCGAACCAGATGTTCTCGCCGGGCGAGTCGCGCTGCGTCACCACCAGCGGCACCTCGACCCCGTGCGCGAGCAGGGTCGCGAGGCAGCGCAGCCCGACGTTGTGGTAGGCGAAGACGACCGCGCGCGTCATTCCTCGCGCTGCAGGACGGCGCTCACCACGTAGCGCGGACGCTGGCGCACCTCCTCGTAGATGCGGCCGATGTACTCGCCCAGCAGGCCGATGCCGAACAGCTGCAGCCCGATCAGGAAGTAGGCCAGGATATCGCGGTCCCACAATGCGGCGAGCGCGTCGTGCAGGCTGCCCGCGAGCAGCATGCGCTCGGTGATCACCACCACGTACAGCAGCACCGAGCCCGCGGCGATCAGCATCCCGAGCACGGAGAAGAACTGCAGCGGCGCGATCGAGAAGCCGGTCATCAGGTCGAAGTTGAGCGCGACCAGCTTGAACAGGGAGTATTTCGAGGTGCCGGCGGCGCGCTCCTCGTGCGCCACCTCGACCTCCTCCGGGCGGCGGGCGAAGGTGTAGGCCAGCGCCGGGACAAAGGTGTTGGTCTCGCGGCAGCGGTTGAGCGCGTCGATCACCTCGCGGCTGTAGGCGCGCAGCATGCAGCCCTGGTCGGTCATGCGGATGCGGGTGATGCGCTCGCGCAGGCGGTTCATCAGGCGCGAGGGCAGGCGCCGCAGCCAGCTGTCCTGGCGCTGGCGCCGCACCCCGCCGACGTAGTCCGCGCCGCGGTCCATCGCCGCGAGCAGCTTGCCGATCTCCTCGGGCGGGTTCTGCAGGTCAGCGTCCAGCGTCACCACGCGCTCGCCGCGGCAGTGCGCGAAGCCGGCCAGGATCGCCGGGTGCTGGCCGAAATTGCCCGCCAGCAGCACCACGCGCGTGGTCTCGGGGCGCTGCTCGAACTGCGCGCGCAGGATCGCCGCCGAGCGGTCGCGGCTGCCGTCGTCGACGAAGATCACCTCGTAGCCGAAACCGAGCGCGTCGAGCGCCGGGTAGAGGCGCGCGAACAGCGCCGCGAGGCCTTCCTCCTCGTTGTAGACCGGAATGACGACTGAGAGCTGGGGGGGCTGCATGCGGAACAAGGGACCGCGCTCAGCGGCGGTGGCCGCCAAGGATATCACCCAGCGCGGCGCAGACCCGGTCGACATCCGCTTCGCTCATCGCCGGGAACAGCGGCAGCGTCGCGATGCTCGCGCCGACGCGCTCGGCGTGCGGGAAGTCGCCCGGCTTCCAGCCCTGCGCGCGGTAGAGCCGGAACAGGTGCATCGCGGGGTAGTGCACCCCGACGCCGATGCCGCGCGCGTGCATCAGCTCGATGAAGCGCGCGCGGCCGATCGTCATGCGCTCGAGCGGCAGCAGGACCTGGAACATGTGCCAGTTCGACTGCTCGAAGTCCGCCGGCGGCAGGCCGCAGCCGAGCGCGGGGTCGAGGCGCTCGAAATAGCGCCGCGCGAGGCTGCGCCGGCGCGCGTTGAATTCCTCCAGCCGCTCGAGCTGGCCCAGGCCGATGCGCGCCGCGACGTCGGTCAGGTTCATCTTGGCGCCCGCCTCGTCGACCTCGATCTCGCCGCCGGGCAGGCGCACCACGCCCTGCAGCCGCAGGCGCTCGCAGCGCGCGGCCTCGGCCTCGTCGGCGAGCACCAGGCAGCCGCCCTCGGCGGTGGTCATGTTCTTGTTGGCATGGAACGAGATGCAGACCAGGTCGCCGAAGCTGCCGATTTTCCTGCCCTTCCAGCTCGAGCCCATGCTCTGCGCCGCGTCCTCGATCACGCGCAGGGAGCGCCGGCGCGCGATCTCGTACACCGCGTCGCGCTCGAACGGCAGCCCGGCCATGTCGACCGGGATCAGCGCCTTCGTGCGCGGGCCGAGCGCGGATTCGATGCGCGCCGGGTCGATGTTGCGCGTCGCGGGGTCGATGTCGACGAACACCGGGCGGGCGCCGGCGCGCAGCACGACGTTCGCGGTCGCGACCCAGGACAGCGGCGTGGTCACGACCTCGTCGCCCGGGCCGACTCCGGCGAGCGCCAGCGCGAGCTCGAGCGCCCCGGTGCCCGAGGCGAGCGCGCGCACCGGGCGCCCGCCGAAGTACTGCGAAAGCCGGGCCTCGAACGCCCTGGCCTGCGGGCCGGTGGTGATCCAGCCCGAGCGCAGCACCGCGGCCACGCCGTCGATCGTCGCCTGGTCGATGCTCGGGCGGGTGAAGGGCAGGTAGTCGCTCACGGCGTCGCCACCGCGACCCGCCTGGGGTCGCGCGCCAGCACCCGCATCGGCAGTCCGGCCTGCACCAGGCGGTCGTACTCCGCCGGCGGCATCAGCGCCAGGGCGGGGCCGTGGCCGCGCCAGGCGCGCGAGAACGCCTCCACCGTTGGCAGGTAGTTGCGGTTTTCCCACGCGAGCGAGTCGTCCAGCTCGTCCTTGTAGCCGACCATGATCGCGGTGCGCCTGGCGTAGAACAGGAAGCTGTGGTCGAACATCTGCACGTAATAGACGCGTTGCGCGGCGTCGAGCGCGGGGCGGATGCGCTCCACGAGCTGGCGCGCCGAGTATACCGGCGCGAGCGACTGGTACGCGAACAGCAGCAGCTGGGTGAGCGCGAAGCCGCCGGCGGCGAGCCAGGCGAGCGCCGCGCCGCCGCGCGCGCGGATGGCGGCCAGGGTCGCGATCGCGCCCGCCGCGAGCACCGCGACGCCGGCCACCACCAGCCAGCGCTCGAAACCGGCCACCATGCCGGGCGGCAGGTCGCCCGACAAGCGCGCGGTGGCGAGCGGCATCAGCGCGGCGAGCGCCGCGCCGCCCAGCGCCGCGGTCGCGGCGAGCCAGGCCAGCGCGCGCGGGCTCACGCGCAGCAGCCAGTCGGCGAGCAGCATCGCGAGCGCGGGGAAGATCGGCAGGATGTAGGCCAGCAGCTTCGAGTCCGAAGCCGAGAAGAACACGAACACCAGCAGGCACCAGGCGAGCAGGAAGCGCTGCGGCTGGAAAGAAAGCAGCGGGCGGCGGCGCGCCGCGGCCGCGAGCGCGCCGGGCAGGGCGAGCGTCCACGGCACCGCCCCGAGCGCCAGCACCGGCAGGAAGTACCACCACGGCTGGTAGCGGCCGTGATCCTTGGTCAGGAAGCGCTCGAAATGCTCGTGGATGAAGAAGAAGCGCGCGAACTCGTGGTTCTTGAGCGAGACCAGGACGAACCAGGGCGCGGCGATGGCGAGGAACAGCGCCAGGCCAGCGCCCAGCTCGAGCCGCGCGAGCAGGCGCCAGTCGCGCTGCCACAGCACGTACAGCGCCACCGCGCCCGCAGGCAGCACGATGCCGATCAGGCCCTTGGACAGCGCCGCGAGCGCGCACGCCGCCCAGCCGGCGAGCATCCAGCCGCGCCTGCCGCCGGGCGCGGCGCCGTCGCGCTGCGCGAGCGCGAACGCGCTCACCGCGAGCGAGAGGAAGAACGATACGCCCATGTCGAGCGAGGCGATGTGGCCCATGCCGACCCACATCAGGCTGCCGCCCAGGATCAGGCCGGTCGCGCGCGCGACCGGCGCGCCGAACAGGCGCGCGGCGGCGAACGCCGCCGCCAGCACGCCGAGGAAGCCGGTAAGCGCGGTCCACAGCCGCGCGCTCCAGGCGCTCTGGCCGAAGGCCTCGAACGCGGCGGCGGTGGCCCAGTACTGCAGCGGCGGCTTCTCGAAGTACTTCAGGCCGTCCAGGCGCGGAGTGAGCCAGTCGCCGCTGGCGACCATCTCGCGCGAGATCTCGGCGTAGCGTCCCTCGTCGGTGTTGAACAGGTCGCGCTGCCCGAGGTTGACGAACCAGGCGAAGGCGAAGACGAGCAGAAAGACGGCGGTCGTTGTTTTCATTGAGGAAGTTGCGACGCTCGCGTAAAATTGTATCGCTATGAGGGAATTCCCGCGCATAAAGCGTCTGCCGCCCTACGTTTTCAACACGACGCACGAGTGGAAGATGGCCGCGCGCCGCCGCGGCGAGGACGTGATCGACCTGTCGATGGGCAACCCGGACGGGCCGACGCCGAAGCATATCGTCGACAAGCTGGTCGAGGCCGCGCAGCGCCAGGACACGCACGGCTACTCGGTCTCGAAGGGCATCCCGCGCCTTCGGCGCGCAATCTGCGACTGGTACCTGCGGCGCTACGGCGTCGAGTTCGACCCCGACTCGGAGGCGATCGTCACCATCGGCTCGAAGGAGGGCCTGGCGCACCTGATGCTCGCGACGCTCGAGCGCGGCGATACGGTGCTGGTGCCCAACCCCTCGTATCCGATCCACATCTACGGCGCGATCATCGCCGGCGCCGACATCCGCTCGGTGCGCATGACCGAAGGCGTGGATTTTTTCGCCGAGCTGCAGCGCGCCTGCGCCGAGCTGATCCCCAAGCCCAAGATGCTGGTGATCGGCTTTCCGTCCAACCCGACCGCGATGTGCGTCGAGCTGGGCTTCTTCGAGCGCGTGGTCGCGTTCGCGCGCGAGCACGACATCATGGTGGTGCACGACCTGGCCTACGCCGACATCACCTTCGACGGCTGGAAGGCACCTTCGATCATGCAGGTGCCGGGCGCGCGCGACGTGGCGGTCGAGTTCTTCACCATGTCCAAGAGCTACAACATGGCCGGCTGGCGCATCGGCTTCATGGTCGGCAACAAGGACCTGGTGTACGCGCTGGCGCGGATCAAGAGCTACCACGACTACGGCACCTTTACGCCGATCCAGGTCGCCTCGATCGTCGCGCTCGACGGCCCGCAGGACTGCGTCGAGGAGATCCGCCGCAACTACCAGCGCCGGCGCGACGTGATGGTCAAGGGCCTGCACGAGCTGGGCTGGATGGTAAGCAACCCCAAGGCCTCGATGTACGTCTGGGCCAGGATCCCCGAGCCCTACCGCGCGATGGGGTCGCTGGAATTCGCCAAAAAGATGATCGACGAGGCGCGCGTCGCGGTCTCGCCCGGAATCGGCTTCGGCGAGTACGGCGACGACCACGTGAGAATCGCGCTGATCGAGAACGAGCACCGCCTGCGCCAGGCGCTGCGCGGGGTGCGCGAGATGTTCAAGAAGGACGGCTTGCTGCGGGGCGCGGCGTGAGGCCGATCCGGGTCGGCCTGCTCGGCATCGGCACGGTCGGAGGCGGCACCTGGGAGGTCCTGCGGCGCAACGCGGACGAGATCCAGCGCCGCGCGGGGCGCGCGATCCGCATCACGCGCGTGGCCGACAAGGCGCTCAGGCGCGCGCGCCCGATCGTCGGGACCAAGGCGAAGCTCAGCGCCGACGCGCGCGAGGTCACGCGCGCGAAGGACATCGACATCGTGGTCGAGCTGATCGGCGGCACCGGCATCGCGCGCGAGCTGGTGCTAGATGCGATCGCGCACGGCAAGCACGTGGTGACCGCGAACAAGGCGCTGCTCGCGCATCACGGCAACGAGATCTTCGCCGCGGCGCAGAAGAAGGGCGTCATGGTGGCGTTCGAGGCCGCGGTCGCGGGCGGCGTGCCGATCATCAAGGCGCTGCGCGAGGGGCTGAGCGCGAACCGCATCGAGTGGATCGCCGGCATCATCAACGGCACCTCGAACTTCATCCTGTCCGAGATGCGCGACAAGGGCCTGGATTTCGCCGACGTGCTGGCCGAGGCGCAGCGCCTGGGCTATGCCGAGGCCGACCCGAGCTTCGACGTCGAGGGAGTGGACGCGGCGCACAAGCTGACCATCCTGTCGGCGCTCGCGTTCGGCATCCCGATGCAGTTCAAGCGCGCCTACACCGAGGGCATCACCCGGCTCACGCGCGCCGACATCGCCTACGCGGAGCAGCTCGGCTACCGCATCAAGCTGCTCGGGATCACGAAGAGGACATCCAAGGGAATCGAGCTCAGGGTTCATCCCACGCTGGTGCCCGCACGGCGCCTGATCGCGAACGTGGAAGGGGTGATGAACGCGATCCTGGTCAAGGGCGACGCGGTCGGTCCGACGCTGTACTACGGCGCCGGCGCCGGCAGCCTGCCGACCGCGAGCGCGGTGGTCGCCGACCTGGTCGACGTCACGCGCCTGATCACCGCCGACCCGGGGCACCGCGTGCCGCACCTCGCGTTCCAGCCCGACCGGCTCTCGGATACCAAGGTGCTGCCGATCGGCGAGGTCGAGACCTCGTACTACTTCCGCCTGCGGGTGCTCGACCGGCCAGGGGTGCTGGCCGACATCACGCGCATCCTGGCGCAGGGCTCGATCTCGATCGACGCCATGGTGCAAAAGGAGCCCGGCGCGGGCGAAAAGCAGGTCGACATCGTGCTGCTGACCCACCGCGCGCTGGAAAAGAACGTCGACGCGGCACTGAAGAAGATCGAAAAGCTCACGACCGTGGTCGGCAAGGTGACCCGGATCCGGCTCGAAGAGCTGCTTTAGTGCGCTACGTCTCCACGCGCGGCATCGGCGCGCCGCGGCGCTTCAGCGACGTCGTGCTCGAGGGCCTGGCGCCCGACGGCGGCCTGTACGTGCCCGAAAGCATTCCGCGCGCCGACCTCGCGGCGTGGCGCGGACTCGGCTATCCCGAACTGGCCTTCGAGATCCTTGCGCGCTTTGCCGACGACATTCCTCAAGAGGAATTCAAGAAGATAGTTTTCAAAACCTACACCCGCTCGATTTTCGGCAGCGACGACATCACGCCGCTCCGGACCCTCGAGCCGGGGCTGCACATCCTCGGCCTGTCGAACGGGCCGACGCTCGCGTTCAAGGACCTCGCGCTGCAGCTGCTCGGCAACCTGCTCGAGTACGTGCTCGGGCAGCGCGGCGAGCGCCTGAACATCCTCGGCGCGACCTCGGGCGACACCGGCTCGGCGGCCGAGCAGGCGCTGCGCGGAAAACGCAACGTCAGCGTGTTCATGCTCTCTCCGCGCGGGCGCATGAGCCCGTTCCAGGCGGCGCAGATGTACAGCCTGCAGGACGAGAACATCCACAACCTCGCGCTCGAGGGCGTGTTCGACGACTGCCAGGACATCGTCAAGGCGGTCGCCGGCGACGCCGAGTTCAAGCGCCGCCACCGCATCGGCGCGGTCAACTCGATCAACTGGGCGCGCGTCGCGGCGCAGGTGGTGTACTACTTCAAGGGCTACTTCGCCGCCACCGCGTCCGACGCCGAGCAGGTCTCGTTCGCGGTGCCCTCGGGCAACTTCGGCAACATCTACGCCGGGCACGTGGCGCGCTCGATGGGCTTGCCGGTCCGGCGCCTGATCCTGGCCAGCAACGAGAACGACGTGCTGGACGAGTTCTTCCGCAGCGGGCGCTACCGGCCGAGGAAGGCGAAAGAGGTCAAGGCCACCTCGAGCCCGTCGATGGACATCTCCAAGGCGTCCAACTTCGAGCGCTACGTGTACGACCTGGTGGGCGGCGACGGCGCGCGGGTGAGGGAGCTCTGGCGCCGGCTCGAGGCCGAGGGCGCGTTCGACCTCTCGCACTCGGCCTACTACCGCAACGTGGCCGAGACCGGCCTCGTGTCGGGCCGCTCGCTGCACGCCGACCGCCTCGCCACCATCCGGCAGATGTGGCAGCGCTACGGCGCGATGGTCGACCCGCACACCGCGGACGGGATCAAGGTCGGGCTCGAACACCGCGAGCCGGGCGTGGCGCTGGTGTGCCTCGAGACCGCGCTGCCGGCCAAGTTCGCCGCCACGATCCGCGAGGCGCTGGGGCGCGAGCCCGAACGGCCGCGCGGCTTCGACGAGCTCGAGCGCCTGCCGCAGCGCTTCAAGACGCTGCCGGCGGACGCCGAGGCGGTCAAGCGCTACATCGCCGCGCACGCGGCATGAGCGACGCCCGGCCTACTTCACGGCGCCGCCGGTGATGCCGGCGATGAAGCGGTCGAGGAAGAAGTTATAGGCGATCGCCACCGGGATGCTGGCGATCAATGCGCCGGCCATGATCTCGCCCCAGTAGAAAATGTCGCCGCGGATGAGATCGGTCGCCACGCCGAGGGTGATCGGCTTCTGGTCCGAAGAGGAAATGAAGGTCAGCGCGTAGACGAACTCCTGCAGCGTCAGGGTGAAGGTGAAGATCACCGCGGTCAGGATCCCCGGCAGCGAGAGCGGGATCGTCATCTTGATGAAGGCGCCGAACAGGCTGCAGCCGTCGACGATCGCCGCCTCCTCGATTTCGGGCGGCATCGCCTTGAAGAACCCCATCAGCAGCCAGGTGCAGAACGGGATCGTGAAGGTCGGGTAAACCAGCACCAGCGACCACATCGAATTCTGCAGGCCCAGGTCGGCGATGACCCGGGACAGCGGCAGGAACAGGAGGGTCGGCGGCACCAGGTAGGTCAGGAAGATGCCGATGCCCAGAGACTCGCCGGTTCGCCCGGTAAGACGCGCCAGGCTGTAGGCGGCCGGCAGCGCGGCGAGCAGCGTAATGGCGACGACGCATACGCCGATGACCAGCGAGTTCAACAGCCAGCGCGCGAACAGGGTCTGCTCGAACAGATAGCGAAAATGCTCGAGGGTGGGCGGATCGTTGAACCAGAACGGGATATTGGTGACGCTGTACAGGTCGGGATTGGTTTTGAACGACGTGATCAGCATCCAATAGAACGGAAACGCGGCGAGTATGAAGAAGAACGCGACCGCGCCATAAAACGAGGTCTCGCGCAGAGCATTGGCGACGCCGCGCGGCACGGTCAGATCTCGCGCCGTCTGATGAAGCGCAGCATAAAGATCACCACGACGAACAGCACCGGCAGCATGAACAGCGATATTGCGGCCCCATGCGACACGTCGCCCGAAACGATGCCGGTCTGGAAACCCGCATAGCCCAGGACCGAGGTTGCGCCGACCGGACCGCCCATGGTCATCAGATAGACCACGGAAAGATCGGTGAAGGTGAACACGATGCCGAAGATCAGGCCGATGGCCACGATCGGCAGGATCATCGGCACGATGATCTGGTAATTGCGCCGCCAGAAGCCGGCGCCGTCGACCGTCGCCGCGTCGAGCACGTCCTGCGGGACCGCGGTGATGCCGGCGAGGAAGATCACGATCGCAAACGGGAAGAAGCGCCAGGCATTGACCACGATCACCGACAGCATCGCCAGATGCGGGTCGCCGAGCCAGTTCGGCGCCTGCGAGCGGGTGATCAAGCCGAGCGCGATCAGCGTCCAGTTGATGACGCTGTAGAGAGAATCGAACATCCACTGCCAGGCGACCGTCGCGAGCGCGATCGGCACCGCCCAGGGCAGGATGATGATCGCCCTGACGAACTTGCGGCCGGGGAACGGCCGCAACAGCAGCAGCGCGCCGAACTTGCCGAGGACGAGGCCGAGGAGCTGGGATCCGAACGTCAGGATGAAGGTAAAGCGCAGTGTTTGCATGAACACGGGGTTCTGGACGATCTGCGCGAAGTTCTCCAGGCCGACGAAGCGCCACGAGGGGTCGTAGATCGTGTAGGCGCTGACGGAGTAATACACGGCGAGCAGGAACGGCACGCCGACCAGCAACAGGACATAGAGGATCGCCGGCGTGACGAAAAGCGCGCCGAGCACGTCGCGCCGGTCCAGAATGAACTGAAACCGCGAAGCGCGCTTGGGGACTGATTCAGCGATTGCGACCATGGCTGGAACCCGCCTTATTGACGACTCGTTCGCTTGCCATCCTGGTCGAAACGGCGCAGCGCGCTGTTGCGCACGGCGAAGGCATGCCACTCGCCGGGCCGGATGCTTTCTTCGGCGACGTGCGCTGGCGGCAATTTCGCCGTGATCACCTGGCTCTGATCGACGCCTTCCATCACGCCGTAAACGATCCGCTCGGAGCCGAGATATTCGGAACGATCGACGCGGAACGAAAATTCGGTGAACGCGCCGTCGTCGATCATGTCCTTGGGCAGGAAATTTTCCGGGCGGAAGCCGAGATAGCCGCCGTTGCGCGCGACGATGTTCATCGGCGGCGTGCCGACGAAGGTCGCGACGAAGCGGTCGGCGGGGTCGTCGTAGATTTGCGTCGGCGTTCCCACCTGCCGCACCTGGCCGTGGTCGATGACGGCGATGCGATCGCCCATGCCCATCGCCTCGACCTGGTCGTGGGTCACGTAGATGGTGGTGATGCCCACCCGCTGCTGGAACTGCCTGATCTCCAGGCGCGCCGAGGCGCGCAATTTGGCGTCGAGGTTGGACAGCGGTTCGTCGAGCAGCAGCGCCGTCGGCTCGCGCACCAGCGCGCGCGCGAGCGCCACGCGCTGGCGCTCGCCGCCCGAGAGCTGACGCGGCCGCCGCTCGAGCAAATGCCCGATGCCGAGCATTTGCGACGCCCACTCCACCTTGCTCGCGATTTCAGCGCCGGGAACGCTCTGCGTCTTGAGCGGAAAGGCGATGTTGTTGCGCACCGTGAAATGCGGATACAGGCCGTAGCTCTGAAACATCATCGCCACGCCGCGGGCGCGCGGCGGAATGTCGTTTACGACGTGGTCGCCGATCAGGAGGTCGCCGCTGGTCTGCTTCTCGAGCCCGCAGATGATGCGCAGATACGTCGTCTTGCCGCAGCCCGACGGCCCCAGCAATACCATGAACTCGCCGTCCGGCACCGTCAGGGAGATGCCGTTGACGGCCGCGACGTCGCCGAATTTCTTGACGATATCCCGCGTCGATACCGCAGCCATCGAGCCTCCTCTGGATTCAAGCAACCGTACCGGCACGGTCCGGAGCGCGCGCAGGCGCGCGCCCCGGGTGCCGGACGATCAGGTCTTGCGGTGCCACTTCTTGAAGATGGCCTCGCACTGTCCCGCGGCCCACTTGACCGACTCTTCAGGGGTAAGCTGACCCGTCGCCGCCTTCGCCATCATGTCGGGAACGATGAACGCGTAGTAGATCTCGTCCATCGCGGGCGACGCCGGTCCCGGATAGCCCGGGATGGCGGACCACTCGCCCGAGTCCTGCAGGATCGCCAGCTTGTCGTGCGGGGTCGAGGTCGGGTCGTCCGACAGGATCGGCATCGGCTTGGGCACGAGACCGGCAAAGCACGGGTTGTTGTAGCCCGAGCTCGCGACGAAGGCTTCGCGCCAGTTCGCGGCATAGTGCCTGAGGAACTCCTTCGCGGCTTCCTTGTTCTTGGCGAATTTCCAGATGCCGTAGAACTCGGAAGCGGCGCCCATCATCCTCCGCACCGGGCCTTTGGGCGGCTCGATGACGTAGATGTCGTCGGCCAGTTTCTTGTTCAGCGTCTGCGCCGTACGATAAGCCGAGATCGGGTTGATGATGTACGAGCCGACCCCCGAATCGATGTACTGGTTGTTGCTGGAATCGTTCCACGACAGCACGTCCGAGGTCATCGCCTCCTTGAAGAGGGCGGCGCCGTACTTGACCGCTTCAATCGCCTCCTTGCTGTGCAGAACGATTCTCGAGCCGTGCGCGTCCTGAATCGAGGCGCCGTAGCTCCACAGCACGCCGCGCCAGTTCGCGTTCGGGTCGTTGCTGTGGCCGAGCGGCAGACCGACCGGGTGGCCTTTCGCCTTCAGCTTGGCGCCGCCAATCCTCAGATTGTCCCAGGTGTCGGGCAGCATCCCGATCTCGTCCCACAGGCTCTTTTGATACATGCCCGGGAAATTGATGTAGTAATCGGGCCATGCAGACCAGCTTCCGTCGTCCGCGTTGTAGCCGAGCTGCTTGCCGATGACGGTCACCTTGCCGTACTTCTTCTCGGTCTCCCTCACGAGCTCGCCGACGTCCATGAAAAACCTGCGGTAGAGGTGGGCGCCGCCGGAGCCGTTGAAGCCGAACAGATCGTGTCCCGCTCCGGCCGACGCCTCGGCCGCCGCGCGTGCGGGAATGTCCTGCACCGGCACGTGGTCGACCGTGACCGCCACGCCGTTCTTCGCTCCCCAGTCCTTGGCGAACTGGTCGAACCATGTGTCGAACGCGGGAACGAAATGGCTCCACTGGACGATCTTCAGCTCCTTGTCCGCGGCCTGGGCACTACGCGCGAATATGAACGGCGCCGCCGCGGTCGAGGACAGGGCGGCGATTCCCGCCCCCGCGCCTGCGGATTTGAGGAACTTTCGCCGCGATGTGCCGCTAGCTGAGTCTTTGCGTGCCTTGCCGGATTTCGACTTTGTCATGATCGGACCCTCCTCCTCACGCTGACGTGATCTACTTGCCGTTGATTTTCGCTGCTGTCCCCCTGCCCGGTGCTTCTCCTTGCCTTGTTCAGGATGCAATATATCCTGCCAACGGACAAGCGGAATGTTCGTCGACAGCGTTTGCTGCGGCGCACCGTCAAATTGAACAAGAGCGTCAGCTAATGGCAGGCAGCTCCAATTCCGTCGCGAAGGAAAAGAACGTTCTCGGCGGCGAGCTGCTGGCGTGCAGCTTCGCGCCGCTCACCGGCTACTTCCGCGACGGGTCCTGCGCGACCTACGGCGGCGGCGAGGTGGCGCACCTGGTGTGCGTGCGGGTGACGGCCGAGTTCCTCGCCTTCAGCGTCGAGCGCGGCAACGACCTGGTGACGCCGATGCCCGAGATGCGCTTCAAGGGGCTCAAGCCCGGCGACCGCTGGTGCCTGCACGTGCTGCGCTTCGTCGAGGCGTGGAAGGCCGGCTGTGCGCCGCAGGTGGTGCTGCAGGCGACGCACGAGAAGGCGCTCGAGTTCGTGCCGCTCGCGGTGCTCAAGCGCCACGCGCTGGACCTGAACTAGCGGCCGATGAGCGATCCGCGCCGCTGGAGCGCCGTCGTGCTGTACGCGATCGCGATGGCCCTGCTCGAGGCGGCGGCGGTGGCCTACCTGCGCACCCTGATAGGGCGCATCGATCCCTATCAGCCCTCGCCGCTGCCGGTGCCGCAGCACCTGATGAGGATCGAGCTCGCGCGCGAGGCGGCGACGCTCGCGATGCTGGGCGCGGTCGCCTGGCTCGCGGGGCGCGAGCGGCGAACGCGCCTGGGCTACTTCCTGCTCGCGTTCGGCGTGTGGGACGTGTTCTATTACGCTTTCCTCGTGCCGATGACCGGCTGGCCGCGCTCGCCGCTCGACTGGGACGTGCTGTTCCTGATCCCGCTGCCGTGGTGGGGACCGGTACTGGCGCCGGTGTCGATCGCGGCGCTGATGATCGCCGGCGGAACCCTGGTGAGCCAGTTCGAGCGCGCGGGCCTTGCGCCCTGGCCCGGCCGCCGGGCGCTCGCGGCGGGCGCCGCCGGCGTGCTGCTCGCGCTGTACGCGTTCATGGCCGATGCGCTGCGCGCGCCGAGCTGGAACGCGCGGGCCCTCGCCGGCGTCCTGCCGACCCGGTTCGACTGGCCGCTCTTCGCGGCGGCGCTCGCGCTGATGTGCGCGCCGCTGGCGGACCTGATCCTGCAGCTGCGGCGCCAATGAGCGACGAGGTCTTCGGCCCCTGGCATCCGGGCATCGAGTCGAGCCTGCCGCGGCGGCTGCTGCCGCTGGCGACCCTGTACCGGCCGGAGAACGTGCTGGGCTCGCTCGCGGACGCGCTCGAGCTGGCGGACCTGACCGGCCTGCCGGCCGAGGAGCTGGTCGCGTTCCGGCCGCAGCGGCTCGCGCTGCACGAGCTGCTGGTGCGCGTGACGGCCGACCTGTCGGTGCCCGACGGACCGCGCGTCGAGGACCTGGGGATCAATTTCCGCGCCATGACCTCGATCATCATGCAGCGCTACGTCGCCCCGCGCATGAAGGATATCGAGCAGGCCTATCGCCGGCTCGAGCGCGAGATCGCGGCACTCGCCGGCGCCGAGCTCGGCGCCGCCTTCGCCGCGCGCGCCCTCGCCGACTGGGAGGGGCGGGCGGCCGGCGAGCGCGACGCGACGGCGCGCGCCGCGCTGCGCGCCGTGGCGCGGGTGGCCGGGGCGGTGTGCGCGCGCCACGGCCGGCTGTGGGGCGAGCCGGCGCTGCTCTCGAAGCTCGCCGTGCGCCTGGCGTGCAACGCCTACGGCAGCGTCGCGATCGGACAGCTGATCGAGCCGCTCGTCGCCGAGGCGGCGCGCACCGAGGGCTACGCGGTGCTGCCGGCGCAAGCGGAGCCCGTGGTGATGAACATCAAGGGCGCCTCGGCCTCGGGCAAGAGCACCATGCGCCCGCTGCAGAAGAAGCTCGCCGAGGAGATCGGCGCCGCATGGGGCGAGTTCGCGCTCATCAGCCCGGACATCTGGCGCAAGCAACTGCTCGACTACGGCTCGCTCGGCGAGGCCTACAAGTACGCCGGCAGCTTCACCGGGCAGGAGCTGCGCATGATCGACCAGAAGCTCGACCGCTACATGGCGGCAAAGGCCGAGCGCGGCGGCATCCCGCACCTGCTGATCGACCGCTTCCGCTTCGACAGCTTCGCGCCCGAGTCGGACGAGGCCGGCAGCAACCTGCTCACGCGCTTCGGCCACATCGTCTACCTGTTCTTCATGATCACCCCGCCCGACGCCACGGTCGAGCGCTCCTGGAAGCGCGGCCTGGAGGTCGGGCGCTACAAGGCGGTGGACGACCTGCTGGCGCACAACGTCGAGGCCTACGCCGGGATGCCGGAGCTTTTCTTCACCTGGGCGCTCGCGCGCGGCAAGCGCGTGCACTACGAGTTCCTCGACAACAGCGTGCCCGCCGGCGAGCGGCCCAGGAGCGCCGCGTTCGGGCGCGACGGCGAGCTCAACGTGCTCGACGTCAAGTGCATGCTGGATATCGCGCGCTACGCGCGCATCAACGTCGACGCGACCAACCCGCAAGAGGTCTACCGGGATCGCGCAGCGATGCGCGCGGAGAACAGCGTCGGCTTCCTCGCCGCCTGCGCGCGCCGCCTGCCGGCGCTGAATTTCGCCGCGCGC
>Ga0335081_10002282_pt1 | contig 30195 bp, 20 predicted proteins | sample Lox_Sample_35_FD_206713 | JGI IMG/M metagenome (GOLD analysis project Ga0335081, IMG submission 206713) | Soil microbial communities from Loxahatchee National Wildlife Refuge, Florida, United States - Lox_Sample_3.5 | ecosystem: Environmental > Terrestrial > Soil > Wetlands | place: USA...
GCAGCTTGAAGTGCGTGCCCTTGGCCTTAAGTTCATTGAGCTGATCGGTGAGATAAGAAAGAGGATTGGTGCGGGTTGCGGTCGTCATAGATTCCTTCGTTACGCCAGACCACTTACCTTACTCCATTTGGATACACCAGAATCTTGCTGGCCTCGCCCATCTTCAAACGCTCCATCGCCTTGCCGAAATCTTTCATCGAGATGCGGTCGGTAATCACCGGGTGCAGATCAAGCTTGCCCGCTTTCAGCAGCGCCGTCATCTGATACCACGTCTGGTACATACGGCGGCCGTTGATGCCCTGTACCGTGATGCCTTTGAAAATAATGTCTTCGGAAAAATTCAGCGAGATAGGTTTGGAAGTCAGTCCAAGAAGAGAAATTCGGCCGCCACGCCGCACGATATCGAACGCGGTTCGAATCGAATCCGGATGCCCCGCCATTTCCAGCACGACATCCACACCCAGCCCGCCTGTTCGTTCCGCCACCACCGCGCGAACATCTTCTTTCGCCGGATTGAGCACGTAATCTGCCTTCATCTGGCGTGCGATCGAGGCGCGATGCTCGTTCACCTCGATGGCAAACACCGAAGTCGCCCCACAGGCTCTCGCCACAGCAATCGAAAACAGGCCGATCGGCCCGCAACCGGTGATGGCCACTGTCTTGGCCGCGATCTCGCCCGCCAGCACCGTGTGCACGGCATTCCCCAGCGGATCCAGAATCGAGGCGTACTCCAGTGGAATTGCAGGATCGAGCCTCCAGATATTCGTCTCTGGAATGACCACATACTCGGCAAAGGCGCCGTCGGCATCGACGCCGATGATCTTCACGTTCTGGCAGATATGTGCCTCGCCAGTGCGACACTGCAGACATTTGCCGCAGGCCACGTGCATTTCGGCGGAAACGAAATCGCCTTCTTTTACGCTGGTGACTTCATCGCCGAAGGCGACGACCTCGCCGCAGAACTCGTGCCCTGGAATCAGCGGCGGATGGATGCGCTTCTGCGCCCAGCGGTCCCAGTTGTAGATGTGCAGGTCGGTCCCGCAGATGGAAGCGACTTTGACCTTGACCAGAACGTCTCTCAGCCCGAAGGCCGGAATCTTGACTTCGCGAACATCCGCGCCCGCCGCGGCTTGCGGCTTAACAACAGCCAGCATGGTGGATGGCATGGCAGCACCTTATGAATTCCGGATACAAACCGAAACGTATGATTTTAGCACCGACGGAGGGATCTCAACTGCCGGGCTTGTACGTCTTCGGCGGAGCCGTCTTATATTCCTCCGACTTCCCACGCGGGATGCTCAGAGTTTTCCACTCGCTCGACCTCAAATGCTTGGCCAGAAACACGATCTGCCCGATGTGCTGCGCGTAATGGGCAATCTGCCGGTTGATTGCCTGAAGTACCGTGTGCGGCTCGTTGCGAATCGTCACTGTACGCATGACATCTTCCGGGTTCAGTTCTTCGAGAGCCGAGAACACGCAGTTCCATCCTTCCTCCCACCATCTCATCACTTCTGCGCGCGTGGTTGCTGCCGTCACCTCAAATTCACGATCGCGAAAGCGATCCGGTTTTTCGCCGTCCGTAGTGAGGAAATCCGTAAAGCGAGAGCGCATATTGCCCGCCAGATGCTTCACCAGAATCGCCACCGAGTTCGCCTCCGGATCGAGCGCCACAAAGAAATCTTCATCGCGTAACTGCGCCATGGCCGCCTCACCCATGCGTTTGTGGCCGCGCAGTTGCCTCCGGGCCTCGTCCAGGTAATGGGCTGCAAGATTGCCGGTCATTATTTCGATCCTTTATTCAGGAATGGATAATCGGGGTCGGCGGAGGAACGATTGGGTACGGGGCGCGCGGGCCCGGGGGTTGTAATTCTAGTTCGAGTTCAAAACCGCCGACCCATTTGGCAACGAGGTTGTAGATCAGGGCGCCGATCGCGCCAAACACGAACCCCATAACTCCGTAAAGGGTATCCACGTTTTCGTATTCACGGCTGTCGATATGCACCTTGCAAACCCTTTTCCACTCAGACGCCTCCTCGCAAGCCTTCCACAAAGCGTGTTGCCTGAGTCAGATCATACCCATAGAGCCTCCGGGCGCCGTAAACAGCCCCAATGGTGTCGCCGCGCCGGTCCAGCTCGCGCAGGCGCTTGGCTTGCTCCTCAGGCGTCAGCCCGCGCAGATGGGCAAAGTCTTCGGAAACCGCGACCGCCGGCGCAATCTCGACATTTCGCTCCTTCAGCGCCGCGAGAAATACCCGCGCGCCCGGCACAACCTGCCAGCGCACCCGCAAGAAGGGTGGCGTTTCCATCTGCACCGGATAATCCTGGTACAAGGTCGTCGAACTGCCGTACCAGTGCTTTTCGGTCGCGCCCGGTCGCGCGCTTTCATCAGACAGAGCTGCCGCGAGCGGAGTTGGCTCCACCGCCAGTTCCAACTCCACCCAATGCAGAATCTGCGTGGTTGTCCTGCGATTGAGGTCTGGCGTGGTCGTGGTCTCCCGTACCTTCCGGGCCGAGCGGATTTCTCCGTACGGAAGGAAGACCACCGTCGGGTCCTCCTCGGCCATGCGGTCATTCAAGTAGGAGCGGAAGTGAAGATATATCCCCGCATCGCTCGTGCGCACCAGCCAGTTCGAAGTTCGAAAGCGCTCGGTGACGAATCGGCGCAGAAAAAGGAGAAAAACGAAAATGACTGCACTGATGTAGTACGCAGGCTTTGGTGCAGGCCAGCGATAAACGATCATCGCCGCGCACGCACCGACACAGGCCAGCACAAAGACAATCGCGTTAACTCGCGACATGCGAAAAACGCGGTCTCGTGGTGTCGCTTCCACCTCGATTGCACGCATCAGATGCATCCGTGCGCACCTCTTCCGGAGTTCCGGACTATTCTGCAGCCTCCATCAGCAGGCCTCGCGTGCAGTTTATCCCCATCCGCCTCCGCCGGGAGTTTCAATTCTGATGCGCTCGCCCGGCCGCAACCGCGTGCTGAACTTTCCCGGCATTTCCTCCTCTGAGCCATCAACCCGTATCACAGTTGCCTTCCCCGGAGCACCATCGCCGCCGCCCGCCAATCCCCAGGGCCCCCGCGACCTCCGCTCCGCCAGCAGCGTAACCTCGCACTCGGTCAGGACCTCGATCTCGCGCACGATGCCATCGCCCCCGCGAAACTTGCCCCTGCCTCCGCTGCCCGTTCGCAGTGTGTATCGGCGAACCCGCAGCGGATACGCATGTTCCAGGGCCTCCGCCGGGGTATTCAGCGAATTCGTCATGTGAGTATGAACGCCGGAAACTCCGGGCTTGCCGGGCCTTGCGCCCATGCCACCGGCAATCGTTTCGTAGTAAGCAAAGGACTCGCCGGTGCGCGGATCGGTTCCGCCGATCGTCAGATTGTTCATCGTTCCCGAGGCCGCTGCCGGAATGCAATCGGGAATCGCCTGCGCCAATGCGCGCAACAGCACATCGACGATCCTCTGCGACGTTTCCACATTCCCGCCTGCCACCGCCGCGGGCGGACGCGCATTGACTACCGATCCCTCCGGCGCAATCACGCGAATCGGGCGCATCAATCCCGCCGTCGCCGGAACTTCTTCAGCCAGCAGACAGCGAAACACATAGAAGCAGGCAGAATACGTGATGGCAGCCACAGCGTTCACACTGCCTTGCACCTGGGGGTCGCTGCCGGCAAAATCAACGGTGACCAGAGGAACGAGAACACCTCGTCTGCGCGTTGTTTTGCCTCGCCCGATATTCAAGGTCACGGCGATCCTGATCGGCTTCTCTGTGATCCCATCCCCATCCAGAAAATCTTCCGACCGGTAGCTTCCCTGCGGCACCCGCTGCAAGAACTCCCGCGTCATCGCTGCGGAATATTCCAGCAGTTCCCCTGCCGCCTGTTTCACCCTCCTGACGCCATACCGCGTACAAGCCTCGCGCAGCCGTTCACCCCCGGTGTGGCACGCCGCCAGTTGCGCTCCTAGATCGCCTTCGCGCTCTCCGGGCGTGCGCACATTATTCAGCAGCATGGACTGCACATCGCGATTGATCACGCCCGCCTGCATGATCTTCACCGGCGGAATGCGCACTCCTTCCTGATAAATCTCTCGGCAGAGGCCCATCGATCCCGCGTAAGCTCCGCCAACGTCGGCGTGGTGGGCGCGCGACGCAACATAGAAATCGCACCGCATATGTCGCGCGCGCCCTCGCGCGCGAGACTCTTCCACATACACTGGGGCTACCAGCGTGATGTCCGGCAAATGCGTTCCTCCGCGAAACGGGTCATTCAGTATGACCACGTCTCCCGGCCCGATTTCACACTCGGCGATCGCCGCCGGCACTGACATGGGCATCGATCCCAGATGCACCGGCATGTGGTCACCCATGGCAATGACTTCTCCGGCTCCATCAAAAACGGCGCACGAATAGTCGCGCCGCTCCTTGATATTCGGAGAAAATGCGGTTCGCCGCAGCGCCGCGCCCATCTCCTCCGCGATGGAGTGAAAAAGATTCTTGAAAACTTCCAGTTCGACTGGATCGCGCACCATGCAGCGCAGTCTACTACCGCTCATCAGCGGCTTGGCGCTTCACCGATTCGGCGTGAGGATAGCCTTCCCCGATTCCGCTCGTCGTGGCTCCGAGAAACCTGCTACTCCTCCGCACAGAATTGTGTTGACACTGCATCCGACCTGCCGCAATATCTTGGGATAAGCACGGCGCTCATACTACGGGTTGAGCGCCCTTTTGCAGACGGGTCCCGTAGTCAACAACCTTGCAAGGGAAAATCGTTCACGGAGGAACCTTCATGGCAACGAAGAAAAAAGCCAAAAAGAAAAAGAAACACTAACCGTCAGCGAGACGAAACCTCGCATTGGGCCAGATTTTCCAGAAGCTCCTCCGGAGAAGCACCTCCCGAGGAGCTTTTGCCGCCATGTCCCAAGGTCTCGCCGGAGTTCACGCGCCGAGGTGAAAATATCCAGTTTCTTCGCCGCTCCTGTGTCAAAATAGGCCAACCAGACGACGCACTGCAAAAGCGGTTCGGCCAACACGATGCACAAGAAGAACGCCAAAAGCAAACCAGGCGAAGTGCTGATTCCCGACAAGCTCTATTTCCGCATCGGGGAAGTTGCCAGCCTATGCCGTCTGCCCGCCTATGTTTTGCGCTTCTGGGAAACCGAGTTCACTCAGCTGAAGCCGGTGAAGAGCAGTACCGGGCAGCGCATGTATCGCCGCCGCGACGTGGAAAATGTGCTGCGGATCAAGCAACTGCTCTACGAGCTGGGATTCACCATCGCTGGCGCACGCCAGCAACTGCGCTCTGAATCCAGGACCGATAAGTCGCAGTCCACAATCCCGTTTCCCGCGCACTCCACCGCGGAGTTGCAGCACATTCGCCAGGGCCTGCGCGAGATCCTGAAGTTGCTCTCTACGCGCCGCACGGGATAGATTCGAAATTGATGCCAAGCACTTCGGTTCGTGAGTTGGGCGCGTGGTTTTTCGCTTGCTTTCTGGCCTCGTCGTGTCTTCTGGCTGCTTCGCCGCTTGGCGCGCAACAGCCGTCTCCGTCGCCTGGCCTACCTGAACCACCCGGGGCTTCGCTTGTGTTGATCGCCCGCCACGCCGGATACGTCAATGAGCCTTCTATCGCGATCAATCCGAACCATCCTGAACAGCTGGTGGCCGCTTTTCAGACGCAGGCCAGCGCTGCCTACTCGCGGGACGTGGGAAAAACCTGGACCATTGCGGAAGGCACATCTCCTCCCGACTACAAAATTTCGGGTGACGTCTCCGTCACCTTCGATAATCAGGGCCACGCTTTTCTGTGCTATATCGCCTTTGACAAGCTGGGTACCGAGAATTACTGGGCGCACAATGCCACGCGCAACGGCATCTTCGTGCGCCGCTCGGGCGATGGCGGCATAACCTGGGATAAAACCGCCTCTGCCGTCATTGCGCAAAAAACCGAGCCCGGCATTCCTTTCGAAGACAAGCCTTACATAGTCGCCGACAACACCCACTCCCGCTTTGCAGGCAATCTTTACGTCGGCTGGACCGAATTTAGCTTGGCCAAGTCGGTGATTCTTTTCTCGCGCTCCATCGACGGCGGCGTCACCTGGTCTCCGCCCATCAAGATCAGCACCCACGAAGGCCTTCCCCGTGACGACACTGGCGCCGTTGAGGGCTTCACCGGCACGGTCGGCGCGGACGGTACTCTCTACGTTGCCTGGGCCGATGGCTCCGAAATCGCGTTCGCCTCCTCGCGTGACGGTGGACGCACTTTCTCCCGCTCCCACACTATCGTGAAAACCGCGCCTTCCTATTTCACTCTGGCCGACGTTTACCGCGCCAACGGTTTTCCCCAGATTGGCATCGATCCCCGTTCCAACCGCCTCTTTCTGACCTGGTCCGACTATCGCAACGGCGATCTCGATGTCTTTTGCTCTACTTCGACCAGCCGCGGCAAGCATTGGTCCGCGGCTGTTCGCGTGAACTCGGACGCGCTCCACGATGGCGCCGATCAGTTTTTTCAGTGGATGGCAGTCGACCCGGTGGATGGCTCGGCCAATGTGGTGTTCTATGACCGTCGCTCCGATCCCGCCAATCGTGACTGCAGTTTCGTGCTGGCCCGTTCGACCGATGGTGGCCGCACCTTCACCAATTACGACTGGACTCCGAAGCCTTTCGATCCCAATGACGCCTTCATCGGAGACTACAGCGGCGTAGCCGCCTACGGCGGCCACGTCTATGGCATCTGGGGCCGCCTTGCTCGCCCGGATGAGATTGCTGGAATCCCGGCGTCTCCCCCGGCCCAGGCACCGGAAACGGCCGAAGAACCGGCAGAAACTTCCGAAAAGGAACAGGGAAAGGCCGCTCCCACGGAGAAATCAAAGCCTCAGACACAGACAAGGAAGCCGCTTCAGATTGTCGAGGTAGGCATTGCGGAGTTCTCACGCCCCTAGCGCCTGCATTCGAGTCCGCGCTTCACCGCAGGCGGAAGATCGTGGAAAAGGGAGTCTTGGATAATCGCGGGCGAGACTAGGCCGCGCATTCCGGTGAAGACGGTTCTCCCGTGGTGCTGCTGTTTGCGTCCAGCCGGATGCGCGTGACTCGCGTCGTTTCCTGCACCAGATTGTCGCTGCTGTTCTCTCCTGCCATCACCGATCCCGCGGCCAGAGCGAAGCGCAGCGCGTCCGCCTGATCATCGAAATAAAGAACGACTTGCCCCGCCATAAGAATTCTCCCTGGGTCTTGCTCCAAATTGCGACGAGGTAGCGTGACCACCCGCACGGCGCAGGTGGAGCTTCCTTGCATTGTCGGAAACAGTTGGCCGCCTTCAAAGTGATTGTCTTGGTTCTTCGCGACGCGAGGCGGCCCCTTCTTGTCCCGGTTTTTATGCCACCGAGCGCGCACTTTACTTTCGCTTGCTAATCTTGCGTTCTTCCGAGGGGACAAGTACCCTTTCCGACAGGACTCTTCCGATCAGGAGCCAGCGTGATAGTAATCAGAAGAATCTGTGTGTTGGCGATCCTCGCCGGCGCCAGTTTGCTGTCGGCGCAGGACTCACAAGAGGGCCGGTTGTTTCTGTTTCCCGACGTCCACAAAGACAAGGTTGCATTCGTATACGGGGGCGACCTGTGGCTGGCGTCAAGCTCGGGAGGCGTTGCTCGCCGGATTACTTCCAGTCCGGGGCGAGAGCTGTTTCCGAAATTCTCGCCCGATGGAAAATGGCTCGCTTTCACCGGACAGTATGACGGCAATTTCAACGTCTATGTCATGCCGTCTGACGGCGGCCAGCCCACGCAATTGACCTTCTATCAGGGTGCGGCGCACCCGCTCTCCGACCGCATGGGCGTTCTCAACGAGGTGATCGGTTGGACGCCCGACGGCAAGAATATAGTCTTTCTCTCCCGCCGTGATGCCTCCAACGGCTGGACCAAGCGTCCTTACCAGGTCAGTGTCGATGGAGGCCAGGCGCAACCTCTACCGATGCTCGAAGGCGGTCTGCTTTCCTATTCGGCGGACGGCGCCAAAATCGCCTACAACCGCATCTTTCGTAATTTCCGCCAGTGGAAGCGTTATACCGGCGGCCTGGCCCAGGACATTACGATCTACGACCTCAAGAACAACCTTGTCGACGAGGTGATTCCTCACACCGAGTACACAGATACGTTCCCCATGTGGCACGGGAACACCATTTTCTTCACATCGGACCGCGGTCCCGAACATCGCCTTAACCTGTACAGCTTCAATCTCGGAAGCAAGCAGGTCGAGCAACTCACAAAGTTCGACCAGTTCGACATCATGTGGCCCAGCCTGGGCCCGGACTCCATTGTTTTTGAGAATGGAGGCTATCTCTATCTTTTCGATCCTGCGACCCATCAATCCAGGAAACTGACCATCTACGTGGATGGTGAGCGTGATCAGGCCATGAAACATTGGGTTGATGCCAGCCGCACCATCACCGACTACGACATCGCGCCCGATGGCAAGCGTGCCGTTTTTGCTGCCCGCGGCGAAGTTCTCACCGTTCCGGCAAAGGAGGGCAGCATTCGCAACCTGACGAATTCTCCGGGCGTGCGAGAGCAGAACGTGGCATGGTCGCCGGATGGACAGTGGATCGCTTACATCTCGGACCGCACCGGAGAGGACGAAATTTACATTGCCCCTCAGGACGGACTTGGCGAGGAGCAGGAAATCACGAGCGGCCACAAGGGTTTCATGTTCCAGCCCGTCTGGTCCCCCGACAGTACTAAGCTCGCCTGGGCAGACAAGGATCTGAAGCTATGGTACGTCGATATCAAAGAGAAAAAACCTGTAGAGGTTGATCGTGGCGAGTATTTCGAGATCCACCATTACAATTGGTCTCCCGATAGCAAGTGGATTGCCTACGACAAGAATCAGGTGTCCGGTTACGCGGTCGTGTACTTATACAGCCTTTCCGATCAGAAGATTACCCCTGTCACCTCGACGCTGACCAACAGCTACGCTCCCGTTTTCGATCCGGACAAGCGCTACCTGTATTTCCTTTCGGACCGCGATTACAACGAAGTCCTGGGCAACATCGACATGGAATTTGCCAACCCGAAGACGACTCGAGTTTACGTGGTCACGTTGACCGCAGATGAGCCTTCGCCGTTCCCTGCGCTCAGCGACGAAGTGGAAATCAAGACAAAAGAACCGCTTGTTTCAACTCCGACACCCGAGCCGGGAAAGAACCCGCCGCCCAAGAACCAGAAAGAGGAAAAGACAAAAGAGAAAGCGGTGGAAACGGAGAGCAAGAAACCGCCCAAGGTGTTCCGGATCGATCTCGACGGCATTCAGAATCGCATCGTTGCCCTGGCCGTGCCACCGGCCGTCATTCCCAGTTTCGATGCGTCGAAGGAGGCTATCTACTACTCGACGGCGCCGATCCAGGGATTGTCCGGGCCGCTTCCCGGAGAAACTCCCGCGATCCACGCCTACGACCTGAAGGACCGCAAGGATAAGGTGCTTGTTGAAGGCGCGGATCAATTTTCCCTTTCTGCCGACGGTTCCAAACTCCTGTACAAGGCCGAAGGCGGTCCGAAATTTGGAATCATCGATGCCAAGCCTCCCGATATGCCTCACAAGGTGGGAGACGGCTTGCTGAATCTCAATGGCATGCGGGTCGAGGTCGATCCTCCTCAGGAATGGAAAGAGATGTACAACGAAGTCTGGCGCCAGGAGCGAGACTATTTCTATGAGCCCTCGATGAACGGGGTTGATTGGCAGAAGGTGCACGATCAGTACGCGCAGTTGCTGCCTTACGTCGCAGACCGCTATTCGCTCACCTACATTTTGGGACAGATGATTGGAGAGCTGTCGAACTCCCACACTTATGTCGGAGGCGGAGACTACCCCGAATTGCAGACCGTAAACGTGGGCTTGTTGGGCGCCGACTATGATGTCGATTCCTCTACCGGCATGTATCGTTTCAAGAAAATCTTTCCTGGCGAGAACTGGGATCCGCAAACGCGCTCTCCCTTGACCGAACCTGGCGTCAATGTGAAAGAAGGCGATTATCTGATTGCAATCAATGGCCGGGCGCTGCGCGCACCGCACACTCCCGACGAGTTGCTCGTCAACACGGCCAATGAAGTCGTCACCCTCACTATCAATGCGAAACCTTCCGCAGAAGGGGCACGCAAGGTGGTGGTAAAGCCGATCGCAGATGAGTTCAATTTGCGGGAGGCCGACATGATTGAGACCAATCGCAGGCGAGTCGACCAGGCCAGCGGAGGACGCATCGGATACGTCTTTCTTCGCGACATGAGCGCGGAAGGCCTCAACCAGTTTATGGCACAGTACTTCCCGCAGATCCGCAAAGAGGGGATGATTTTTGACATACGTTACAACGGCGGCGGGTTCGTCGACCAACTCATTTTCGAGCGCTTGCGCCGCATTCTCGCCGGCATGGAATCGGCCAGAAACTGGAGGTCGGGCACGATTCCCGATAACGTTTTCCACGGATCCATGGCTTGCGTCACCAATCAGTACGCTGCCTCCGACGGGGATTTCTTCAGCTACTTCTTCAAGCAGTACAAATTAGGGCCGCTCATTGGCGAGCGCACGTGGGGCGGAGTACGCGGCATCCGCGGCGAGATACCTCTCATGGATGGCGGCTACATCACGAGGCCGGAATTCTCGCTTTACAGCCTCGAGAGCAAGTGGGTGATCGAGAATCGCGGCGTAGAGCCCGATGTCGTAGTCGATAATCCACCTGATCTTGTCGTCAAGGGGCAGGACCCGCAGCTGGAGAAGGCGATTGAGATGGTTATGCAGCAGATCAAAGCCAATCCAGAAAAACTTCCGCCGCGTCCGCCCGATTTGCCGGCTTATCCAGCAGGCCCGGGCTTTTGAAGGATCGATGGGGTTCGATGTGGTATGGAGCAGGCCGGGAATTCACAAGAATGAGTTCACAGCGGCATCTTCGGCGTCGAAAACCTCGAATAAATTGAGGAGACCGACCAGACGCAAGGTCTTCAGCACGAAATCGCAGGGCTGCACCAGCTTGACGCTGCCCCCTAGTCGCTTGGCCGAGGCCAGAACCTTTACCAGCAGCCCGATTCCGCTGGAATCGATCATGGGACACTCGGCAAGGTCGACCACGATGCGATTGTCTCCGCTCCCGAGCGCTTCCTCCAGGGTCTGGCGCAGGTTGTCCACGGCAGGCCCCAGGCGGAGTTGTCCGCGCAGTTGCACTACCTGTACCTGTGACCGCCTTCGGACATTAATGTCCACAGAATGTCTCCTCGGACTCCAAAATTCGAAGGAAGCGTAACAAACAGATGCCCCAGACGAGTGCTCAAGGTACGGGATTGTGCTGGTTTTTGCAAGGGATGAAGGATTCGGGTAGCGTCTCCGCTTGAATTTCCGGAACTTCATTTCGGCTGCGTCATCCCGAGCGGAGCCGCTTTCTCCAGGCGGAGCGAGGGATCTTGCGCGTAGCGGCTGTGCTTTTTCGGCCCCCGTCAGATCTCTTCGCCGGCTAGTGAAAGCGCGGGCGTTCGGGATGACGCCTGCGGAGATTTCAAAACTGGGGCACTACTAGGATTCGTCCTAGTAAAAAACTCTTCCCTCGAGGGTTAATTTTTGACCTATAATGCGCATGGCTGCAGCGACGCCCACAGGTAAAGCCGGTTCGCCATGTCGTCTTCCCAGCGCCCAGCCCGCATCGTTCTCGTATGCAGCGACGAATCCGTCCTCCCTACTGTAGAGGAGACTCTGGCTCCGTTTTTCCATATCACCTACCTCAATGCCCCTAAGGATGTTCTCCCGCTGCACCAGGAAACCGCTGTCGATGCGGTCGTCCTCGATATCGACCCTGCCGAGCCGGATGCGCCTGACGGCATCGACGTTTTGCGCCAGTTGCGCGCTTTTGATGCCGACCTTTTGCTATTCGCGATCACCCGGGTACGGAGCCGTCAGCAGCGCTTACGCATACACGCTGCCGGAGCGGACCAGGTCCTGCTTGCTCCCGTCGATTGCCAGGAGCTTAAGGTGAAACTCGAGCAGGCTCTCCAGGACCGCCAGCAGGAGATCGAAAGGCGTGGCCTGGAAGAGCAGGCCCGTAGCCGTTCCTCCTTTTGCGAACTGATCGGTGCCAGCGATGCCATGCGGATGGTTTACAGTGCGATTAGCCGGGTTGCCGACAGCCTGACTCCCGTGGTTATCCGGGGCGAAAGTGGCACTGGCAAAGAGCTGGTGGCCCGTGCGATCGTGGCTACCAGTCCGCGCTGCGACCGGCCCTTCATCAGCATAAACTGCGCGGCCCTGCCCGAAACCCTGATTGAAGCAGAACTCTTCGGTTATGAAAAAGGGGCCTTCACCGATGCCCGCGAACCCCATTGCGGCCACTTCGAAGCCGCGCAAGGAGGGACAATCTTTCTGGACGAAATCTCCTCCATGGGATTGGGCCTGCAGGGAAAATTGTTGCGCGTTCTGGAGGAGCACACGATCCAGCGTCTGGGTTCGAGAAAGACCCTGAAGGTGGATTTCCGCCTCCTCACGGCGACCAACGACGATCTGGAAGAAATGGTACGTGCCGGACGCTTCCGCGAAGACCTTTACTACCGCATCAATGTCGTTCCCATCTTTCTCCCCGCTTTGCGTGAGCGTGAGGGCGACGTTGCCCTTCTTGCCGAGCACTTTGTCCGGCTCTACTGCTCTGCCGACGGGCGGTCACTGAAAACCCTCGAACCCGACGTGGTGGAAATCCTCGAGGAGTACGAATGGCCGGGCAACGTGCGCGAGCTTGAGAACCTGATTCGCAGGCTAGTGCTGATGTCGCATGGCAACTTCATCAAGGTCAAAGACTTGCCCAATAATCTTCTGCATTATGCGACCGCAACCCAGGAAGCCCTGCTCATCCCGGCGGAGGGAATCGATTTCGACCGGGAACTGGAAAACGCCGAGGTCGCCTATCTCCGGGCAGCGCTCAAGCGGACCAACGGGAACAAGGCCTCAGCGGGCCGCCTTTTGCACGTCAATCCGCAGCGCATGAAGTATCTTTGCCGCAAGCACAGACTGGGGATGGATTAAAAATTAACCACTCCTGCGGTTAGTTTTTAATCCATTGATGCATGTTCCCGACCCCACTCCCGGTCATGACTTTGCAAATCCGCCGGAATAACCGCAACCTACCCGTTACGGCGGCCGGCTTTGCGTTTGGCGTTCCGCGTGCTAACAGCAGAGACGTAAAGCCGCAGGATTAAGGACGCGGCAGACTTCCAAAATCCAAAAGGAGAAACACCATGTCAGTCCAAAAGAAATCGTTGATCAGCAACAGAACTGCCGCGAAGAAGGCCGTTATCGCCCGCAAGGTTTCCGGCGAAGTCAAGGCCGCTCCGAGCGTCGCCGCGCCAAACAGAATTCACGCAGCCAAACCCGCCTTTGCGCCAGCCAAACCCGCCTTCGCGCCCGCCAAGCCGGCGTTCGCACCAGCCAAGCCCGCCTTCGCACCGCTGAAGCCGTTGTTATAAGGTTTGGCACACGCATTGCGCGAGGTGCCAGCACAAACGGGGGGCCGATGGGGACGGCCTCCCGTTTGGCATTATTAGATCGACTACCAAACCTTCCGGCTGGCGAAATCAGCAATAGCTTCCACCAACATCCCCGCCCAGCTTCGCCGCCTTACAAAAATCTTGGCTTCCCCGGTCATCCCGATCTGAAGCGTCCCAGCCGGATTAGGAATGGTCAGGTCGGCAAAGTAATAGTGGGGCGCATGAAGCCCGATGTATTTCTCTTTATCCATGACGCCGGCCTCCATCTCAGCCACCGCCGGAGAAACCGCTGTGACTTTCCCCTCAGTCACGCGAAGCCGGCCACTCATGTGGAGTCTTGCCCCGCTTCCCACATGAATTTTGCGCAGGTCATTCTCCGAAACGTAAACCCGGGCGCGCATGGCCGAGAGATCGGCGACCTCGGCCAGTTCGGCGCCGGCAGCCACATAACTTCCCAGACGATCCTGGAGATGCGGGGTCAACACAGAACCCGAGATTTGGCTGGTTAAGAGAAGTTGCCCGGCTTGATCGCGAAGAACAGCCAGGCGGATTTCCATTTCTTCACGCTCGTGTTCGGCAGCTTCTGCCGGCAGGTTGCGCAGTCGCGCTGCCGTAACCTGGAAGGCAGCAGTTTGGTCGGCAGCCTGGGCTTGAGCAAGATCCGACTCGAGTCTCAAGTTTCGTAGCTCTGCCAAAGGTGAGCCAGACTCGACCCTCGCGCCTTCTTGCGCCCGGATTTCGACCACTTTGCCGGGCACCTGCGCGCGTATGACCGATCTGCGAATCGGTTCCAGAACAAATTTCCCGGAGACGTTTTCCCGCCAGATTGGTGTGAAGAACAGAAGAGCCAAAACTCCTCCGGCCGCCCAGGCACGATGAGACTTCAATTCAGCTTTGACGAGTTCTCTCTTGTCGAGATAAACGGTATGCAAGAACCTCAGTCCCGAACGGATGCGCGAGCGAAATACCAACCAGGCGAGCGCGAGAGCCGGCAGGAATGCCCACTGCGGCATGTATCGGAAGGAAGCGTTGTAGACAAGAGTCACCACGAAAAACAGTAAGACATAGGAGTATGCCGCGGAAAGAAAAGAATAAGGCGCAAACAACAGCCGGCGCTTCCAGGGCGTGAACGGCACCTCCACAGGCAGTCTGAAGATATTCTTTCGTACCCACGATGTTGTGAACTCCGTCGAGAGTTCCTTCAACTCGGAGATCTCCAACATCTCGGTGAAAATGTAGTATCCGTCGAGCTTGATCAACGGGTTGAGATTGACAAGAATCGGCGCCAGTCCGGCTACAAGTATAAGTTTGTACGAGATGTCGTGGACGAACCCTCCCGGCGGCAATCCCCACCATGCGATGGTCGCCAGGCCGCAGATGATGAGCTCGGACCATAATCCCGCCGCCGAGGTTAGAATCCGCTGCCACTTGCTGCCGAACATGAAAGCTTCGGTCGTATCACAAAAGAAGCAGGGCGAAAGATAAATCAGTAGAAATCCCATTCTGTGCACCTCTCCGCCGGTGTGCTTGCAAGCCAGCCCGTGGGCGGACTCGTGTACAAATCCAACGAAGAAAATGAGCACCCAGAATTCAAGGAAATCGGCGAAAGTCTTATGGGTAAATGTGTAGTATTCGATGCTATCGTGCGCAATCTCTCCCCATCGATCGATCCACACCCAGGCCATGAACGAGAACAGAATCAGATTGGCGACTAGGAAGGGCCGCGTGAACACGAACTTCAGCGCCCCGTAAGCCTTGGTAAGAAATGCATTGGGATCCCAGGCAGAAAATGTGATCTCAGCCAGATTTCCGAACTTGGAGTTCTTGTTTGCTCGACGCTGGCGCTCCCGCTTCAACTTCTCCCATAAGGCGATGTTCTGCTCTTGTGCGGTTCTGTGCCAGAAAGGCTGATCCGCAATCATCTCGGCAAAGTCGCGCACATCCTTTTCCGTATAGAGAACCGAAGTTTTGGCGGTTTGGATTTCCGCAATCTCCTCATAGGTCCGGTTCCCGTCAAACAAAGACAGCAAGGTCCACTGCTCGTGAGTCATCGGGTAGTAGGTTCGGGTGGACGGAATCAGCACCATGACCATCAGTTTTCCGTCCTTCGTCTGCTCCTTCACGACAAGGTTCGGATCGAGTTTGGGCAGGCGATCGCTGGGGACAGTGCGGGCAGGGGTTTCCGGCAGAGCGACATTAAGAGCTTCAGTGAGGTTCATGGGCCGAAGCAGCCGGTGCTGTCATGCGAATGTTGGCGGTCATCCCGGGACGAAGCCCTCCGGTCTTTCCCTCCAGCCGGGCCTGCACATCGATAGAGTCGCTCGCCGGATCGACCACTGGACTCAACTGCGTGATCTTGGCGGTATGAGTTTCGTTCGGCATAGAAACCGAGCTCACGTACACCAGGTCCCCTGCTTGAATGTGAGAGAGGAACCGTTCGGGCAGCGTAAATTTCACCAGCAAGGGACTAATCGCGGAAACCCAGAAAATCCGATCGCCCGGCGCCACAGTTTGACCGGCGCGCACGTACCGGCGAGCTATCACGCCGTCGAACGGTGCTTCGACCTGGGTTTTTTGCAACTCCAGTTCAGCTACGCGCAAACTGTCCCGAGCGTTATTCAGCTCTTGATTCGCCTTCTCGATTTCAAATTGCGAGCCCACCAGTTTGTAACGAGCGTGGTCAAGTTCTTCCTGGGTGTTGATTCCAGCATCCCGCATGCGCTGCGCGCGCTCGAAATCCACCTGCGCCAGCTTGGTCTCCGCTTCCCAGTCTTTGAGGTCGGCTTCACAGGTTTTCAGTTTCGCGTCGGCAGCATCGCGCTGAGCCGCAGCCAGGCGGTCGTCCAGCCGGCCCAGGAGTTGGCCTTTGTGGACGGGAGTACCCACGTCGACCAGGAGTTGGGAAACCACCCCGCCGCGCAGCGCCAGCACATCAACCTGATTTTCAACAATGATCGGACCGGAAGCGACGTAGGCGCCGTCTTCGGCCGCCGTCTTAACCGGCAGTGGGGCTGCGGGTGCTTCAGTTTTGTTCACGGGACTGGTTGCGGCAGCCTGAGTCACAGGAGTCGCACTTCCGCACGCCCCCTCGAGCAGACTGATCCCCACGACTAGCGCGAACAGCAGCAGACCAATTCTTCCACCAGCCGCCCTCATGGTATTCTCCCTGTCGATCACACGCTTACCATCCCAGCCACGACCACAATAGGGAATAGAGCCACATCGCGGGGCGTCGCAGAAAAACAACTCCCACTGGCCGCCATCCCACCGAGATCTTTCCGCGTCCCTGCATTCCCGGACGCATCAGCCCTTCCGCGTTGGGCACATTCACCCGCGCATAAAAAATCCGGCGTTCATCTGAAACGTCACTTTGCAGGCTGACAATCGCCACATCTCCGCGAAAGGTTTTCTCCGGATAGGCGTCCAGCTTCACCGCTGCCTTTGTGCCGGATCGCAGGAGCGGCATATCGGCTTCGTCAATCGCCACGTCAACACTGGCGGTCGAGGTATCCGCTACCTGCGCGAAAATGTCGCCGGCAGCAAGTTTCCGTCCAACCATGTTCTCAGGATGTTCAGTCAGAACGCGCCCGCTGATTGGTGTCCGCAGATGAGTCTCATCAACCCGCTCCTGCAAGCGGGCCACCTCCGACGCCCAATACTGCGCGGTAACCCGTTGAATGCCCGCCTGCTCCTCATCACTTGTAGCCAGAGCGCGGTTGGCTTCCGAGACAGCCAATTGATACTTGGCTTGTGCGCCGCTGAGAGCATCGCGGTACTCCCAATCCTCCAGATCGGCCAAAGTGGCGCCTTTTTGTACGTATTCGCCTTCATGGACATAGACCGCACGCACCACGCCGCCCACCTCAGGCTCGATCTGGGCAAGTCTGGCTGCCGCTACGGTCGCGCCCCCGTCCACCCGCATCGGCATCGGGACCGCACCCAGGAGGATCAACCCGCCAGCAATCATGCCCAGGAGGGCCGCACGCCTGCGCCCGGGAAGGGCCATGAACTTGGCTTTCCTCTGCAGTAGAGGCTCAAGCACTCCGATGAATGGCACCTCCTGATAGAGCGAGGCATTCCGCAGCGCAACCGTGGCTTGGCCGGCAAGAATCTTAATCATCTCCAGATGAGCGTCGTTCAAGAAGTCCGGATCGCTGCTCTCGAACGAGAGAATACCCAGGCGGCCTTCCTCGTCTTGCAGAAGGACTGCATAAAAGGCACGCATGCCGCTTTCGGAGAAATACGCGCGGAATTTCTCTTTGGTTTCTTCCCGAGGCGCATCGATTTCATCCGCCTTCTGGGAGACAAACAGATCCTCGTTCAGCAGCGATGCCCACTGCAAAATGCGGTTCAGGCGGTCGACCTCAGGAGCCTGGGCATTGATCTGTTCCATCCCCGAAATGGCCTTCAGCTGAAGACGGCCGCGCTGTTCCAGCGCGATCGCTGACCGTTCATGTGGTATCACTGCGCTGGGCCCGTTTACGACCGCCTTCAACACCCGATCCATATTCAGTGTCGAGGTGATCTCGCCGCTGACCTGCACCAGGGTTTGCAGAATCTCTACCTTGCGCTCCGCCTGCAGCAGGCTCGCGTTATGCAGAGCGTTGCTTGCTGTTTCGCATATTGTCGTCAGCAGGAATTCGTCATCGTCATCGAACGGAACCCCGTCGAACCGGTTCACCGCTTCGACCACCCCGACCAGTTGCTCGTGCTCCATGAGCGGAACCGACAGCAGTGAAAAAACCGGTCTTTCTTCCTGGCTTGCGTTACGCGTGCGCAGGCGTTCGTCTTCAGGATCATTGATGAGAACCGCCTCACCGTTGTCGGATACATCGCCTGCAACGCCTTCCCCGGGTCCTTGCGTTGTCCCCAATTGCACAGTCGGGTCGGATCCCGCCTGAGCCATCAACTCCGGAAACTCCGGATTGATCATCCATATGTTGATCGCCTGCACGTTCAGCATCTCCTGGAACTTCTTGGCGATCATGGGGAGCAGTTCATCCATTTCCAGCGTCGAGTTGAATACTTTTTCCAGGTCATACATCTGGGTCACGCGACTGATGGAGTGCAGACTTGCATTACGCTCACTTTCATAGCTCAGCGCTGCTGCCAAGGCGGGACCCGCCAATGCCGCGATTTCTCCGACCGTTTCCAGCATGGCCTCAGGAAAGACTTCTTCGTGATGAACGAGTTCTACGCCTCCCATCAGAGTTCCATCGACTTGGAGCGGAATGTACGCCAGGCTGGCGACCTTCCGTCGGATGTCGAGATGCGCGTAGCTCTCACGCGGCACCTCTTCTCCTCTCAGCAACAACCTCGTCCCGTTTTCCGCCAGCGCTCCTAAAGTTCCACCCTGGAAATCCACCTCTGCGGCGGGGGAGACTTCCCCCGCACTGGCCTTGGCCGTCCAAACCGGATTCTCCGAGTCTGGAATCACATAAACCACCGCCGATGTACCGGGAAGTAACTGCGCACACTGCTCTGCAGTTAGTTGCGCGCGGGGCGCAACCTCGCGTTCTGCCAGCAGACGAGCGGCAAACTCGCTTACAGACATTTCGAATGTGGAAGTGCGCCTAGCCATATGCGGGAGATATGCGTTGGGGAGGAGCTTGATCGAACCGACTGTGCAGAACCCGCGTGCGGCATCTTATGCCGCTTCCCAACCCAGGTCAAGATTTGCCCGCGTCCCGCAACTGCTGTTGCGGACAGCGCCCGACAGGGCGGGCCGCTGGCGAAGCCGCGGTTGGGTTAAAAGGAGATCGAAGGAAAGGCTGTCTTAGGTCGGGCTCAGAGGTTCTCTCTGGCCCCAGCCGTCCGTTCCGACTTCAACTCTCTGAGCAGCAATCGCACCAGCATCCCGTCGAAGCGCGTGCCGCTCATCTTCGCCAATTCGTCGAGGGCTTGCTCCGGGGTGCGCGCTGCCGAAATCGATTGCTCGGTGAGCATATTGGCGTAGGCGTCGGCCAGCGCGATGATCCGCGCCCACAGGGGAATCTGTTCGCCTTTGAGGCCTCCGGGATAGCCCGAGCCGTCAAAGCGCTGGTGATGATGCTCAATCGCCTGCCGCATCATGTGGCAGTGCGGCAGAATGCCAACGATCTCCGCGCCCACGCGCGCGTGCATGCGCACCAGGAAGAACTCGTCATCGTTCAGCGGGCCCGGTTTGTTGAGGACACGCTCGGGAACAAAAATCTTGCCCACATCGTGCACTCTGGCCGCGTAGGCCAGGTCCGAGATCTCCTCAGGCGGCAAGTGCAGTGCCCGCGCCAGAATTTCCGTATAGCGCGCTACCATATCGCCGTGGCCGGCAGTGCGCAACTCGCGCGATTCCGCCGCCCGGCTCAAGGCCTCAATCGATTCCTTGAGAAGTGAGAGGTTGCTCCCGGTTTCGTCGCCGCACAACTTCAGCAGCGTGGAAGTCAGCTCTTCCAGGTGTTCCGGCCCATTGTGTTCGCGCTGCAGAAAGCCCTCAACATAGGAGGCAATCTGCTGCCGCTGCCGCGCAAAATCCTCCCCCTCGGTAAATTCCTCGGCAGTCGAAACCCGGTTTCCGCCGGATCGCTTGGAAACATACATGCCAGCATCGGCCACGCGAATCACATCTTCAATGGAAAATCCGTGGTTCGGGAAGCTGGCTACGCCAAAGCTGGCGGTGATGTGGTGCTCGTTCATCATGGGGTCAGCAGCGATTCCCTGCCGCAAGCGCTCGGCCAGCACCTGAGCTTGCTCGGGTCCGGTTTCCGGCATCAAGATAACGAACTCGTCGCCGCCGTAGCGTGCCACAACGTTCGATTGCCGCGACTGCTGCTCCAGCAGACGCCCCACGCGCGCCAGCACGAGGTCACCTTGGAAATGGCCCATGGTGTCATTGACTTCCTTGAATTTGTCCAGGTCCATGAGCACGACGGAAAACGACCGCCCCGAGCGCGAAGCGCGCTTCCATTCGGCCGACAGGGCCTCCCAGAAAAAACGCCGCGTCTTGATGCCGGTGAGCCCGTCGGTGATGGACTGCTGCTGCAGTTTCTGAAATACGAAAGCGTTGTGCAACGCGGTGGCCAGCAGATCGACCAGCGTGCCGAGGATCAGAACATCCTGGGGCTCGAACGCCCGTTCATTACGGCTTTCGACATTCAGCAGGCCCAGCAAAGTTTCGCCGTACTTGATGGGAATGCATAGCGCGGAACGCGACTCTGGAAGAATGCCGCCCAACTGGCCTTCCGGCGCATTCTGCACCAGCGCGCGCTCCTGATTGCGCGCCACCCGGCCCAGAATGCCGCTCCCCAGCGGAATGCGTCTTCCCTTGGCATGAGCGGTTGTGCCTGCCTCCTCCTTGATTTCGATCTCCTGCGTTCCATAGTCGAGCAATCCGATACCGATGTGATCGAAGCTGAAATTCTTCTGGATTTCCCCGGCGATCTGTCCCAGCATCTGCATGGGGTCGTCGCTGGAGATCGCGGTCTTCGAGATGTTATTGAGAAAGGCCAGTTGCCGCGAGCGCCGTTGTTCTTCGGCGAACAGACGGGCATTTTCCACCGCTACCGAAACCTGACCCGCTGCCGTCACCAGCACATCGAGATCACGCTGTTCAAACACAAATTCGCGTTTTGTGCTCCTGGCGACCATCGCTCCGGCCGGCCGGCTGGCCAGGAATATGGGCGCCGCGCACAGGCACCTGGCGGGAGTCTCGGGCCGGTAGGTGATTCCCAGCCGGGCTCGTGTCTTCTCTAAATCCGAGCGGATCAGCAGGGGCTGGCCGGTGCGGATCACGTATTCGGTAAATGCGTTCTCCATCTTGCGCGAACGCTTGGGCAGGATGCGGTTGTCCTCCACTTCCAACTCGAAGCGGATTTCATCTCCTTCCTGAAACGCTATGTAGAACTCGGTGGTGTCGAAGATTTGCCCAAGTTCGCTATGGATGGTGCGGAGCACCTCGTCCTGGTCAAGGCGCGAGCTGATAGCCTGTCCGATCTCGGTGAGCAGCTCATATTCCTGGGTACGGCGATGGGCGTCGTGCGTTACCACATAGTTTTCCAGAGTGAGCCCGAGCTGCAGCGCCAGTCCCACCATCAACCGCGGACCGGAAGAGCCAAATACTTTCCGCTCGGCATGAGGGAACAGAATGACTCCGAAGTTGTGTTCGCGGGCCTGCAGGCTGACGGCCGTTAGGTTGCGGATTTCCGCTTCTGTCATGACGCGCTTAAACTCGGCGAATCCACGAGCCGGGACGATGGGCAGGGGCTCATGCATTTCCGGCAGATCGTGCACCGTGAAGATTCCGCTCTGCCGGTAGGTTAATTCGCTGATGTAGTCGCCGGCGCCGCTGGTTTCCATGGCCGGAATGAACTCCGGCGAAAATCCGCTCTGCACGGAAGGGAGAAGCCCGCGCCATCGTTCCGCGATGAAGATCGCAGCGCGACGTACCGGCAGCGCCCCCATCAGCCGTTCCAAAGCGGCCTGCATGCTGGGAACGAGTTCCTCGGCGGAAGGCAATTTGCGGGGGTCGACGCTGAGCGTGGAAAGCGCCAAAGTGCTTTCCTGAACGGCGTTGCGCTCGTTCTCGAACAGCACCATCACCATCGCCACACCCAGCAGCATCTGTGGAATGGGTCCCAGAAAATGTCCGACATTACCGGCCATCTCCGCCAGCGGATTGCTGGTTTGCAAGGCGCCCTTCATCACCGCCCACAAGGCCAGCGAGAAGGCCAGCAGCTGGAAAGCCACCGAACCTTTGCGGTGAGCGTAGAGGTAAAACGCAGCCGAGCAATACAACAACACGGCGGTCATAAAAATCACTTCCAGGCTGATGGGCCGTCCCGCTACGTTCGCGCTGCCAGCCATACGATTTCGCAGATCGATGATGGCCGCGACTGTTCCGGCCAAAGCTAGAGCTGCGTCGTACCAGCGCCAGCGGAAGGGTCCGCGCATGAGCCGCGTGGAAACAAAGATGCAGACCGCCATCGCCACCGAAAACAGGGAGCTGACAAAATACGCCGCATACGCCGGAGGATGGTAATAACGCAGCGCATCAAGTCCGTAATGAATGGAATAGCAGGCCCACGCGATCTGCCACGCCAGGAAATAGGCCTGCCGGCTCTGCTTGTACAAATACCAGAACAGCAGGAACAACATGACTGCGACCACTCCCGGAATGATGACGATACTGGCAGCGAAGCTGTTCATGCGAATGCAGATTTCCCCATGGACTCAAAAGCTTACAGGTTCCCGGGAGAGGTCAAAATCAATGGTTTCACACGCAGTGGGTGATGACAACAGAATTTCGGTACATGGCCGACAGCCTGCGCGCGGAACGTGGTTTTCACGCGGCTCGCCACTGGGAGCGCCGCTTGACGCTGCTTTTCCGCCTTCCGTAACATCGCAGTGAGTACCAACGAGTTCGTCGCGAATGAATCCAACACCAGGCGCCCCGGCCGCCGACAGCCGTCCGCGTGTCCGCTTTGCGCCGTCCCCAACCGGTTTTCTTCACGTCGGCAGCGCACGCACGTTCATCTTCAACTGGCTCTTTGCCCGCCACAATGGCGGCACCATGATTCTTCGACTCGACGACACCGACGTGGAGCGGAATTCCGATGCGTCGGTGAATTCCATTTTCGAAGGCCTGAAGTGGCTTAATCTTGGCTGGGACGACGAATACAAGCAGTCGCAGCGTCTCGAACTGCACCGCAAAATCGCCTGGGAAATCTTCGAGAAAGACCTGGCCTACAGAGATTTCACGCCGGCGCACACCGGCGATGCGGAAAGATCTGGCGCGCAAGGAACCTGGCTGTTCAATCCCGGTATGCGGGAGCTGTCGCAAGCGGAAAGTGATCGTCGCGCCGCCGCGGGCGAGCCTTTTGCCCTGCGCTTTAGGGTGCCGCGGGGATGGAACGCACAGTGGATATCAAAATCCTCGAACGTACAATGGAACGGTGATACATGGGTAATTCGATTTGGTGATGCCGTCTATGGATTACAGGGCAAGGATACGGACAATATCGAAGACTTCGCGCTTCTGCGCTCCGACGGCATGCCCACGTATCACCTTGCTTCGTGCGCCGATGACGCCGACCTGCGCATTTCGCACATCATTCGCGGCCAGGACCATCTCACCAACACCTTCAAGCACGTCCTGATCTTCGAGGCCGCCGGATTCACCCCTCCGCAGTTTGCGCACCTGCCCCTGCTGGTCGCGCCCGACGGCACCAAACTTTCCAAGCGCCGTCATGGGCCGGTGGTGAGCGTGACGACCTATCGCGATGCCGGATTTCTGCCGGAAGCGTTCATCAACTTTCTGTGTTTGCTGGGCTGGTCGCCGAAGAACGACCGCGAGTACCTGACCCGCCAGGAATTGACCGATTTGTTCACGCTCGAAGGAATCAACCGCGCGAACGCCGTGGTGAATTTCAAGGAGCCTTCGGCAACTCCCGAGGGGGTCTTTGATCCCAAGGCCGTTTGGCTCAATGCCGAACACATTCGGACTCTGCCTGTGGAGGAGCTCAGCGTCCGTCTGCTGCCGATTGTTCATGGCGCAGGATTCCATGTCGCGCCGGAGAAAATGTTAAGGATCGTGCCGCTGATTCGCGAGCGCATCAAGCTCCTGCGCGACGTCTTGACCGCAGCCGACTTTTTCTTCGTGGATCAGCTTGCGCCTTACGACCCCGCCGAGCTTATTCCACAGAAGGGCGACGCGGCCATGGCACGAAAAGTTCTGGAGCGCGCGAACGAAGTCTTGGCGAATACCGAGTTCAAACACGATCCGCTGGATCACGCTCTTCGCGCGACTGCCCAGGAACTCGGCGTGAAGGCCGGACAAATGTTTCAGCCCATCCGCGTCGCCGTCTGCGGCCGCAAGAACGCCCCGCCGCTGTTTGAAACCCTGGAAGTGGTGGGAAAAGAAAAAACGCTGGAGAGAATTGAGCGAGCTCTAAGAACGGTCTAAACCAACCGAGGCAGCCCATTTTGCAGCAAAGCAAACCCCCGAACCGTTATCTGGTTCGGGGGCCGTCAACCTGTCCAGTTACGCAGTCGCTTTCGCATTGCCTGGCGAACCTTGCCACGAATGAACTTATGTTATCAAGTACATTGTGTGATTCAGAATCGCGATCCTCTCTCGATTCCTTGCGCTAATATCAATGTATGAATCCGTCAACCGCCGAGGCGCCAATGAGCGAAAATACGGCCCCGGAGCCGCGTCCATCCAACTTCATCCGCGACATTTTTATCGCCGACCGCGAAAGCAACCGCTACAACGGCCGCGTGCAGACGCGTTTTCCTCCCGAGCCCAACGGCTATCTGCACATCGGCCACGCCAAGGCCATCTGCCTCGATTTCGGCCTCGCCGACGAATTCGGCGGACATACGAACCTGCGCTTCGATGACACCAATCCCGAAAAGGAAGACGTCGAATACGTCGAGGCGATCAAGCAGGATGTGCAGTGGCTCGGCTATCACTGGGACGGCCTTTACTACGCCTCCGATTATTTCGACCAGCTCTACGAGTGGGCACTCAAGCTGATCAAAGACGGCAAGGCCTATGTCGACGACTTGTCCGCCGAGGAAATCCGCCAGCATCGCGGCACCCTGACCGAGCCGGGCAAGGACAGCCCGTATCGCAATCGGCCAATTGAAGAAAATCTGAATTTATTCGAGCGCATGCGCGCCGGCGAATTTCCCGATGGCTCGCGCGTGTTGCGGGCGAAGATCGATATGGCCTCGCCCAACCTCAACATGCGCGACCCGGTGATGTACCGCATCCTGCACGCCGAGCATCACCGCACCGGCAACAAGTGGCCAATCTATCCCATGTACGACTTCGCGCACGGGCAGAGCGACTCGTTGGAAAAAGTCACGCACTCGATGTGCTCGCTCGAGTTCGCCGACCACCAGCCGCTCTACAACTGGTTCATCAAAGAGCTGGGAATTTTTCCTTCGAAGCAGATCGAGTTCGACCGCCTCAGCCTGACCTACACGATGATGAGCAAGCGCAAGCTGCGCCAGCTGGTGGAGCAGGGCCATGTGCGCGGCTGGGACGATCCGCGCATGCCCACGCTCAGCGGCATGCGCCGCCGCGGCTACACCCCCGAGGCGATTCGCAACTTCGTCGCCGCGGTGGGAGTTTCGCGCACCAACGGAATCGTTGAGCTGGCGATGCTGGAGCACTTCGTCCGCGAAGATCTCAACAAGCGCGCGCAGCGCGTGATGGCGGTGCTGAATCCATTGAAAGTTGTGATCGACAATTATCACGAAGGCCAGACGGAAGAAATGGATGCGGTGAACAATCCGGAAGATGAAAGCGCGGGCGCGCGCAAGGTTCCGTTTTCGCGCGAGTTGTACATCGAGCGGGACGACTTCCGCGAAGTGCCGCCGCCGAAGTATTTCCGCCTTTCGCTGGGGAAGGAAGTTCGCCTGCGCTACGGATATTTCATCACCGCGAAAAGCGTGGTGAAAAATGCGGCAGGAGAAGTCGTCGAAGTGCATTGCACCTACGATCCCGCAACGCGCGGCGGCAATGCGCCCGACGGCCGCAAAGTGAAGTCGACCATCCACTGGGTCTCGGCCGCGCACGCGATCGATGCCGAAGTTCGCCTGTACGACAATTTATTCAGCAAAGAAAATCCGGACGACGTTGCTCCGGGGCAGGATTTCACCGCGAATCTGAATCCCAATTCACTGGAAGTGATTTCGCGAGCGAAAGTCGAGCCCTCGCTGGCAAACGCCGCGCCCGGCAGCCGCTTTCAGTTCGAGCGCCTGGGATACTTCTGCGTCGATCCGGATTCAGGGCCGGGCAAGCCGGTTTTCAGCCGGACGGTGGCGTTGAAGGATACGTGGGCGAAAGTGGAGAAGAAGCAGGGCTCGAGGCAGTAGAGCAGATTGTTCCCTGACGTGTCTTGTGTTCAGTGGCACTTGCACCACGGTGCCCGTTTTAGCTCCCAGAGTTGAGGGGTCCAGTAAAGATCGTTCAAGAAAAGACACAGTTTCGGCGACTTGAAATCGGAAAAGCGAAACGTGAATGACTGTTGGGCCTTCTTGGCTCGATAGATCACGACGCGATGACTTTCGCCAGCGTTGAGGTCGTCGATCTTGAGAGATTCAGTCTTAGGCCAACCCTTAACCGGCCTTCGATCGACCTTGAACGAAAGATCACCACTGGCACAAAAACCCGGCGCACATCTTTGTGGAGTTTCTGCCAAGCTGGGAGCCACACAGACCATTTCATTCTGGGCCTGTCCGTGCAAGCAGAAAGATAGAATCAATGCAACCAGACCGATAGTGAGTTTTTGCATCGGAACCCTGCGGAAACCCTGCAAAAGCAAAACCCCGAGCGCGTCTTCCACTCGGGGTCGTAAGCCTGTCCAGCTTCACGAATAGTATCGGCACCGGGAAACTGGAAGTCAAGGTTACCTGAGGAGCCTCCCTGTCCTGAGGCTCCGCCCGATTTCCCGACCAAACAGAAGGGAGACAGTGGACCCGACGGGATTCGAACCCGCACCTTAAAGCATGACGGGCTTCGTGCTACCAATTACACCACGGTCCCGACGCCAGCCTAGTGGCCGCCGTCGACGATCAGCAAGGTTGCCCTAGGAAAATTTCGGATTTCGAGTTTCACTTCGGGAAACTGGGACGAACTTGTAATCCGGAGGCTCGCGCTTTTTGCGAGCCGAAGGACCTATCTAACCCACCTCGCCTCTGCCCCATGCAAGTTGCATAAATCCTTCGCTGCGCTCAGGATGACAGGATCTCTAACCTTTCCCCACCTGCCTAGTCGGCAGTATTATGTCGATCAGCTTACTGCTCTCACAACTCCCATGAACCTGCATACAACAATTTCCACCCTCCCCGGACTCGCGTTTCTCGAATTTTCGCGCACAGTTGTCTCGATGAGCAGCGCCGCCGTCGTAATTTTCCTGATCGGAGTGCTGGTTGCGAGCAGCGATCTCGCACACGCCCGGGGCCTAGACAAGATCGTAGCCTTGGCCAATCTCTGTTTCGCCATGCCGCTGGCGGTTTTCGGCGCAGAGCACTACGCTGCCGCCAGAGGCATCATGCAGCTGGTGCCCAAGTTCATGCCCTGGCCGCTCTTCTGGACCTACTTCGTTGGCACCGGGTTGCTGGCCGCGTCCTTGAGCATTGCCACCAAAATTCAGGTGCGCTGGTCGGGTCTGCTCTTCGGCTGCATGATGTTCCTCTTCGTGGCGATGATGGATCTCCCTGGAACGATAGCCGAGCCCCACAACCGGATCAGCTGGGCGCTCATGTTTCGCGAGATGTCGTTCGGCAGCGGCGGATGGGCCCTTGCGGCGGGCACGATGGAGGATTGGCGTTCGCGAGGAAGAAGCGCGCTGGTTACGGTGGGCCGCGTCGTGATCGGCATCGCCGCGATGTTTTACGGTATCGAACACTTTCTTCATCCGATCAATGTCCCGGGCGTCCCTCTCGAGAAACTCATGCCCGCCTGGATTCCGGCACGCATGTTCATCGGCTATTTCACCGGCGCGCTGCTGCTGGTTTGCGGGGCGGCGATTCTGCTTGGTAAAAAGACGCGGACGGCGGCGACGTATCTTGGCACCTGGATCTTCCTGCTCGTCCTGCTCATTTATGGGCCGATCCTGATCTCGTCAATGCTGGACCCGAGCACTACGGTGAAGGTCGAGGGACTGAACTACTTCTTCGACACGCTGCTCTACGCGGGAACGTTTCTCGCGCTCGCCAAGGCGACGCCGCGCTTGGAGTGAATTCCATCTTCTATCCCGAAGTGATGCTGTTACGCCGAAACCGGGCGATCACCTGCGAGGCAGGGTAGCAACTGCACAGATCCTTCGCCGCGCGCTCAGGATGACAAGCGTGTTCTTTGGCGACGTCTCACCTTCCGCTCGCAACTTCTTGCACTCCCGCCAGCATCTTGTCCAAATCGTTCCGCGAGAAATACCGCCCATTCACCACCACGGCTGCGATCTTCTGTGTGTTACGAATGTCATCGAGGGGATCGGCATCCAGCAGCACCAGATCGGCCAGCTTGCCTTTTTCAACTGTGCCCAGCCTATCCTCCATTCCCAGAAATTTTGCCGGATTCAGCGTAGCCGTCTGCAACGCCTCCAGTGGGGTGAACCCCGACGCAACGAAGCGCTGCAACTCTTCGTGCAAGCTGAAGCCAGGGAAGATATAGACCCCCGGGGGCGTATCGGTCCCGGCGAGAAACTGCACTCCTGCATGATGCATGGCGTTGACCACTTCCAGTTCTTTTTCCACGAAGCGCCGGCGCGTGGCCGAATCATCGGTGATGAACCCATGAATGATCTCGTCGGTGAACCGCTTCCAGGTCACGTTTTTCCAGTATGCAGGCACATATTTCGCGCGCGGGTCACTGGCGAAATCGGACTCGTCGATCAGGTTTCCGCCGCGCTCCCATACCAGCGTGGGACACTGCCAGGTATGATTTTTCGCCAGCAGTGCGAAAAGCTTTCCCGCCCGAGCCGGATCGTAGGTGGAAAGAAACTGGCTCTCCGATTTTTTTCCCTTGATGAATTCGTCTTCCAGCGGCGAGCTGCCTTCAAAAATTCCGATCAGATGCTCAAAACTTTTCTGTCCCGCGTCTGACATCTCCGAGGCGCGCACCGAATCCGGCACATGGCCGACGAAAGTGATGTCCTGCTTGCGCGCTTCATCGGCAATGGCAAAAACCGCGTCGCGGGGAAGTAGCGATTGCAGTTTGATGAAGTCCACGCCGCGGCTCTTGAGGTCATCCACCGCGCGCCGGCCGTCTTCGGGAGTCTTGATCGCGATGGAACTGGGAAAGCGCGGATGCGGCCCGTCCAGCATGGGACCGGCGATCCACATGCGTGGTCCAATCAGCGTTCCAGCTTGGATTTCGCTGCGCCATTCCTGCAGCGTAGCCAGTTCTCCGCCCATGTCGCGAACGCCGGTGATTCCATTCGCGATGAAGAGGGGAAGCGTGATCTTTTTGCCCTGCGGGAACCAGTCGCCGAACACCATGTGCACATGCATGTCCCACAGCCCGGGAATCAGAAACTTGCCTGTGCCGTTCACCTCGATGGCGTGCTTGCTGCTCGCACCCGCGCCGGCGTCGCTGACGTCGGCAATCTTTCCCTCCCGCACGGTCACGGTGCGGTGGGCCAGTTCCGAACCGCCCTGGGTGTCAATAATGGTGACGTTCTCAATAATCAGCATCCGGGACGAAGACGGGGGCCTGCCCGATTGGGCGGCACAGACAGCGCCGAGTGCCGCCAAGGCAAGTTGAACAACAATGTGCCTCATTCGGAAGTCATCTTAGGGTGGCTAACTGTGATGAGTCAAAGTCCGGCAGAGAGGCTAACTATGGATGTGCGGGCTTTGCGCGGGATTGGCATGATGCGGCCGGGGTTCCCGCACGACTTTCAGCTCCAGCGTCACCGGCAGATTTTTTGGCGGATAGCAGGCCGCATTGTCGCAGGCCTGGTAACGCAGCATTCCGTGCATCACGTATCGTCCCGGCACCACCGAGTGCAAGGGGTGAATCGCCAGCCCGATGCTGAAGTCGCCGGTGTAAACGTTCAGCTTTTCGCCGGGAGAAAAAGGAAAGCTCACATCTTCGCCCGCGGGATACTGAATCTTGCCCAGAACAATATCGGTAGGCACATCCATGTGCAGGGCGGTGGGAATGAGAAACTCGGATTTGGGTGTGTTGGAG
>Ga0335081_10002283_pt1 | contig 30194 bp, 22 predicted proteins | sample Lox_Sample_35_FD_206713 | JGI IMG/M metagenome (GOLD analysis project Ga0335081, IMG submission 206713) | Soil microbial communities from Loxahatchee National Wildlife Refuge, Florida, United States - Lox_Sample_3.5 | ecosystem: Environmental > Terrestrial > Soil > Wetlands | place: USA...
CGCCGAGCACCTGGGGAATGACGTCGCCGGCGCGTTGGATTTGCACGGTGTCGCCGATGCGAACGCCGAGCCGGGCGATTTCGTCGAAATTGTGCAGTGTCGCATTCTGCACCACGACGCCGCCGACCGTCACCGGTTCGAGCTTGGCGACCGGCGTGAGCGCGCCGGTTCGGCCGACCTGGATCTCGATGTCCTTGACGACGGTGATCGCTTTCTCCGCGGGGAACTTGTGCGCGATCGCCCAGCGCGGCGAGCGCGACACGAAGCCGAGCCGTTCCTGCCAGTCGATGCGATCGACCTTATAGACGACGCCGTCGATATCGTAGTCGAGGCTCGCCCGTTGCGCTTCGATCTCGCGATGGAATTTCAGCAAGGCCTCGACGGACCGGCACATTTTAGTCAGCGGATTGGTCTTGAAGCCGCAATGCTCGAACCATTTGATCATGCCGGACTGCGTGTCCGCCGGCATTTCGCTCATCTCGCCCCAGCCATAGGCGAAGAAGCCGAGCGGCCGCGATGCGGTGATCGAGGGATCCTTCTGCCGCAGCGACCCCGCGGCGGAATTGCGCGGGTTGGCGAAAATCTGCCCACCGGTCTCGGCTTGGCGTTTATTGAGAGCGAGAAAGGCATGCTTGGTCATGTAGACCTCGCCGCGCACCTCGCACACCGGCGGAATGCCTCGGCCTTTGAGCCGCTGCGGCACGTCCTCCAGCGTTTTGATGTTGGCGGTGACGTCCTCGCCTTCGGTGCCGTCGCCGCGCGTCGCGCCGGTAACGAATTCGCCACCCTCGTAGCGGAGCGACATCGACAGACCGTCGATCTTCGGCTCGGCGGAAAACGCGACTTCCTCGTCCTCCGGCAGGCGCAGGAAGCGGCGGATGCGACCGACGAAATCGGCGACGTCCTCTTCGACGAAGGCATTGTCGAGCGAGAGCATCGGCACCGCATGGCGGACCTTGGCGAAGCGCGCCGACGGCGCCGCGCCGACTCTTTGGGTCAGGCTTTCCACCGTGCGCAGCTTCGGGAAGCGGGCTTCGATTGCGTTGTAACGCTGGCGCAGCGCGTCGTAGGCGGCATCCGAAACCGTAGGTGCGTCGTCCTGATAATAACGGCGATCGTGCTCGGCGATCTCGGCGGCAAGCCGCGCGTGTTCCGCCGCGGCCTGCTTTTCGGTCAGCGTGTCCACAGGAGATTCGGACTTTTCGTGACGAGCCATGGACTTCAACTAGCCGACTTCAACCAGCTGCGCGAATGAGACGCTCCGCGGCGGCGCGGGCTTCGGCGGTGATTTCGGCGCCGGCGAGCATGCGTGCGATCTCCTCGCGGCGGCGCTCGCCCTCGAGCTCGCCGACGCGGGTAGCGACCCGCTTGCCCTTGGCCAGCGCATCCTTGGTGATGAGATAATGCCGGTCGGCGCGCGCCGCCACCTGCGGCGCATGGGTGACCGCGATCACCTGGACGCCGGAGGCGAGCCGCGCCAGCCGCACGCCGATGGCGTCGGCCACCGCGCCGCCGACGCCGGTATCGATCTCATCGAACACAAGCGTCGGCGCCGAGCCGCGGTCGGCGAGCACGACCTTGAGCGCGAGCAGGAAACGCGCAAGCTCGCCGCCGGAGGCGACTTTCATCATCGGCCCGGGGCGCGTGCCGGGATTGGTCTGCACCCAGAACTCGACGCGATCGAGACCGTGCGGGCCTTCGCTTTCGCTTTCGATCTCGGTGGAGAATTTCGCGCGTTCGAGCTTGAGCGGCTTCAATTCGGCATTGACGGCCTTGTCGAGCTTCCCTCCGGCGCGCCGGCGGGCCGCCGACAGCGCCTGCGCCGCCGCGCGATAACGCGCGGTGGCTTGTTCGGCTTCGCGCTCGAGCGCGGCGAGCCGCTCGGCGCCGGCATCGATCAAGGCGAGGTCGCCGTCATAGCGGCGCGCCAGGGCGGCAAGCTCGTCGACCGGCACATTGTATTTGCGCGCCGCCGCGCGCAGCGCAAACAGGCGTTCCTCGATCCGCTCAAGCTCGGCCGGATCGTATTCAGCGACCCGCAACGCGTGCTCGAGCTGGCCGCGGGCCTCTTCCAGGGCGGTCAGCGCGGTATCGATCGCCTTCACTGCCGGCTCGATCAGCGCCGGCGCCTGCGCGGCGCGGCGTTCGAGACGGCGCACCGCGGCGGCAAGCGGTGTTACCGCCGAGTTCGGGCCGGAGACCGCGTCATGGGTGGCGCGCAAATCGTCGGCGACTTTTTCCGCCTGCATCATCGCGGTGCGCCGCTCGGCAAGGGATGTTTCTTCGCCGGACTGCGGGTTCAGCCGGCCGAGCTCCTCGACGGCGTGGCGCAGCCACTCGGCCTCGCGCTTGGCGCGCTCAACGTCGGCGCGATGGCGCTCGACCGCAACGTCACGCGCGCGCCGCTCGTCCCATAGCCGGGCCACTTCCACGGCGTCGGCATCGCTGCCGCCATAGGCGTCGAGCAAGGCGCGATGCGTCGCACCGTCGACGAAAGCGCGCTCGTCGTGCTGGCCGTGAATCTCGACCAGCGCCGTGCCCAGCGCGCGCAAGACCTGGACGCTGACCGGCTGGTCGTTGACGAAGGCGCGGGTGCGGCCGTCGGCGAATTGCGTCCGGCGCACGATCAGCTCGTCTTCGCCGACCAGATCGTTGTCGGCCAGCACGCGGCGTGCCGGATGATCCTTGGCGACGTCGAAAGCGGCGATCACCTGGCCGTGCTCGGCACCCTCGCGCACCAGCGCGGCGTCGCCGCGGGCGCCGAGCGCCAGCGCGAAGGCGTCGAGCAGGATCGACTTGCCGGCGCCGGTCTCGCCGGTCAATGCGGCAAGCCCGACGCCGAAATCGATGTCGAGCCGGTCGATCAGAACGATGTCGCGAATGGAAAGGCGAGCCAGCATCGGACTACGGACAAGGAGGACAGACGACGGATGAGATTACGTCCCGATTCTATGCCTGATTCTGCTCTCTGTCGTCCGTTCCCTGTCGGCCGTCCTGCGTCAGCCGCTTTGTGGCGCGCTGGCCAAGCCGATTTTCTGGAAGGCGCGGCTGATCCAGGACCCTTTGTTCTCGGTGGTCGGTTCGCCGCCGGCGTTCTTCACGAGATTATAGGCATCCTTGTACCAGGGGCTGTCCGGAAAGTTGTGGCCGAGCACGGCGGCCGCGGTCTGCGCCTCGTCCATGATGCCGAGCGCCACGTAGCATTCGCTCAAGCGTTCCAGCGCCTCCTCGACATGGCGGGTGGTCTGATATTGCGTCACCACGACCTTGAAACGGTTGATGGCGCCGACGAAGTCGCGCTTCTTCTCGTAGAAGCGGCCGATATCCATTTCCTTGCCGGCGAGCTGATCGCGCGCCATGGCGATCTTTTTCTGCGCGGCAAGGGCATATTCGCTCTGCGGATATTTGCGCACCACCTCTTGCAGCGCGTCGATCGCCTTGGTCGCGCGCTCCTGGTCGCGCGAAACGTCGAGAATCTGATCGTAGTAGGATTCGCCGATGAGGTATTGGGCGTAAGCCGCATCGGGGCTGGCGGGATGCAGCGTGATGTAGCGCTTCGCCGAGTTGACGCAATCGTCGTATTCCTCGGCCTGATAATACGCATAGGCCGACATCAAGAGCGATTTGCGCGCCCAATCCGAATACGGATCCTGGCGGTCGACTTCGTCGAATTTCTTCGCCGCGCCTTTGTAGTCACCCTTGCTGTTGAGAAGATAAAGGCCCTGATTGTAGAGCATGTCGGGCGGATCGTCGGGAACGTAGTCGTTGCTCTTGTCCTTGAAGAAGCTGCAGCCCATGAGCGGCGCGGCGACGAGCGCCAGCGCCAGGCACGCCGACAGGGTGCGCAGCCTGGAACCGAATCCCGGCGATCCTCGTAATCGCAACATCATGAGCGCAGTTCGATCCCCCGCTGGTGCGTCATTCTACGCCCCCAGATCAGCGTGAACGCACCGCAGCCCTATGACAATACAGCAATTATGGTCGACAATCGGCCTGGAATAAGGCGTAAAAGTTAAGAGGCTGAGGAGGGGGTCAGGAGACTTCGGGACCGTAGGCCGGGCTGGTAAAGGCGGCCGGAAGGTCGGCATGGCCGCGCGGGCGGCGGGTTTCGGGCATATCGACATAGGCCCAGGCGCTGCGATCGGCCATGAGCGCAGTGAGCACGGCGTGATTGAGCTTGTGGCCGCCGCGCACTGAACGGTAGGCGCCAAGGAGCGGCGCGCCGGACAGCGCCAAGTCGCCAATCGCATCGACCGCCTTATGGCGCACGAACTCGTCGGGAAAACGCACGCCCTCCGAATTGAGTACACGATTTTCCGCGATGACGACGGTATTTTCCAGCGAGGCACCGAGCGCATAGCCGGCGCTCCATAGCTTCGACACGTCGCGCATGAAGCCAAAGGTGCGGGCGCGCGCGAGTTCGCGGCGGAACAGATCCGGCTCGACATCCATCGCGAACGTCTGGCGGCCGATCAGCGGATGATCGAATTCGATTTCCGTCTCGATGCGCAGCCCGCGTAGATGCGGCCGCAGCTCGCCGTAGCTGTCGCCTTTGGCGACGCGTACCGGCTTGAGCACTTGAATGTAACGGCGCGCGGCAGCCAACGCGACGACGCCGGCCTGATCGATCGCGGCGACAAACGGCTCGGCGCTGCCGTCCATGATCGGTACTTCGGGGCCGTCGACCTCAACCACGGCATTATCGACGCCGAGGCCGTGCAAGGCGGCAAGCACGTGTTCGGTCGTGGAGACTGCCGGGCCGTTGTGGTCCCCGAGCACGGTGGCGAATTCGGTTGCTGTTACCGAGCGATGATGCGCCTTCAATTCGCGGTCAGGCTGACCGTTGACGCCGCAGCGCAGAAAGACAATGCCGGTGTCGGCTTCCGCCGGATGCAAGGTGAGAGTGGCTGGCGAGCCGGAATGAACGCCGATGCCGGTGACCGCGGCATGATCCTTCAGCGTCGTCTGCCGACCGGCGGGTACGCCCCTCATCATGCCCTCGTCCCAACCTTACGGCCCAAACTACGCGATCAAAATTCCGCGCGAACCGATGGCCACCGCGACGTCAAGGGGAACGCATTCTACAATCGGGGACTGGCCAACGAAGCGCCAGAAAACTCGGTCCCCCAACATCCCCCTGCAACGATGGAAACCTTACCGGCGTAGTCCGAACAGGCCAACTCACGCTTTCTTACCGACTGTTACCTTTTTCCGGCCGCAGTCTTGTCGGCTCGTTGCCGCAAAATCCGACAAGCGGTCCGCCAAAATGCACAATCCGCCCCGCCGGGTTGTCTGCGGCGGGACGGATTGGGCAGTGACCAATAGTGATTGTTATCAGTGGCTTAGACCCAGGGACCGAACCAGCCTGGCGGGTCGGCCGCCGCGGCTTTAGCCGACCGTCACTTGGCTTGCCGGCGCAAGAAGGCCGGAATGTCGAGTTGATCCTCGTCCGTAGAGTTATGCACAGGGGCCTGCCGACCGTGCTGGTCGAGCCCCTGCGGCGCCGCGCGGCGGGCGTATTCCGATACCGGCAATTCCTGGCTCGGCGCCTGCCGCGATTCTGGGCGCGGCTGCGACGGCCGCGGCATCGGCCGCCCGGTGAGACGTTCCGGCGATACCGGGCCGCCAACCGGAGCGCCTAGCGGGGCGGCCGGCAAACCGGTTTCCGACTCGTCCTGATCCCGGCGGCCGAGGCCGACGGAGGCCAGCCGCTGCAACAGCGACATCCGTCGCTTTTCGGGATGATCGTCCTCACGCATTTCGCCGCGCCGGGCGCGGATCTCGTTCTGCGCCGGGACCGGCAATTCATCCAGCCGCGGCATGCGCGGCGGCCGCACCGGCAGCCGCTCCGGCTCGGGCGGGATGAATGCCGCGGGTTCGAGAACGTCAGGCTTGCCGGCCGCTTCCGGCTCGCTGGCGGCCGGATCGATGAACAGCGAGGGTTTGGGCGCGAGCGGACGGATCGTGACGTCTTCGACCGCAGCCGCGATCGCCGCCTTGGCGGCCGACTCGATCGACGCGTTCACTGCGGCGGGCGCAGCCGGCGTGATGGACGGCGCCGGGGCCGCGGCTGGAATCGCGGGCGCCACTGGCGCAGCCGACCCGACGGGCGCGGCTGCCGCAGGGCGGGCCGGTTCGGTCCGCGGGGCGCGCTCGGTGATGCGCTGGTTCTCGGCGCGGATGCGCTGGGCAACCTCCGCCATGCGCGCATCCACCGAAGGGACCAGCGGGCGTTGCGACAAAGCCTGATCGATGCCGGTCGCCACCACCGAGACCCGGATCATGCCGTCGAGACTTTCATCGAAGGTCGCGCCGACGATAATGTTGGCATCCTGGTCGACCTCCTCACGAATGCGCGTTGCCGCCTCGTCGACCTCGTAAAGCGTCAGATCGCGGCCGCCGGTGATGGAAATCAACAAGCCCCTGGCGCCCTTCATCGAGGCGTCGTCGATCAGCGGATTGGAGATCGCGGCTTCCGCGGCGGTGAGCGCGCGTTTCTCGCCCTCGGCCTCGCCGGTTCCCATCATCGCCTTGCCCATCTCGCGCATGACGGCGCGGACGTCGGCGAAATCGAGGTTGATCAGGCCTTCCTTGACCATCAGGTCGGTGATGCAGGCGACGCCCGAATAGAGCACCTGATCGGCCAGCGCGAACGCATCGGCGAAGGTCGTCTTCTCATTCGCCACCCGGAACAGATTCTGGTTGGGAATGATGAGGAGCGTGTCGACGCATTTCTGCAGTTCGGCAATGCCGCCGTCGGCGATGCGCATGCGGCGCTGGCCCTCGAAGTGGAACGGCTTGGTGACGACGCCGACGGTCAGGATGCCGAGTTCCCGCGCGGTCTTGGCAATCACCGGCGCGGCGCCGGTTCCGGTGCCGCCGCCCATGCCCGCGGTGACGAAGCACATATGCGCGCCGGAGAGATGGTCGCGAATTTCATCGATGACCTCTTCGGCGGCGGCCCGGCCGACGTCGGGTTGCGATCCGGCGCCCAGCCCCTCGGTGACCTGCACGCCCATCTGGACGACGCGCTCGGCCTTCGACATCGTGAGCGCCTGGGCGTCGGTATTGGCCACCACGAAGTCGACGCCTTGCAGGCCGGCGCTGATCATGTTGTTGACCGCATTGCCGCCGGCGCCGCCGACACCGAAGACGGTGATGCGCGGTTTCAGCTCTCGGATATCGGGAATGTTCAGATTGATGGTCATGGTTGCCTCTTGTTCCTCGCGCGAGCGTCGCTCACGCGGGCCTTCAAACAGTCCTGCCCCGTCCGGTCCGCCACCGGCCGCTTCGATTTTCTAGCTTCGCGAGCGGGGGCCATCAGAAACTCTCGCGAAGCCATTGTCCGACACGGGTGAAATAGCCGCCCGTGCCCGTCGTCAGATGCCGCTTGCGCCGCGCCTCGAAATGCTCGAGATGCGCGGCTTGCGGATAAACCAAAAGACCGGCGGCGACGGCGAAGGCTGGGCCTTTGGCCGACTCCGGCGCTCCGGCGATGCCGAGCGGCCGCCCGATGCGTACTGGCCGGCCCAAGATTCGCGAGGCCAGATCCGGCAGTCCGGTCAATTGGCTCGCGCCGCCGGTGAGGATGACGTGGCCGCGCCGGTCCGCCGCGAGCGAGGTCGCGGCGAGCCGGTCGCGCACCATTTCGAGAATTTCTTCGACGCGCGGCTTGATGATGCCGACCAGCGCCGCGCGGGAGACGAATTGCGCCTGTTCGCGCTCGTCCTCGCTCAGCGGCGGCACAGTGATCATGTCGCGCTCATCCGACCCCCCGGCGAGCACACTGCCATAAAGCGTCTTGATTCGCTCGGCGTCGGCGATTCTGGCGTTCAGCCCACGAGCAATATCCATCGTGACGTGCTGGCCGCCGAGCGCGAAGCCTTCCAAATGGACGCAGCGACCGCCCAGGAATACCGCCATCGTGGTGGTGCCGGCGCCCAGATCGACGACGGCGGACCCGAGATCCGCCTCGTCGTCGGCAAGAACGGCAAGACCGGCGACATAAGGGGAAGCCACCATGGCCTCGATTTCGAGATGCGCTCGCTCGGCCGCGAGCATCAGATTGCGTGCGGCGGCGACGTCGGTCGTGGCAACGTGCATATGAACGCCGAAGCGCGAGCCGAGCATGCCGCGCGGGTCGCGCACGCCATCGACGCCGTCGATCGAATAGGCGACCGGCAGCGAATGCAGCACAGCACGGCCATCTCTGAGAGAATGGCGGCTGCCGGCGGCCAAGACGCGGGCGATGTCGCCATTGGAGACGGCGGAGCCGACAATGTCGACGTCCGCCGCGAACAGTTCGCTGGCAAGCCGGCCGGCCGACAGCGACAGCACGACGGATTCGATCTCCACGCCGGCCATGCGCTCGGCCGCATCGACGGCGCGGCGAATGGCGTCCTCGGCTTGCGCGAGATTGACGACGCTGCCGGCTTTCATGCCGCGCGCATTGGTATGGCCGAAGCCGACGACCTCGATGGCATGGCTGCGGCGCGTCAGGACCTGCTGCGGCTCTTGCGGCCGCAACCGCGCGATCAGGCAGACGACCTTGCTCGAGCCGACGTCGAGCGCCGCCACCAGCGCGCTGCGCCGCGGCGAAATCGGCTTCATCTTCGGCGTCAGGCCGTAGCGGAGGGCGTTCATGCGTCGCCCCCTTTCTTCTTTTTCATCATGGCCTTGGCCGCTTCGTCGCGAGCGGCGGCGGCGTCGTCGGACAAGCGCACGGTGACGCGATCAGGCAAGCGCAAATCGACCACGGTGATGTCGCGCGACAGAAGCTTCTTGTCGCGGTCAAGCGCCACCAATCGGTCGAGCGCGGCGGCGATATCGGCTTCCGGCAATTGGACGTTGACGCCGTTGGTCAGCCGCAAATCCCAGCGCCGATCGGCCACCAGGATCGAAGCGCGCAGCGCCGAGCGGATATCCGGATAGCGATCGACGACGGCGAGAAAGTCCTTGGCTTGGCGCTCCGCATCGCGGCCGACGACAAGCGGCAGGCCGAGATAGCGGTTCTCGACGAAGGGCTCGAGCACGGTGCCGTCGGCGGCGATGACGCTGAGCCGGCCGTTCTTCTGCCACAGCGCGAAAGCGTGACGTTCGGTGATCGTGATCTGCAGCCGGTTCGGATAGAGCTTGAGGACGGCGGCGTCAGCGATCCACGGATTTGCCAACAGCCGCTTGCGCGCCGCATCGGCGTCGAGAAAGAGCAGCGAGGCGCGCCCGGTGACGCCGGCGGTGGTGAGGATTTCCTCGCGGCTGACTTCCTTCTCGCCGGAGATCGAGATCGCCGCGATGCGAAAGCCGAGCGTGTTGGCCGCCAGGTCGCGCGCGTCCTTGGTCCAATCGAGCACCGCAGGGATGTGCTGGCCGGCGACCGCGCCATAAGCGAGCGTGCCGGCGATCAGCAGAATCGATCCGACGACCCCGGCGCCGCGCGGTAGATGCGCGACTTTGGCCGCCCAGCGTCCAATCAGCCGGCGATAACTCGAAGATGCGAGCAAGAACCTGCCGTGGCGACGCGACTGATCGGTCGGCGCACGGGCGCGACCCGGCTCGTCATGCGGCGCGCCGTTCCCCCTTGCAGCTGATTGCCCCGACCGCGTCAGCGGTTGGTCGAGGCGTCCTCCACCATCCATTGCACCAGCTCATCGAACGTGATGCCCGCGTAGGCGGCAAGCTCGGGTACGAGCGAGGTCTCGGTCATCCCCGGTTGAGTATTGACCTCAAGACAGATCAGCTTTCCCGTCCCCCGATCGTCATAGCGAAAGTCCGCCCGGCTCACGCCGCGGCAGCCAAGTGCGCTATGGGCAGCAAGGCTCAATCTGCGGACTTCCTGGTAAACATTCGGTAAAATCGGCGCCGGTAGCAGGTGCCGGGAGCCGCCCGCGGCGTATTTCGCCTCGTAATCGTAGAACCGCGTCGCCGGCACGATCTCGATGACGTCGAGCGCCCGGTCGCCGAGCACCGCGCAGGTGATTTCCTTGCCGGGGATGTATCGCTCCACCATCACGGTGTCGCCGAACGTCCAGTCATCGCGGTAAAGCTCCTGGGGCGGGTGCGCCTGCTCCTCGGTGACGATGAAGACGCCGACGCTCGAGCCCTCGGCTACGGGTTTGATGACGTATGGCGGGGCCATGACATGGGCCTTTGCCGCCTCGAGCCGCGACACCACCCGATCCTCGGCGACCGGCACGCCGGCGGCGCGAAACAGCGCCTTGGCGTAGTGTTTTTGCATGGCGAGCGCGGAGGCGAGCACGCCGGAATGGCTGTATGGAATGTCGAGGATTTCGAGGAGACCCTGCAAAGTGCCGTCCTCGCCGGGCCGGCCATGGAGCACGTTGAGCGCAACGTCGGGCCTGGCAGCGGTCAAAGTCGCGGCAATGTCGCGGCCGACGTCGATCGGCGTGACTTGATAGCCGCGGCGGCCGAGCGCCTCGGCACAGGCTTTGCCGGAGCGCAGCGAGACCTCGCGCTCGGCCGACCAGCCCCCCATCAAAACGGCGACGTGCTTGGGCATAGCTCTCCGCTAGCTGCCTTCAGCCGCTGATTCGCTGGGACACCAATAGAATCGACAATTGGCGAAAAATCGAGAGTCTCGAGACTTATTTCGGCATGTCCGCGCTTCGGTTCGGCAGGCCGATCCGCTTGATCTCCCATTCGAGATCGACGCCGGACTGGTCCTTCACCCGCTGCCGGACGGTTTCGCCGAGCGTCTCGATGTCGGCGGCGGTGGCGTCGCCAAGATTGATCAGGAAATTGCAATGCATCTCCGAGACCTGCGCGCCGCCTTGGCGCAAGCCGCGGCAGCCGGCGGTATCGATGAGTTGCCAGGCTTTGTGGTTGGGAGGGTTCTTGAAGGTCGAGCCGCCGGTGCGGCTCTTGATCGGCTGCGTCGCTTCGCGCGACTCGGTGATCTTGTCCATCGCGGCGGCGATGGCGGCGGGTTCGCCGCGCGTGCCGGCGAATAATCCTTGCGTAAAGATGTAATCGTCCGGCGCGCCGCAGTGCCGATACGTGTAATGCATCTCGGCATTGCTCAGGACGTGAATGCGGCCGCGCCGGTCGACGGCGCGCGCCTCGATCAACGCGTCCTTGGTCTCGCGGCCATAGGCGCCGCCGTTCATGCGCAAGGCGCCGCCGACGCCGCCGGGAATGCCGCGCATGAACTCCAAACCGGCGAGGCCGGCCTCCTGCGCCGCGCGCGCCACCTTCACGTCGGGCACCGCGGCGCCCGCCCGCACGCGCGTGGCTTCGATGGCGATTTCATTAAAGCCGCGGCCGAGCCTGATCACGACGCCCGCTACGCCGCCATCGCGCACGATCAGATTGGAGCCGAGTCCGATGACGGTGGCCTCGATCTCGCCAGGCAGATTGGCCAGGAAATAAGACAGATCGCCTTCGTCCTCGGGCATGAACAGAAGCTGGGCCGGACCGCCGACGCGAAACCACGTCAGCTCCGCAAGCGGTTGATTGACGAGCAGCCGGCCGCGCAGATCCGGCATGGCCTTTTTGAGACCCGGCACGAGATCGGGAAACGCCATCAAACGGCTCCGGCCGCCGCCAGTTCGCCGGGCAGCGCATAGGCCCATTGCGTGATCGAGCCGGCGCCGAGGCAGGCGACGTAGTCGCCGGGCCGCGCGGTCGCTGCGATCAGCGAAGCGAGCTTTTCCGGGCTTTCGAGCGCGACGACGTGCCGGTGTCCGTGGGTGTGCAAGCCCTGCACCAGGGAATCGCGATCGGCGCCGGCGATCGGCGCTTCGCCAGCCGGATAGACATTGGCGACGATCACCACGTCGGCATCATTGAAGCAGGTGCAGAATTGCTCGAACAAGGCCTGAAGCCGCGTATAGCGATGCGGCTGCACCACGGCGATAACCTGGCCTTTGGTCGACTCGCGCGCGGCGCGCAGCACGGCCGCGATCTCGACCGGGTGGTGACCGTAATCGTCGATGATGGTGACGCCGTTCCAGGTGCCGGTCTTGGTGAAGCGCCGCCGCACGCCGCCGAATTTGGCGAGTGCGTTGCGGATGACGTCGTCGGCGACGCCGAGCTCGTGGGCGACCGCGACCGCCGCAGTCGCATTGAGCGCGTTGTGCCGTCCCGGCATCGGCAGCGCTAGATTCTTGATTTCGTGCAACGGCCGACCAGGGCGTTCGCGCAGCACGATGGTGAACAGCGATGTACCGCCGGCGTGCGAAACGTCGGTGAGCCGAACATCGGCTTGCGGGTTCTCGCCGTATGTGATGATGCGATGATCCTCGATCTTTCCGACCAGGGTTTGCACGACCGGATGATCGGTGCACATCACCGAGAAGCCGTAGAACGGCACGTTCTCGACAAAGGCGCGGAACGCGTCCTGCACGGCGTCGAAGGTCTTGAAGTGGTCGAGATGCTCGGGATCGACATTGGTGACGATGGCAACGTCAGCCGGCAGCTTGAGGAACGTGCCGTCGGATTCGTCGGCTTCGACCACCATCCAGTCGCCGGCGCCGAGCCGCGCATTGGTGCCATAGGCATTGATGATGCCGCCGTTGATCACCGTCGGATCGAAGCCGCCGGCGTCGAGCAGCGCCGCCACCATCGACGTGGTCGTGGTCTTGCCGTGGGTGCCGGCGATGGCGACGCAGCTTTTCAGCCGCATCAGTTCGGCCAGCATTTCGGCGCGCCGTACCACCGGCAGCCGCTGCGCGCGTGCGGCGATCAATTCCGGATTGTCGGGTTTGATCGCCGACGAGATGACGACAACCTGCGCGCCGGCCAAGTTCTCCGCCGCGTGACCGATCGCGATCTTGACGCCTTTGTCGCGCAGCCGCTTGACGTTGGCGCTGTCGGCCTGGTCGGAGCCCTGCACGCTATGGCCGAGATTCACCAGCACCTCGGCAATGCCGCTCATGCCGATGCCGCCGATGCCGATGAAATGCACCGGGCCGATGTCGCGCGGCAGCCTCATGCGGTTCCCCGTATCGCCCTGCCCGGCGTTGTGCCGCGCATTCCCAAGAGCCCTACACCCATCAGAGATATGAATGCCGGAACTAGTCCGGCCAACACCGACAAACACGACCGACAAACAATGTTAAAATTACTGTTTTGTAGCGATTCCCGCCACCCGCAGGAGCAAATCGGTAAGGCGATCGGCGGCGTCGAGCCGGCCCAGGGACCGTGCCGCCGCCGCCATGGCGGCGAGCCGGTTTGGCGCGGCCGCAAGCTTTGCCAATTCGGTGGCGAGGCGGTCCGGGGTGAATTCATCCTGCGCGATCCGGCGTGCGCCGCCGGCGCGGTCGAGCATGCCGGCGTTGGCGAATTGATCCTGATCGATGGCGTGCGGCAGCGGCACCAGGATCGCGGGCCGGCCGATGGCTGCAAGTTCGGCAACGGTGGAAGCGCCGGAGCGTGCGACCACCAGATGGCTCGCCGCCATGCGCGTCGGCAGATCGACGAAAAACGGTGCGATCTCGGCGGCGACCGAGACCTTTTCATAGGCGCTACGAACGCGCTCCACGTCTTCGTCGCGGGCCTGCTGGACGATGGCGAGGCGGCGGCGCAAGCCGGCATCCAGCCGGCCGACCGCCGCCGGGACGATATCGGCCATGACGCGCGCGCCCTGGCTGCCGCCGAAGACGAGGAGCCGAAACGGGTCCGCCACCGCGGGATAGGGCGTTGCCGCGGCAGCGACAACCGCGGCCCGAACCGGATTACCGGTCAGCGTCGCCTTCAGAGCCAAGCGGGGCTCATTGGCGAAGACGTCCGGAAATGTCGTGGCAATCGCGGAGACGCGGGGCGCCAACAGCCGGTTGGCGCGGCCGATGACGGCATTGGCGTCATGAATGAGGCTCGGCACGCCCCGCCAGGTCGCCGCCAGCACTGGCGGTATGGTCGGGTAGCCGCCGAAACCGATGACTGCCGCCGGCTTGAGGCGGCCGATCAGCGCCCAGGCCTGTATGAAGCCGACGCCGAGCACGGCTGCAGTGCGCGTCAGCGCGACGGGGTTGCGGCCGCGCAAGGTGGCGCTGGCAACCACATGGACAGCGTCTTGCGCAAAAGCGCCGCCGAAGCGCGCGGCGCGATGGTCTGTCGCCAGATGAACCGCAATGCCGCGCGCCGCCAAGGCGGTCGCCAGCGCTTCGGCCGGGAACAAATGTCCGCCGGTGCCGCCGGCCGTCACCAGCACCGGCCGGGCAGCCGGCGCCGCCATCACGCCGGACTCGCGGCCAGCAGGATATCGCCGGCGAGCTTGGCGCGCGGCCGCTCGCGGGTGAGCGCCAGCAGCATGCCCATGCCGTACGCCAGCGAGATCAGCGAGGAGCCGCCGTAGGACACGAATGGCAAGGTCATGCCCTTGGCCGGCATCAGATGCAGATTGACCGCCATGTTGATGGTCGACTGCAAGCCGAACAGGATGGCAAGGCCTGCGGAGGCAAAGCGGATGAAGGGGTCGTCGGTGCGCATCGCCTTGATCAGGGCTCGGATGACGATGAAGGCGAACAGCGCGACCAGAATAAGGCAAAGCACGACGCCGAATTCCTCCGCGGCGACGGCGAAGATGAAATCGGTATGGCCCTCGGGCAAGATGCGCTTGATGGTGCCTTCACCCGGACCGCGGCCGAACCAGCCGCCGCGCAGGAACGATTCGGTGGCGACATCGATATTGTAGCTGTCGCCGGAGGCCGGGTTGAGGAAGCGGTTGATGCGCTGGGCGACGTGCGGCACGGTGAAGAACGCCACCGTCAGCCCGACGCCGGCGGTGCCGGCGAGCCCCATGACCCAGATGAGCCGCATGCCCGCCATATAGAACAGCGCGCCCCACACCAGCGAAATCAGCATGGTCTGACCGAAATCCGGCTGCAGCACCAAGAGCGTGACGACGACGATCAGCAAGGCGAGCGCGATGGAATTGGCCGGCATTTCCGGATGTTTCGCCGTCTCGCCGAACAGCCAGGCGATCAGGATTACGAAAGCCGGCTTGAGAAATTCCGACGGCTGGATGTTGACGCCGAGAATGACCAGCCAGCGCCGCGCACCTTTGATCTCGGCGCCAAAATGCGGCGTCGCCGCGGTCAAGACCAGGCTGACGATGAAGACGATCAGCGCCACTTTGCGGATGTCGCGCGGCGACAGGAACGAGGTGCCGATCAGCACGGCGCCGGCGGGAATGAGGTAGAGGACCTGGCGATCGACGAAATGAAACGGGTCGAGCCCGATGCGGGCGGCGACCGGCGGACTGGCGGCGAGGCACAGAATGATGCCGCCGAGCATCAAGGCGAACAGCGCCGCGAGCGTCAGGCGGTCGACCGTCCACCACCACTCGGAAAACAGCGTGGGTTGCGCGCGCGAAGCCAAGGCCTTCCCCGAGACGAGTCCCGCGTTAGTGGTGACACCGGGATGGTTTCCAAGGGCTTAAAATGACGCGTCCCGGACGTGTCATTTCACCACCGGCAGCGCCCGCACCAGTTCCCGAAACGCGTCGCCGCGGACCTCGAAATTGCGGTATTGATCGAACGAGGCGCAGGCTGGCGACAGCAGGACCACGGGTTCAGGCGCGCCTGAGGCTTGCGCATCGCGTGCGGCGGCGGTCAGCGCTTTGTCGAGCGTGCCGGAAATTTCGTGGGGAACGGCGGCGCCAAGCGTCGCGGCGAATTCGTCCGCCGCTTCGCCGATCAGATAGGCCTTGCGGATACGCGGAAAAAAGCCGCGCAACGATTCGATGCCGCCGGTCTTCGGCTTGCCGCCGGCGATCCAGAAAATGTCGTTGAAACAGGCCAGCGCCTGCGCCGCGGAATCGGAATTGGTGGCCTTGGAATCGTTGACGAAGAGGGCACGGCCGCGCCGGCTGACTTCCTCCATGCGGTGGGCGAGGCCGGGGAATGAACGCAATCCTTTCTGGATCGCCGCCGCATCGATGCCGAGCGCCAATGCAGCGGCCGTGGCACAGGCGGCGTTCTGGGCGTTGTGCAGTCCGCGCAGCGAGCCGATGCCGCCGAGGTCGGCTATGCGCTGAGGCTCTCCGGCGCCGGCGCGCATGATATTTTGGTCAGCCACGAATATTCCGTCGGCGAGTTTTTGTCGCACTGAAATGCGGACCGGTCGCTTGCGGGAGCGATCAAGTCGATCCGCAATCGCGCGGCTCCACGCGTCGTCAACGCCGACAATCGCGGTGCCATCGCTCGGCACCCCGGCGACGAGTCGTTCCTTCACCGCGGCGTAATGCTCCATACTGCCGTGGCGATCGAGATGATCCTCGGACAGATTGATCAGTACACCGACCGACGGATCGAGCGAGGGCGCGAGCTCGATTTGATAGGACGAGCATTCGATGACATGGACGCGATCCGCTGCCGGCGGCTCGAGCGACAGGATCGCGGTGCCGATATTGCCGCCGAGCTGCGCATCCATTCCGGCTGACGCTGCAAGATGCGCAATCAGTGCGGTCGTCGTCGATTTGCCGTTGGTGCCGGTGATGGCAACGAAGGGCGCGCCCGGAGCGTGACATCTGCGCTCGCGGCAGAACAATTCGATATCGCCGATCACCTCGATGCCGGCTTTTTGTGCGAGCTCCACAACCCAATGCGGCGCCGGATGCGTGAGCGGCACGCCGGGCGCCAGGATGAGGCCTGCGATTTTGCTCCAGTCGATCTGCCGCAGATCGGCGGTGGGAATTCCCGCTGCATTTGCCTTCGCCACGCTCGAAGCATTGTCGTCGAACGCGACGACATCCGCTCCGCCGGCAAGGAGCGCGCTGGCGCTCGCCAATCCCGAGCCGCCCAGGCCGAAAATCGCGACCTTTTTGCCGGCAAAGGTCGTGACCGGAATCACGACGCCGCTACCTCAATTTCAGCGTGGAAAGCCCCGCCAAGGCGAGCACGACGGCGACGATCCAAAATCGAATGACGATCTGCGGCTCGGTCCAGCCGAGCTGCTCGAAATGGTGATGGATCGGCGCCATCTTGAACACGCGCTTGCCGGTGAGCTTGAAGGAAACCACCTGCACGATCACGGAAACCGCTTCGAGCACGAACAAACCGCCGATGACGGCAAGTACGATCTCGTGCTTGGTCGCCACCGCCACCGCGCCGAGCATGCCGCCGAGCGCCAGCGAACCGGTATCGCCCATGAAGATCGAAGCCGGCGGCGCGTTGAACCAGAGGAAGCCCAAACCCGCGCCGAGCACGGCACCGCACAGCACCGCCAGTTCGCCAGTGCCGGCGACATAATGAATTTGCAGATAGTCGGCAAAGACGGTGTTGCCGCAAAGGTAGGAGATCATGCCGAAGCTCGCCGCCGCGACCATGACCGGCACGATGGCGAGGCCGTCGAGGCCGTCGGTCAGATTCACCGCGTTGCCGGCGCCGACGATGATGAACATCGCGAACAAAACGAAGAACCAGCCGAGATTGAGCACCAGCTCCTTGAAAAACGGAAACACCAGCGAGGTCGAGAACGGCACGTGGCCGAGCTCGACCAGGGCGATGCATGCCAGGCCGGCGATGATCGCTTCGATGCCGAGGCGGGTGCGGCCGGCAAATCCGTTGGTCGCCTGCTGCTTGGTGACTTTCAGATAATCGTCGTAAAAGCCCACCAGTCCGAAGCCGAGCGTCACCCACAGCACCACCCAGACGTAAGGGTTGGCGGGGTTGGCCCATAAGAGCGTCGAGACCAGCATGCCGGACAGGATCATCAGCCCGCCCATGGTCGGGGTGCCGGCCTTGGCGATGAGATGCGACTTCGGACCGTCGGCCCGGATCGGCTGGCCCTTGCCCTGCAGCAGTCGCAGCCGGTCGATGATGGTCTGGCCGAACAGGAACACGAACAGCAGCGCGGTGATTACGGCGCCGCCGGTACGGAACGTGATGTAGCGAAATACATTGAGGACGGTGAGCTTGTCCGACAGATCGACCAGCCAATAGAGCATCGCATCAACCTTGTGCGGACGCGCCGGCGAGGGCGCCTTCGATCGCGTCTTCGTCCGAATCCTGGTGCGGGTGGGCCCGTTGCAGCGCCTTGACGATGGGTGCCATACGCGAGCCGAGCGAGCCCTTGACCATGATGGCGTCGCCGGCGCGGATCGCGCGCAGCACCTGCGCTTCCAGCGCGGCTGAGTTCTCTGCATAGCCGCCGCGGCGGCTCGCGGGAAGAGCCTGCCACAGCGCCTGCATCAGCGGACCGCAGCAGAATACCAGATCGACTCCATTGGCGAGCACGGCATCGGTGAGCGCGCGATGCAGCGCGCGGCCTTTCGGCCCCAGCTCCAGCATATCGCCGAGCACGGCGATGCGGCGGCCTTGCGGGCCGATCGGCGCCCGGCCGAGCACTTCGAGCGCCGCCGCCATGGACGCCGGATTGGCATTGTAGCTTTCATCAAGCACCAGCGCCGGGCCGCCGGGAAGCTCGATAGTGATCGGCGCGCCGCGGCCGGAGATCGGCGCAAGCTCGGTGAGCGCCAACGCCGCCAGCGCTAGGTCGGCGCCGACCAGTTCGGCCGCCGCCAGCACCGCGAGCGAATTGATGACGAGATGACGGCCCGGCGCCCCGATCTTGTAGGTCAGTTCGGTGCCGAGAATATTCGCTTGCACGGTCGAGCAGCGCGGCTGCAGCGCGCATTTGACCAGCCGCGCATCGGACGCCTCGTGCTCGCCGAACGAGACGACCCGCGCGACGCCCGCTTCCTTGGCCCGACGCCGCAGATGGGCGAATTGCGCGATGTCGCGGTTGATGATCGCCGCGCCGCCGGGCTCGATGCCGAAGAAAATCTCGGCCTTGGCGTCGGCGATCTTGGTCAGCGAGCCCAGGAATTCCAAATGCACCGGCGCGATCGTGGTGATAATCGCGACATGCGGACGAACCAGCCGCGACAGCGGCTCGATCTCGCCTTCGTGGTTCATGCCCATTTCGAAAACGGCATAGCGCGCGCTCGCCGGGCAGCGCGCGAGCGACAGCGGCACGCCCCAGTGGTTGTTGTAGGAGGCGACCGAAGCATGGGTTTCGCCGTCCTTCGACAGCGCCAGCCGCAGCGCTTCTTTGGTTCCGGTCTTGCCGACCGAGCCGGTAACGCCGATCACCTTGCCATGCATGCGCGCCCGCGCGGCGGCGGCGAGCGCGCGCAAACCGGCAAGCACATCGGGCACGACAAGGAGCGTCGCATCGCTCGGGAACTGCGAGCGCCGGTCGGCGGCAATGACGGCGAGCCCCGCTTTCGCCGTCAGCGCCGCCGCCACGAAGTCATGGCCGTCGCGATGCTCGCCATTGATGGCGAAGAATGCTTCGCCCGGCGCAAGGCTGCGACTATCGATGGAGAGGCCGGAGACCGTTTGCGGCAATACGCCGTGGCGTTCGGCGCCCATCGCGTCGGCCATCGCGTCGGTGGTCCACAGCGCGGGCGCGCTCATGCGGCGAGTTCCTTGAGTGCCGTGGCGACCGCCTCATGATCGCTGAACGGTACGATCCGGTCGCCGATGATTTGGCCCGTTTCATGGCCTTTGCCGGCGATCAACAGAACGTCGCCGGAGCGCAGTTCGGCAATGGCGCGCCGGATCGCTTCGCGCCGGTCGCCGATCTCGCAGGCGCCGCGCGCCTCAGCCATGATCGCGGCGCGAATCGCGGCGGCATCTTCGCTGCGCGGATTGTCGTCGGTCACGATCACCCGATCGGCTTTGGCGGCGGCAACGGCGCCCATCAAAGGCCGCTTGCCGCGATCGCGATCGCCGCCGGCGCCGAACACCACGACAAGCCGGCCGCCGGCGTAGGGCCGCAACGCGTCGAGCGCCTTGGCCAGGGCATCGGGCTTATGCGCATAATCGACGAAAATCTGCGCGCCGCGACTGGCGCCGACGCGCTCAAGCCGGCCCTTGGCGCCGGAGAGTTGTTCCAGCGCCGCAAACACCAATTCATGAGAGCCACCGGTGGCGACGGCAAGCCCGGCGGCAACAAGCGCGTTCTCGATCTGAAATTCGCCGACCAGCGGCAAGCGCAGCTGGAAATGTTCGCCGTGATATTCGAGCCGCAGCCGCTGCGCGAAACCGTCGACCGCCGCTTGATCGAGGCGAATACCCGTGCCCTTGCGTCCGACGGTCAGGAGCGAAAGTCCGCGGGCTTTTGCCGCCGCCACCACCGCATCGGCATGATCGTGATCGACGTCGATCACCGCCGCAGCGCCGGGCTGCAGCAAATCTTCGAACAGGCGCAGCTTGGCGGCGAGATAGGCCTCGAAGCTCGGATGATAATCCAGATGATCGCGCGTGATATTGGTGAAGCCGCCAGCCGCGATATGCAAGCCGTCGAGCCGGTATTGGTCGAGGCCATGCGATGACGCCTCTATGGCAAGATGGGTGACGCCGTCGGCGGATAGTGTTTCAAGCGAGCGGTGCAGCGCGACGGGATCCGGCGTCGTGAGCGAGCCGTAAGTCTCGCCGCGCGGCGAGACGATGCCGATGGTGCCGATGCTGGCGGCGCGGTAACCGAGTGTGGTCCAGATTTGCCGGGTGAACGCGGCGACCGAGGTCTTGCCGCTGGTGCCGGTGACGGCGGCGATGACGCGCGGCTGACGCGGATAGAATTTGGCCGCCATGAATGCAAGCGCACGGCGGACATTGGGGACGCGCATGAACGCGACATTGCCGGGCAAGGACGTCTGCGGCGGCCGTTCCGCGATGATGGCGATCGCGCCTGCGGCGATAGCCGCCGGCGCGAATTGCAGGCCGTCGGCTTTGCCGCCCGCTATTGCGACGAAGGCGTCACCGGGTTTGACCGCGCGGCTGTCTGCGGTCACCCCGCCGACGTCGAAATCGGCAACGCGGGGGTTGAATTGCGCGTCAGGGGGCAAAATTTCGCGAAGCTTCATGGTCCGGTCGACTTGAATATCGACTTGCTGCAGATCGAATTGGCATAGACCGACTTGGCGTAGATTGTTTCGGCGGCGGATCGATCATGCGGCCAAAACCTTACCTCCGTAAGGCCTACCTGCTTTCCTTCAGTGACGCCAGTATTTGCTGACCGGCGTCCGGCAGGGTCATCCGCGGCGCAATATCGAGAAGCGGCGCGATACGGGACACCACCGCGCCGCCGGTCGGAACGGCATTCCAGCCCGATGTGGTGAAGCCGTGCGTTTGCGGCGTCGCGTGCGGTTCGTCGAGCATGATCAGGAGCAGATAGCGCGGCTTGTCGGCCGGCAGGATCGCCATGAAATCCGTCAACACCTTGCTCTTGGAATAGCGGCCGTTGACAACCTTGTCGGCCGTCCCGGTCTTGCCGCCGATGTAATAGCCGGGAACATCGGCTTTCTCCGCGGTTCCTTTCTCGACATTGAGCCGCATCAGGTAACGCATCATCGTTGAGGTTTCCGGCTTGATGACGCGCTTGCCGAGCTTCTCCGCATCGGCCTCGGAGCGCTTAAGGAATGTCGGCGGAATCAAGATACCGCCGTTCATGATGGCGGCGACGCCCATCGCCGCCTGCAACGGCGCCACCGATAGACCATGGCCGAAGGCGATGGTGGCGGTGGTCAGGTCGCTCCAGCGCTTCGGCACGATCGGCTCGGCGCTTTCCGGCAATTCGGTGCGCAGCCGGTCGAGCTGGCCGAGCTTTTTCAGGAACGCCTGTTGCGCCTGGCTGCCGAGCGACAGCGCCATGCGCGCCGCGCCGATATTCGAGGAGTAGGTGAATATTTCCGGCACGCTGAGAATGCGATGCTGCGCCTCGAAGTCATGGATGGCAAAGCGGCCCATCTGCAGCGGCACGCGGGCGTCGAATTTCGAGTTGAGCGTGACCTTGCCGGAATCAAGCGCCATGGCCACGGTAAACGCCTTGAAAGTCGATCCCATCTCATAGACGCCGGTGGTCAGCCGGTTGATGCGGGACGGATCGAGCGCTTCGCTCGGGTTATTCGGATCGTAGTCCGGTTCAGACACCAGGGCGACGACCTCCCCGGTGCGCACGTTGAGGACGAGGCCGGCGGCGGCAAGCGCGCTGAATTTCGCCCGCGCGGCGACAAGTTCGTCGCGCAGTGCGTGCTGCACGCGCAGATCGACGGCGAGCTGCACCGGAGTCTGCAGGCGGTCGGTCGCGAGACCGGCGAGGTGCAACGCCGCAAGGCCTTGCCCGTCGAGCCATTTTTCGATCCCGGCGATGCCCTGATTGTCGATATTGACGTGTCCGATCAGATGCGAGATTTCGTCGCCGTTCGGATAGTCGCGCTTGTTTTCGTTGAGGAAGCCGATACCGGGAATTCCCTGACGGTAGATCTCACGCTCCTGCTCCGGCGTGATGTCGCGCTTGAGCCAGACGAAGCCGCGCTTGGACGACAGCCGATCGCGCAACTCCTTGGGATCGAGATCGGGCAGGTCGGCGGTCAAAAGCTCCACCGCCTCGTCGACGTCGATAAGCCGGCGCGGCTCGGCATAGAGCGAGGGCACGCGCACGTCGGTCGCCAGGATCATTCCGTTGCGGTCGAGAATGTCAGGTCGCGCCGTGGCCACCGCGTCGCTCGACACCACGCGATGCGTGGTGTGTTCGTCGGCCTGGATCGCGAACATGACCAGCCGCGCCGAGATGATGGCATAGACGAGGGCGAAGCCGATGATGGCGAGGCCGATGCGCGTCCGTGCCTTGGCGCTGCGGTCGAGATCCTTGCCGTAGAGTAGCTTGCGGATAAGCCATTGCCGCCAGGGAATGTCGCGTGGACGAATTCCGGGGGCCGGCGCGAATGTGTCCGCAGTCGCGCTCATTCTCGCGCTCCAGGGGCGCCGATTGTCGATGCGGCCGGCGTTTCGCCGATACGAGCTCCCGCCGCCGGGATCGTTCCGGTCGTCGCGAATGCGCGGGGCTCCTCGAAATTCTCGATCATCCCGCCGATCGGATCGGCGCTGGCGGTGACATTTTGCGGCGGCCGCTCGGGCAGGTGATCGAGCGTGTCGAATTGCGTCGGCGCGATGATTTTGAGATGCAGAAAGCGCTTGGCCAGCGCCTCGATACGCGCCGGATTGTCGAGTTCGCCCCATTCGGCGCGCAGCGACGCGATCTGGTCGCGTTCGTGGCGTACTTCGCTGCGTAGCTTGGCGAGATGCTCGGCTTGAACCGTGGCGTCGAACTTGATGCGATAGACCCAGGCGGCAGAGAGCACGAGCACCGCAATCACGGCGAAGTTGAGTATGCGGAGGATCATGGCCGTCCCCGCATGATGGCGGCGAGCGACGGCAGGCGCGGCAGCAGGCTTTCGATTGCGGACTGGCGCGGTGGCGCGTCGGTGCGCTCGGCGGCACGCAGCTTGGCCGAGCGGGCGCGCGGATTGGCGGAAATCTCGGCGTCCTCCGGAGTCTCCGGTCGTCGGGTCAAGACACGGAAGGTCGGCGGCGGCGCCGCGACGGCCGGTCGATGCCGCGAGCCTGCCGGCGTGCGGCTTCGCTCGGCGAGAAAAGTTTTGACGATGCGGTCCTCGAGCGAATGAAACGCGACCACCACAAGGCGGCCAGACGGTTTCAGGACCTGCTCGGCGGCGGCCAATCCGCGCGCCAATTCGCCGAGCTCGTCGTTGACGAAAATGCGCAAGGCCTGGAACGTTCGGGTAGCCGGATGAACCGCGCCATCGCGGGCGTGAACCACACGTGCGACGACCTCGGCGAGCCCGCGCGTCGTTGCGATGGGACCTTCGTCGCGCGCTCTGACGATCGCCCGCGCTACGGCGCGGGCATGATTCTCTTCTCCCAGCGTGGCGATGATGGCGGCCAGATCGCGTTCGCCGGCGTGCGCCACGACGTCCGCGGCGCTCGGGCCGCCGCGTCCCATGCGCATGTCGAGCGGCCCGTCGAGCCGGAAGGAAAATCCGCGGGCCGCCTCGTCAAGCTGCATCGACGATACGCCAAGATCGAACACGACGCCGTCCGCGGCGGCCCTGTCCACAATGGCGGCCAAATTGGCGAAGCGATCCTCGACGAGTTCGAGCCGGCCGCGCGCTTCGTCGACGAGAGCGGCGCCGCGAGCGATGGCGGTCGGATCGCGGTCGATGGCGATAACGCGCGCGGCGGGCGCTTGCAGGATGGCGCGCGTATAGCCGCCGCCGCCGAATGTCGCGTCGATATAGAGGCCTTCGCCGCGGACGCCGAGCCAGTCAAGGACACGGCGGCCGAGCACGGGAATATGACGAGCCAGTCCGCCAGCGACAGCATTGCTGTCGCTGCCCGTCATTCTTCCCGCGCTCCGAGCGGTTTTGCCGCCGCCGTCATCCGGGCTCCCAGTTCCGCTTTGAAGGCGCGGACCTTCTCGGTGGCCTCCGCGAGTTCCGCGCGAAAGCGACTGGGTTCCCAGATTCGAAATTTGTGGCCGAGGCCGACGAAGGTCGCCGCGTCGGTGATGCCGGCATGCGCCTTGAGCGTGTCGGTCAGCACCACGCGACCCTCCGCGTCGATCCTTAACGTCTCGCTGGTCCCGTAGAGCGCGAGCGAGAACTGTTCGCGGCGGGTCGAATAAGGCGAGAAGCCGGCAGTCAGAGTCTCGATTTCGGCAAGCAGCGCATTGCCGCCAGCATCGAGCGCCGGGCGATCGAGGGCCGGATAGCAGTAGAGACCGTCGAAACCGTCGCGCGCCAGTACCGCGCGAAATGTTGCCGGCACCGATACGCGTCCCTTGGCGTCCAACCGGAGCATGTAATGGGAAACAAAGCGGTCCATCTCGCCCTTCGCCATGCGGCAGGCCAATCCCGCAAGGCCCTCGCATTATGAGCGTTTCTGGGATCAAATGGGCTATCATGGGATAGTATGGGCGTCAACGGACCGGCCCAGACCGATTGAGCAAAACCTCGATTGGGCAAAGTCGCTCGATTTCGATTAGCGCGGCGTAAGCTTAAGGAATGGTTGAAGCGGCGACCGCGACCAGCCGGCATGACGCTCGCAAGGAGGAACCGCGCATTAAAGTCCGCAAGTCGACGCTGCGTGTCGCAGACGCGCAACGCCGCAGCGCATTCTTCATGAATTCCCGTCGTGCCGGCGCAAATCGGCTTTATGGCGGAGCCATGTTCTCCTATAGGATTCTCTTATGTCGCGTCCGGCGTTTGCTCCCGATTCCAGCGTCGTTGCCGAAGTCGTCCCGTCGCCCAATCATGGCGATCGTCGCGACGCCCGGCGGCCCGACATGATCGTGTTGCACTACACCGGGATGGAGGATGCCGAGGCTGCGCTCGAGCTGCTCAAAGCCCGCGGCAGCGAAGTCTCGGCTCATTACTTCGTTTTCGAGGACGGCCGCATCGTCCAGATGGTGCAGGAGAGTCATCGGGCTTGGCATGCCGGCAAATCCTCATGGGCGGGCGAGACCGATATCAATTCCTGCTCGATCGGCATTGAAATCGCCAATCCGGGCCACGATCACGGCTATCCCGAATACCCCAAGCGCCAGATTGCGGCGGTCACCGCCCTGTGCCGCAGCATCCAGACCCGCAACATGATTCCACCGGAGCGGGTCTTGGCGCATTCCGACGTTGCGCCGAGCCGCAAGCAGGATCCGGGCGAGAAATTTCCCTGGCGGACGCTCTACGAGTCCGGCGTCGGGCATTGGGTGAAACCCGCTCCGATCATGAATTTCGGCCAGTCGCTCAAGCCCGGCGACCGCGGCGACGGGGTTGCCGCGCTGCAGAAGTCGCTGGCCGAGTACGGCTATGGCGTCGACAGCAACGGCGAATACGATTCCATGACCCTTGAAGTCGTCATCGCGTTTCAGCGCCATTTTCGGCCGGAGCGAATCGACGGTGTCGCCGATCAGTCGACGCGGAGCACGCTGCAGGAACTGCTCGCCAGCCGCGGCCGAACCCGCACCGTGGCGGCTCGCGCCCGCACCGCGATACTGCTCATTGCCCCTTAACCGCTATCGCTGCGGCCACTTGACGGCACCCGGCTTCGTCCCCATCCCTGTCCTGTCAGTCGGTCGGACGGCCGCTCCGGCGAAACCGAAAGGTTGCCGGGGAGGAAAGTCCGGGCTCCATGGACAAGCGGTGCCGGATAACATCCGGCGGGTGCGAACCCAGGGACAGTGCCACAGAGAACAGACCGCCGCGGTGCGTAGCGTTTGCCGCGGCAAGGGTGAAACGGTGCGGTAAGAGCGCACCGCGCCGGCGGCAACGCCGGCGGCACGGCAAACCCCACCGGGAGCAAGACCGAATAGGGACGGCGCGAGGCGTGCGCGAGCGCGCTTCGGGATCATGTCCGGATCCTGCCGTCCGGGTAGGTTGCTTGAGGCGCCGGGTAACCGGCGTCCCAGAGGAATGGCCGTCACGTCTGCGAATTCTGTTTCGCAGGCCTCCCAGAACCCGGCTTACAGACCGGCTGACGTGAACTTAAGGGCGCCCGGCGGATCCCCGTCGGGCGCCCGCCAAGTTTTGGCCGGGCACATCAAGAGCCGGTGACCTGCTCAAAATTTTGGCGTTGCACGCTGCGGTGCATGGCAGCGTCCATCGGATTAAAAAAATTAAACAATAAAAACAGTGATGTATGGCTGGCACGAGGTTTGCTGCCTTGCAGCAGAGTTGGCCTCGGTCAGTCAGCCCTCGAATGGCTGGCCGCAATCCGAAGGGGAGCCGAACATGGACTATGTTAAACCGGCGGACGTCGCCACCAGCATGATGAATGCCGGGCGCACCAAGCTCGCACTGTCGCCGCTCGACCTTGTCATCCGCGGCGGGCTGGCTGGCGCCATTCTGGCGGCGGCGACGAGCCTTGCCTTTACCGCCATGGTGCAGACCGGCCAGCCGCTGGTCGGCGCACTCGTCTTCCCCGTCGGATTGATCCTGATCGTGCTGCTCGGGCTCGATCTCGTCACCGGCAGCTTCGGGCTGTTGCCGCTGCCTTGGATCGAGAACCATGTCGGCGCCAAGGCCATGCTCGGTAATTGGAGCTATGTCTTCCTCGGCAATCTGATCGGCAGCGTGGTCTACGGCGCGCTGCTGGCGATTGCACTGACGAATTTCGGCACCGCGGCTCCGGCGGGCGTCGCCGCCAAGATCATCGCCATCGCGGAAGCCAAGACGACAGGCTACGAGGCGCTCGGCTTTGCCGGGCTTGTCACGGTGTTCGTCAAGGCGATGCTCTGCAATTGGATGGTGTGCCTCGGCATCGTCGCGGCGATGGCGACCTCGTCGACCATCGGCAAGATCGCCTGCGCCTATATGCCGATCCTGATTTTCTTCGCCCAGGGCTTCGAACACTCGGTCGTCAACATGTTCGTTATTCCGACGGGCATGATGATGGGCGCGAAGATCACGGTGCCCGAATGGTGGCTGTGGAATCAGATTCCGGTGACGCTCGGCAACTTGGTCGGCGGCTTCGTCTTCACCGGGCTTGCGCTTTACATCACCCACAGACCCCGCAGTCTGGCGCCGGCGCCGCTGACCGCGCCGACCCAAGTCCCGGCAGAATGATCCGGGCAGAATGACGGAGGCGGACCTCAAGCCTGCCGCGGATACCGGCGATTTCAGCCCCGAGCAGAAGCGCTACCTCGAAGGCTTCGTCGCCGGAGCGCAGATTGCCAAGGCGGCGAAAAATGTCGCCGGCGCGACGCCAATGGCTGCGGCGCCGGCCGTGGCCGCAGTCGAGTCGGCCGGACCCGACACCGCGGCGCTCGCGGCGCAAAATCGCGTGCTGGCTTCGGGCCGGAAACTCTCCGATCCGGAAAAGTTCAAGCGCGAGCAGCATCCGTTCGACAGCTATGAGCGCCTGAAGACGCATGCGGCCAAGGGCGAATATCCCAAGCCGCCGGATAATTTCCGCTGGCGCTTTTTCGGCCTGTTCTACGTCGCACCCAACCAGAACTCCTACATGTGCCGGCTGCGCATCCCGAACGGCATCGTCAAGGCGGCGCAATTGTCTGGCCTTGCCGATCTCGCCGAACGCTATGGCGGCGGCTATGCCCATGTGACGACGCGGGCCAATCTTCAGATCCGCGAAATCGACGCGCACAACACCGTCGCCATGATCGAAGCCATCCAGGATCTGGGGCTGTGCTCGCGCGGCTCCGGCGCCGACAATATCCGCAATGTCACCGGCACGCCGACCGCCGGCATCGATCCGCAGGAACTCATCGATACCCGGCCTTATGCGCGGGAATGGCATTTTCACATTCTCAACGACCGTTCGCTGTACGGCCTGCCGCGCAAGTTCAACGTCGCCTTCGACGGCGCCGGGACGATCGCCGCGCTGGAGGATACCAACGACATCGGCTTCCAGGCCGTCGAAGTGAAGGACGGCTTCGGGTTGACGCCCGGCATCTGGTTCAAGCTCTGCCTCGGCGGCATCACCGGGCATCGCGATTTCGCCCGCGACACCGGCGTGCTGGTCGAGCCGAAGGACGCCTGCCTGGTGGCGGACGCCGTGGTCCGCGTCTTCATCGATCATGGCGACCGCACCGACCGCACCAAGGCGCGCATGAAATATGTGCTCGATGCCATGGGCATCGAGAAATTCCTTGCTTTGGTCGAGGACAAACTCGGCCGCAAGCTCGAGCGCGCCGTTCCCGGCGCCGTCGCGCCGCGTCCTGTCTTCGACCGCACCGCCCATCTCGGCATTCATCCGCAGAAGCAGCAAGGCTTGAATTGGATCGGCGTGGTCGTGCCGGTGGGGCGGCTGTCGGTCGCGCAGATGCGCGGTCTCGCCGACGTCGCGCGCGATCTCGGCGACGGCGATCTGCGCCTCACCGTCTGGCAGAACCTGCTGATTTCCGGCGTGCCGACCGAGGAAATCGCCGCTGCGCAAGCACGCATCGAAACGCTTGGTCTCGCCACGACCACCAATGCCATCCGCTCGGGCCTCGTCGCCTGCACCGGCAATACCGGCTGCAAATTCGCTGCCTCGGACACCAAGCGGCATGCCGAGGAGATCGCGCGCTGGTGCGAGACGCGCGTGCAACTCGACACGCCGGTCAATATTCATCTCACCGGCTGCCATCATTCCTGCGCGCAGCATTTCATCTCGGAGATCGGATTGCTGGCCTGCAAGGTTCAGTCGAACGAAGACGACGATCCTGTCGAGGGCTATCACGTACTGGTCGGCGGCGGTTTTGGACCGAATGCCGCGCTCGGCCGCGAGCTGTATCGCGACGTGACCGCGGCAGCGACGCCGCGAGCCGTCGAACGCATCCTCAAAGCCTATCTCGCGCATCGCGCCTCGCGCGAGGAAACTTTCCTCGCCTTTACGCGCCGGCACGAAATCGACGCGCTCAGAGCGATGACCGAAGTGGTGGCGGCCGAATGAGCATGTCGCCGCGGCCGCCCATCCCATCGTTCATCCCGGAGTCGGCGCCGTTCACGCCGGAGCAGCGAACCTGGCTCAACGGCCTCTTCGCCGGTCTGCTCGGGTTGGAGCAGGGCGCCACGCCGCTCTCGACTGCCGAGGTCGCGAAACTCTTGCCTGGCCTCACCGGCGACGCCGCGGCGCGGGCGCTGGAACCGGCCGACGCCGACGATGGCGCGAATGATGATGGCGCCCCTTGGCACGATCCGGCGATGCCGATGCCGGAGCGCATGAAGCTTGCCGAGGGCCGGCCACTGCCGCGCCGGCTGATGGCGGCGATGGCGCAGCAGGACTGCGGCCAATGCGGCTATAATTGCCAGGACTATTCGGCAGCTTTATTTGCGCAGTCGGAGAAGCGGCTCAATCTCTGCGTGCCGGGCGGCAAAGAAACCGCCCGCATGCTCAAGGAGCTTTATGCGGAGCTTGAGGGCAAGCCGGCGGCGGAAGCGCGGCCGTCGCCCGCTGCGCCGCCGCAGTCCGTGCGCTCAACAACACCGCTGCCCGGCCGGTCGCGCGACAAGCCAGTCCATGCGACGTTCCTGTCGCGCCGCCGTCTGAACAAGCCCGGCTCGCAAAAGGAAACTTGGCATATCGATGTCGATCTCGCCGGGAGCGATCTCGATTATGCCGTCGGCGATTCCTTCGGGGTCCTTCCTTCGAACGATCCGGAACTGGTGGACGCGGTGATCGCCGCAATTGATGCGCCGCCGGATTTTCCTCTCGGCAATCGCACGCTTCGCGAAGAACTCATTTTCGGCACGTCGCTGTCGCCGGCGCCCGACATGCTGTTCGAGCTCATCTCGCACATGACCGGCGGCGAGCGGAAGCAGAAAGCAATCAAGCTTGCTGCAGGCGGCGACCCCGACGGCGATGCGGCGACGCTCGATGTGCTGGCAGCCCTGCAAAAATTCCAAAGGGTGCGGCCCGATCCGGAGGCCTTCA
>Ga0335081_10002284_pt1 | contig 30191 bp, 31 predicted proteins | sample Lox_Sample_35_FD_206713 | JGI IMG/M metagenome (GOLD analysis project Ga0335081, IMG submission 206713) | Soil microbial communities from Loxahatchee National Wildlife Refuge, Florida, United States - Lox_Sample_3.5 | ecosystem: Environmental > Terrestrial > Soil > Wetlands | place: USA...
GAGCCCAACACGTCAGGGGTCGTAGATATCCTGAACAGCGTCATGATCGGCTCTGATCCGCTCGAAGAAACGATCGACGCCAGATTCAGCGTGCTGGACTCCCAGGTGTTATTCGATCCACCCACCAAGCAGGCCCTGACGCTGCAGATCGATGTCGATTGTGAATGGGTTTTCAGCGATGGCTGCACCCCCGAGGGCTCCTTCGTGGTTCTCATGCGCGCCTTCCGCGCGAACAGCAAAACCTTCAGGAAGATCTGCGACGACATCCCGTCCACGATCCGCAGCCTGCACGTGATCACGTTCGACCGCATGGTCCGAAGAGGCATGCTGGCCGCCTCGTGGGACGATGTCCAGGAATATGTGGCTGGCACCATTAATGGAACTCAATTCGGATCGCGGACCGTTCAAATCACGTCCGCGCCGTGAAGGGTGAATTTCCTCGCCTACGATCGCGCCGGTGACCGGCGGACCCGGATGGGTTGATTCGGGATGTGCGCTGAGACGCCGTCCATTGCGGCTGAATCCAGCACGGGCTTGCCTTCTCCATTTCCAATTTCTATTCCGTACCAGCTATTCCCTGCGGCTCGAGTCGAGGGAACCATGAGGTTGCCTGGTTCCCGGGCCGCGCTGCGGCTGATTTTCTGATATACCGGGCCCCTGTCGCAGATCGTCACCTTCTCGAAAAAGTGACGACCTACGACACGAGAGCCGGCCATGGAAAATGTTCATTCTAAGTTGGACATCATGAAATTGAGAGCCGCTTTTCGGATGATGCCGCTATTCCAAAAATGAGTTGAGAAAGCTTCATCGAACCCCTTGCAGAACTTCACCAAGCAGCTCCTCAGACGCATTCTTTATGCTCTGGAGTAAGAGCAAGGGATCGTCGCCATGACGGGGGCCTGGATGTGACGGGTCAGCCCAAAAGCCTCATCCCGGGTCGCGATCTTCCACCCCAAAAAGGTTACGCCCGTGGTCGGCAGCTATTCGGAGTGATTTGACCTGCCCCCAAGGCATATTTGACCTTTGGAGAGGCTGGCACGATCGACGGGGCATCTCGTCGCGCTGCCATCCTCTTTTATCGTCAGAGTTTCTCATGAGCGCGTGACATTTTAGGTCGGGGAGCGGCACAGGAGCATAACGAAAGCACAACCAATAGAAGTGGAAGGTAGTGTCTTAATTTGAAATATTATTCTCAATGCACTTCATCCACTTATCAAAGGCCTCTAATCGCTTTTCTCCCAATCTTACATATTCCACCCATTTTTCATTTTTTGCTGCCTCCAACTGCTTCAAAAGTTGGTAATTAGGTGGAACATCCTGTTTATCTCTTTCATTATTAAAATCATCTGTGCGCTGTTTGAATTCGGAATAAACCACATCCATCTGACGCTCGGTTTTCTTAATATCATCGTCTTGCTTTTTGCATTTGTCATAGACGCTCATTCTTCCTCGCTATCTTGATAATCCTTAGCAATCGAAGCCCTGACCGCGTCTTGTGCTGATTTCACGGGGTCGGTGTGTAACACCGCGTAGAATTTGCGTTTCGTTGAGCCCTTGATAGGCGACGACCACACGTAAGCCAGTTTAGCGGTAGGGTGGTCTTTCATATCAAACAGATATACATCGCCTTCCCAAACAAGAGAACCCTCAAAAGTCTCTTTCACGTGAGTTTTCTCTTTATATTTTGCTTTGCAGTGATGAAGCCCTTCGACTGCTTGTCGAAGGGCTTCAATATTTTTGTCTGACTTATTCATCATTCTTAGAGTCTTCATCCTCTTTCCCGACTGGCGCATTACTTCCTTCCGTCAGAGAGGGTTCGTACATTGTTAGAAAACTCTTTATCAAGTCTAAGTTCTGTTTGCTAAGTGGTCTTGGTATTGACAAAATAGCAGTTGAACCGCCAAGTAGGGGTATCGGGTATTCTTGCAAGTTGCTATTAGACATACGCTCTCCAGTATTAGTACGATTTCTGAGAGTCCCACTATTCGCGTTTCTACCCTCAGACACGTCATTACTGGAGACTATTTTACCATCCTTTATGAATCCTGCAAAGGTTAGGGTATCCAAGAATTCGCGGATAAAAGGGTCAACTGCCTTAGGATTGAAAAGCTTGACTTGCTCCAAGTGCCTTCGCATCTGGGGTTCTGACGGTAATTGACCCGATTTGCTCCATGCCTCCCAAAGTTCGGCATGGATTGCAGGTTTTAATGCGGCCTTCCGAAGCGCCACTCTGAGGGTTTCTTCAGATTCCTTGTAGTGTAGTATTTCTTTTCCCAACTCAGAGAGCCAAACCTTTCGATCTTCCTTTAGCCCTTCCTCATCCAGGAGACCAAAGCTTATTATCGTAGATAATGCTCGCCATCCACGATTGCTACCTTTTTCGTATCCTATATCCTGAGTGGATAGATCAGCGGCAATACGATTCAACGTTTCAATGTTGTAGAATGCCTGCGTTTTCTCTATCGCCTCTTTCAGGTCGAAGTATGGATATGCAGGGCTTCTCAAACGCTCAGTTTTAGATTTTGCTTCGGGCATTTAACACCTTCCATTTTTGATTACAGAAGGCATTATACACCATGAGATAACCAAAGTCAAGGTTAGCGATAACCTTGACTTTGGCTAAAAAGTGTGTTATAATGTGTTATATTAGTACGGAAAACGGTTAAAAATGTGATATAATTTAGGCGAGAGGAAACTCGGAGGGCGACCGTATCTGGCGATACACTGGGGCTCTACATCCTAAGAAGCTGGTTACAACAGCTTGGGTTCAATTCCCTCGCCCTCCGCCTTTGTAATGATTATAAGCGAGATGAACGGAAAGTCAAGACAGGAGTAAGAATGGCAAACATTTTGAAGCAGGAAAAACAAGAACAAATCATTCGATGCCTCGTTGAGGGTTCATCGGTTAGATCAACGGAACGACTCACTGGCGTTCATCGCGATACTATTATTCGGTTAATGGTTCGAGTTGGGAATGGTTGCCAACATCTTTTAGATGAGAAAATGCGTAATCTAAAGCCGAGCAATATTCAAATTGATGAGATTTGGAGATACATAGGAAAGAAAGAACGTCACGTATCGGAAGAAGAGGAAATCAAAGGTGAAGTTGGTGATATGTGGGTTTTCGCTGCTATAGATGCTGATACAAAACTTATCCCCACATTTTTGGTTGGTAAGAGAACCAAAGAGAATACCGAATCTTTCTTGCAGGATTTAGCATCCCGTCTTGATAGCCGTGTGCAACTCTCCTCCGACCAAATGATTTCATACGTCAATGCAGTTTGGAAAGCATTTGGAGAAAACGTTGATTATGGGCAAATCGTAAAATCGTACGAAGCAGAACCTATCGGCCCAGGTAGGTATAGCCCTCCCGAAGTTACGTCAGTTGAAAAATATCGTATTTGGGGCAACCCCGATGAAAATCTGATTTCGACTTCATTTGTCGAACGACAAAACTTAACAATGCGAATGAATATTCGCAGGCTAACCAGATTGACGAATGCCTTTAGCAAGAAGCTTGAAAATCATCGTGCGGCGATTGCGCTTTACTTCGCCCACTATAATTTTGTCCGTGAACATCGCACGCTTAGAACTACACCGGCTGTTATGGCTGGAATAGAAAGTTGGCGGTGGGGTATTGACCAATTGCTAGATTATGCTCTAGCAAAATCTTAACGGAAAAGGAGATAAATTCCAAATGGCAGTTTCAGAAGAAACCCGCAAGGCGCTCTATCAAAGAGCAGGCGGACGCTGTGAATGCACTATGAGAGTTTGCGATCATCATCGCGCAGGCTATCGTTGCCCACATGCGTTAAACCCAGGTTGGGAAGCCCACCACCGCACAGCGGGAGGCCCCGACAACCTGGGCAACTTGATCGCCATGTGCGTGACTTGTCACAAGAATACTCGCACGTATGGCGCACACTAAGACGCTAGTTGTTTTAGCACCTTAGTACAAATTCGGATTGCCTCATGGCGAACCTGTAATTCTCCTTGAGGCAATCCAGAACTTTTAATTTGGATGGATAAACTCACGCGATCTCCGAGTTTTTCCGCTAATTCTTTTCCCAAATATCTTAGCACAAAATCAGATAATTCGCTTATTGAATTTCCATAGTAGAAACAGACCCACGCGGGAGTGTTTTGACTGCCCTGACAACTCTCGATAGTCTGCAACTTTGGAAACGCGCTAAGTGCCTCAACCAATTCCTTTATTCCTTCGTCAACTTGAACGTTGACTTTTATCCATGTTTTCTTGTGCATTGTTTACATTATTGACTCGACTATTCATATTGCGCGATAATAAGATATTGAAGAACAGAAGGGAGTACCACCGTGCCAACAATTGATTGGGTTTTCCTGTGTGACTACGCGTTTGTAGATACTTCTGGAAAAGCATCTATCATAGGGATATTTGAAAATATCACTACACTATCGCTACCAGTTAATCACCCGCAGCTCTATGTTGCGTTAGGTATGAAATTGAGCCCTGGGGATAATTTTGAACTGTCCGCAAAACTTTCGTCTCCCTCGGGTAGAGAAATAACCAAGATCAATCCACAGCGAGTAGCTATTCCAGCTAATGCTCTTGGGGTTGGCAAGGGAGTTGTTTCGTTTGGATTCTATGGGATTCATATATCCGAAACTGGTGAACACCATATTGAAATATTTATTGACGGGAATAGTATTCATGTTATTCCTATTAATGTAGAAATTATTAAGCCGCAGGCGAATCCATAGGGCGCACGTTCCTATCCTTGTAATTCTGTTATATCCTTTTTCATAATTTAATCCTTGTCAAGAGCAAATTAGGACACTACCAAGTGGAATATCAGCCCCTTGCGCCGGGGATGGACACATGGGTTGGCCGTACATTGGTTCGGAAATGCACGGTCGCGAAAATGTTTTTTCCGCAAGCCTTTATTGGCATTTACTTGATTCGGATTTTTACGGTTGCGTTTGTGCCAATGATACCGGCCAGGTCAACATGATCGAGCAGTCTGATCTTGATCGGGATCAGTTGCGTTACCTTGGTATATGTGCCGGAGGTGGTAAAGCTCGTTATGGCACCGCTGAGTTCTGTCGAGGTGATCGTACTGATTTCATCGACATAACCGTCAAAGCTCTGGCCATAGGCATCCAGAAATACGGTCGCGCTCTGCCCCGGATGTATTTTCAGGATATTGGTTTCTTCCACGTTTGCCGTAATATAAATATCCGCGGTGTTGGCTACAACCAGCACGACATCCGCCGGGGTAACGTAGTCTCCTTCTTGCATTTTGGTGTCAATTACTGTGCCATCGATGGGTGATCTTATGAAAGAACCATTTTGCACGTGTGCGAGCATCTGCCCTGCGGTTACTTCTTCGCCTTGAGTGACATACATCCTATCCAATCTCCCGTCTTCATGTGCGGAAAGCTGGTAGATCGCCGTGTCCACCTTGGCATTGTCCGTCTGATAATAGAAATTGTCCTCGTAAATAAAGTATCCTGCGATCCCGATGCCGGCCAGCACGACCACCATCGCCGCCGTGATGAGCATCCGTTTGCTGATTTTGCGGTTGGCCGTTTTGGGCTTGAAATCCTCTTCGTATTCGCCCTTTTCTTGATCAATTGACATGTTCCATAACCTTTCTTTCGAATTGACTGTTATACATCTCGGCGTAAAAGCCGCCGGCCGCAAGCAGTTCCATGTGTTTTCCCTGTTCGATAATATCCCCATTGTTCAATACCAGGATGAGATCGGCATTCTTAATCGTGGAAAGCCTGTGCGCGATAATAAAGCTCGTTCTCCCTTTCATCAGCGCATCCATCGCCTTCTGGATCAGGATTTCCGTGCGGGTGTCAATGGAGCTGGTCGCCTCGTCGAGGATCAGGATTCTTGGATTTGCCAGAATCACGCGGGCAATGGTCAATAACTGCTTCTGCCCCTGCGAGATATTGTCTGACTCTTCGTTAAGAACGGTGTCGTAATCCTGAGGCAGCGTCCGGATGAATTCGTCGCAGTGAGCGGCTTTCGCCGCGGCGATCACCTGCGCGCGACTTGCCCCGAACGTCCCGTAACGGATATTGCGGAGAATGGAAGCGTTATACAGCCAGGTGTCTTGCAGGACCATCCCGAATATGGACCGCAGGTCGTTTCGGGTGTAGTCGTAAATACTATGCCCGTCGATCTTGATATCGCCGCCGTTAATGTCATAGAAGCGCATCAAGAGTTTGACGATCGTGGTTTTTCCCGCGCCGGTTGGACCGACGATGGCCACCTTTTCCCCCTGCTGCACGGAGGCAGAAAAATCATGAATGATGGGCTTGGCCGCATCGTAACCGAAAGCGATGTGTTCAAAAGACACGGCGCCCGCGACCGCCTCGGCAGCGGCCCGGCTGCGGTCCGAGCTCTCCTCCGGCTCATCAAGGAATTCGAATACTCTCTCTGAAGCCGCGATGGTCTGCTGGAGCGTGTTGGAGATGGAAGCCAGCTGCGTGATGGGCGCGGTGAAATTCCGCGTATACTGGATGAAGGATTGGATGTCGCCGATTTCGATCACCCTTTTCACCGCCAGGTAACCACCCAGAATGCAGACGATGACGTAGCCGAGATTGCTGATAAACTGCATCATGGGCTGCATGATGCTGGTAAAGAACTGCGACTTCCAGGCGCTGTCGGCCAGTGTTTCGTTGATCTGGTAGAAGCGCTTGATCGAATCATCCTGCCGATTGAAAGCCTGGACGATGGAGTGGCCGCCATACATCTCTTCCACGTGCCCGTTCATATTGCCAAGCGAGTCTTGTTGCGCCCTAAATAATTTCTGCGAGGTGCGGATGATCGCGCCGATGAGCCCAAACGACATCGACACCGTCAAAATGGCCGTCACGGTCATCAGCACGTTAATGCTCAACATCATCACCACCACGCCGATCACGGTCGCAACGGATGTGATCAACTGCGAAATGCTTTGGTTCAGCGACTGACTGATCAGGTCAACATCGTTCGTGATCCGCGAAAGGACCTCGCCGTGGGTCGTGGTATCGTAGTACTTCAGCGGCAGCCGGCTGATCTTCTGATCGATGTCCTTGCGGAGGTTGTACGTGACCTGCATGGAAACACCGGACATGATGAATGCTTGAACGTAGGCGAATATCATGGAGATCAGGTACAGGCTGATAAGGATCACGATCAGCCTGCCCATGTAGGGGAAATCCATGTACAGCCCGGTCCCAAAATAGTAAGCGATCAGGCCGTCGGCGAGCTTGGTGGTCACCTGACCCAACAGTTTGGGCCCGACAATGGAAAACACAGAGGATAAGGCGGCGAAAACCATCACAATGATGATCTTCACCCGGTACGGCTCCAGGTAGCGCACAAGGGTCAGCAGCGTTTTTCGCGCATCCTTGGCCTTGGCACCCTGCATGGTTACGAAGCTACGCCTGTTCAAGCTCATCCTCCGAAAGCTGCGACAGGGCAATTTCGCGGTACACCTCGCAGCCGCGCAAGAGCTCGCGATGGGTGCCCCGTCCGACCATTTCGCCATTATCGAGCACGATGATTTGGTTGGCCGTAAGGATGGTGCCCACGCGCTGCGCCACAATGAGCAATGTGCTCCCGCCCGTTTCCCGATGCAGCGCTTCGCGCAAGGCGGCATCGGTTTTCATATCCAGCGCCGAGAAACTATCATCGAAGATGTAAATGGGCGCGTTTTTCACCAGGGCGCGGGCAATCGATAGCCGCTGTTTTTGCCCGCCTGAAAAATTGGAACCGCCTTGGGCCACGTGGGCATCGTATCCATCCGGCATGGTTGAAATGAATTCCTGCGCCTGGGCGATCCGCGCCGCGCGTTGGATCGCGTCAAACGCCGCGCCGCTATCCGCATATTGCAGGTTGGATTTAACCGTCCCGGAGAACAGGATCGCTTTTTGCGGGATATAGCCAACCTTACTGCGCAGATCAGAGCGTCTCATGTCGCGGATGTCGACCCCGTCCACCAGGATGCGCCCGCTGGTGACATCGTAAAAGCGGAGCAACAGGTTCACCAAGGTTGATTTGCCGCTGCCCGTCACGCCGATAAAGGCCGTGGTTTCGCCGTGCCTGGCTTTAAAGCTGATGTTTTTCAGCACCGGCTCTTCGCCGCCAGGGTAGCGAAAGGTCACGTTTTCATACTCGACATCCGGGACAAAACCCGCCCTGGGCCGGACCGCCCTGATCTTGTCTTTGATCACCGTGTCGGTCTCGATGACCTCTTTGATTCTCCCCGCACTGACCATGGCGCGCGGGATCAAGATAAACATCACGGAAAGCATCAGGAACGAAAAAATGATCTGCATGGCATACTGCATGAACGCCATCATCTTGCCGATATCAATCTGCAGGCTCGCAATTTGATGGGCGCCGAACCACACGATCAGCACGGTGGTGACGTTCATGATAAACATCATGGTCGGCATCATCATCATCATCGTGCGGTTGACAAAAAGACTGGTATCCGTCAACGTCCTGTTGGCACCATCGAACCTGGCCTCCTCAAATCTCTGGGTATTAAATGCGCGGATAACCAGCATGCCCTCCAGATTTTCGCGGCTGATCAGGTTCACTTTGTCCACCAAGGTTTGCATGATCCGCATTCTCGGCATCACAACATTGAACAGGATGATGATGAGAACTACCAACGCCAGCACCGCTCCGACGATCGTCCAGGACAAAGTGCGGCTTTCCGAGACGGCCTTGATCGCACCGCCGGTGCCCAAGATGGCTGAATAAAAAACCATGCGCACCATCAAGATAATCAGCAGCTGGATCTGGGTGATGTCGTTGGTGGTTCGGGTGATCAGGCTGGCGGGCGAAAATTTGTCGAGCTCGGGGTTCGAAAAAGTCTGCACCCGCTTGAAAACATCGGCGCGCATATCCCGGGCGGTATAGGCGGCGATCCGGGAGGCAAAATACCCGGTAACGACCATACATGCCGCGCTGAGCAAAGTGATCAGGATCATCTTGCCGCCGGTCTGGATGATATAGTTGACGTTCCCGCTGATCACGCCCGTGTCAACCAGATCCGACATGTAATCCGGCAGCGAAAGGTCGCAGATTGCCTGTACCACCAAAAGCGTCAGAGCCCCCATTATCATGCCGGGATATTCCAACATGTATTCCATTACCATGATCATATGCGCTATGTCCTTCGATGTAGGTCGATGCTCTTCAATGCCGGCAAAAAACAGGTTCTCCCGTTACGCTGGATACTGTTCCAGGTTATCCACAAGCTTGCCCAGCAGGCGGCCCAGCTCTCTGCGTTCCTCTGGAGAGAAATTGCCCAGGAACCGCTCCGCGCTTTCCAGTAAAAGATTATTGATGGCCCGGTACAGCTCTTTTCCAGATTCGGTTAGTTCGACACGCACCACGCGGCGATCCTCGGGATCGGCCAACCGCCGAACATAGTCATTGTTCACAAGCCAGTCCACCGTGCGTGTGGCGGTGCTGAAGGGCAGCCCCAAGATCTGGCTCAGGTCGCCCATCGTGATCGGCTCGGATTGACGGGAAAAAACAAAGCCGATGATAAGGAAAACATCCTGGTCACTGACCTGCTCGATCTTTTCGCGCAGGTTATCTTTATGGATGCTGGTTTTGACGTTCAGGATCTGCTCGGGCAGTTTTCCCCGCAGGCGGCGCCGCAGGTAAAACATGCGCAGGAGGATGTCGCTGATTTCCTTTCGGGTTGCTGCACCGCTGGAAAAGTAGTTGGTATTCATCAAAATTTCCTTTTGGAAATTTACTATGCGGAAATATATCATGCAGAAAGAATAGGTCAAAGGGGATTAAGTCAGTAAGAAAGGATGACATTCTAAAGGATTCCCTTCTGGAAGAATCAGTGGAACATCGGACCAATGGCGGAACAGCCGTACTTCTCGGTGCCATTGGAAGAAAGCAACGGCAAATACAATTGCCGCGCCGGGGTGTTGGATATCAAAGGTGCCTGGAACCATACCCATCCGTATCCGATCCATTCCGAATGGAACGCCACCGAGATCAACGAGCGGGCTTCGATAATCGCTTCGCCCTTGACGCCGTACAGCAACGGCGCCGCGCCAGGGACTCCAAGCTCACATTCAACACCACGAACTGGATGATCACGGAGGTTCGCCTGGACGCGCAGAACAGGCCTTCGACGCGCGGCGCTTCCCGCCTATCGGTACACACTGTTCCCGCCGGATTTGCCGCCATCGCGGAAGCCCACCCCCACCGGCTGGATCACGAGCGTTTATGCTCCAGATGCATCTCACCCGCAGGCGGTGGCGATATGACCTGCAGGATCGAGCCAGATCCAACCAATGGCGATGCCCTGACCTTGCATAACAACCGTTACGTTGACCTGGTGAATTTTCGTTCTCAAGAAGTGATGCCTTTGTAGCTGAGTTTACAACCAGCGATATAGATGGAGCGGTGTATAAGAGTCGGCATGGCGTTCGTTCGTGACCCACGGAACATTCGTTGGCGGCGTTTTATCTCCATCGACCGACTGAAAATGGGGTCCTCCGCACTTTTGTTGATGAACACCTTTAACCGACCAGGGCAACGGCTTGCCGATTTTAAGGGGCCGCGTAACAAAGCCGCTTTTGAAGCAGATCCAATTTACCCCGCCCAAACATTTCACGCTTGATCAATTTCAATCTGTTCCCCTGTCCCTCAACCTTTGCGCTGCTCCAAGACGCGATCAGCGCGGCTGAGACCGCATTGTTGTTCCTCACCAAGCCGGTTGCAAAATTTCCAAGGTGATCATCCCATCGCGACAAGGTCAAAGAACAACTCATGCAACCGATCGTGAGAATTGCAGAAAAGATCAAAAACCTTCAAGAGGAAATTTATCAAGCGCAGTGCACCCATGAACGAACATCCGCGCCGAAGAAATAAAGAAGCACCCAATTGATCTCTTGACGCAACCTTTTTGCGGAGGTATAACACCGATTGTAAATTGAACCCTCTTTAGAAGAGACACCTGCGTTTTAGCTTTGCTGAATTCATAACGCAGCAACAAAGGAGGTGATCGTTATGGGCGCTGATGGAAGTACGTCGGGCGATGATTCTGTTCCGCTAAGATTCTCCGAGAGCCGACTCGTTCGGGACAATCTGTTACGCGCACACAGGCACGATCATTTCCTTGATGATTGGTATTGCCGATAATGTGAACGCGTGACGTGCCCCTGCGCGATCGCCACCTTCGGAGAATCGTCGAAGGTGGTTTTCTTTTAAGGAGGTCGAAATGATCGCAAACAATGCAAGAATTCTGGTGATCGGGGCTGGTGTGAATGGATCAGTCTGTGCGGCAAGCTTGTGTAGGGCGGGTGTCCAGGTGACGGTTCTTGCTCGGGGCCGGCGATACGAAGAACTCCGGAACGAGGGCATTCTTATTGAAAACTCGCTGACGCATGAACGGAGCACTACAAAAGTTCCGGTTATCAAGGCGCTGGAACCAGATGATATCTACGACTATATCCTCGTTATCATTCGACAAGATCAGATGGCGGGACTTGTGCCGATTTTGGCCAAGAATCGGTCTTCCAACATTGTCTTCATGGCCAATAATCTTTTAGGCGCCGAGGCCTATGCCGCCATCGAAACAGAGCGGATCATGCTAGGGTTTGTATTTGCCGGAGGGAACAGTGAAGGATCCGTAGTCCATGCCATCAGCGGCGTAGGCGGTGTGATCGGGGCGCTCTTCGGCGTGACCCCATTTGGGGAAATTGACGATGCCATAACGGAGCGGCTCAAGCGGTTGGTGGCGATATTCCGTCAGGCCGGGTTGAATGCGAAAGTCTCTACTCACGTCGCGGATTATCTTGCTACTCACGCAGGCTTCGTGACGTTGATGACAGGATTGGCGATCAAATATGGAGCAGACATGCCGTCTCTCGCTCGCGCCAAGGCCGACTTGGAACTACTGGTTGATGCGTTACGAGAGATGCTCAAGGTTTTTTTGCCCGCATTGGGATATCAGGTTACCCCGGCGAAATTTCGGATCATTCCGGTGGTCCCACGGTTTCTGATGGTGGCAGCGTTGGGGGCATTCATCGGCTCCGATCTGATGAAACTCGGGATGGCCGATTGGAGCATGTCGCAAGCGCGTGACGAATGGTTTTATCTCGGTAAGGAATTCGAGCGATTAGTTGAAAAAAACGGTCTTGCTGTTCCGGCCATACGAAAATTACTTGCTTACTACCGCAAGTAATATAGGCGCACGATAAAGATGAAATCCCATCAACGTATCGTGGCCGAGATTGGATATGTTCAACGGAGATAGCCATGTCTCAATTCATTCTCCAACTTTCTGATGTCAACGCGACGCTTGAAAACGTTGGCGGCAAGGGCGCTTCGCTTGCCAAACTTTCCAAGGCAGGTTTGCCTGTCCCCAATGGTTTCCATATAACAACCCAGGCCTACCGTCGCTTCGTTTCAGATAACGGTCTCCAGCCCCGCATCTTGGCAGCGCTTAATGGAGTCGAGGTTATGCAGCCAGCCAGCTTGGAATCAGTCGCTAGTCAGATAAGTGAACTCTTCGCAGGCGCGCAGATCCCGGCTGAAACCGCTGAAGCTATCCGTGCAGCGTATGCTGAGTTGAGAGATGCATATGTCGCTGTGCGTTCCTCCGCTACTGCCGAAGATCTGCCGGGGATGTCGTTCGCTGGCCAACAGGAAACATATCTAAACATCCGAGGCGAAGCAACGGTACTTGACGCGATCAAGCGCTGTTGGGCTTCGCTCTGGTCGGCGCGGGCAATCGGCTATCGCATCAAGAATGGAATTGACCAGAGTAGCGTTGCCTTGGCAGTCATCGTTCAGGAGTTGGTTCCAGCCGAGGCGGCAGGAGTCATGTTTACCGCCAATCCCATGAACGGCAAGCGCGACGAGATCGTCATCAATGCTGCTTGGGGACTCGGGGAAGCAATTGTCTCCGGAGCCGTTACACCAGACACCGCGAGGGTGGATAAGTCCACAGGCAACTTGCGAGAGCGCACAGTCTCCGTGAAACAAGTCATGACAGTCCGGACGGAAACGGGAACATGTGAGCGGCCCGTTCCCGATTCCAAAAAGAATATTCCGGTCTTGAATGATAAGCAAGTGACGGAGCTTGCGCGCTTGGGTTCCCAAATCGAGGCGCTCTACAAAATGCCGATGGATATCGAATGGGCATACGATGGAGGGAAGTTCTCCATCCTCCAGGCACGCCCGATCACCGCGCTTCCTGAACCGCAGTACGAACCGTCTATGGAATGGAAGCTTCCCGATCCAAAGGCGATGTATATGCGTCTTAGCCTCATTGAACAGCTTCCCGAGCCGCTCACACCCCTATTCTCCACAATGGCCGCGCCGATCATCGAAACTGCCACGCGCCGCCTGTTCGCTACGATGACAGGCGGCGCGGAGCTGAAGCCAGAACTCAAATTGTTTGAAACGATCAATGACTATGGATATATGACTGCAAATTTCGGCCGGTGGAATACCCTGAGGATGGCCGTGGGCCAGCTGGTTAGGATAAGATGGGTTTTCAGTCAATCGGAAAGTCGCTTTCGGCAGGCCCATGATCATTACCTTAGCGTGATTAAGAGTTGGGAGGCAAAGTCGCCAGAAGACTATGAGGCGGTCGAGTTGCTCGAAGGCGTACGCGCTCTTCTCACAGAAACGATCAACATGTACACCGTGTTGCAAATTGGGCCGATCGCAACCGCTCTGGGCAGCGAAACGATGTTCACCCAAATTTATAACCGCCTGATCAAGAAAAAGGGAGACCCCGAAGCATCGGTCTTTCTCATGGGCTTTGAATCGATGCCGATCCAGGCTGAGAAATCGCTCTATGATCTGACGCAGTGGGCACGTAGTCAAGACGAACTCGCGGCGCACCTAACTGCAACTCCCGCGGCTCAACTTGCCACGGAGATGGAGGGAGCTGATCCTCCTGGCGGTTCGGACATCAGCTTATGGGGCGAGTGGCGGAATCGATTTCGCGAACATCTAGCAAAGTATGGGCACTTCACCTACGATCTGGATTTCGCAAAGGCGGTGGCGGCAGATGATCCAGCACCTCTCTTGGAGACCTGCCGGATGTATCTGCTGGACAAAGCTCCCAACCCGCACGCACGAGTAGAGGCTCTTTCTGCTCAACGAGAGCAGGCTACTCAAACGATGCTGAAGCGGCGGCATGGCCCGCTGCGCTCCCTTTTCCGTTCCCAGTTGCAGAGCGCGCAAAAGTTTGCTCCGCTACGCGAGGATGGCATCTCGGATCTTGGTTTGGGTTACCCGTTACTTAGGAAGATGCTGCGCGAGTTCGGTTGCAGGCTGGCTAAGGCAGGCGCCCTTGAGCAGCCTGAGGATATTTTCTGGTTGAACGACAAAGAGGCGGAGGAGGCAGCCTGCGCACTTGACCAGAGTCGCTCGCCAGCATCAAGGAAGGCCATTGTTCAAGAGCGGCAGAGGATTTGGAAATCCGAACAGCGCGTATCACCACCGATGGTGCTGCCGGTTGGCTCCAAGTACATGGGAATGGATATCGAAAAACTTACCAGCGGCGGCTCAAGTACTGACGAGCATGTCATCAAAGGATTTGGTTCCAGTCAGGGCCAGGTGACCGCGCCGGCGCGTGTACTGCTTGGACCGCAGGATTTCGATCAGATGCGTTCGGGTGACGTGCTGGTCGCGCCGCTCACGACGCCAGCCTGGACGCCGCTCTTTGCCTTGGCTTCCGCAATCGTCACGGATGTTGGAGGGCCCCTAAGCCACAGTTCCATTGTGGCACGTGAATATGGCATCCCTGCAGTGCTTGGGACCGGAGTAGCCACACGGCGCATTCATAGTGGACAGACCATCACAGTGGATGGCAGTGCTGGGACCGTTACCCTCGCAGAGCAGAAGGCTTTCGAATAGAAGAATAGGGATCGATCTCCGCACATCGATTTATCGGTCAGGACATTTCTGGAAAGAGGTAATGAATGCGACCCAACCAATCGAGTCTGACCGCCATGAGTACTGCGGCTGTGCGTGCCCTTGAAATGGAACTACCCGCTAGAGAGCGCATTTGCAACGACCCCTTCGCGCGGGAATTTCTACCGACTTGGTTTTACGTTTTTATGAAGCGCATCACGGCCACCCGCTATGCACAAAGACATGCATCAGGCGATCTCGGCTTCATCGTTGCCCGCTGCCGTTATATGGATGATCTGCTGTCCGAGGAGTTGGATCATGGGATTCAACAATTGGTGATCCTGGGAGCCGGCTTTGATTCGCGCGCGTATCGGTTTGGAAGTTTGAAAGACGGAGTGAAGGTTTTCGAAGTAGACCATCCGGCTACTCAAAAGAACAAGCTCAAGAAGCTGAAGGGCATTTTTGGACCGCATGGTTTGCCCGCTTACTTGACATTCGTTCCCGTTGATTTCAGTCGCGATAATCTAGCCGCGTGCCTGACCGAAGGTGGTTACTCTGAGCAATTGAAAGCACTGTTCATCTGGGAGGGCGTGACGCCTTACTTGGACGCGCGCTCTGTGGACGGTACTCTGTCGTTCATTGCCAACCATTCAGTCCCTGGCAGCACCATTGTTTTCGATTACATGTGTGAACAGGCTCTAGCACCCAAACGGGATATCGTGATTCTGACCGTCTCGTTCCTCAGGCGTTTCTTCGATGAGGAGCGCAACTTCCAGATCGAAGCCGGACAAATTGAGCCGTTCCTTTGGAAGCGCGGTTTCAGCCAAGTGCGCCATGTCACTGGCGCAGATCTACAGGCACGTTATTTCATCGGCAGGAACGCCAGGCGGAAGGTGACTTCAGATTATGCAATTGCCGTAGGGATCGTATGATTTCAATCCGGCACCTCGATTAATTTTTTTATATGTCCTTGTGGCATGCCTGAACAGCATATCCATGAATTGGCGAAAGAATCACAAAGGTTAACCTGAATAGATGAGCATCCCTTTACAACACGTATCCGCTAAAAGCGGATGCTCATCAAAAAGAATAATACAGAAGGTTTTATCCGCAAATCTTTCATGCCAAATCTCCCACTCCCGCATAAATCATCAGCAATGTTTCTGCCGTATGGAGAGTTATTGGCATTCATGCTCTACGGTGATGACTACTTTTCCCTTGGCGTGCACAGTCTCAAAATAGCGGAAGGCTTCAGCAGTCTTACTCAACGGGTAACACCCATCGATCACCGGTACAACTTTTCCAGCTTCAAGAAGTTCCCTCATAAAGGCCAAATCTTTTTGGCTGCGTGCCGTGGAAACAATGAATATTCTCTGCCTTCCTGACTTGGAATCCCGTCGCGCTCGGAGTGAAGCCTGGAAAAGTTGAAGCATGGAGCCTCCGGCGACTACATAGGTTCCATCGGGAGTCAAGGCACGCAAATAATCTGATATTGGATGGTAACCATTCGCCGCCAGGATCAGATCATACCGTTGTCCATTCCGGGTAAACTCTTCTCTCTTGTAGTCGATAACATGGTCCGCCCCGATCGAGTGCGCCATGTCCACATTCCTCGTGCTGCATACGCCCGTGACCTCCGCCCCAAACGATTTGGCAATCTGGATGGCGAACATCCCTACGCCGCCCGAGGCGCCATTGATCAAAACCTTTTGGCCCGCCTGAATGTTTCCTTTGTCGCGCAAGCCTTGCAGGGCGGTCAGCGCCGCGATCGGGACAGCGGCGGCCTGCTCGAATGATATATTGGCTGGCTTCAGCACGATTGCATTTTCTTTAGCACATGCATACTCAGCAAAAGTGTTGGCGCCAAACCCAAAGACCTCATCTCTCGGTCGAAATTGCCTGACATCCTTGCCGACCGCATCAACCCGCCCGGCAACATCAACGCCTAAGATTGGGTTTTTAGGTTTTAGAAAGCCTCCTACCATGAAACGGATAAAAAATGGATTCGCTCGCATAAGACGCCAGTCAAGAGAATTTATGGAGGCAGCCTGAACGCGGATCAGCACTTCGTCATCCCTGGGAGTCGGTTTTTCCACCTCTTTGAGATGAAGCACTTCCGGCGATCCATATCGATCATATACAATTGCTTTCATCTGGACCTCCTTTGATGGAACGTGTTCGTTGAGCCTTCGTTCATATCTGTTTTGACAGAGCCGAAAGCGATTGCATTGCTGTGTAAAATCGCATTCATATAAGTATCTTCCTCTATGTTCGATGTGCCAATTTAAACCTGTTTTGTATCGGTTTTGGCAGACCCGGAAGCGATTGCAGATGGATTGAATCCTTTAACAATCAACCACACTGCCAGAGCCATTTCCTGCAAGGCGATTGGGATAGCCAACAACAATGTTGTGCCCGAAGGTTCTTGGCCGAACAGAATTAATACAGCCATTGATAACAGCATGGCTATCCCAATGATTCCCCAAACGGATAGGCATCGAGGAATGAGTTTTGATTGATAAAATACAAAGTAATACATGAGAGCGCCCAGGCAAAATGAGATCACTCCACATGCATAGTTCGCCCAGTTACGTACTGCTGACATCAAGGTTCCCAGGATTTGAAAAGTTGAGACGGCGGGAGTTCCTGCTTTTACATATTCCTGACTCAATGACAATAGAGAAAGTAGGCCGAGTGCCCCGACAATATAGAACACTCCCTCGATAAGCCTGAAACCAACGGCCCCCAGAGCCAGGCCTTCATTATATTTCCTTAGGAGCGGATACAACGAAATTGCAATCGCAGCACTTGTGGCAGCCGCAATAAATTGAAAGAGCACTCCTAAAATCACCTGGTTCTCAGTTGCGGAAAACTTAATAAGATAATCCGGACTATCCAAAATCGATTGCGTAAAACCGGTGCTCACCAGACTTGCAGCCGTCGCAACAATGAACAAAATCCCTGCGATGATCGCTGTTTTTCTATATATATTCATTTTTCTCCTTTTTGAACGATGTAGATGGTTTCCTTCAATCAGGTTTCAGGCAGATTCCAGTACACGTTTTTCCCACTGTTCGACATTTACGCCTTTGATCAGCAGCCACAGTGGAAACAACACTTCTCCCCAGAATGTGAACAAGGCAATATTCACGCCGAAGCCGGGGAAAAGAAACGCTGCAAAACTATCTACCAGATAACCAAGACATCCAATGATCAGTAGGACGCCCAGAATCTTGGGCAGGAAACCCGATTTGAAGACTAAATAACCCATGGGAAACAGCCATAGGCCCCAAAAGATTCCAGCAATACTAATTCCAAGTTGATGCAAATTAAGCAACATGGGCACGAAAGCTTGAAGCTGACCTGCCGTAAATCCAGTCAAGGCGCTGGCGCTGTGCAATAGAATCAGGACGGCAAACTGGTTTAGCTCGTTGAGCATGGCGATGGGAGCGCCGAGCAGGATGAATATAACCATCGCTCGTGCCATGCTTTTGTTGACCGGTTGGAGCAGTTTGTATAGAGCCAGGACCACAAATATGTTGACAATTTGGACCAGCAGTGCGATCACAATTCCGAGACGAAACATCGTTTCAGAAGCCAGGATATTCCTGGCGGTCGCGGCCGCATCACCAGGTACGATCAAGCCAGACGCGGTGAACATTCCGAAGAATCCGAGCGGGACGAGACTGAGATACAGGATCCCTGCAATTCTGGCGGTCTGATTGATGGATGGTTTGGAGGTGTGATTATTCATTTCAATTTCTCCTATCCGGATTTTATGAATTGGAAACGTTTTCAGATTCTGCCCATCTCCATGCGTACGAGACGATGAAAGCAGTACATGCAATTTCTATAACGCTGAAAAATATGTAGTAGAGGGTGGGCGACCCAACCCACAGTGATGCGATTTGAACGACGGTCATAAACGCACCCGCAATAAGGTTCGTCCAGCGGTTGGCCCCATACTTCAGCACGCGGGACAGGAGCACCATGGCAGTTGGGATTTCCATCAAGATGCCGGCTCCCAATAAGAAGCCCGGGGTGAAATGGATGCCGGCCACGTTTCCTGTCAGCACTTGCTTTAGATAATCGGAGTTCATTAACGCTAGAACATCGCAATAGAGATAGTTGAACATGGCGAAGATCCATAGCGTTGAGAGTATTCCCTTCTGATCCTTGATCTCAGCGATCGTTTTGTTCGTATTCATTTTTTCTCCTTCTTTGAATAATATGGATGAATTTCATGGTTCGATATCTGCTTCGGGAGATCGATCCGGTTTAACCCGGATCACAGAGACTAATGGCATCCCTACGTCGCGCACTTTTTTCAACAACCCATACAATGCAGCCTGATCGATGATCAGGCCGGTCAAAAGCGTATCGCCGTTCTTTTCCAGAGTAATGGTCAAGCCCTCGAACCAGTCTGTCCATTGACAACCCAGATGACCCTGGATTCTGATTTGATAGACGATGGGTTGATCCGAATCAATTTTTGCGCCGAGATCATTTGTCATTGCCTTGTACCTTTCGCAACCGGCTGCGAACCATCTGCGCCCGTTGCTCCATGTACACGTAATATACCGGGCCAACGGTATTTTTGTGGCGATACTAAAGTATTGCTCTTGGGTATTGTTTTGAATTGATTGAGGGGGGAAGTTCTACAGTGCCGGATTCGACGGCGCTTGCGCCTGCATAAATCGTTACAACAGACCCAACTCGCGGGCGCGCGCTACAGCCTCGGTGCGATTTTGAACATGCAATTTATCAAAGATATTCCGATTGTGCCCCTTGACGGTGCTCATCGCAAGGAAGAGCCGCTCGCTAATCACATGATTCGATAGTCCCTTGGCGATGAGGCGCAGAATTTCCAATTCACGCGGGCTCAGTTGCTCCATGGAAAGTTGGGCAGGGGGCAAAGAGGGTTTCCCTTCGCTCTTTAGCCCCTCCACTTCAAAGCCGGCTCGCAACTTTCCTACATAATCCAGCATCATTCCTGCGGAGGCCGCTTCGGACAATAGTTGGGACATCGGAGCGCCTTCGTCCACAAAGAGACGGATAAAGCCATCCGGCTCTGCCCGTGCCAGCGCGTCGGTCAGTACTTTAAGAGCCCTTGCCTTTTCGCCATGAAGATGCCGAGCTACCGCTTCCAAAACCATGACTTTGAGCTGTTCGTCCTTCAACTGCTTCTCCTCCACTTGCTGGCGTAACGGCGCCAGCACGGCCAACGCGGCGGAGGCGTCGCCTTGGGCCAGAAGCACTCGCGCCTGAATGGTTGGAAGATCATACATCCGGGTCAGATGCAGCGCGGCTTCAGCATCGCCCTGATGGAGTAGTGTCAGCGCTTGCGCGGCGGCAACCTCAGGGAGGCGAAGCACAAAATTATTTTGACGCGCGGATTGGTCGGCTTGAGCCAACATCACGACCGCGCCATCCACATCTCCTCGAGCCAGTTTCAGGCGGGCCAGGAACACTTCGCAGACAATGAATCGGTCGATCACCTTGTCATACTGTCGCGCGAGATCGAGGCTCTGTCTTCCATGTCGCTCGGCGGCCTCCAGATCATTCCATTCGTACAAGATACGAGCTAGGCCGAGATGCGCATCGTACACAATCTGAAGCGGCTGATCGCCCGCCAACCGCAAGACACGCTGGTAGCTCTCAGCCGCCAAATGAAGCTGATTTTCTGCCTCCTGCACATTGCCCAGACTGCCAGTCGCCAATAGCGTGGTGAAGACATCCCCACATGCCTGGCTGAGGGCTAAGGCTTCCGTGAGCGCCTGGCGGGCCGCGGCACGATCTCCAGAAAAGAAGTAGTGGGCAACGCCCAACGTCCAGTTGGCGGTCGCGCGGTTGGACAAGTTATCAGCGCTCAGATATTCCAGGGCGCGGCGCGATTGGACAAGTATGGTCTCTGCCTGATAGCGGGTGAGAGCCAACACGGCTCGGGCTGTGGCAATTCGTCCGATGAGATTGCGGGTTTTGTCGTCCATTTCCGCGCCTTGCAAAGCGGCTTCAGCCGCGTCCAGTTTCTCCTCTACACCGGTCGTTTGACCAACCACCAGCAACAACGAGCCGTATCTCCACCATAACGAAGGTCTATCATCCAAGACTGTCTTCGGCAACGACTCTAGCCAGTCAAGGATCGTAGTTACCGCGCCACGAAGATGCAGTGGGATCCCATCTCCCTCAATAAGTCGTTCAGCGCGCTCAATATCCTGGGCAGCCGCGGCATGGTGAAACGCTTCAAACTCCAAATCATGGTCTTCATACCATTGGCTGGCACGACCATGCAATTCGTTCACGCGGCGTTCCGCATCGTCAGTCGCTGAGGCAATACTCTGGTGGAGTCGCTGGCGTAGCAAATCAGCAAAGAGATGGTGATAGCGATACCAATGCCGTTCGTTGTCCAGAGGGACGATGAACAGGTTGATGCGTTCAAGGTACTCCAGAGTTTCCTGTCCCGATCCAGAGGGGGCAAGTAGAACAGCATCACACAGGGGACCAGACATCCGTTCGAGGATGGATGTGCGCAACAGGAAAGTCTGAATGCTTTCGGGTTGCTTTTGCAGGACCTCCTCAAGGAGATAGTCGAGTATAAAATGATGGCTGCCGGTAAAAGATTGGATGAAACCGCTTGTGTCTTGAAGTCCCTGCATGGAAAGCGCAGCCAACTGCAAGCCGGCAATCCATCCTTCGGTACGGGTTTCCAGCGCGGCGATATCTTCTACTGAGAGGTTGAAGCCCATGACTTGATTGAGGAATTCGGCCGCTTCGGATGGAGTAAAACGCAAGTCTGAGGCACGTAATTCAATCAATTGGCTGCGGGCGCGCAATCGAGCCAGGGGCAAGTTTGGGTCCTCACGGGTAGCGATCACCAAATGCATTTGTGGCGGCAGGTGTTTGAGCAGATAAGCGAGAGCATGGTCAACCGGTTTCGAATCAATCAAGTGGTAATCATCCAGAACGAGGATGAAATGATCTGTGATGGCGGTGATTTCATTGAGCAGGGTCGTTAGAATCGCTTCGGTCGGCGGCGGTTGAGGAGACTGCAGGGCGCGCAGCGCGCCTTCTCCAATGTTCGCGACCATCCCTTTGACCGGGCTTACCGTTCGTGCCGCGAGAGCCGGCAGGGCAAGCGTTTGCAAAGCAAGGATCAGGTAGGTTAGAAAACGGCTGGGGTCATTATCCCCTTCATCCAGTGACAGCCAAGCGATTGGTCGTCCGCAACCAGCAGTCCATTCACTAACCAGCGTGGTCTTTCCAAAGCCGGCGGGGGCTGAGACGAGGGTCAGTTTGCGCTCCAAGCCCTCGTTCAATCGCTCCATCAGGCGGGGGCGGAGGACGGATTTAGATCGAGGCGGGGGAATATAAACTTTGGTGGCTAGAATTGGCAAAGCCATGGATCGATTATAAAACACATACCCATCTTCTCAACAAGCAGATACTCGCCATAACCAATTCTTAACATCCTGTTTTTATGACTTTAATACCTTCCCGATAGAATGGGGAAGACGAGGCATAGTGAGCGAAAACATCCTGTTTATTTGTGGTTCCTTGAATCAAACCACAATGATGCACCAGATCGCGCTGCAGTTGGAGGAGTACAACTGCTTTTTCACACCATATTACGCCGATGGGATCGAAGATTTTGCAGCCCGCATCGGATTGTTGGGTTGCACTGTTTTGGGCGGGCGGCATATGCAGGAAACGCAAGCATATCTTGCCGATAACAATTTGCAGACTGACTATCGCGGCAAGAATCATAAATACGATCTGGTTGTGACTTGCAGTGATTTGATCGTACAGAATAACATTCGCGGGAAACGAATGGTATTGGTTCAGGAAGGAATTACAGAACCCGAAGGTTTTGTTTATCAATTGGTAAGGCGTTTCAAACTGCCTCGATATTTGGCCAATACGGCCACGAGCGGGCTTTCCAATGCCTACGATATTTTCTGCGTGGCATCCCAGGGTTATCGCGAACACTTTATCAAAAAGGGAGTGAGAGCTGAAAAAATTGCAGTATCTGGAATTCCAAACTTCGACGATCTGTCAAGATTGGATAAGAACGATTTCCCGCTTCACGACTATGTTCTCGTCGCAACCTCGCCTCTTCGCGAGACCTTTCGTCCTGATAACCGGAAGGATTTTTTGCGCCGCTGTCTTCGTATCGCCAACGGAAGACCATTGATCTTCAAACTACACCCAACAGAAAACATCCAGAGAGCCATGCGGGAGATCTATCAGGTGATCCCTGATGCAACGGTGTTTACCCAGGGCAACATCAATCCGATGATTGCAAATGCTTCGGTGGTCATTACACAACAATCCACTTGCACGTTTGTGGCGATTGCGCTTGGCAAGGAAGTTTATACCAATCTGGATGTCACGGAACTAAGACACTTAATACCTATTCAAAACGGAGGTATGGCAGCTCAAAAAATTTCGGAAATTTCGCGTCGACTGTTATATACTCCCATGCCGGTTTTGGAACAAATCCGCAAAGGATATCGCACCCGGCCCAAATGGGAACAAGCAGATCTATTCTAACCGTGAACTGCTCTTGAAAGTGTGTACAAAATGAAACCCACCATCGCCATATACCATGTTGCAAGGTTATTAACCTTTGACATACAACTGCGGTTTAGAAGATTACCGTCCTTCAAGTTATTAATCCCAATACCACTGATTTGGCTTACGCGGTTCTCGTGGCTATAGCTTTAAAGTCATTTACTTATAGGTAGTCGATTCATCAGCCATTCTTGAACATCAACTTGTTCATCACCATCTTTTGAATGCTGGTGTCTATACTCGCCATCTGATTGCATAGCCCTTGCCCGTGTATTATCTCTTAGATACACATCCAAAACGTGGTCACGTAAATAACGGACGTGTTCCTCGCTTTCAAGGGGAAAGACAACTTCCACGCGATGATTTAAATTGCGTGTCATCAAGTCGGCACTGCCAAGATAGATCTCATCTTTCCCCTTATTATGGAAGTAAAAGATTCGGCTGTGCTCCAAGTAACGCCCCACAATACTTATCACACGGATATTCTCGCTGACATTTTTGACACCCGGCCGCAGGCAACATATTCCGCGTACCAGTAAATCGATTTGGACACCTGCTTGGGATGCTTCATAAAGCAGTTGAATCATTTCCGGATCAACAATCGCGTTCAGCTTGAAAATCAAATGTGCCTTGTCTCCGTGTTTAGCATGTTCAATTTCACGCTTGATCAACGATGAAAGTCTCTGGCGCAGATTAAGCGGAGCGACAAATAATTTTCGATACTCTTGTTGGGTGGAATATCCGGTTAGGAAATTAAATAGATCCGTTGCATCTGCGCCGATGGCTTCATCACAGGTAAAAATGCCAATGTCTTCATAAATGTTCGAGGTGACCGAGTTGTAATTGCCAGTTGCCAAATGAACATAACGACGGATGCCATCTTCTTCCTGCCGCACCACCATTCCGATCTTGGAATGTGTCTTCAAGCCCACCAGGCCATAAACCACATGCACGCCGGCCTGTTCAAGCTTGCGCGCCCAGCCGATGTTGCTTTCTTCATCGAAACGCGCTTTGAGTTCCACCAGCACAGCAACTTGTTTGCCGCGTTCGCAGGCGGTTAGCAGAGCATCCACCACAGGCGAGTTGCGTCCGACGCGGTACAGAGTCTGTTTTATGGCGAGCACTTGCGGGTCAAGCGCGGAAGCGTTGAGAAAGTCGATCACGGAGTTGAAAGAGTCATAAGGATGATGCAGCAGGATGTTCTCCTGGCGGATCGCGGCAAAGAGATTTTCCGCGGTCGCCGCGTCTTTGAATTGATTCACAATGCGCGGTTTATAAGGCGGATATTTCAGATCGTAGCGTTCAATGTTTTCATACACTTGCATCAGGTCTGTCAACCCCAGTGGAATCTTCTGGAGGAAGACATCACTTCGCTTGATCTCAAGATTTTCAACGAGCAAATTGCGGATGGCAATCGGCATGGATTCATGAATGGAAACCTGCACGACCGACCCAAACTTTCTGCGCCGGATGCTTTGTTGCATCGTCTCAATCAGATCGTCCGCTTCAATCTCTTGGATTTCAGTATCGGCATCGCGGATGACGCGAAACGAATGAGTCTCCAGTACTTCCATGCCGGGAAAGAGCAAGCCGATATTCGCGGCGATCACCTGTTCCAGCCAGACAAAATAATGATGATGCGGAATCGTACCGTCTTTGCGCGCACCTCCCGACGAATGCTTGATCGGAACCAAACGCGGCAGCGTGTTCGGCACTTTCAGGCGCGCGAATTTCTCATTGCCCTTTGGGTCGCGGATCACGATGGCGAGGTTGACGCTTAAATTGGAAATATGAGGGAAGGGATGACCGGGATCCAAGGCGAGCGGCGTAAGCACTGGATACACCACTTCCTTGAAATAAGCGTCTGCTTTCTCCTTTTGGGATTTGCTGAGGCGGGGATAATTCAAAATGTGGATGCCCGCCCTGTCCAGTCGGGGCAGCAGCGTGCGATGCAGGCATTGCTGCGCTTGGTGATAAAGCTCGGTGGCCAGCTTGCGGATGGCGGCCAGTTGTTCGCGCGGCGTCAGACCGTCCGGCGAAACTTCCATGATGCGAGCCTCCACCTGTTTGCGAATGCCCGAGACGCGCACCATGAAGAACTCGTCCATGTTTGAGCCGAAAATGGATAGGAATTTAACCCGTTCCAACAAGGGGTTGTTTTCATCCTGCGCCTCTTCCAAAACGCGGCGTTGGAATTCGAGCAGGCTGAGCTCTCTATTAATGAATAGCTCGGGAGAAAGGGCAGGCGTCTCGGACATGGCGCGGCGTTATGTTTTTGCGGCGATCTTCGGCGTCAGCAGCCATTCCAGCGTGGCCCTGCGTTCGATGCGAAAATCGTCCGCGGACAGACAGCACACGCTGCCGTATTTCACATTGATGGACAGATCCCCGCCGCCCGAAGCAAGTGCGCCGATCAGCAATCCAAGGCACGGCTCATGACCGATGACCATAAGTTCTTCAACCATATATTTCTCAATCATCTCTGCGATGATCAAGCCGGGCTGTGCGGTGGGTAAGAGCCTATCGCTGAATACCAGCTTGTCTTTCTTGTACTTTAGCTCCTTGGCGAGGATCTCGGCAGTCTGGCGGGCGCGCAGATAAGGACTGGACACCATCACGTCGGGCTGCACGCCCAGCCGTTTGAGAACGTGAGCAACTTTCTTCATCTTGTCCCGCCCCTTATCGGTCAAGGGGCGTTGTGCATCATCTTCATAGCCGGGCTCGCCGGGTTCGTATGCAATTCCATGTCGAACGAGATAGATCTTCATCTTTTATCCACCAATCTCCACAAGCTGGGCGGGAGATAAGAGCCATTCCATGTTTGCACAGCGACCGTAGCGAATACCCTCGATGGAGAGTCGACAAACCCCACCTTTCTTTAGAATAATGGAAGCATTCGGATCGCCTGTGATCAACACGGAAGCCAGGTTGCTCAAATAAGGTTCGTGTCCAATAATGGCGATGTGTTCGACATCGCCATGACTTTCATTAATTTCATTGATCAATTGATCCGCATATCCGGTAGGTGTGAGATTGTCCGTGCAAACAACTTGCTCGTCTTTTAAATCAAACTTCTTTGCTAGAATTTCCGCTGTCTGTGTGGCTCGCAGGTAGGGACTGGTCAGGATCAGGTCGAGTTGGCTTCCCAACTCCTTCAGCCCCTGGGCGATGGAGCGCATCTTCTTCCGACCTTTGTCGGTCAGCGGACGCTGGCTGTCTTCGCCTTCGAACGTTGCCACGTCCTCGGCGATGGCGTGACGGATGATGTATAGGATCATGGTTGTTCTCCCAAGGGAAAGATTGATCGGGCGCAGCGCGCCAAAAAGCGATGAGTTCCCCTTTATCTTCGACGAACGCGGCGGTCAATTCGGTGTGGCGTTTCTCGTAGAAACTGCGGATGGGTCTCGGGTCGAAGGAGGACGCGCCGCTTTCAGTAAAATCGGTCAAAGCATTGAGAAACGTTTCGATATCCTGAATGTCCCCCATCGTACTTTGATATTGGTGCATATGTTCGAAGTGCGATTCCGGATAATCAGGAATCAATGGCTGAATGACTTCAGACATGTAACGAAACTTTTTGAAAGCAAGCCTCAATCGATGAATGGTGCTGGGTTGCGACGCATCCACCTGAACGTAAGCCTGCATGGTTCTCAAATAAGCATTATCCACCGTTCGGAATAACTGTGCCGAGAAGCTCTCTTCGACGATTCGCTTCTTTAGCGCCTCGCTGATTTTCTCGATGCGTTTCTTCAACTCCGAAAGCTTCAGAGCGTTAATTTGTTTTCGAGCCCACCTTAATAAATGTTTTTCCTGTTCCTCTAAATGCGCCTCGAAAGACTTGAGATCCAAAAAGTTTTCTATCGTTTCCGATCCTTCGACCAGCATCACTTGCACATCGCGCAAGTCGTCAAGGTCATCGAGCTGATCTTTCAGGAAGCGGCGCATTTTTTGAATGCGCGGATGCGGATCGATGGCGCGGGCAATATCCAGGATCGCCAAGAACCGCCGCGTCGAGACGCGCAGATCATGAACCGCTTCCTCTGAAAATTCCTGGCGGCAGGTTTTCACCTGCCTCCGGTAATTTTCCCAGCGTTCATCGAGCGCGGCAAGAATGAGCGCATTATTTTGCTGAACATTCATTTTGGAAGTAGACGGTCTCGCGGTCATGGGTTTATCCGATCTCAAGCTCTTCGCCGAAGATTTCCCGGAACAAGGCACGGCGTTTATTCAATGCCCATTTCTCGAGCATCAGGTCGCCGCGCCCGCGCAGGGTTAATGACCACCCATTCTTTTTTTGCGTAAGTCTGGCATTGGAGACGTGCTGGGTGTGACTGACGTCCATCCCATCCGCGAGGCGGATCAAGGCACATAGTTTTGTGACCGTGGCGCGATCTTTTTGCGGCAGGGCCCTAAAGTTTGCATCCTCGATGGAAGGGAATGTGGCGCGATGATAACGAACCAGATTTGCGACAATTTCTTGCTGGTGTTCATTCAATCCGATCAATGGATTGGCTTGGAGTATGTAATAACCATGCTTGTCGTGGTCGATCGTGTTGATAAAATGACCGATGTCATGCAGGAGCGCGCCGACTTCCAATAAGAGACGGTCCTCCTGACTCAAATTATGAAGCTCGGCAGATTCATCAAACAGGTGACCGGCGAGACGGGCGGTTAGTCTGGCATGATTGGAATCAAATTGATATTTCTGACCCAATCGAATCGCTGATTCCCAGACCTGTTCACGGCGCGGCATTCCTTGACCTAATTTCATGTCGGCTGCCATATCGAGCAAGAGTCCATCTTTCAGTCCAACATGCGGAATGGCAATCTGTTTCACACCCGCCTCTCGCGCAATCAATTGAAGGACAACTGTCGCGGGAAGAATCACATCTGCGCGGTCGGGCCGGAGTTTTAACTTTTGAATTCGCTCCTTTACCGTCATGTCACTGAGTTTCTCAATCAGGTCTTGCAATTCTCCCATTGTGATCAGTTTGTCGCTCTCGCGCTTAAAAAGCTTTTGGCGCAATCGGCCCATCTCTTCTACATTTCCACCCGTTCCCGCGCAGACATCTACTTTTGCTTTACCAAGTTCACGGTCAATGCGCTGGCGAGCGGCTTCTGCGTATTCTCGAATAATCGAACTAAGCGAATGTTTGGGAGCGCCAAAAGAAAATATGGATTTTTTATCCCCGTTCAACTTTTCAAGCAAACGAACCGTTCCCATGTTGTAACTTTCAGTGGAAATAACTTTTTGATCTTCTGCAATAGTTACTTCGACGCTCCCGCCGCCGATATCAATTAACACCGCATGTTTATGTTTTAGATCAATCGTATTTGCCACTGCAAGATGGACCAACCTCGCTTCTTCTTCTCCGCTGATCGTTTCGATACCAATTCCCGTGGCGCCTTGAACGCGTTCCATTAAGATATCGCCGTTGACAGCTTCTCGCATGGCGCTGGTGGCTATGGCGCGGATTTTGGTCACTTCCAAATCCAGTGCAACTCTTTGAAAATGCCGAAAGGAATTCACTGTTTGCTGGATGGTGACTTCCCGCAAACGACCGGATCCAAAAGCATCCGTTCCGAGCCGGACGGGCAGGCGGATGTTTTCCATCACCTCCATCGCACGATCGTCGTTAAACCTTCCCACGATCATACGAATGGCATTCGAACCAACGTCAATTGCGGCAATGGTTTGAATCATGCTTTTATTTTCCCACTCCAAAACACTTTTGCGCAGAATCAATAATTCGATTTATGTAATTTGGGACTTGTTGTCGCATAAGCATTTCTTCCATATCTATATAATGCCCACAATAAAATAACATATGCTGATTAACATTCATGGTTCAGAAGGTTAATGATTTGTAAACAAGGTTGGTAGTATACCGAAAATTGTGTAAAAAGTTAAAGGGAGTCTTGGTATCCTTGTAGGTAGCCAAACCAAAACAAGGAGAAGGCCATGACTCCCACAACAAATCATAAGCGGCTTGACGCTGAAGGTCAGGCAGTGATCGAAGAAGTTCTTCAGGAGCGATTGCGCCTGGCGATCAAGTACACGCTGGTGCACGTGCTGGAAGAAGAAGTGGACGCTTTTGTGAAGGCGGCCCCTTATCAAAGATCCCCGGATCGGCGTGATCAGCGCAATGGAGATTATGCGCGAGACCTGGGCACTTCGATGGTTCGGAGACACGAAACCACTTTGGGTGTGATCGAAGACCTGCCGGCGCCGCGGACTCGGCAAGGCTTTCGGACGGAGTTATTTGAACGCTACCAGAGACGACAGGTGGAACTGGATGAAGCCATTTTGGAGATGTTTGTGGGCGGTGTCAGTACAGCCCGGGTCGGCGAGGTGGTCTCAAAAGTACTTCAAGATAATGAATTAGTTACAGTTGTTTAGGCTACACGGGAAAATAGCAGGAGATAGCGCAAGAGAAGTACCTGAGACGCCCAATTCATATCCAATTCCAGAAAAGTTGTTGAACACTTCACTTGGTCAAAGTTTCGCTACTAATATTGGATTCAGCCAACTGTTCAAGAATCCGGTTTAGCCATCCATATTCAAATCACATAAAGATTCACCCCGACATAAACCGACATCGCGCGCGAGCACATGGATTTCACCTGACTTGCTCACTTTTCCTTTTTTTCGTCTTTTGCAAGTGCAAAAAACAAATTTTCAGGACACTAACGGTGTGGTGGGATAGACTAAAATTGAATG
>Ga0335081_10002285_pt1 | contig 30188 bp, 35 predicted proteins | sample Lox_Sample_35_FD_206713 | JGI IMG/M metagenome (GOLD analysis project Ga0335081, IMG submission 206713) | Soil microbial communities from Loxahatchee National Wildlife Refuge, Florida, United States - Lox_Sample_3.5 | ecosystem: Environmental > Terrestrial > Soil > Wetlands | place: USA...
GGAGCACGATTCTAGAGGGAGTCAAAATTGGGGACTTTGACGCTTCCCAAGATTAGCGTAGGGGATACCTGAGTTACTGCCTGCGCGGCTTCCGGCGTACAGTCGGCACGAGCTTGGTTCAGGCTCTTTTGAAACGTAGGAACTCTTTACGGGATGCTAAGAGAAAACCCTATAAGTGTAGCCCACGAAGGGGATGAGTCAGTCCATCGTGAGTATGAGTCAACCGGGAAACGGGGAGGAACTTTTTCTGGCGAGGTAGGCCGGAAACTGAGAAGTCTCCGGAGAAAGACTGGCACAAGCCGTATGAATCGAAAGGTTCACGTACGCATCTGTAGGGGACTTGGTGGTGAAACTCCACTGGTCTACCTGGCGGAAGAGGCAGGGCACGACCTTGTCAGGTGTGGTCTGGGAGTCAGTGATTGCCCTCCGCGGCAAGTTCCCAATCTATCCCGCGCGGATGAAGGAACGATAAGGAATCTATGGGCGCTGTAAAGTGGGTCTTTGCTACCCTGGGACTTCTCCTTTTCTTATGCTCTGGCACAACGGTTCAGGCCCAGGAAGAAATAGCCACGTATCCTCACTTTGCTAGCGGCTATATTTCAATCAAAGTCTTCGACAGCCAGGCGCGATTCGTGGGCCGGATCCTGCCCGAAAGGAGATACTGGGCCTCCATCGACCAAATACCCATCTTCCTGCAAAATGCCCTGGTGGCCATCGAAGATTCCCGTTTTTACGAACACGGAGGAATTGACCTGCGCGGCATGACCCGCGCCCTAATCAAGGACATGATCAAAAGGAGAATGGCCGAAGGGGGGTCGACGATCACCCAGCAGTTGATCAAGAACAAATATTATTCCGGTAAAAAAACCATCAAACGGAAGCTCGAGGAAATCCTCTTGGCCTTTGATTATGAACGCAAATACAATAAAAAGCAGATTCTGGAGATGTATTTTAACGAAGTCTACTTCGGGAATGGGGCTTGGGGCATCGTCCAGGCCGCCCGTCTTTATTTTGACAAGTACCCCCATGAATTAACCGAGGCTGAGTGCGCCCTGCTGGCCGGGGTTCCCAAAGCTCCGTCTCGCTATAACCCACTGGGGAAACCAGCAGTTACCCGCGATCGGAAGAACCTAGTCCTCAAGCGCATGGCCGAACTCAAGATGATTACCTACGGCCAGGAAAAACTGCTGCGGATTCAGCCCATATCCGTGGTGCAACCGGGGGAAGCCCCGTATTACTTGGCCCATATCCGCAACAAATTAATCGAAGAATATGGAGCGGAAATCATCGAACATGGGGGACTGGAAGTCATCGCGGCCATGGATCTGAATCTGCAAAGGTTGGCCGAGCGGGTCTTGCGCGAAGGCATCGGACGGATTTCCCCCCAGCTTCAAGGCGCATTGTTGTGCCTAGATCCTCATACTGGGGATGTTCTGGCGGTCGTGGGGGGAACCGATTTCAAGCGGAGCCCTTATAACCGCGCTTTTTTTGCCAAGCGTCAGCCCGGATCAGCTATCAAACCCTTGATTTATGCCGCCGCTCTGGACAAAGGGTTTACAGCCGGCGAGATCTGGAATGACGAACCGGTCGCCTACCCGCGAAACGATAATGAAACCTGGGAACCCCAGAACTACGAGAAAAAGTATTATGGAAATATTTCCCTCCGGCAGGCCTTGGCCTACTCGGACAACATCATCACGGTCAAATTGTTGGAGGCCATCGGGGTTCCCTATTTCGTTCATTTTGCCGAAACGATGGGGCTCTCCCTCCGCTCACCGAACGACCTCTCGCTGGCCTTGGGAACCGATGAAGTCACACTGAGCGACCTGATGCTTGCATACGCCCCCCTGGCCAATGGTGGCGTGCGTCCCGAACCCAGGACCATTATCCGCATTTATGATCGATACCTGAATGGCTGGACGGAGATTCCCCCTGCGGTCAACCTGGTCCTTTCCCCGGCCGTCGCCTATATCACGACCTCAATGCTCAAGGATGTCCTGATCTACGGCACCGCCAAATCTCTTCACAGCTTCAGCCGTGAACGTCCGGCCGCCGGGAAGACCGGGACCACCGATGATTACCGGGACGCTTGGTTTATCGGCTACACTCCCCAGCTGATCACCGGCATCTGGGTCGGTTATGACAAACCCACACCCATGGGGCGAGGTTTCACCGGAGGTGCGATCTGCGCGCCCATTTGGGGCCGGTTCATGCGTGCGTCACTCGTCGATAAACCGGCCGTTGATTTTCCGAAGCCCGATTCGGTCATATCTGTCCAAATCGACCCTGCGACGGGGGATCTGGCAACTCCGGACTGTCCGAAAAAACGGGAGGAATTCTACGTCGCGGGGACACAGCCGACTGTATACTGCCCGAACCATGGGGGACCCGACCTTGCGCCCGCAACACCGGCGCCAGCAACTGAGCTGCAGCCGACAAAAGAACGTGCTCTTCCACCCCATCAGCAATATTTGAATTGAGAGTTAAACATATTGTGCCATTATCAATACTAAACTACTTGCTCAAAGCTCGGAAAACGCCGATCGCTTAAAAATACTTGAACAGCAATTTTGTTGTGAATGCTATTAGGATTTCTCTGATTTTCGGCATCTAATTACATGAGAAGAATGAGACTGTCGAGTTCAGCAATACGCATCATAAACATGTCTGTGACAATTGCAATTATATTACTAAAACAAATAACCTTAAGTTTGTCTTTATAAGCTTTTTTTACCTACCAGTTTGCTTCCATTTTATGACTATTGCCCTCGGCTAACAGTCAAACTAACGTAAACGTAACCAATGTATTTCAATAGGATGTATTGCACCTATGTCCAGCATGGCATGGCTGCATATCAAACCTATACCTGCGAAAGCGATATCCTCATCCTTCTGCACCCGTGGGAGGGGAGGAGCAATTTAGCAGACGAGACGCAAGTTTGACTTCCACAAATGGTGTTCGGCCATCATACACAAGGCGTAGTTTTCTGCGTACTGCTACCCTCTCCCTTCTTGCTCTTAACTTCTATCCACCCGTGTGACAGAAGGCACCGTGGGTGAAAACATCAGCCTTATCTTGAAACAGAGATTGCCCAGGTTTGATGCAAAGTTCACCTGTGCAGGACACGCTGGCGGCGGGTGTGCGCACTAAGAAAGCTGGCAATAAGTAGAGATCCTTGATAAGAGATAGATTATGAAACGTCCATTGCGTGTGATGATCGTTGGTGGGGTGGCATGCAGGCCAAAGGCGGCATCACGGCTGAAACGCCTGCTTCCCGAGAAAACGACTACCGGAGATTGCATGGAAATTAGCATCTCATCGAGATGGCGGCTGTAGCGAAGATCTTCAATTTCTGAATGTTGGATGGTGATGAGTCAAGAATCGCATAAAGAGCAGTCGAATGCAGGTGTCATGGAAGAAATGCTGGCCGGTTCCGGGTATTCCGACAAAGCTATCCGGTACTTTATGGAGAAGCCTTATATCGGTGCGATCCCGGATGCCGACCAGGTAAGCGAGATGACGGGCACGTGTGGGGACGCCATGAGAATCTGCCTGAAGGTTGAGAACGGAGTTATCCTGGACGCCCGCTATCGGGTCCTCGGATGCCCCGGGTCGATCGCTTCGGCCATGGCGGTCGTTGACCTGATCAAGGGGAAAAAAATTGCAGATGCCCGCACCCTTAACGATGGTGACGTTTTCCGCGTCTTGAAAGATATCCCCGCCCAAAAGAACCATTGCATCCAGTTGGCCGTAAAAACGTTCCAGAAGGCGATGGATGCGTACACCCAAAAATCAAATCTATGAGGTAAAAAAACGCCATGCCACTTTTTGAATTCTTGTGTGTAGAATGTGGAGCAACGAGCGAGGTGCTGGTCACTTCGTCTAATGAGTTACCAACCTGTAAGGCCTGTGGCAGCGTGAACCTGAAGAAGCTGCTTTCTGCACCTTCCTCGTTGTCTGGAGTCGCCAGACAGAGGTTTCCCGGGTCTGGTGATACCTCCTGCTGCGGCAGTTCCCCGGCAGATGCCGGCTGCGCCGGACCGGGTACTTGCTGCGGAAAGAATTCGTTTTAATGCGCCTCAATAAAGCGGAGGCGTATTGTGTCCTAATGCGACAATAGAGCCCTCCGCCCGAATAAAGAAATTCCTCAAAAGTTGTCTTGCTGCGCTTTTGTTAGCTGCGGCAGGTAACGCCCCTTTCCGGAGGTCTCTCGGGATTGAAATCCGAGAGTCAATCCCGTGGAGAGTAATATTATAACATCTAATTCGCTTTGACGCCGGGAAACTCCGCGACATGCAGGCCCGCCTCCTTTAGAAACGAGATTACCTGGTCATAAATTCCGTGTTTCTTGATGCTTCCCCGGCCGTAGACAAGCAGCACCTTCTCACCGAAACCGCTGACTTCGCTGCCTATGCGGGCAATCGTTCCCTCTCCGAAGATGATCCCGGTGGGATTATCGAATATGAAGTTTTGCATCTTGTCGTTCCTCTTGAAAAATGGCTTCACCCGTGATTTTTAATGAAATCGTGGTTCCTTTATCCAATACATGATAATCTCAATACGGGTCATAGGCGGTGATAACAGAGAAAGACAAAGCAAGAATAAAACGAAAATAGGGATATTGCAGCTTGAGGCTGGCATGATTATAAGGCGTCGCTCTTTTAGAGGCTTTAAACTGGGACAAGAAAAAGAATAATGCAAACGTAATCTCCGATTCAGTTAGCTGATAAATTTCATGATGAGCGGAAGTCGAACGTGAAGATTCGCTCTCACGGTCCGATATTAATCCTTGACAAGCGCTTTTGCAAGGAGTAAATGAAAATGAATTCTATTAACAATAGGGGGGATGATTAATGAAGAGCAGACAGGAGCCGCCGCTGTTGCGTCGAAAACTTAAGGGATACGGCTACCGGATCACCCAGGGCCGTGAGGCCGTCATGAATGTCCTGGCAGGGGAGAAGGATCATCTAAGTGCGGAAGATATCTATATCAAAGTTCATCCCGCCTATCCTGCTATTGGTTTGACATCGGTTTACAGAACTCTGGAGGTTCTTGTAAGTACCGGCCTGGTCTATAAGTTTGATTTTGGCGACGGGAGGGCCAGATACGAGATAGCCGAAAGTCACCGGGGAGAGGCGCACCACCATCATCTGGTGTGCGCGGGCTGCAGCCGTATCGTTGACTACGTGGACTTTGTCGATGAAGAGTTGGCCCTCTTAAAAAAGACGGAAGCAGAGTTATCGAAGAAGTATAATTTCACAATCACTAACCATCTCATACAATTTTATGGGTTCTGCAATAAATGCAAAGCTAAGAAAAAAGAAAAGTAGCCGAGCAGACAGGGCTATACAAGTTACAGGGTTAAAAATGCTATTTCCAGAGACCTTTTTCTGATAGGTAATGACTCAACAACTTAAGCGGCCTCAAGATGCGAGAACTTGTGATGGCTTGAGGTATAAGATACAGCAGTAAGGAGAATTTATGTTTCACGAAGATAAGTGCGATTATTGTGGTGAGTGTCTCGAACTGTGCCGCTACCTGGATATCGTCAGGGAAAGCGGGGGCACGGAATTTAAGAAACTTGTGCAGGGTGAAAAGGTTGCTTGGCTGAAGGACTGTGTGACATGTATCGCCTGTAATGAATACTGCCCAAAGGGAGCCCGTCCCTTCGACATGATCCTGAAACGGCTGGAAGAAGACGGTAGTTTCACCGACCCGGCGCTGAAGGCCCAGATGGCTGAGAGGTTCAGACCCGAAGGAGAACCGAGACCGGTGGGGGCCAAAGACCGGGTAATGTCCATCTGCGTCATGCAGGGCAACATGCCCTGGGCGATTCAGGGACAGCTCTTCGAGACGATGCCCCTGCTCAAAGGAAAGCACTACTTCTGTAATGTCCTGTTTGCCCATATGGGGGATGAATCGATCATGGGTAATCGTCTGCAGGCTATGGTTGATAACCTGGCCAAGTCCGGGGCAAAGGAGATCGTCTTCGTGCACGACGACTGCTACGCCGCGCTTAAAGGTGTTGCACCCGAATATGGCATCAAGGTTCCCTTCCGGCCGGTTCACCTCTTTGAATACCTCAGGGACTATCTCAAAGAAAATAAAGGCAAAGTCAGAAAACTGAATATGAAAGTCGCCTACCAGCGCCCCTGCGCCTCCCGGTATACGCCCGAGAAGGATTACCTGTTGGACGAAATTTTCGACCTCGTCAGGGTGGAGCGTGTAAAACGGCAGTACTACGGCATCGATGCCATCTGCTGCGGTGTCGAGATGGCGGGTCCGGGGCTGAAGCTCTTCCCGAGAGGAAAGAACTTCGAGCTGTTTCGGGAGAAGAACGTCAAGGATGCGAAAGACCACGGCGCCGAGGCGATGGTCTACCTCTGCCCCATGTGTTTCGCTGCCCTCAACAAGAAGGTTCGCGAGTCGGGAATGAAAAATTATATGATCACTGATATCTGCCGGCTTGCCCTGGGTGAGAAACTGCCCGACGATAGACCGCTGTAATCAAAATGTGAGAAAGACGCTGGATCGTTTTTAAAGGTGTATATGAAAAAAACAAGTGAGCCTGACAAATCAAGTTTGTCGGCCCACCAAATCGAAAAAAAATACCTCTCGCTTTTTGAAAAGCTCAGAAAATCAGAGCGGGAGAAATCGGTTATTCTCGATGCCATGACCGAACTGGTCTTGTACCTTGACACGGATTTGAGGGTGATCTGGGCTAATAAGGCCATGCTTGACCAATTTAATCTGATACCCGGCAAATTGAACAAGAAACACTGCTATGAGGCGCTTCATAATAGAAGCAGGGCATGCCGTATTTGTCCGGCTGTAAAAACTCTTAAGACGGGCGAGCCTCAGGAAGTAGTCGATTTTTCATCTTACAAGAAAAATTGGGTTCTACGCAGCTATCCCGTGCGGGACGAAAGAAGCTCCCTTATCGGTATCGTAGAGATAGTTACGGACATAACCGAACGGAGAAGAGCCCAAGAGGCAATGAGGCAATCGGAGCAGAAGTACCGGGAGCTCTTTGAAAATGCCAATGATATAATTTTCATCCTTGATTACGACGGTAAAATCTTGTCCTGCAATGCAGCCGCTTCCAAGACATACGGTTACGAACCGGCAGAGTTACTGGGACTTAATATAGAGAATCTTCTGGATCCGGATTATGTGCCTGTAGTGTGGGAGCTCATTCGAAACAGACTCGATGATATGGATATCCAGAACCCGCAGGAATTTCTCACGTGTACAAGAGACGGCGAAGCCGTATGGGTAGAGGTCAACGCCCGGGGCATGGAAGAAAACGGCAAACGCGTCTCGATCCATGGCATTGCCCGTAACATTACGGAACGCAAGAAGATGGAAGAGGCATTGAAGAAGAGGGAACGGGAGCTGGAAGAAAAATCCCGGAATCTGGAAGATGCGAATACGGCCCTAACTGTACTCCTCAAGCGCAGGGAGGAAGACAAATCTGAGCTTGAAGAAAAGGTTATCTGCAACATGAGGGAGTTGATTCTCCCGTACATCGAGAATCTGAAGATGACCCATATTGATAGCCATCAATTGAATCAATTAAAAATACTCGAGAGGAATCTGGATGAAATTGTTTCCCCTTTCCTCCGCACCCTCTCTTCGAAATACCCTGATCTCACGCCAACGGAAATCAAAACCATCAATTTTATAAAAGAGGGGCGCACGACAAAGGAAATAGCAAAGCTGCTGAAGGTATCGGCCAGAACAGTCGAAGTGCACCGGAATAATATCAGGAAAAAACTAAGGTTGAAAAACAGGAAAGCCAATCTGAGGTCTCATCTGTTATCTCTATAATTACATTAATACAGATATGTCAATAATACTTAATGAACATAAGCATATTTTAAGTAATTTTACCGTATTGCTATTTCAGCTAGCAGATGGTGTTATTATTCACCCATGAGTACGTCTTCCGGACATACATGTCCCACCGGGAGGCGGCCATCACAGAAATGTGCTGAGACAAATGTCTTAGAAAAGATTTCTTAAAAAGGAGGAAGGATTATGACAAAAGAGGAGAAGATTGAGGAAATCCGCCAGCGTGCCCGCAAGAATTTTTCTTTAGGGTATAATTGCGCGGAATGCGTCACCGAGGCTATTCTAAGCCTTGTGGATACGGGGCTGCAGCCGGCAGTCAAAAAGCTCGCAACCGGGTTTGGCGGCGGCATAGGGCTTTTCGGAGACACCTGCGGCGCCCTGGCAGGGGCCGTAATGGCCGTGAGCGCAGTCCACGGCAGGGATACACTCCCTGAAGGAACGGATCAAAAGGATGTAGCGATGAAGTCGAAGGCCCAGCTGTACGGGAAACCCGGTGTTTACAGGATATTCAATGTGGTACCCAACCGCTTCAAGGAGAAATACGGAAAGACCCTGTGCAGGGAATTGACGGTGCCATGGCAGAGCACCTGGCTGTGCAGAGAACACGCGCTGTACTGTCGTGAGGTCATCACCGATGCGGCCGGGATTGCGGCTGACCTTGTCCTGTCCGACAAGGATGAACTTGCGGCCAAGCCTTTCAGTGAAAACGTGGAAAACCTGAAGGATTGATATAACCGAAAGATACATGAACAGCAGTGATGCGATTGAAATAATAACCGGGGAGGTTATTCGATGAGCAAAAAACTGGTTATTGTGGGAGGCGGTGCGGCAGGTCCATCTGCGGCTGCCGAAGCCAAAAGAAGAAACCCTGCTCTGGAAGTGACGATGATTGAGAAAGGCGACTTTGTTTCCTATGCGGCCTGACCGATGCCTTATTACATCGGTGATGTAATAAAAGAATCAAGGAGGCTAGTTATCCGCACGCCGGAAGAATTCAAGAAAACGGGCATCGATGTGAAGATCAAGACACGCGTTGATAGTGTCGATTCTCAAAAAGGGTCTCTTTCCCTATCCGACGGCACGAATCTTCCTTATGACTTCCTGGTCATGGCTACAGGGGCCGAAGCGATCCGCCTGGATATACCAGGCAGCGACCTGGAAGGCGTCTACGTTTTCAGGGACTTGACGGACGCCTTGAAGATGAAATCCTACCTGAACGAACAGGGCTGCAAGAAGGCGGTTCTGATCGGTGCAGGATATATCGGTATGGAGATGTGCGAGGCGCTGAGAAGCCTGGGAATTGAAGTGAAGGTCATGGACATCCTGCCTCGGCCGGCAGTCCGGTGGGATGCCGAATTCACGAAGATGATCGTGGAAGAGCTGGCCAAGAACCGGGTTGAGTTCCTTCCGGAGACGAAACCACTGGCTATCGAAAAGGGGAAGGACTACCGCTTAAAACTTCACACCAGCGGCGGCGAACTGGACGCCGATCTCGTGCTGATGGGGGTGGGCACAAAGCGGAACGCCGCGCTTGCCGAATCCATGGGAATTGCCTTAGGAGAAAGCGGCGCCATCAAGGTGGATTTCCGTCAGAAGACGTCCCGGGAAGGGGTTTATGCGGTGGGAGACTGCTGCGAGGTATTCCACAAGGTCGCCGGAAGATGGGTCTATTTTCCTCTCGGCGATGTCGCCAACAAGCAGGGCCGTGTCGCCGGTCAGAACATCGGCGGCTATGCGGCGGAATTTCCGGGTGTCGTGGGCGCTCAGGCCTTCAAAGTATTCAAACTGGAGGTGGCAGCCACGGGACTTACGGAAGAGGAAGCCGCAAAATACGGGTTCGAGCCGGTGAGCGCCATGATCTGGGGGCTGCCCGTTGGCCGTCCCATGGCTAAAGGGGAAAAGCTGGGCGTAAAACTTGTTGGAGACAAGAAAACAGGAAAACTTCTCGGCGGACAGTGCATCGGTGAGAAAGGGGCCGTTCAGAGGGTCAGCAGCCTTTCTGTCGCCCTGTGGGCGGGACTCTCCGTGGACGAGGTAGGCTACCTTGATCTCCCGTACGCGCCGCCCTTTGGAGGCGCCTGGGACGCCATTCACATCGCGGCCCAGTCTCTCAGGGGAAAGATGTAAATCAGGATGGCAATAAAGAAAAGTTCCAGAGCGCATGGCGCTCAGTGGTAGTCAGAGGATTAGAAGTTGGCATTAAGGAATGATACGGGATTGGAGATAATAGCTGTCAAGACCGGACGCGAGATGACGCGAAGCTATAGTGGCTTGGGGGGTACATTCGCAAGTCTTGCATACAGCTGCCTTGACAAGAAGACTATACCGGGTTTTCACGAAAAGGGCCTCATTGCTGAAGCTGAACTCAGGGTAGGAGGCATGCTCCTCGTATTATCCGGAAAGAGGAGCGAGACCGAATTAATGGAAATCATGGATATTGGCTTAGAGAATATAGGGGCCTTTCCTGGTGCCGGAAAGGCGAAATATATAATAGACGTCAAGTCTAAAGAATAAACTAACTCGGAGGATATTATGGCTTTAAAAACTGCGAAGGAGTATCTGGACAGCGTAAAGAAACTGTCGCCCCGCGTCTATTGCGGGGGAAAATGGGTGAAGAATCTGTTGGACAATAACGTCACTCGTTCGATGGTCATGGCCAACGCGGCGATTTACGACCTCGCTGCAGACCCGAAATACAAAGAAATCATGGTCGCCGCATCCCACCTTACGGGAGAGCCCATCAACCGCAACCTCAACGTTGCACGCAACCTCCACGACCTGGACATGCGGCAGGAGATGGCTTTATTGACGAGCCAGACGGTGGGGACCTGCAACTACCGCTGCGTCGGCTGCGATGCCCTTAACAGCCTTGCCTCCACGACGTGGGAGATGGACCGGGATCTGAAAACTAAGTATAATGAAACATTTAACAAATGGCTGGCATTTGCCCAGGCCAACGACTTGGCCGTCTCCGGCGCCATAACTGATGCAAAAGGAGACAGGAAAAAGAGGCCTTCCCAGCAGGACGAGCCCGATACATTCGTTCACCTTGTCGAAAAACGGAAAGACGGAATCGTGGTCCGGGGAATCAAGGTGAGCCAGAGCGGCGCCATAGGTTCGCATGAAACTCTTGTTCTTCCGGGCGGCGCCCTGAGAGAAGGGGAAGAGGCCTTCGCTTTGGCCTTTGCCGTGCAAAACAGCGTACCGGGACTTACGTACATCTGCCAGTACAATGCCTACTCCGCAGAGCGGGAATTTTGTGACGACGAATCCGAGCTTGGGAGCCCCATGTACGGGCAGAGAGAAACCTCGACGATGGTTTTTGACAATGTCTTCATTCCCTGGGAGCGGGTTTTTCTCTGCGGCGAGACCAAGTACTGCGGGAAAATGGTTACCCGGTTCGCCAAGGCCCACCGAATGAACTGCGGCGGGGCCTGCAAGGTGGGGTTTGCCGACCTGATTATCGGAGGTACCGTGCTTGCCGCCGAGTACATCGGTGTGGACAAGGTCCCTCACATCCAGGAGAAAATCATTGATATGGTCCGCTTCAGCGAGACCTCCCACGCCTGCGCTATAGCGGCGGCCATGCGGGGAAGGGAAGAACCCAAGGGATCCGGCGTCTTCCTGCCTGACGATCTCTTCGGTAACGCCGCCAAGCTGAACATCGCCCACGGATTCTGGGAAATCATTAAGAACGCCGGAGATATCGGGGGCGGCCTGGTGGTGACCATGCCGAGGCAGAAGGATCTGGAAGACCCGGAGGTCGGCCCTATGCTGAAAAAGGCTTTCGCGGCTGCAGCCCCCGCGGAGAAGCGCCTCAAGGTCGCAAAGTTCCTGCAGCACTGGTCGGCCGGTCTGCATGGTCCTGGAACCTGGCACGGCGCCGGCGCCCCCCAGACCCAGCGGTTCATGATCTCTGTGCTTACGGACTTTGACGCCAAGAAAAAGATGGCTAAGAAGGTCATGGGCATGAAGGAAGAATAATTCAGGAGATCAAACGAAGAAAAGAGAGGCAAGGCGTTTTAGCTTGCCTCTCTTTAGTTTGACGGAGATGTAAATGAAACCGGCTATTGTTGTTGTCGATATGCTCAAGGACTCATTGGAAGCCCAACCGGGCTTTCCGATTACCCCTCTTGCCCGTGCAGTCTGCCCGAATATCAACCGTCTCACGGAATTCGCGCGGCGCAGAGTCATGCCGGTGATTTTTTCCATGGACAGTTTTCTGAAAGGAGACTTCATTTTCCGCGGAAAAATGCAAGAGCGTTCCATTCGCGGGACAAGGGACGCGGAAGTAACGGGGTTGCTGATTCAGGCTCCGAGCGATATTTACAGCCCCAAGCGCAGGTTCAGCGCCTTCTACAAAACGGACCTGGATCAGATTCTCAGACTGCACGGGGTGGACACGGTTGCGATCTGCGGCATAAGCACCCACTGGTGCGTGCTCGTAACCGCCCTTGACGCCCTGTCTAATGACTTCCAGGCTTATATCCTGGAAGACTGCTGCGCCGCCTTCACCAGGGAAATTCATGAAACGGTATTGAACCTGTATCGCGACAACCCTCTTTATCCCCTTTTCAAAATTATGACATCGGTTGAGTTTATGAAGGAAGTGCATACATAATCTCTCACCTGAACAGGGAATTTGCAAACCAAAATTATAAAGGAGGAAATACCATGAGCGCACACGTGATGCTGGAAAAGGCGTTTCACGTCATCATGAAACGTATGGTAGAAACCGGGCAGGCGCCCTTTTACACGGAGCTTGCCCAAGAACTCGGCCTTCCCGTGGAGGAAGGCAGGAAGGTCATGCAGGATCTCTTCTCCTCGGGGATCCCCGCGTGGCAGTATCCCCGCACCGACCTCGTCGTCTCCTTCGCTCCCTTCAACAACCTTCCAACCCAATACCGGATCACCATCGACGGTCAGCAGAAGTGGTTCGGCCAGTGAGCATTCGAATCGCTGGCGGTCTGCTGGCTATTCCCTGGCAAGGTAGTGACGGTGGATTTCCCCTGTCTGGACTGCGGCGAACCGCTCCGTTTGGTCATCCGGGACGGGACGGTTCTGAACGGAGAAGCCTCAGGATACACGGCATATGTCGCCGTGCCCTTTTGGAAATGGTTTGAAGACCCTGGTTATGCTTGAAGCACCATGAATCTCTTCCGGTCGGAAGAGCACGTCCGCAGCTGGAAATCCTTTGTCCAAGGCACCGACGAGGGCATCCTGTCGCTTGACCAATTGCGCAAGCTGTTCTCCGGGCCTTTCTTCAGGCGGCGGATGGATAAGGACTATTTGTCACACATGCATGAATACGCCCGTGAGATGGTCCTGGGCATGAAAGAAATCGGCAAGACCGGTCCATTCTGGAAGAGGCCGAAAATGTAATGCGGCCTTGCGCTGTGGCAGGAATTAATTTTTTGAAACCCCGCCCGCTGATGCGAGCGGGGCTTTTTTACCTGGTATCGTTCACAGCGGGTAATATCTGGCCCTCTGCCCTCTGTTGCCCTCTTGATTTTACAAGGACGGATCGCTATACTGTACAGCAGTCTAAAGATACGTTTACCATTACACCGGAAGCAAAGGCATATACACTCGATAACGGGGGCTCGTTATTCTTGGAATATATAACCGTAACGGGCGGTTGCGAAATAGCCTACCAGCCGGTACCAACCGTCAGGCTTGGGAAGCTCCGTAAGCGGGATCAATACAGACAGGAGACCATAGACGGCTTGACTGTCTTTATACCTCGTAGACTGCCGGAAGAAGAATTGGTTATCGGGATGGTTTCCTTTCTGGGGTTCAAAAAATTAGTAATTGAAGGCTGGACCATTTTTGACGGCAAATGGGTAAGGTATCATTTCTTCTTTAATGGATAATGTAGATTAATTCTGACCGCAGTCCCGATTTTAATTATCAGGACCAACCGAGTTTCATTCCGAAACAAATCTCAGGGCGCATTCACTCAGACACGGGGGATTTTTGCTTGACAAGTTATGGGCATATGCTTATAATAAGAAAAAGGGAGAAAGAAGAATGACGAGGCCCAAATGTTGTCGGAGAGTTGCGGGAGAACCGCCGTGCCAGATTTTCAGGCCGGCTGGCGTGCCTGCGTCAGCGCTTGATTACGTGGTCTTATCCATGGATGAGTTTGAGGCAATCCGGCTGGCCGACCTTGAAGGCTTATACCACGATAAGGCGGCGGAACGCATGAAAGTCTCACGGCAGACTTTCGGAAGGATTATTGAAGCGGCAAGGCAAAAGGTGGCTCAGGCGCTGGTAAGAGGTCTCGCCCTTCGCATTGAGGGAGGTGAAATAGAAATGGCGGAAAAGCGAATTTTCAGGTGCATGAAATGTCGGCATACATGGGGTGTGCCTTTCGGTACAGGCCGACCCGCGGAATGCCCGGCCTGCAATGACGCGGCTATATGCAGGGATGAAGGGCAGCGGAGACAAAGGGGATGCTGTGAGGCGCGCCCGCGTGGCAGGCCTTAAGCACAGATGCTCGCAATTGCGGAGAAAATCCCCCTGACCCGTTATTGGAAATGGTAGACAGGGGAGATTTTGATTGGCAGATGAAATTCCCCCGGCTCCCTTCGTCAAAGGGGGCTCAAGAAGGGGAGGTTAGTAAGGGGTGACGTTAATTTTAGTATTAATGAAAAATAAAAAGGAGATAAAAAAATGAAGGTTTGTTTTCCAACTGAAACATTGCAAGGACTGGACAGCAGCGTTTACGGACATTTCGGATCTGCGCCCGGTTTTGTCATTGTGGATACGGGAAAGATGAGCGTGGAAGAAATCAACAATAACGATCTGCATCATGCCCATGGGATGTGTCAGCCTCTCAAAGCTCTGGGAGGATTTGAGGTTGATGCCATAGTTGTCGGGGGTATCGGCATGGGCGCTCTGATGAAGCTGCAAGCCCAAGGGATCAAGGTTTACCGTGGCGCACAGGGCACCGTACAACAGAATATTGATCTCATCCGAGACGGCAAATTGCCGCAATTTTCGGAAGAACATACATGTGCAGGCCATTCAGGCGGCGGGTGCGGCCACTAATAGAAATGACCAACAGATTGATGGAGGGATCAGATTATGTCGTTTAAGGTACTTATTGTAGGCTGAGTGGCCTGCGGGCCAAAGGCTGCAATCGAGGCCAAAGCGTCTGCACCCAATCACGGAAATTACCATAATTGAAAAAGGCAAAATCGTTTCTTATGGCGCCTGCGGTCTTCCTTATTATGTGGAGGGTTTATTTTCGAATGTCAGTGAACTGAGCAAGACGCCGGTCGGTGTTCCCGGAATGCCCGCCTTTTTTCAGAAAAGGTGAAAAGCGTCAAGGTGTTGACACAGATGGAGGCGCTGAAAACCGACCTCGCAAAAAAGAGCTGTGCGTGTGAAAAACCTGGAAACAGGCGAGGAAGAAGACATGGCCTGTGATAAGCTGGTTTTAGCGACTGGTGTGTCTCCGTGCCGTCCCAACATTCCCGGCCTCGATCTTAAGAATGTGTGGCCTATATCAACCCCGACGATGTGCGCAGGCACATTGACAGTGAAACGATTCTCATCAGCATCATGACTGCCAATAACGAAACAGGGGTTATCCAACCGATCTCCGAGGTGGGCGCACTTTCCAGGCGAGAGGGAATTCTCTTTCACACTGACGCAGTTCAGGCCGTGGGCAAAATACCTGTTAACGTCGATTATTTCTATGTCGATCTGCTTTCTCTTTGAGGACACAAGTTCTATGGCCTCAAGGGTGTCGGCGCCCTCTACGTGAGGAAAGGCACACCTATTGCGCCGATGCTCACTGGTGGACATCATAAGCTCAACCTCCGTGCGGGGACGCAAAATATCCCCGGTATTGTCGGCTTGACGGAGGTGCTTTCCATTGCCACGCGTGATCTGAACACTTCATCACAAATCGGTTGACTTATCGTTCTGTTTTTCGCGTCACGTCTTTTTTTATTGTGTTGACTGTATCCATGAGAACAGGAAAGACATTTTCCCGAAAATCACCGGCCACGGCGACCATCATCACATCCTCGCCAAGCATGAGTTTTCCTTCCCTGACTTCAGCAAGTATTTCAACAATGCCTGTTCTTTTTTTCATTTCTGCGATAACTTCCGCCAGACGATTCTTGTCAACCTTCACGTCCAATTCCGTTACGGGCTTTCCGTCCCTCGACGTTGCTCTCACAACACCAATATGACATAGAATCATCCCCGCGTTGTGATATTCTGGGTGGTCTTTAATCTTTTTAAGCAAATCCGATATATCCATGGGAACATTCTAACATACTCTTGATCCGGATTGCAAAAATACGGAATAAGAAAATGTGAAAACCCTCTAGAAACGAAAACAAAAAAGAGTGGTGATATAATGTAGAATGCTCATAAAGAGGAGAAATCGGTTATTCTTGATGCTATGACCGAACTCGTCTTGTATCTTGTGATATGGATTTGAAGGCAATATGGGCCAACAAGGCTATTCCTGATGCATTTGACTTAACACCCAGTCACTTAGTCCTGGATCTGGGATTTTATGATGTTCATCATCAGCCACATCGGCAATCGGCATAAATAGCTATTGCCAATGAGTTCGTGCCATCGCCTTAGGCTTGGATCTTGAATGTCATAATATAGTTACTTTTTCGGTCCGAAGATTTCCAATGAAATGATTCTCCCATTCTGCCAGCCAACCCTGTAAACCTGGATGATATCGGCTGGTATTTCGCTGGATGTTGAGCTCGTAATACCCTCGACGGTGTAATAAATTTTGTTATCGACCTTCTCTGTCTTGATAACGTACGGATCTCTAATTATCAAAAGACCCATGGCCTTGCGGATAATATCTGAGCTTGCGTATTTGCTGATGACTGCCCTGTATTTTTTCTGAGATATATGAGCCTGCATGCATTCCTTCATTTCCGGGATAATATCGGCTGCGGCAATCCCCCTTTTTGCACCCAGTGGAGCGAAGAATACCATTCTCCTATTTTCCCAGCATACCTTATATGTCTGGACGATATCACTCGGAATTTCAGTTGCCGTTTCCACCGTGACACCCTCTACAGTGTAACAGATTTTCTGCCCTTCCCGATCCGCATTTGTGATATATGGTTCCTTGATGATCAGAAGCCCCATGGCCTGATTGACAATAGCGGGGTCGGCATACTTCTGGATAACGGACCTGTACTCTTTCTGGGATCCGTGGGAACGCATGCAGTCCCTCATCTCGGGGATAATTTCCATCGCGAAGGCATGACCCCACATTCCAAACAAAAGATATATTATGAAGCAAATCGCAGTTCTCTTCATCTTCGTCCACCTCCAGTTAATTTTGTTCATACAAATCTTTACTCAGGGACTTTTATCTCCCTCATTGAGTTTCTTCAAAAAATCCAGGATTTCCTCATAGTTCGGCGAGCCATCCTTGGCGTAACGTATGACACCCTTTTTGTCGATGATCACCGTGCGCCTGTTGAAGACGAAAAGCGATCCTGGTGGTATCACGCCAAAAAAATCACCGAGATAACCGGAAATATTGGAGAGTATCGGAAAGGTCAGTTTCAGGGATTTAGCCCAGTATTTTAGAGTGGCAACATCATCGCGGCTGACGCCCGTGACCCGGGCGTTGAGGGACTCATAGAGGGGAAGGTGCCTCTGATGACCCATCATTTCACCCGATCAGATCGGTGTGAAAGCCGCAGGAAAAAATGTCATAATGAGGTAATACCTACCGTAGTAATCATGATTATAGCCGACCACCCGATCCTCCGTAGAAGACAGGTAAAAGTTCAGTGTCTGCTTGTCCAGGAGTCTTTCCGCCTTAAAAGCGGCTTGGGCATTAGGCAGAGCCAGAACAATGTAGACGAGGATTACAAGAATCAGAATTGTTTTAGTCTGATTTTTCATAAAAACCTCCTCATTGAAAAGAAACAATGATGCTGTTCTCTGCATCATTGAACCGCAGGATGATGGAAAGGTTTCCAGGAAAAGCCGTGGACTCCTGATTCAGAAAATTTACGGGGTAGATCTCCTCACCCGACCGCACTGAACCCGGAAAGGCTCATCCCGAAAATCTCCCGCTCATTTCACGGGCGTCGGACGCCCACGGACGTGGAAGCCCCCCTCTATCAGGGCCTTTAAGATGCTGTCTACGTTAGTCACCTTGTCGTCAAAACTTACAACGAAGACCTCTTTCCGGGCGTCATAATCGGCGCCTGTCACACCGTCGACATTTTCCAGGATCACACCCACCCTGACTTTCTGCGCACAGGTCTTGCAATCGGCAATTTTGATCGTTACCTTGCTCTCGGCGCCGTGTGCCGGTTGAGAAACAGTAAGAGCGGTCAGTAAAATCAGTAAAAGGGGAAAAACAAAGACCGGTTTTAATCTCATGACTTAATCCCCCGGGCCGGTCCCTTTCAAGCCCAGTCATCCAAGTCAATATCCGGGCAAAGCCCCATCATGTTGTCGACCCATTCCTCGTTGTCCTTGATCCACTGCCTGGCATCGGCCCGTGAAATCATGTTCTCCTTGACCAGGTTCATGGCGGACTCAAGTTTGCCTCCGCATAAGCAGAATTGCTTGACGAGTGTCGTAAGTGCCGGTCTCTTCTTCTGCAGACCGCTGCGAACTATGGTATGAATCGTTTTCTTTTCGTCTATCCAGTTTGCACCCAGGTCTTCGACCTTCTTGGCATATTTCGTGTAGTAAGCTTTCTGTTCCGGTAATGTCGCGCTTAATGTGGCATCGTACTTCCCCTCAACTATGCCTTTCCACATGTCATCAACTGTGGTCTTCACAAGATTGACCTTTACGCCCAACTTCTCCTCGAGGATGTACTTCAGCATGTATGATTTTGCAATGGAATCCTTTGTATCGACATAAGCCGCGGTGATCTGCGGTGCCGCCGCAATTGCGGCGGAGACCGTCATGACAATCACGAACGCGGCGAATATGCTTATCTTCAATAAATAACTCCTCATAATAACCTCCTTTCCGAAATATTTTTCTTTCGGTTGAGAAATCTAACGGACATCCCACCTTGGAAGTAAATTTAGGCTGCCCTGAACTCAATGGTATCGCCGTTGCCCAGGTAGGCCTTGTCCTTTGTCCGGAAACGAGCCGTTCCCTGGACGATGGGGTATCCCGCGTCGATGAACTTCTTGGCGCAGGTGATCCCCGTGCAGTGGTTACAGCCAACCTTCTCGAACTTGTACTTCCTCATGGAAAGGACCAGGTCATCGTATTTGGGATCCCAGTCCTCGAAGGGCGAGATGTGCAGTCCTCCGTAGATGCCGTAGTTCTTCTTGTACTTGATGGTGTCCTTGGCCGTAGCGGCGAACTGGATAATTCCCTGATGGCAGCAGCCAGTCACGGAGACCATCCCCGCGTCCTTGACGTTGAAGTACCACGATTGCTCGCCATAGACCCGGCAGATGATGGGAATTGCGAAGTTGTAAATGGCGCAGCCCGAGAAGAGAGGAGTCAGTCCGGGCTTGGTGACCACGAGTTTACCCCGGTGACCGCTGTCCATGATATACTGCATACCCTCCTGGTAGAACCCTTCTGGAATGTAAGTTATAATTTCCGGATTATATTTGTACACCACTGGCAGGCCCCAGAAGTGGTCGAAGTGTTCATGGGTGACCATGAATAAATCTATTTCCTTACGCTCGAGCATCCGGTCAATCCCCTCGCGCTTATAAGACTGATCCATCCAGTTGTAAGACCATCCGGCATCCTGGAGTATCTTCTTCTTCGTGCCGTCGAGGAGTTCTACTTCGATAAGGCAGGAAAACCCCCCGGCGTTCTCAGGATGGACGGCATTCTCCATTTGAAACTGCCAGGCCTTGTCTAAATCACGGGGCAGCCACCGCTTGATCTCTTTGATACCCTTCTCGTAGGAACCCTTTCCAAGTTGCCCTTTCGGCTCTGCGAAAGGCGGCCAATTATACGTGTACTGGTTGACCAGCAGGCCCCCGGCTCCCTTGATGTCACCCATGAGTACTTTATTCTCGAACCAACTCGTCTCTGAAACATTCGTTACCTTAACGCTCCTGCATTCTCCGATATCGATATTCTTGGGCGTGACTTTCGCGAAATGTCTCTCACGCCATGGGCCGTAAGAGTATATACCCATAGCGCCGATGGTGCCCCCTACGCCTCCTACTATAAGACCCTTGACAAAATCGCGCCGGTTGAGTCCTTTCTTTTCTTCTTCTGCCATAGTCAGTCCTCCATACAGTTTAGGATAAATTTCCCCCAGGAGTGAAAATCTGTTATGAAACTCAGGTTATCTTAGTCAGCATCCAGTTCCACTTTGCCATAATGGGCAAGGCCCACACAATGGCAAAATAGACCAGAACGCCGAGAACTATGCCAACGAAAATGCCAATCTTATATTCTGTGCTCATTGCATCTCCTCCTTATTGAGTACCCGTGGTTTCCGGTGCCTTGACTTTCCTCCATCCCGGCCAGTTGTCCATGAACCAGTGATTGATGAGCATGATGTTGATAAACCAGATGGTGGGAATCATAGGGAATTGTTGGGGATGTGAGTAGCCCTTCTGGGTTCCGAGAACCAGGTAGCTGGTGTTGTAGTAGATCCAATAGACTAAAAGTCCACCCACGATGGCAATCAGGGTCCGGATGAGCCAGTTGGTCGGAATACTGTACTTCTTCGGCCAGTTATTGCAGTAGAATGTGACAAAGAGTGCCGGGATAAGGAAGAAGACCATCGTCTCGCCCACGTGGAGCCAGCGCCAGTCGGGAGCGGCGTCCCTTCGGGTTCCCCGGATGGCCGGGCCCCACCACAACTCCTGCGCGAAGTAGAGAAACAGGAAGAAGCACCATGCAATTGCGATGATGCCGAAAAAGGCTGTCCATCGCCTCAGCATGTCATTTTTGATGACTCTGAAGGGATAGCGCTCCCAGATGGATTCATTCATCCACACAATAATTGTGCAGCACATGATCCACGCTACGTGGAAGTTGCCGCTCACCGTGTCCGCGAACCTCTCCCAGTATGGCGGTGCAATCGAGCAGAAGTACTGCCATGGATAGTAAAGGATTCCCATGTGCGGGTGCATGGTGCAAAAATAAACAATGGTACCGATGAAGAATGTGACGATCAGCACCGTCGTCCCAAGTGCAGGCTGCTTCAGCTTCTGCCATGGCCACATCTCCATAGCCACCGGCCAGGAGGGGGAAAGCCATGAAGCGATGGCGGCGAACATGAGACAGGCAAGCGCCGCATATTCTATGGCGAAGAATTCCGTCATCCCCGGGAGCTTTGTAGTCTGAGCCGGATTGAAATAAGCCATGGCCAGATTTCCTAAAATGCCCTCGAAGAAGCCCTTGATGAGAACGATCAGGACGAGGGTTGCGACACCGGTCATGACCACGCCCTTTACCACCGGGTGCCAGTTCTCGATCTGCTGCCTCTTAAAAGGCCAGTAGTAGTAAAGGTAGACCATCCAGATGAGGACTATCAGAAGCCAACGGGTATACATGTAGCCTACGTAAGGCGTGTACATCCGCATCCATCCTCTCGGATCCTGGAATATCCACCATGTAACGTAAAAAATAGCGAGAATAAAAATTGTATTCACAATCTGCGGTATTGGTGCAGGCCATCTGGGGACCAGCTTCCGTTCTTCAAGATATCCTTCACCATAACGCTCCTCGACCTTTCCCTCCATACCAAACCTCCTTTCCTAAATCGAAAGGCTCAATTCCGCTTCATCCCTCGAAAAAGCGATTTAAGCCTTCTCAACACGAGAGAAAATCGCGCGGGCGATTTCCTCCCGACTTTTCCCCTCGACCTTGATTCCCCTCTTAACAGCCTCTTCGATAAGCATTTCACCGGCTTCGGTCAATAGGGGATAACAGGTCTCGAACGAATCAAAATAATCCTTTTGATTTTTCCCCAGGACTTTTCTCTGAGATGCGCATCCATTGAGTAACCCAGCCAGGCCGGGCAGAAGTTCCTTCGTGAGAAATTCTCTTCTTTTTCTGTTAAAGGCCATCCTCATTTCCTGCGAAAGCACTTAAAGTTAAGCGGAATTCTGCCTACCTTTAGCTGATCACCTGCCCCCGCTCGAGAGTCCCCGCGACGTAACAGGCGATAACATCATCTATGTTGCCGATAATATTGTCGATAAAGCCAAAATCGTGCCTCTTTATCATCTGCTGGTAGTCCTCCCGAACCCCGCCGCATATCACCAGTTCGACCCGTAGATGCCCCAGGAACGCTGTCAGATCCGGTGCGGACATATCCCCGACCGGAATAACAAACTTCTCTCGAATGGCACAGGTATCGTCGACAGTGAAAACGACGATTTCCGATGAGTGATCGTACCGGGGCGCCACCCTTCCATTTAGCTGACAGATGGCCACCTTTTTCATGCTGGATAGAATTAGCACTTACCGTGCCACAAGGCTGGAATGAAAAATCATCAAAGTAAAACAATAAGTTATGAATTTGAGTGGCGTCATAAACACGCGGAAAAGGATTCCATGATGTTGCGGATTGAAACAAAGATAGACTTGTTGTGATGTAAGTAATCGTATCAAAAGCGGTTTATATTTGTTACGGATAATTGCAATAATGTTGCATTATGTTGCAATACTTATGAGGTCTGTTTTGGGATAAGGTTGTGCTGCTTCATCTTCCGCCAGAGAGTTGTGCGGTTGATACGTAAGGTTCTGGCGGTCTCGCCCCTATTCCAGTCATGGGATCTGAGTACCGCCAGAAGACCATCTTTTTCCAGAACCGCGAGTGGAGCAGTCTGGCCCGTCAGGTTTTTTTCTACAACCCTGTGGTGCAGCATCTGAACATCCTGCTCCTCAAAGAGATACACGGGAAGGGCATCTGTATCGAGTTTACCGCCCCGGACAATGATGACGGCGTGTTCAATGATATTCTTCAGCTCCCGGACATTTCCTGGGTATCTGTAGTTAAGGAGGATTTTCATGACGCCGGGGGTGACCTCGCTGATTTGTTTTCCCAGGATGCAGCTCTGTTCTTTCAGAAAATGATCGATCAGCAGGGGGATATCTGCGGGTCTTTCCCGCAAAGGAGGAATCTCCGCTTCCACGACACGCAGGCGATAATAAAGATCCTCCCGGAAATCCCTTTCCCGGGTCATCTTCGGGAGCTTGCGGTTCGTCGAGGAAATAACCCTCACGTTTACTTTAACCGGATGCGTTGAACCCAGGGGGTAGAATTCCTTTTCATCCAGAACCTGAAGCAGTTTGGCTTGGAGATCCTTGGGGAGTTCTCCGATTTCGTCAAGGAAGATGGTCCCACCTTCTGCGGTCTGGAATCTGCCGGGCTTGTCCTGTTTAGCATCAGTGAAAGCCCCTTTCTTGTAGCCGAACAGTTCCGATTCCAGAAGAGGGGGCGGCAGTGCTGCGCAATTAACTTTAACAAAGGGCCCTTCTTTACGACGGCTCGCGTCATGAATGGCCCGGGCAAAGAGGTCTTTCCCCGTACCTGTATCGCCCAAAAGAAGGACATGGGCATCCGTTTTGGCTACAGAGCCCAAGAGATCAAATAGCCTGATGATTTTTTCATCCTTTCCCACGATGTCCTGGAAGGTGTATGATCCAGTGATCTTCTTTTCCAGTGTGACCCGAACGGAATCATCAATAAACGACTCCACGCCGCCCAGGACATGGCCTTTGTCGTCCCGGAGGACCGATGCCGTGATATCAACTGGTACCTCCCTGTTTTTCTTATTGAGGATCAAGTTACGGACCTTTATAATTTTGGTGCCCATTTCGATGGCCTTACGGAGATAGCATCCTTCCAGGCAAAGGGTCGTCCTGAAAATTTCATAGCACTTGCGGCCAATAGACTCCTTTTTTGTGAAGCCTGTAATTTTTACAGCCTCCTCATTGAAATAAACGATGTTCATCTCGGTGTCGACGGCAAAGACACCAGTAGCCAGGCTATCCAGCATCTTGCGGAAGTCCAGTATCTCCTTCATGAATCCAGTTACCTGTTCCCAAATGATCTTTTAAAAAGTGTAACAATGAATCAGAGCAAAGTCAATAGAGCTGCATAGTTCTCATCTTGACTTTGCCTAGGACGTGTGACAAAAATTTCTGAGATTATCGAGTGCATATGGCAACACTGAAAAATCTTCATCCGTCAGGCATCTTGACCCAACCTGACCTTGGCCTGCCCGGCTTTCTGGAAAACCTGTTCGTCCGGATTTTTTTCGAGCCCCGAGCCAAGGAGGCAATCGGGTGGATTGGCATGGCTTACAGAATGGGACCGGTAAGGTGCTGGACCTTCCGGGTCCGCGGCCGTCCCGGAGTTTACAGCCTGACTTACTGCGGCAACGGAAAAGACAGTTCCGGCTGGCATCACGGGTTTTTCCATCTTCAATATTTTCCAATGCCCGATGAAAAAGTCCTGAATCTATTTTCGGTCGGGGAAAATCTCCTTCGCCTGGATACCTGCTTTGATCAATGGATCAGGACTGTGCCGGAGGAAGGTGACCATTTGGACGGCCAGTTCACGGTGGGCCGTATCATCCTATCCTTTGACATCAAGGAAAATACGGTTGTCCTGACTCTCCAGGCGCCCGGGCGGTGGCGTGATATCCGCCGGGACGGTCTGTACCTGACAGAACCTGACGGATCTTCCGTTGAAGCTGTCTCGCCCGGGGGCACGGACAGAAATGTCCCGGCCTTTGCCCTTTCGTGGCCATTCTTTGACCGGCTGATTCTGACCCTGAGATACCTCCTCAAGCAGGCGCCTCTTTGCGTCATCTTGAAAAGAAAGGCAAGACCGGTTATGGAAATCATGGAAGGAGGATCTGCTCTTCCATATGCCGGGTGTTCGGTTATGGAGTATATTCTCTCGATCGGATTCGGCGCGAAATCCCGTAAAGGAGGGGATGATGACCGCGTCAAGTGGATAATAAACTTCCTGCCTTCCGAAGAGGAAAATACTCCAAATGAACCGCCGGAGGTGATCTGGTCAGTAACACCGTGGTCTCCGCATCCGCGCAGGGGGAATCCGGCCTGGTGGAAGATTCCTAAAGGGACAGCTGCTGTCAGTCTGCGCGGCTTCCAGTCCCTGGGAATACATTACCGTCCGCCCCTGCTCGTAGTGACAGGATTTCTTGGAAGCGGAAAGACGACCTTACTTAACCAAATTCTGGAATACATGGTTCTCTCGCGCCATAAATTCGTCGCTGTAATCCAGAACGAAGTCGGCCAAGTGGATGTGGACGGGAAACTTGTAGACAATGCCTTCAGGGTGACGTCACTCAAAGACGGGTGTGTTTGCTGCACCCTCCTGGGTGATTTTCGCCACGCTATCCGGAGGATTTGCATCGAGTACGAACCGGATATGATCATCTTGGAAACAACGGGAGTGGCCGATCCCTGCCACATCCTGGCTGAACTGCCCGATCTGGAGCCCCTTGTAAGGTTTGACTCCCTGGTCTGTGTGATAGACGGGCCAAACCTGAGGCCGATATTGAAGGACTACCCTGCGGCCAGATCACAGATCGAATGGGCACACCTCATTGTCATGAACAAAACGGATCTGATGGAAGAGAATGCGCTTGAGGAGGCCATGCAGAGTGTACAGGCCATCAACCCGAAGGCTCCTGTTCTCTGCACGACCTACGCCCAACTGAACCCGGGGCTTCTATTTTCAGCAGATGAGCACTTGGAAGTATCAGAGATGAAGACGGTTCCCGTTTCTCTGTCATCCCCCGATTTTAGCTTCGCCCGGATCCGGGCGTGCACCATTCAAATGCCTGGTATCCTCGGAGGGACGTCCTTCAGGAAATTCTTAAATCACTTGCCCGATTTAATCTATCGTATTAAAGGCGTCGTGAGGATAAAAGGAGGCAAATGTCCACAGCTACTTCAGTATGTAGCCCACCGATTCGAGTTGACAAATTTCACGGACGGGAATATCGAGCCTAACACCCTGGTATTCATCGGGCGGAATCTCGAGGAAGATGCGCTAAGAGAAAGCTTCAAGAAATGCCTTGCTAAAGAATGACCGAGATCGGATAGATAATATAGAATCGAATCACAAAGGCCTCGCATTGCTTGGCAAATGCATTTTTGAAAACTAATCAAATTGTACTTCAGACTATCTCTGCAAGCTTATTCAGCGCCTGCTTTACGTTTTCCGGCTTTGGATACTTGTTATTGACATAGAGCACAAAGCCATATGCAAGGGAGTGTTTTGTTTTTTCCGTTTGTGGCCATGCTTCTTTAAGAGCGAGTAAACATAAGGACTGTAGGATTGTCAGAGATCGTGATAGATAAGATTAAAAAATGCTTGACAAAAGCAATTTTTCTGTGTTAAATGGAAATGAATATCATTATCATTCAACTATGAGAGTTATTTATGCAGCATGGATACAGCACTGGCCGACAGTGGTGTCACAGAAAAATCAAGGGTTACGGTTATCGGATGACATTGGGCCGGGAGACGATCCTCGAAGTACTGTCACAGGCTGACCAACATCTGAGTGCTGAAGATATCTATATGAGGGTGCACAAAATTTGTCCCAATATCGGCTTGGCATCGATTTACAGGACATTATATATTCTCGATAGCATAGGTCTGGTGAATAAATTTGATTTCGGTCACGGCAGGGCCAGGTACGAATTGGCGGAAATTTCCAGTGGTAAGAATCATCACCACCATCTGGTATGTACCGGCTGTGGCCGTGTCATTGATTACACGGATTTTATTGATGAAGAAGTTGCATTATTGAGAAAAACGGAAGAAGCTTTATCCAAAAAATATAATTTTAATATTACAAACCACCTCATCCAGTTCTACGGTTTATGCCATAGTTGTACTGAAGGAAAATAGAAAAAATTTTTTCAAATGAAATGATAATGATTACTATTAACATATTTTTAAGGATATCGACACAGTAAATCTTAAAGGAAACATTCTAAAGAAATGAGACAGATTATGATTATAAGGCTTCAGAAAGCTAGAGATTTGGGAAGAGGTTTTTAACGAACCGGATTTTATGACATTGATAAGTTTTGACTGCGGACAGAGCAGCGGCAAATACGCTGATATGAGCGATAGTGCAATGATTCGAGGTGGCATTGAGGTCTTTAACAGAAGATGTTTGCATAGATACAGAGAGGAGGCGAGAGAATATTTTTTGGAGCTAACCCTGAAATTATAGGGTTTTTTGAAGGTTTCAGAGGCATGGTCTATGGATTATCTGATGTTTTCATCGGCATAGATACGCATTTAAGTGATGCATGCCGAACCGTTGAGGAATTTAGAATGCCGCCAGAGGCAGACGCAGACTCGTTTCGCGAACTTTTTAGAGCCTGTTATTGGGCAGATGAAAAGGCTATTTCTATAGGAAAAAAATGGTATGCCAAATAAAATGGTAATTACAATTGATTATGAATTTTATGAAAGGTACAAAAAATAATTTAGGGAGGATAACAAAATGGCTTTGAAGACGAGAGAGGAATACAAGAAATCATTAAAGGCAATGAGGCCGAACATTTACAAATTTGGAGAGTTGATTGAAGACGTAACGACTCATCCGGCGACGAAGAGAGTAGTTGAGAGCCATGCACGGGCAATTGACGCATCGCATGACCCGAAATTAGCGCAGGATTTCACTACCACCTCCACTTTGATCCCCGGCGAGAAGATCCACAGATGGAATTCCATGATGGAAACCCTTGAAGATATCATGGCCAATTCCAGGATGAAGAGGTGGATGTACCGCCTGACAGGAAGCTGCAGTGGGGGTGTGTGCGTAGGCTGGAACGCCCAGAACGTTATGTGGAATGTCACGGCGCTTATGGACAAAGAGTTAGGAACGAAATATCAGGAGCGTCTGAAAAAATGGATTATCAATTCTCAGAAAAATGGCCTTCTCGTAGCGGGCGCTCTTACGGACGCCAAGGGTGACAGAAGTCTGAGACCGTCACAGCAGGCCAATCCGGACAGCAATGTGCACATTACGGAAGTTCGTAAAGACGGCATCGTAATCAGCGGCATGAAGGCGATGATTTGTGGTGTGGCCGCCTCTAACGAAATATTTCTTCTGCCGGGAGGCGCCTACAGGGAAGAGGATCAGGATTACGCCGTTGCCTGCGTTGTGCCGAAGGATATAAGAGGTCTTACAATCGTGGAGGCCCGAAGACCGAGCGATACCAGAGAACTGGAAGACGGATTCGACATTCCGGACTCAGGCATCACCCAGTCTTTCCTGTTTTTCAAAGACTGCTTTGTTCCCAATGACAGGGTTTTTATGTGCAAAGAATTCAAATATACAGGCAATATAATTGGATATTTTACAGCTAACTACCGTGCGTGCATTGGCGCATGTGTCGCCGGTCAGGGAGACGTGATGATCGGCGCTGCGGCGCTCATGGCGAGGACAAATGGATTGGCGGCAGGCACATTTGCAAACAAGTTGGTAGACATGGCTGTCAACAATGAGACAACATACTGTATGGGAATTGGCGCGATGGCTCTCGGGAAAAAGGGTCCGGGTGGTATGTGGGTTTCCGATCCCTTGACCGCTCATGCCAATAAAGTGCATGTGGCGACACTCCCTTATGAAACGAAGCGCATCTGCCAGGATATCGGCGGCGGTATCGTTGAAACGGGCTGTTTCCCGTCTTCGAAGGACTTTAATGACCCAAAATTAGGAGCCATGGTTCAATCGGCCCTGAAAGCCTCTGGCAAGTTCAGCGCCGAATCAAGGGCGCGTGCAGCACGGCTTTCAGAGTGGCTGACGCTTGGCGCAGGCGTTCCCGGATGTATGCACGGCGGCGGTTCGCCGGATGGTGCGAAGCTGGTTGTCAGGGCCCTTACCCCAGTTGACCAGTTTGCCGAATACGCCAGAAACATTGCCGGTATCGCTGAAGAGATTCCGGAACCGGAAAAGAAGAAGAAATAATAAGCTGGAGCGAATTGCCCCGCCCACAGGGCGGGGCACCGGCCTCAAGGAAAAACCGTACAAAATAAACCATCTCATCCAGTTCTACGGTTTATGCCACAGCTGTACTGAAAGAAAATAGCAAATTTGTATAAATGAGGGGACTTGTGACAGCAAAATCCACATTAATGTCGAAAATCATGGATGACATCAGGCGAGTCTTTAGGGCCGTAAAGGACCAATCGAAAAGAGTGGAACACGAAACCGGAATTACGGGTTCTCAGCTCCGGACAATTAAAGTCATCGCCGAATCCTCCCCAATAAATCTTAAGGACCTGGCAAGCAGGGTGTTTGTACACTCCGCCACGGTTGTGGGAATAATTGATCGGCTGGAAACTAAGGGACTGGTAACAAGAACACGTTCAAGGGGCGGTCGGCGCAATAATGATGATATTGATCTAACTGATTCCGTAAGGGAGCTTGTCGCCGGATCCGGGAGGTTGCTCAGGGACTATTGGTGAAGAGGCTTAAGAGTTTATCTGTAAAGGAACTGACGAATATGGCTGGTTGTCCTGGAAAGCTGGTGAAAATCCTCCACGCGCTGAAACTCCCCCCTCAGCTTATGCTTTCCCCGGAAGTCAATCTTCCCATAGAAAGACGGAAAAAGGATACAAGCTAAATATTTTTTTTCAAATGAGATGATAATGATTACCATTTACGCGTTCTTCAAGGATATCAGCATAATAAGTCTTAACGGAAAAGTTCTTAGGAAAGGGACAGATTATGATTGGTGAAGGAGGTGTCAGTATGTTTCCATCGTTAAATATTTCCGGTCAAGGCAAATGCCGAGGCAGAGAAAACACCATGGGTGGTTCCAGCAGCCTTATCAGTTGGGCGCGGGCAGGTTTGATCATCATGGGGGCGTGTATGGCCATTTTCAGCAAGCCTGCAAGACCTGAGCTTTCTAGGGAAGAAGAAAAGGAATTGCTGGAAAAAAAGGCTTCTCGTCTCAGGGAACAGCTCGCTGAGATCGAAAACCGTATAGACGCACTGGAAGGAAAACCAGCATGGGAGGTAGTTGAGCGTGATGGCCAAGCGAAAGGCAATACAATCTATGACTAAAATGGTGAAAACGGCATGGTGCTTATTCAATCATAACTGTGAAGAAACATGTGCGAATATTTTTTTGGTTCTATATGAAAATGGTTACCATTAATAATAGGAAAGGAGGTGAACAGTATGCCAGGTGTTGATGGAACAGGCCCTGCGGGAGTGGGTCCTATGACAGGCGGCGGCAGAGGTTCTTGCGCGTCACCCAGCCCAGGTGCGGCCGCTCCTTTTTTTAGGCGCGGTTTTTCCGGTCGCGGCGGCGGCAGGGGACGGAGAAATTGGTTTTATGCCACCGGTCT
>Ga0335081_10002286_pt1 | contig 30182 bp, 29 predicted proteins | sample Lox_Sample_35_FD_206713 | JGI IMG/M metagenome (GOLD analysis project Ga0335081, IMG submission 206713) | Soil microbial communities from Loxahatchee National Wildlife Refuge, Florida, United States - Lox_Sample_3.5 | ecosystem: Environmental > Terrestrial > Soil > Wetlands | place: USA...
AAGCGGTCAATCGCGTCGACCTTAGCCTCAATCCGCCTTCGCGATTCTCTTCAGCCAATACGCCCGACGATCGTCGATCCCATCGCAGAGACTGAAAGCCGCGGTCCAGCCTTGAACGTAACGTCTGGCTTTTTGCCGTGCTCGAAAGCGCGCAGCAGACGTTAGTTTTTCATACTTCAAACGGTTCAACTGCCTTCTCATCTTTCGGAGGAACCTATCCTCCGCCCTGTGCGCGGGTTCGATACGAATTTTCCCGCTGGCCTGGGGAATGAGACGATGCCCTAAGAACTCGACCGGTTGTCCCAGTTTAAAGAGCTTCCGGTTCGGTTTTAGCAGCCCGACAGGGTGGCCTTGAAGGGCGCTCTCCAGGGCTCCTAGCATCGTCACCACGTCGCTTGCCTCTTTCGCCATCAACAACGTGTTGTCGCCGTAGCTTACCTTGTCCCCTAGGTCGGGGACTTCGCGCAATGCTAACGTCAAGATTGTCTCGGCAATGAGCGGCGACGTGGCCGACCCCTGGGGAATCCCCCGCCGGGCTGCTGCAAGCATTTCCTCGAGCGTCATCGACGCCTTGGAGTCGCCTGCAGGACCGAAAGGACCCATATTGATGATGTTCGCTATGTTGCCTCCTTTCAGGTTGAGGTGTTCCGAGATGAGCACGTTCTCACTCACCTCCTTCGGCAGGGGAAGTAGGTCCATCAACTTCTTCCCATCGAAGCTCGGGTAACAATCAACGACGTCGACCTCGACGGCCCAGAGGGGGCCGGTGCTCATGACCTTCGCCACCTGGTTGATGGCCGCATGGATGCCGCCTCTTATCGTGTATTGGCAGGGATCGGTGTCTGCTATTTGTTCAAGCAGCGACAGCACAAGATATTGAAGGGCGCTATTTTCAATTCCGAACGCCATGTAGGTGCGAAGGGAAGCAGGATTTGAAGACTTCCGCTTCGCGTGAACCAGCACCTCCTCGGCCGTTCCCTTCCACGCGTCGAGCCTCGTAGCGATCGTTCGAACGCTTGCCTTGTCGAGGCGGTCGTCGATGTCTCGCCGCCGATTAGCCCTTTGGACAGCGCCGTATCTGGCGTCGAACGAATTGAGATAGACCCCAGTCCAATACTGAAGCTTCCCAGGGTGGCCACGCTCGTTCGCGACCCGAACGTGTTTCAAGAGGTCAGCTACGTGCTCTTCCTCTTTCGTGGTGTTTTTCATCGCAGCGCCTTATGTGCAGGTAAAAATAATATGTCCGCTTGCAGGTGGCTGCACCAAATCTGAAAATGTCCATTTGCAGTCGTCTGCCCGCGATTGGTCTAAAATGTCCCTTTGCAGAAGTTTGCTCGTGATCGATCTCGAAATGTCCACTTGCAGATCATTGCATTTTCGATTGGTTGTTCCCCGAGCAATAGCCATGCATCGCACCCCACTGCTCGACCTCGGTGCGGCTGTACCAAATAGGCCGACTTTGAGGGTGATTTTGCCGCTGCGGGCCGAAGCCTTTGCTGTTCCAACGCTGTAGCGTGCGGAGAGTTACCCCCAACAGTTTTGCAGTTAGGTGCCGGTCGATGATGTCGGGGTCAGGGGTACGCTGACGGGCTTCTTCCGCAAGGATACGCTGGCTCGTTGCAGAGAGTGGCATCGAATTCCGCCCCCACGAGTGTGAGATGAGGGGACACACTGCCGGGCATCAACTCTAATCGCCAGGGAAATAACAGATGCCTTTTATACCGGGCGCAGAACTAACGCCCCTAAGGGGGTAAAAACGGTCGCCCTTTTTGTCGGGAGAAATGACCCGAGATTATTACCTTGCAAAACACACTGTATGCCGCACGTTCTCGGATCCAATCTGTTCGAACTGATGTTCCAATGCCTCGCCGCCCAGCCAGCATCACCCAAGCTGACGTTGCGCGCGTCATTCGCGCGGCGAAGCAGGCCGGCGCGACCGAGGTCGTGGTCAAGGTGGGCGAACAGTCATTTATCGTGCGGTTAACTCCGTCCACAGGGGCCGACATACCCCTTGCGACGACCGACGAGGTCGTTCTGTGATGGGATCAATGCCCCGCCCCCGGCCCCCGCACCTGCATCGACAAGTTACCCGACACGGTAAGCCAGTTTGGTACGTACGTGTCGGCAAAGGACCTCGTATCAGAATCAGGGCCGTATTCGGCAGTTCGGAATTTGACGCCGAATATCGGGCTGCGCTTGCTGGCAATCCCGAGCCCTCAAAGCGTGGCGCCGCGGGTGGCACACTGGCCTGGCTTATTGAGCGGTACCGCGAGACCACTGCCTGGGCTGATCTCTCCCGGGCCACCCGGCGCAACCGCGAGAACCACTTCAAGAGGGTGATCGACACAGCAGGACACCAGCCGATCCGAAGTATCACGCAAGCCGTGATCATTGCTGGCCGCGACCGCCGGGCAGGTACGCCTGCACAGGCTCGGAACTTTCTCGACGCGATGCGGGGGCTGTTCAGGTGGGCCGTCGAGGCGAGGCTTGCTGCTGTCGACCCCATCCAAGGGGTGAGGTACCCAAAGAGGAAAAAGGGGCCGGGCTTTCCGGTATGGACCGAAGAAGATGCCGCTGCCTACGATCGGCGATGGCCTGTCGGGACGAAGGAACGAGTATGGCGTGATGTGCTGTTCTACACCGGCCTGCGGCGTGGCGATGCGGTAAGGCTTGGCCGACAACATATTCGCGACGGGATCGCTACCCTGCGTACCGAGAAAAGCCAGGGGACAGTCACAGTTACGATCCCGATCCTCCCTATCCTGCAGCGCACCCTGGATGCTGGTCCCATTGGGCAGCTTGCCTTTATCTGCGGCAGGAATCGGAAGCCCTTCACCAAGGAATCCTTCGGCAACGCCTTCAAAGAGGCTTGCAAAGCAGCCGGACTGCAAAATCGCTCAGCGCACGGCTGCCGAAAGATCGCGGCAACGCGCGCGGCCGAGGCCGGCGCCACGGTCGCCCAGTTAAACGCTATATTCGGCTGGAGCGGCACGGCCATGGCGTCTCTCTATACGGAAGCGGCCGACCGAAAGCGGCTCGCAATCGAGGCCATGCCGAAAGTGCAGGGCATCTCGGAACGGAACGAACTTGCAACATCTATTCCCTCACCTGAGGCTCAGGTGAGGGCCGCAGGGCAAAAAACTTAGTGCTGCGAGGACCTTAGTTTTTTGGTGGTGCGGTCGAGAGGACTCGAACCTCCACGGGTTGCCCCGCTAGCACCTCAAGCTAGTGCGTCTACCAATTCCGCCACGACCGCAGGGGGTGGAATGCGCGCCCGGCCGGCCGACCGACGCAACGGCGCGGATGTAACAGTTCGGCTATGGGCGGACAAGGGCTTGGGCTCGACCCGTTTTTCCAGGCGCAGCGCAGCATGAAATGATGCACTGCAGACCCGGGATCGTCCCAACGCCAGGACCGCGAAGGTCCCGGATCAGCGGTGCACCGTTTCACGCTGCACCGCATCCGGGAAAAGGCCGCCCTATTTCGCCTCGGGCGAGCGCGGCAGCAGCTCCTTGACCTCGACGGCGATCTTGTTGCCGCTGACGATCACCGTGCCCTTGGCGACCGACAGGTTGTTGGCGAGGATGTTGACTTCGTCCTCCTCGGAGGCGTCGAGCTCGATGATGGCGCCGCGGCCGAGCCTAAGCACCTGATGGACCGGCATCGAGCTGGTGCCGAGAACCACGGCGATGTCGACGGATACCTTATCGAGTGTCGGCAAAGGGTCCCCCGCGCGGATTTTGGCGCAAAGCTTCGCGCTCCTATATTCTATACGCGTCTTGTATGGCCTTGGCATGGTTAGCGGGTGGTTAACATGCGCGGCACGCCGCTGATCGGGATGCTGCCGGCGGCGGGTGCCGCCGCGGCGGAATGGCGCGTGAGCGACCGGCTCACTGCCTACGAGGCCGCGCTTTCGGCCATGGATGCGCGCGCCGAGGCAATCGCGCGCGGCGAGGCGCCGGAGCTCATCTGGCTCGTCGAGCACCCGCCGCTCTACACCGCCGGCACGTCGGCCGAGCCGCAACAGCTGCTGCAGGCGCGCTTTCCCGTGCACGCGGTCGGCCGCGGCGGCCAATTCACCTATCACGGGCCGGGCCAGCGGGTCGGCTACGTCATGCTCGACTTGAAGCGCCGCGCGCCCGACGTGCGCCGTTTCGTCGCCACGCTCGAGGAATGGATCATCCGCGCGCTCGCAGCCTTCAACGTGCGCGGCGAGCGGCGCGAGGACCGCATCGGCGTCTGGGTGCGGCGGCCGGACAAGGGCGACGACTTCGAAGACAAGATCGCCGCCATCGGCATCCGCATCCAGCGCTGGGTGACGCTGCACGGCTTCGCGCTCAACGTCGAGCCCGAGCTTTCGCACTTCGCCGGCATCGTGCCTTGCGGCGTGTCGGATGCACGCTACGGCGTCACCTCGCTCGCCGATCTCGGCATCACCCCATCGATGGCGGAGGTCGACATGGCGTTGCGCGACACGTTTCCTCCCCTGTTCGGCGCTGCGCGCGATGCTCAAACGGTCGGCAGCACCGAGAACCTATCGCCCGGCCGGCGCAGCGCGAACTCCGCGGCCGTGCCGGCGCGCTGATCGACCGCGTCGACGCCTGCGCCGCGCGGGCCGTGACGGCAGGTCGCGACCATCGCGGCGACCGCGGTGTCGGGCCCAACGAACAGCGCCTCGACCGATCCGTCGCTGCGGTTGCGCACCCAGCCCTCCAGCCGGCGCTCCAATGCCGTCAATTCGGTCCAGGCGCGAAAGCCGACGCCCTGCACGCGGCCGCGGATCGTCACGCGCGTCATGACATCCACGACACGTCTCCGAGTTGTCGCGGACCGGCGCTTACCGGACGCCGCGCAGGAAGCGCTGCAGCGAGGCAATATAGCTTTCCGGCAACGCCCAGGCGCGGGCCGCGGCGATCACGAGTTCCATGTAACCGGCCTTCGCCGAGCCCGCACGTCTTCCTCGCGCGATGTAAATCAGCGCCGGCCGCAGCCGACCGCTGCAACGCACCGGCGCCGTCTCGGCGCCGTAGAGCCTAGCGGCAACATTCTCCCAGGCGTCGAGCGCGACGCGGTCGCGCGGCGCGATCCGCCACAGCACGCCGTGCACCAAACGCCCACGCTCGGGCACGACCGAGGCATAGCCGTCGGCGCTGACGATGAAGCGATGATCGGCGAGGCTGGCTGTGCCGACCGGCACGGCCGCCGGCGCATGGCGCCGCATGATGGCGCGGTGCATGTTGGCGCCATAGGCAAAGTGCAGCATCACACCTTCGGCTCGGCAACGCTCGGCCGCGTCGCCGCCCAAACCGTCACCGCCAGCGCCACGATCACCGGCAACAGCGCCATGACAGTCAAGAAGCCGGCGATCATCAGCGAGATCGCGTCATAGTTGGCCGTGTCGAGCAATGTGCCGATGACCACGATAACGACGATCAGTCCAAGCGCGGCCGAGCCGGTCGGGCCCCAATCGCCGTCGCGCCCCGGATCGATGAATCCGGCGCCGAGAACGAGCAGCAGCACGATGCCGAGCGCATAGAGAACGCCGGCGCCCACCGCCAAGCCGGTCCGCTCGCCGCCGTCGCGCAGACGCTTGGCGTGCAGCGCAAACCACATCCAGATCAGGACGATCTGCAGAAGCGCAAACGGCACAATGCCGATGCGCCTGAGCACGTCGGGAGCCGTGAGCCATTGCGTCGCGACGCCGGCAATGTAGACGGCGATGACCGCCAATACGAAAGGCTGCGGTCGCAGCCGCCCGGACGGAGAGAGCAGAAAGCGCAGTGCATCCATGTCGCGGCCTTGCGCCTCTACGCAAACTCCACGATCACGGCGTCGACGGCAACGCTGTCGCCCGGCTTGACGCGGATCGCCTTGATCGTGCCGTCACGTTCGGCGCGCAGGATGTTTTCCATCTTCATCGCCTCGATCACCGCCAGCGTCTCGCCGGCCTTGACCTCCTGCCCCTCGCTGACCGCGATGGAGACCACCAGGCCCGGCATTGGCGAGCGCACCGCCTTCTCGCTGTCGGAGAGTTTTTTGGCCGGCATCAGCCGCGCGTAACGCGCTTCGCGCTCGGTATAGACGAACGCCTTGGCCTCGTGGCCGCGATAGGCAAGCTCGAAACCGTTCGGCACGGCGCGCACGTGCATCGCCACGCTCGTGCCGTCGATGGTGCCGGCCCACATCGGAGCGCCGGGCGTCCACGGCGAGCGCAGCACGTGGCGCGCGCCGTCTTCGAAGGTCACGGCGATGACGGCGCCATCATGCTCGACGTCGGCGTGAATCTCGTCCGGCCCGAGCCAGATGGCGCGGCGGCGCTCGCGCGTCAGCGCAGCGTTGAGCTGGCCGGAGATACGGCGCTTCCTCTCACCAAGCACGTGGTCGATGGCAGCGGCGACGGCCGCGATCAGCCGCGCCGTGCCGCCGGTCGGCGGCGCGCGCTCGAAACCGCCGGGAAACTCTTCGGCGATGAAGCCGGTCGAGAGCTTGCCGTCGCGCCAGCGCGGATGCTGCATGATCGCCGACAGGAACGGAATGTTGTGGCGGATGCCTTCGATGGTGAACGCATCGAGCGCATCGGCTTGCGCGTCGATCGCCGCGGCCCGCGTCGGCCCATGGGTGACGAGCTTGGCGATCATCGGGTCGTAGTAGAGCGAGATTTCGCTGCCCTCGGTGACCCCGGTGTCGTTGCGCACGGTCACGTCGTCACGGCTGACTTCGGCCGGCGGCCGGTAGCGCACCAGGCGGCCGATCGACGGCGCGAAGTTGCGATAGGGATCTTCGGCATAGATGCGGCTCTCCACGGCCCAGCCGTCGAGCTCGATGTCGCTTTGCTTGAACGTGAGCTTCTCGCCGGCGGCGACGCGGATCATCTGCTCGACCAAGTCGATGCCGGTGACGAGCTCGGTGACCGGATGCTCGACCTGCAGCCGCGTGTTCATTTCCAGGAAATAGAAGCTCCGATCCTGGCCGGCGACGAACTCGACGGTGCCGGCGCTGTCGTAGCCGACGGCCTTGGCCAGCGCCACGGCCTGCTCGCCCATCTTCTTGCGCGTCGCTTCGTCGAGCAGCGGGCTCGGCGCCTCCTCGATGACTTTCTGGTTGCGGCGCTGAATCGAGCATTCGCGCTCGCCGAGATAGAAGACGTGGCCGTGCTTGTCGCCCAGCACCTGGATCTCGACGTGGCGCGGATCGGTGATGAATTTCTCGATGAAGACGCGATCGTCGCCGAAGCTCGATTTGGCTTCCGATCGCGCGCGGGCGAAATTCTCCGCCACCTCGGCCTTGGCGAAGGCGATGCGCATGCCCTTGCCGCCGCCACCGGCGGAGGCCTTGATCATCACCGGGTAACCGATCTGCTCGGCGATGACGATGGCCTGGTCGGCGCCCTCGATCACGCCGAGATGGCCGGGCACGGTCGAGACCTTGGCGCGGGTGGCGGCCTTCTTCGACTCGATCTTGTCGCCCATGGCGGCAATCGCTTTCGCGTTCGGCCCGATGAAGACGATGCCGGCGTTGCCGAGCGCTTCGGCAAAAGCCGCGCGCTCGGAGAGAAATCCGTAGCCCGGATGCACGGCTTCGGCGCCGGTCGCCTTGCAGGCGGCGACGATCTTGTCGATCAGCAGATAGCTCTGCGCCGCCGGCGGCGGGCCGATCGACACCGCCTCGTCCGCCATCTCCACATGCAGCGCGTTGCGGTCGGCTTCGGAAAAGACCGCGACCGTCGAAATGCCCATGCGGCGGGCGGTCTTGATGATGCGGCAGGCGATCTCGCCGCGATTGGCAATCAGGATTCGCTTGAACATGCGGCGCCTAAGACATCCCGCGGGCCGGCCGTCCCGCTTTGCGGCGGCGACGGAGAATTGTCAATGACTGCGCTCAGTCGACGTGGACGTTGGCCTTCTCGACGATGACCTTGTAGACGGCAGCCTCGCGCTTGATGCGGGCCTCGACCTCGGCGGCAGTCGAGGGGATGGTCGCCACGCCGCCGCCGGCGAAGCGCTCTTTGACGTCCGGCATTGCGAGAATTTTCACCACCGCGGCGTTGAGCTTGTTGAGGACCGGCTGCGGTGTCGCCTTCGGCGCCAGCAGCAGCGTCCAGTTCGAGGCATTGATGTCGCCGCCGCCCTCGCCCTGCAAGGTCGGCCATTCCGGATTGAGCGGCGAGCGCACGGCCGAGGTCACCGCCAGCACCCGGATGTTGCCGCTCGGCACGTGCGGCGCCACGGTGGAGCTCGCGAGAATTGCGAGCGGGATGTCGCCGGCGACCAGCGCCTGCGCCGCCGGCGCGCCGCCCTTGTAAGGCACGTGCACGAATTTGGTCCCGGTATTGAGCGCGAACGATTCCAGGATCAGCTGATTGATGCTGCCGTAGCCGGGCGTGCCGACGTTGAGCGTCACGGGCTGCGCCTTGGCGGCGGCGATGACGTCCTTGACGGTTCTGTAGGGGCTAGCGCCGTGCGCGGCGAGCACGACGGGCGCGTCGCTGAGCGACGCAATCGAGGCAAAGTCGCGCGCGACATTGTAGGGCATCTCCTTGAACAGCGCCGGATTGATCGCGACGTCGCCGACGGTCGCGACCACGAGCGTATAGCCGTCCGGGTTCGCGCGCGCGGTGAACTCCATGGCGATGAAGCCGTTGCCGCCCGGCCGGTTCTCCACCACCGCCTGCTGGCCCCACGCCTCCGAAAGCTTGGCACCAACGATGCGCGCGGCGATGTCGGCAATGCCACCCGGCGCATAGGGCACCAGGATGCGGATCGGCCGGGTCGGATAATCCTGCGCGCCGACCGAAGCGGTGCCGAGCGCGGCGGCCGCCGCGAGCGCCGCGAGCCATCCGACGGTAGCGCGCAACCAAGAAGAAGGTATTCGGTTCATCGAACGTCTCCGCATCGACATTGTTCTAATGCCGCCAGAACAGCGCGGCAGCGAGCGCGATCGCGAGCAGCGCCGACACGCCCTGCCAGAAGCGGACCGGCGAGCGCTCGTAGAGCGTCAGCGGCCGGCGCATCGGCGACGGCGAACGGGACGGCCCGCGCTCCATCTCGGTGGCGAACTCGTTCACGTCGCGGAAACGCTCGGCCGGGTCGGTGGCGACGGCGCGCGCCAGCGTCGCCTGCAGCCAGGCCGGCAGATCGGGCCGCAAATCGCCGAGCGGCGTCGGCCGGTTCTGGCGCGACGGGCTCACCGCATCGAGATTGCCGTACGGGTACGCGCCGCCGGAGAAGGCGCGATATATGGTGACGCCGAGCGCATAGATGTCGGTCGCCTCGCCGCCCGGTTCGCCGGCGAGCATTTCGGGCGCCATGTAGGCGAGCGTGCCAGGAATATCCTCGGGCGGAAAATCCTCGAGCCCAGGCACGCGCACCACGCCGAGATCGATCAGCTTGAGCGAGCCTTCGGCCTCGAGGATCACGTTGTCCGGCTTGATGTCGCGATGGATGATGCCGGCGCGGTGCAGCGCCGCGATGCCGCGGGCGAGCTTGATCGCGATGTTGCGGCCCTCCTCGAGCCCGACCGCCGGACGCCGCGTCAACCGCGTCGACAGCAGCTCGCCCTGATACAGCGGCATCACGGTGTAGAGGCAGGTCTGCCGCCCCGGCGGCAGCTCGATGATGCGGCCGATCCAGGGACTGTTGACCCGCGCGCCGACCCAGGCCTCGCGCACGAACGCGGCGTGGTAGGTGGCGACCGCCGCGACTTGGGGCTTGGGGAATTTCAGCACCACCTCGCCGCCCTCGATGTCATCGACGGCGCCGAACAGCCGGCTGTAGCGGCCGTCGGATACCAGCACTTTGAGCAGAAAGCCGTCGACCGCCTCGCCCATGATCGGCACCGGGATGAGCGGCAGCTGCATGATGTTGGCGCCGATCTCGGTGGTCGATTCCGCGGTCGGCAGCTCGACCACGTCGAGCACCAGCGCCGTGCAGTTGTCGGTCGAGCCGGCGTCGAGCGCTGCGGCGACGAGCGCCCGCGCGGTATCCTCCGACGCCGAGCGCGCCCGCAAAATCTCGGCGATCGCCTCGGGCGAAAGCGTGCCGTGCACGCCGTCGCTGCACAGCAGGAAGCGGTCATGCAGCGCGGTGGGCTGGGTAGCGTAGTCGAGGCGGACCTCGGTCTCGACGCCGAGCGCGCGGGCCAAAATGTTGGAGCGGCCACCGCCGGCCGAGCCTTCGCGCACGTGATCGGTGGTCAGCAACGTCAGGCGGTCGCCGGCGAACCGGTAGGCGCGGCTGTCGCCGACATGCAGCACGTGGGCGATGCGCCCGCGCAACACCAGCGCCGTGAAGGTGCAGCCCATGCCGGCGAGCGCCGGATCGCGCTTGCTCTGGCCGTTGATCCAGCTGTTGAGCGAGCTGATGACGGTCGCCGCCGCGCGGCGCACCTCCATGGTCTCGGGCATGTCGCAGAAGCCGTCGAGAAAGCCGCGCACCGCGGTTTCGGCGGCGACGCGTCCGCCCTTGGCGCCGCCGATGCCGTCGGCCACCGCCGCGACCACGTCGCTGCGCGGTTTCGGCAGTTCCCAGCCGAACACGGCGCCTCCGAAGTCCTCGTTGCGCTGGCGTGGCCCGGTCTCCGAAGCGAACCCTACGCTTGCTTTGACGCCGGAATACCGCTCAGCCATCGCTATGCTCAGATACCCGAAAGGACGCGACGGCTAGCCGGGACAATGATGGGCTAAGTTCAATTCCGCGCTCGCGACTTCAACGGCCGAGCTGGCAGCGATGAAAGTACATGTTGCCGCCCATAGACGAGGCCAGCACCACAGTAAGATCGCCGGATTTAAGATCAAGCGTGTAGCGCCAGCCGTCCTTGGCGTCGCGCCACTTGATTGCGGAGTCGCTGATGGTGGCCGGATTGGCGTCCACGGTTGAGTGATCGTAATCGACCTTGATCTGCCAGGTCGTGCCGCTTGCCTTGTTCATGCAGGTGATTGCGGCGTCGCCGTGCTGCGCCTCCGCAAAGGCGGGTGCCGCAAGTCCCAAGGCCAATGCCCCAACAATGACAGCCAATGGCCGAGTTACACCCATGACGACCCCATTTCTTTGCCTACTTTCTAGTCACTATGCAACTTTTGTAGCCATAACGCGCTGCGCACCGCCACAACCTTCATCAGAAAATATGCCGCGTCAATGCTCAGGTGGGCTGGCATAGTTCTTGCGAACTCGCAGCCTTGCGTACCTTCAGCGCATAGACGGCCTATTTTGGGGGGTTACCAAATGGCACTCGTACCGTCACCACAATGGCTCGATACTGGCGACAATGCTTGGCAGTTGGCGGCCGCAACGTTCGTCGGACTGCAGAGCATTCCGGGCCTGACAATTCTCTACGGCGGCATCGTCAAGAAGAAGTGGGCGATCAACTCCGCCTTCATGTCGATGTACGCCTTTGCGTCGGTCCTCGTCGTCTGGGTCCTGTTCGATTACAACATGGCCTTCGGGCACGCGTGGCTCTCGGTCTTTGGTCAATCCTTCCTCGGCGCGCCAGCCCTGGCAACGGGTGCCGCCTATACGACCGGTCAAGCCATCGTTCCGGAAGCGGCCTCGGGCATGCCGGCGATGGCCTTCCCGATGGCGACGCTGATCTACTTCCAGTTTGTGTTCGCCGCGATCACCGTCATCATTCTCGCCGGCTCGGTGCTGGGCCGCATGAATTTCACCGCCTGGATGATCTTCTGCCCGGTGTGGATGACGCTGGTGTACACCGTCGGCGCATTCAGCCTGTGGGGCGGCGGCTGGCTCGCCGGCTTAGGCGTGGCGGACTTCTCGGGCGGCTACGTCATCCATCTCGCCGCCGGCACGTCGGGCTTCGTTGCGGCCTGGGTCATCGGCCCGCGCATTCAAGCCGACCGCGACAACTTCCCGCCCAACAGCCTGCTGGTCACGCTGGCCGGCGCCGGCATCCTGTGGATCGGCTGGAACGGCTTCAACGGCGGCGACCCGTACTTCGCCAATGCTGACGCCGGCGCGGCCGTGCTCAACACCAACACCGCCACCGCGGTTGGCCTGCTGGTCTGGACGCTGATGGACAAGATGGCCTACGGCAAGCCGTCGGTGCTCGGCGCCGTCAACGGCATGATCGCGGGTCTCGTCGCCATCACGCCCGGCGCCGGCTATGTCGACGGCTGGGGTGCGATCGCGATCGGCGTCGTCGCCGGCATCATCCCGTGGTGGAGCATGAACAAGCTGCAGAAGACGGCGGCCATGCAGAAGGTGGACGACACGCTCAGCGTTTTCTCTACCCACGGCGTCGCCGGTCTGTGCGGCGGTCTGTTGGTCGGCCTGCTCGCCAACCCGGACATGCTGCAATATATCGGCACCGACAAGGAAGCACCCGGCGTCAACGTCACGGGCTTGCTCTATGGCAACGCGCCGCAACTCCTGACGCAATTCTACGGCGCGGTGTTCATCATCATCTACAACGCGATCGCGACCTATATCATCCTGAAGGTGATCGGCTTCATCGTGCCGCTGCGCATGGATGACGCGACCCTGAAGGTGGGCGACGACGCCGTCCACGGCGAAACCGCCTACGCGCTCGGAACCGAGGGCGAATAGGCCTTGAACGCCGGTGGGTTCACGAACCCACTGGCGACCTCTTCCTTGCGAGCATGATGGCCGCTCGCAAATCTGAGGTCCGCGTTTCAACCTGACGCGCGGATCTCTTTGGCGGCTCCCACAGGCTGCGGGGCCGCCTTTTTTATTGGCACCGGCCGGCCACTGTGCAAAAACTCGCCCGTCACACCGCCGTCATACGATCTCTGCAAAACGTGACTTTCCCCATCAGCGCGGGAGTTCGCCATGCGTCCATCGCTCGTTGCCGGCACAATCGTTCTTTCGGCCACGCTTGCGTCCGCAGCGGTCGCCCAGGCGCCGGCGCCGGTCCCGCAGCCACACAACGTCGTGCTATTCATCGCCGACGGCTTGCGCTTCCGCATGGTCGACGAGCAGACCGCGCCCGCCATGGCCGCGATCGCGCGCGAAGGGGTGAATCTCCGCAACGGCCACGCGCTGTTCCCGACCTTTACCACCGCCAATGCCTCAGGCCTCGCGACCGGACACCAGGTGGGCGACACCGGCGATTTCTCCAACACCGTCTATGCCGGCTTTCAGGTGCCGAGCGTCGGCAACAGCGTGACGCCGTTTGTCGAAAACGACGCCGTGCTCGGCGACCTCGACGAGCATTTCTCCGGCAATTATCTCAACGAAGCGACCATCCTGAAGCTCGCCCGCGCCAAGGGCTTCAGCACCGCGTCGATCGGCAAGGTCGGCCCGGCTCTGATCTTCGATCCGACCGAGCGCACCGGCAACGAAACCGTCCTGGTCGACGACGCCACCGGCCAGACCGATGCCGCCGGCAAGCTCAAAGGCATTCCGCTGTCGGCCGAGATGACCGACCGCCTCAAGGCCGCCGGGCTGCCGCTTGTGGCGCCGACGCGCGGCGCCAACGGCACGGCCGGAAATATGACGACGCCTGGCACGCTCGCCGCCAACGCCGTGCAGCAGGATTACTTCGCCGCCGTCACCACGCGCGCCGTGCTGCCGCTGTTCAAGGAGCGCAACAAGCCGTTCGTGCTGGTGTTCTGGTCGCGCGATCCCGACGGTACCCAGCATAATCAGGGCGACAGCCTCAACACGCTCATTCCCGGCATCAACGGCCCGACCTCGCTCGCGGCGATCCGCAACGCCGACGACGATCTGGCGCGGATCCGCGCGGCGCTGCGCGAGCTCGGCTTGTTCGATCAGACCGACATCATCGTCACGGCCGACCATGGTTTTTCCACCATCAGCAAGGAAAGCCAGACGTCTTCGACCGTGAAGATGAAGTTCGCCGACGCGCCGGCCGGCCGCCTGCCGCTCGGCTTCGTCGCGCTCGATCTGGCGCACGCGCTGAACATGCCGCTGATCGATCCCGATGATGGCTACAAGACCATCGGTGACGGCCAGCACACCAAGGCCGGCAACGGCGTGATCGGTGGCGACGCCAGCAATCCGAAAGTGGTGGTGGCCGCCAACGGCGGCTCGGATCTGATCTATCTGCCCGACGGCGACAAGGTCTTGGCCAAGAGGATCATCGACACGCTGTTGAGCGAAGACTATGTCAGCGGCCTGTTCGTCGATTCCAAGCTCGGCAAATTCCCCGGCACGCTATCGCTCGACGACATCGCGCTCGAAGGCAGCGCAATCACGCCGCACCCGGCGATCGCCGTCAACTTCCGCTCGTTCGACACGGTGTGCGGCGAGCCGGTGCTGTGCACGGTCGAGGTCGCCGACACCTCGCTGCAGCAGGGCCAAGGCATGCACGGCTCGTTCAGCCGCGCCGACACCTGGAATTTCATGGCGATGCAGGGCCCGGATTTCAAATCGGGCTTCGTCGATCCGGCGCCGGTCAGCAACGCCGATATCGGCCGCACCATCGCCCGCGTCATGCAGCTCGAGGTCGCCGACAAGGGCAAGCTGATCGGCCGCGAGCTCGCGGAGGCGCTGCCCAACGGCGCGCTACCCGCAGTGTCGTCGCGCGTCGTGACCTCCGATCCCGCGCCGAACGGGCTCGTCACCGTGCTCAACATGCAGATGGTGGGGAATACGCGCTACTTCGACGCCGCAGGCTTCCCGGGCCGGACTGTCGGTTTGTCAACGACGGCGCTGCCGAGCGCTACCCAGTGAGCGCCTACATCAGCCAATAGCCGAGCCGCGTGCACCGGCACTCCTCGGCGATCCATTCCAGGATGTCGGCATCGACGGCGTCGAACCCGGCCGGCAGCGCGCGAACGCGCCACGCCGCCGGCGTCGCGACGACGATCGGCGATTGCGCAATGACAGTAGCGAGCGTGACGAGGTCAGGACGATCCTGCGCTACCTGCATCGACGTCTCCGGTACGGCCTTCCGGTATGGCCCTGACGACGGCGGGCAATACATGCCGCGCCCGTAAAGACGGCTCTCGGCCATGAGTCGCCCGAATGGGGCTGGCGGTTCAAAGGCCTAATACCGGGGGGTGGCCGCGTAGAGGCTGCAGTGGGGCGTTCTGGCGGCAGTCCCCGAGGTTCCACGGGCGGTGAATGGTCGGCTTGCGGATTGCGGTTCTGGCGCGGAGCACGTCGCCCCGACGCACCCCGAGTCACGTCGGAAGGAAATTTCCCAATCCGTTGGGGCTACAGGCAATTTTCCCGGTGTTCCGGTCGCTTTTGATCGATCATCCCTGGCGCAAGGGCTGGTAATGCCAGCCCGCGGGACGTAAATAACGGAGGCGAATTACATTCCCGAAAATAAAGCTCAGGCCGCGATAACAATCTGCCCATACGGAGGCTTTCCATGGCTCTTGCAATTGGCGATACCGCCCCGGATTTCGAAGCTGAAACCACCGAGGGCAAAATCCGGTTCCACGACTGGATCGGCAACAATTGGGTGGTGCTGTTCTCCCATCCCAAAGACTTCACGCCGGTCTGCACCACCGAACTCGGCACCATGGCGCGACTGAAGCCGGAATTCGACAAGCGCGGGGTGAAAATCATCGGCCTGTCGGTCGACCCGGTCGACAATCACAAGAAATGGGCGGACGACATCAAGGACGTCGTCGGCTTTGCGCCGAACTACCCGATGATCGGCGACACCGATCTTCATGTCTGCAAGCTCTACAGCATGCTGCCGGCCTCGACGTCGGGCACGTCGGAAGGCCGCACGCCGGCCGACAATCAGACCGTGCGCAACGTCTTCGTCATCGGCCCGGACAAGAAGATCAAGCTCGTGCTTGTCTATCCGATGACCACTGGGCGCAACTTCGACGAGGTGCTGCGCGTCATCGACTCGCTGCAGCTCACCGCCAAGCACCGCGTCGCGACGCCCGCCAATTGGAAGCAGGGCGAGGATGTGATCCTCACCGGCGCCGTCACCGACGACGAAGCCAAGAAGCTCTATCCGCAGGGCTGGAAAACGCCGAAGCCCTATATCCGCGTGGTGCCGCAACCGCGGCAGTAATTTCTTCGGCGCCGAGTTAGATTGTGCGGGCGCGGCTTCGGCCGCGCCCTTATTTTCGCGTGCACGCGCTTCCTGAGGGTCCCGACCATGAACCACGACTATAACCGCGGCGCCGAGCTGCAGCCGCCCTATGCCGACCTCGTCGGGATGAAGATCACGCTGATCTCGAAGGACAAGGTTTTGGCCGAGCTTCCGGTGCGCGAAGCGCTCAACAACCGGTTCGGCGTGCTGCACGGCGGCGCGGTGATGTCGCTCGCCGACAATATCGGCGGCACCGCGACCTTCGCCAATCTGCGCGAGGGTGAGCGTACCGCGACCATCGAAAGCAAGACCAATTTCTTCGCGCCGATCCCGGTCGGCGACATCGCGTTCGCCGAATGCACGCCGCTGCACAAAGGCCGCACAACCATGGTCTGGCAGACCCGCATCACCCGCGGCGACGGCCGGCTGTGCGCACTGGTCACCCAGACCCAGATCGTGATTGCCGCCGGTCAGCGCTAGGTGCAGTCTGAAGCGGTCATGGCCGCAAAACGAGCGTCGACAAAGACCGCCGCGCTTCGCATCAAGCGCGTCTACGACCCCGCCGCCAAGGACGACGGCTTGCGCGTGCTGGTCGATCGGCTGTGGCCGCGCGGCATCGCCAAGGCCAGGGCGCGGATCGACCTGTGGCTCAAGGACGTCGCGCCGAGCGACAAGCTGCGCCGCCAGTTCCACGGCCATCCCGAGAAATGGGACGATTTCGTTGCCGCCTATCGCCGCGAGCTCGAGCAGGAGTCGGCGCATTCCGCGCTCGTCGAATTGCAAGGACTTGTGCGCAAGGAGCCGGTGACGCTGCTCTATGCCGCGCGCGACGAGACCCACAACAACGCCGTGGCGCTGCGGCGCTTGCTCGAGACCTCAAAGCGAAAATAGTTCGCCCACTGCCCGCCCGTCGCGGCGTCAAGCGATTCCGGCGATGCGAATAAGCGCGTAGCTGATCAGTCCCAGCACGATGAGCGAGGCCGTAACCGCGGCCGTCACCCGCACCCCGCTTTTGGCGACCACGCGGACGTCGACGCCAAGCCCGAGCGCCGCCATGGAAATCGTCGTCAGGGTCGCTGCGACGTGCGTGATTGTCGGCAGCACGATCGGCGGAATGAGCTCGAGCGAGCGTACGATCAGGAGAATGAGAAAGCCGGAGATGAACCAGGGCACGAGCTCGTGCCAATCGGGCCGGCTGCGATTGACCCGGCCGCGCGCCGGGTCGGTGCGCAGGTCGCGCGCTAGGAGCGACAGCCCGAGCACCACCGGGCCCAGCATCAAGACCCGCACCAGCTTGATCACCGTGCCGACCTGATTGCTCAGAGCTCCAATGGGCAATGTCGCCGCCAGCACCTGCGGCACCGCATAGACCGTAAGCCCCGCGAGGACGCCGTACTGGGTCAATGATAATTGCAGCACCGGCACCAGGAGCGGCAAGGTCAGCACCACGACCACGCCGAGCACGGCGGTGAACGAGATCGAGGCGGCGATATCGTCGCCGTCGGCGCCGATCACCGGCGCCACCGCGGCGATCGCCGAATTGCCGCAGATCGAATTGCCGCAGGCGATGAGGATCGCCATGCGCAGCGGCAGTCCGAGCGTCCGACAGATCACGAAGCTCACACCGAGCGCGATCGCCACCACCGAGGCGATGCCAAGGAGGAGGAACGGCCCCAGCGCCAAAACGGTAGCGGCGCTCACCGAAGCCCCCAGCATCACCACAGCGCATTCGAGCAGGAATTTGGCGCAGAAGCCGATGCCGGGAACAAAGCCCGCGGGCGGCAGCCACACCGTGCGGACGACGACGCCGATCAGGATCGCCAGCACCAACGCTTCGAGATAGGCCTGGCCGGCGAAGGAAACTTCGATCGCCTGCAATGCGATCGCAGCCAAGGTGATGGCGAAGCAGACGAGAACGCCCGGCAGCAGTCGGCGCAATTGCTTGGTCAAATCACAGCACCTTGTAGAACTGCAGGTGCACGGCGTCAGGCTCGCGTTCGCCGGCGCACAGCACGATGCATTTGCCGAGCCAGGCATAGCGCTCGGCGGCCACTTCGAAGAACGTCGCGCCGCGGAAATAGTAGCTGCCGGGCGCGACGGGTCGGCCGGCGGCAAGCGCCGCCATCACGTCAGGCGGGCCGTGGCACAGCGCCTGATTGCGGACATAGATCAGGGCGCCATCGGCAGTTTGCATCGTATAGCGCGCCTCCAGTTCCGCGACGCCGTCGCTGCGCAGGACCTGCCAGTCGGCGCCGCCCGGCAGTACCGTGCCGCGCATGTCGGGACCGGAAAATTCGCCGCCGGTGATCGGCACGATGCGGCGGGTCCCCTTGCCGACGTCGCCGACGGTCAGCGGCGCGCCGACCAGCACGTGGGCGGCAAAGATCGCTTCGAGCAAAGGCGGCGCAGCGGCCATGAGTTTATGTCGGCTCGTTCTGGCCTTCTCGGTCAAGACTTGGCGCGGTCGGCGATGATCATCGATTGCATGATCTGGTCGGCGACATCCTTCACGGCGCCGGGCGAGTGGGTCAGGAACAGCGTGTTGGTCTTGTCCATCTCGCCGATCGATTTGATGGTGTCGAAATATTGCGTGATCAGGACGAGCTGCATAACGTCGGAGGTCGATACCGAGCCGATCGCCCGCTGGAACTGCTCAATCGATCCCTGCAGGCCTTCGATGATGGCCTTGCGCTGGTTGGCGATGCCCTGCCCTTGCAGCGCCTTGCTCTCGGCTTCGGCTTCCGCCTTCTTGACCACCAGAATCTTCTCGGCCTCGCCGCGGGCGTTGGCGGCGACCTGCTCGCGCTGCGCCGCGTTGATATCGTTCATCGCCGATTTCACCTTGGCGTCGGGCACGATGTCGGTGACCAGCACATTGACGATCTCGTAGCCGAACGCCGCCATGTCGGCATCGAGCTCCTTCTTCACCGCCGCGGCGATACCGGACTGGCTGGCAAAAACCTCGTCCAGCGTCATGCCCGGCACGTGGCCGAGAATGACCTGCTCGACGTAGGATTGGATCTGCTCCATCGGATTGGAGAGCTTGTAGAAGGCGTCGAACACCTTCTCCGGCCGGACGCGATTTTGCACCGAGATCGGGATGGTGACGAACACGTTGTCCTTGGTCTTCGTCTCCATCGTGAGGCTGATCTGGTTGACCCGCAGGCTGACCCGGCCGGCGAGCGTATCGATGATCGGCCATTTCCAGTTCAAGCCCGGCTCGGCGATGCGCAAGAATTTGCCGAAGCGTGTGACGACGACGACCTGCGCGGTGCTCACCGTGAAGAAGCTGCCAAAAATCACCGAGAGCAGAAAAAACAACAGGATGGCGAACAACGTGAATGTCACCACTTCCATGGGAGCGCTCCGTATCGTGTCGGGTGATGCAAAACTGCCCGGCCGGATGAACGCGGATGGTAGAGATTTTTCCGGCGCCACGAAAGCGCGCGATGAAGGCTTCGCAATTGCCATCGGCGTGGCCCGGTGTCATCGTACCCGCGCAAGACGATGCCGCGATAACGCACGCGATCGCGTCGCGCCCGATAGATGCGAGGAGAAATCATGGACGTTCGCGCCGCCGTCGCCTTCGGCCCCGGCAAGCCGCTCGAAGTGACGACGGTCAAGCTCGACGGCCCGTGCGCCGGCGAAGTCTTGGTCGAGATCAGGGCGACCGGCATCTGCCACACCGACGAGTTCACGCTGTCGGGCGCCGATCCCGAGGGGCTGTTCCCGACCATCCTCGGCCACGAAGGCGCCGGCATCGTCGTCGACGTCGGCGCGGACGTCACCTCGGTGCAAAAGGGCGATCACGTCATTCCGCTCTACATTCCGGAATGCCGCGCATGCCCCTCGTGCCTGTCGCGCAAGACCAATCTGTGCACCGCGATCCGCGCCACCCAAGGACAAGGCGTGATGCCCGACGGCACGTCGCGCTTTTCCCTCGATGGCAAGACGCTGCACCACTATATGGGCTGCTCGACCTTCGCGAACTTCACCGTGCTGCCCGAAATCGCGGTGGCGAAGATCCGCAGCGACGCGCCGTTCGACAAGGTCTGCTACATCGGCTGCGGCGTCACCACCGGCATCGGCGCGGTGATCAACACCGCCAAAGTCGAGCCGGGCGCCAAGGCGATCGTGTTCGGGCTCGGCGGCATCGGGCTCAACGTCATCCAGGGGCTGCGGCTCGCCAGCGCCGACATGATCATCGGCGTTGACGTCAATCCGGAAAAGAAAGCCTGGGGCGAGCGCTTCGGCATGACTCATTTCGTCAATCCGAAGGAGGTCGACGGCGATCTCGTCGCCCATCTCGTCAACATGACCAAGAGCGGCGCCGACCAGATCGGCGGCGCCGATTACACTTTCGAATGCGTCGGCCATGTCGGCCTGATGCGCATCGCGCTGGAGAGCTGCCATCGCGGCTGGGGCCAGAGCATCATCATCGGCGTCGCCGGCTCCGGCCAGGAGATCGCGACCCGGCCGTTTCAGCTCGTCACCGGCCGGGCCTGGCGCGGCACCGCGTTCGGCGGAGCGCGCGGCCGTTCCGACGTGCCACGAATCGTCGACTGGTACATGCAGGGCAAGATCGAGATCGACCCGATGATCACCCACACGATGCCTCTTGCGGACATCAACAAGGCGTTCGCGCTGATGCGCGACGGCAAGTCGATCCGCAGCGTCGTGGAGTACTAGGCGCTAGCCGGGATACTGCTTGAGACGTTTCGGCTGCGCTGCGGCCCCATAGGGATTGAGATTGCAGGTGCCGCGATTGCCGGCCACCACATGGGGTGCGCATTCCTGGGCCGTGCGGTAATAGCAATGCCAGACCACGGAGCCGGTGCCGACCTGCAGCACCGCGCACCATGGCGCATCACCGTAGTATTGAGCGTGGCCGGAACGCACCGCTACGCAGCTCACGACCGCCAACGCCGCGACCGCAGCGGCAAGCACGCTTGCGGCTTTCGTCACCGCGGTCAGAGCAGCAACGCGACGGCGACGACCAGCACGATACCGGCGGCGATGGTCAAGACCTCGATGCCATCGAAGGCACGGGTGCGGTTTGCGACCTGTGGGAGCATCACTGAAGCCTCCCTCTACTGAGCAACGGAACAATAGGCGTTAACGGATGATTGGAAGTCCACCGGAAATGGCGGTCGGCTGACCGGCCTTGACGATTTGGGTCGTCCCATCGCCATCGCCGACACTGGCAAACATCCCGACGGCAGCAACCACGACCGCGCACAGCACACCGACAAGAACGATCTTCAGGTGCGTCGAGCGGTCGGCGCTGTAGAGCGAATGATTCATTGCCATCTCCCATTCGTTAACGAATGATTAACCTTTTCCGTTCCGGTTCCGATGTGACCTTGGGCACAATTCGGCGCTTTGTCATAAAATATTGATTTTCTTATATTTTTCGCCAAAGGTGGCCGGTCTTAGCCATCCGGATTGCTGGCGAAAGCCGCCCGCGCCATGCTGTGCGGCGCAAGACCTGCGGGGGCCAATGAAAATCACAGCCGTCGAACCGATCCTCATCGCGGTGCCTTACGAACACGGCGGGCCGAAGCCGATGCGGCCGTCCGGACCGTGGACGCACATGGAGACTTTGTTGGTGCGCGTCGACACCGATGCCGGCATCACCGGCTGGGGCGAAGGTTTCGGCTTTGCGGCCTCGGCGCTGACCCGCGAAGCCGTGATGCGCGCGGTCGCGCCGCTCTGCGTCGGGCGCGATTTTTCCGACGTGCCGTCGTTCATGACCGACCTGCAGCGCAAGCTCCACGCCATGGGCCGCCACGGCCCGGTCAGCTTCGCGCTCGCCGGCATCGACATCGCGCTGTGGGACATTGCCGGCAAGGCGCAAGGCGTGCCGGTCCACCGCCTGCTCGGAGGCTCGACCCGCGACCGCATCCCGACCTATGCGAGCCTGCTGCGCTACGGCAAGCCCGACCTCGTCGCCAAATACACCGCCGAGGCCGTCGGCCGCGGTTACTCGGCGATCAAGCTGCACGAGCATCTAGTCGAAACCGTCGCGCCCGGCCGCGAGGCCGCCGGCCCGAAAATCGCGCTGATGGTCGACACCAATTGTGCCTGGCCCGCCGAAGAAGCCATGATGATGGCGCGCAGACTCAAGGCTTACGATCTCGCCTGGCTTGAAGAACCGGTCGATCCGGTCGACGACTACGACACCATGGCTCGTATCCGCCGCGAGGTCGGCATCACGATCGCGGCTGGCGAAAACATCGGCCATGCCGGCGAAGCGCGACACGCAATCGCGCTCGGCGCGCTCGACGTTTTTCAGCCGAGCGTTACCAAGATCGGCGGCATTGCTGCCATGGGCAAGGCCATCGACGTCGCCCGCGCGCACGGCGTGCGGGTCTTTCCGCACTCGCCCTATTTCGGCCCCGGCTTGATCGCGACGCTGCATGTGATCGCGGCGCGCCTGCCGGATTCCATGTGCGAGCGGTTTTACTGCGAGCTCGAGGCGACGCCGTTGGGCCAAGAGACGATTGCGGCGCGCGACGGCCACATGAATGTGCCGCAAGGGCCCGGACTCGGCATGACCGTCGATGAGAGCGTGATCGCTCGCTATCGCGTCGCCTAAAAGCGCGGCGGCGTAGACGGTCTTGCTCAAGCCGCCCTGGAGGCCCGCCGCAGCGCTTCGGGGATTTGGAAGTCAAGCTGCGCGGCCGGGACCGGACGGCTGAACAGGTAACCTTGCGCGAACGAGCATCCGATGGCGCGCAACGCCGCCAGCTGCTCCATGGTCTCGACGCCCTCGGCAACCATCGGAATGTCCAGATTGTGTCGGCAATCGCACACACGATCGCGGCGTCGGCGGCGCGCTGCGTCATGTTCTGGATAAACGACTTGTCGATCTTGATGCGGTCGAACGGAAACATCTGCACGTAGGTCATGGACGAATAGCCGGTGCCGAAATCGTCGAGCACGATGGCGACGCCGAGCCTTCTGATCTCGCGCAACAACGCCAGATTCTCGGCGTTATCTTCCAACAGCACCGTCTCGGTGATTTCGAGCGCGAGGCGCTCCGGCGGCAGGCCGGTATCGTCGAGCGCCGATTTCAGGGCGCCAAGCAAATCGCCGTGCTTGAACTGCGCCGGCGACAGATTGACGGAGACCCTGAGATGCGCCGGCCATTTGACCGCGTCGGCACAGGCCTGGCGCAGGATCCACGCGCCGAGCGGCACGATCAAGCCGCTTTCCTCGGCCAGCGGAATGAACTGGTCAGGCGTCACCAAGCCGCGTTGCGGATGCCGCCAGCGCACCAGCGCCTCGACACCGCAGACTTCGCTGCGACCGAGGTCGGCGATGATCTGGTAATTGAGCACGAATTCATTGCGCGCAATTGCCTTGCGCATGTCCTCCTCGAGCTCGCGACGGCCGCGCGCCTGCGCGTCCATCGATGCGGCGAAGAAGCAGTAGCGACTCCGCCCCTCGGCCTTGGCCTTGTAGAGCGCAAGATCCGCGTGCGTGATCAGTTCCTCGGCGTCGTCCCCGTCCTGCGGCGCCAGCGCGATGCCGATGCTTGTTTCCAAGACAATCTTGTGGCCGTCGAGGCTGAACGGCTCGGCGCACGTCGCCAGAATCCGATTCGCCAACGCGGTGACGCCGCCCTTTTGTTCTTTTTGCGAAATTTGCAGCACCGCGAACTCGTCGCCACCGAAACGCGCCACGCAATCGGCCGCGCGCGTGGTGTTCTGCAGGCGGCGGGCGATCTCCTTCAGCAGCGCGTCGCCGGCCGGATGGCCGAAGGAATCGTTGACAGTTTTGAAGCGGTCGAGATCGAGCATCAGGATGGCGAACTCTTCGTCGTTCCGCCGCATGCCCGCCAGGGCCGCCGCCGCCTTTTCCATGAACAAGGTCCGGTTGGCGAGCCCGGTCAGAGGGTCGTGGCGCGTCATGTAGGTCAGTTCTCGCGATTTCTCGGCCAAAGAGGCCTCGGAATCGCTGAGGAGCCGGACCTGCCGGGTCACCGCGCGCAGCAGATAGATCGAGAACAGCAGAAAGACCGCGCTGCCGAGACCGATCGCAGCCGCGCGCTGCCGCCAAATGGCGAGCGAGGTATTCTCGGTGACCGAAACGTTGACGATCAGCGGGTAGTGCGGCACCCGCCGCACCGTCACATAGCGCATATTGCCGTCGGCCTGACCGAAGATGCGAAAGCCGTCTTCGCCCTTTTCCAAGGCTTCCTGCCAAGTCGCCTTGTTGGTGAGCGCGCGGCCGGTGGAACGCTGATCGTCCGGATGGCGAAACAGGATGATGCCGTCCGAATTGAGCAGCGTGAACAACAGGCTGTGGACCGACTGGATTGCGCCGTAGATATCCTCGAAGTATTTGGTGTTGACGCCGGCCATCACGATGCCGACGAAATTGCCGTTGCGATCCACCAGCGGCCGCGAGAAGACGATGGTCAGCTTGCCGTTGATGCGGTTGTACGCCGGTATCGAGTTGATCAACTGGCCGTCCTCGCGACCGCGCGCTTTGAGGAAATAGTCGCGGTCGGCGACGCTGAGATCGGGCGTCGGCCAGCCGGCCGTGGTGACGACGATCTTGCCGTCGCGGTCGGAGATGGCGAGGTTATAGACCTGGGGCAGGCGCAAGCGATATTTGAGCAGCGTATCGCGGAATGCCGAGTTGCCGAACGCCGCCTCGAAGTTCGCCTGCGAAGCGATGTCGCGATTTTCCGCCGACTGCTTGATCTCGGTGAGCACGGCATCGATTGATTCCACCGAACGCGACAGCTGGCCGGCCAACACCGAGGCGATATTTCCCGATTCGGAGACGGCGGCGTTGATGGCGTCGGCGCGCAGCTGCCAGATGGTCCAGGCCACTGCGCTGACCGCGAGCCCGAGCAGCAACACCGCGGCCCACCACAGGCGGCGCAGCTGAATAGTTTTGCTCCGGGCGCCGGCCGAAGCCTCCGCCGGCATAGCAGCGCCGCGCCGACGAAAAAATAGCTGAATGAACTTACTAAGCATCGGCCCAGGACCAATCCCCGTTGGCCCCCTTACGCACGGCACCACTATCGCCCGCGCAGCCCCAATGGCGGATTAAGGTGTTGGGTTAAATCGTTGCAAAAAATTCGCCGTTGATTTGAACTTTAGGCAGGGCGCGAAGCCGCGGCGCTGGCGTCGCGGCAAACGACGGCGCAAGATCGCCGCCATTGCCATAAAACGGGAGGGAATTGTCATGAGCGACGACGTGCACGAAGTCTATGCCATCCGTTACGGCCACCACTCCCGCAAGGCGTCGGCCAACTACATCGACGGCGATCCGCACGACGTGCTGCAGCCGCTCGACTTCTTCGTCTGGGCGATCGTCGGGCCGTCCGGCACCATCGTCCTCGACACCGGCTTCGACGAGGCCATGGGCAAGAAGCGCCAGCGCGAGATGATCAAGCCGGTGCGTGAGGGCCTGGCCGCGCTCGGCATCGCGCCGGAGGCGGTCAAGGACGTTATCATCAGCCACCTGCATTACGACCATTGCGGCAACTACGACCTGTTTCCGCAGGCTCGTTATCACCTGCAGGACCGCGAGATGGCCTATGCCACCGGGCGCTGCATGTGCCACCGCGCGCTGCGGCTGCCGTTCGAGGTCGAGGACGTGGTCGCCATGGTGCGCAAGGTGTTCGCCGGCCGCTGCGCGTTCCATGACGGCGAGGATTTGGTCGTGCCCGGCGTCACCGTGCATCACATCGGCGGCCACTCCAAAGGTTTGCAGTCGGTGCGGGTCAAAACCCGGATCGGCCACGTGGTGCTCGCCGCTGACGCGAGCCACCTCTATACCCATATCGACGGCGGCCGCGTATTTTCGCTGGTGCATAACGTCGAGGAAGTGGTCGAGGGCTACGAGACATTGAAGCGGCTCGCAGACGCCCCACGCCATGTGGTGCCTGGCCACGACCCGGCGGTGCTGACGCGCTATCCTGCCGCCAAGCCCGGCCTCGAAGGCTGGGTGGTGCGGCTCGATGCTGAGCCGAAACTGTAGCCCCATCAGCCGGGTCACGGAAGATTCGCGGCGACGCGGTGTTTTACTAGCTCAACTCATCACGCGGGGAGGACAACCATGAAGCTTCATTACATCGGCGCGACTGCGGCATTGATTGCGGGCGCGGTCGTCGCGCAGGCCCAGCAGCAGGCGCCGCCGGCTCCGGCGCAAGCCCCGGCCCCGACCGCGGCGCCCGCCCCGCCGCCCACGGCGACCACCAAGGTCACCGACAACGTCTACATCTTCCGCTATGTCGGCCACCAATCGATGTTCATCGTCACGCCGGCCGGCGTGATCGCCACCGATCCGATCAGCGAGCGGCGGTCGGCCAAGCCCTATATCGACGCCATCCAGGCCGTCACCAAGGCGCCGATCAAATACGTCATCTACAGCCACAGCCATTTCGATCACATCGCCGGCGGTCAGCCGTTCAAGGATTTGGGCGCGACCTTCGTGGCGCATCGCAACGCCAAGGAACGCATCCAGGCGCTGAAACCCGCAGACGTCGTCGTGCCCGACCAGGTCGTCGACGACAAGAAGGTCATCACGCTCGGCGGTACCGCGCTCGAGCTCAACTACGTCGGCAAGAATCACTCCAACTCGACGCTGGTGATGCGGCTGCCGAAAGAGAAGATCATCTTCACCGTCGACTGGATCCCGATCCAGGGCGTGCAGTTCCGCATCATGGACGACACCTACATTCCCGACATCGAGGACGGTTTGAAAAAAGTGATCGCGATGGACTGGGAGACGCTGATTCCGGGCCACCCCGGACCGGGCGGCAAGCAGACCGGCACCAAGGACAATGCGCGCGACGAGCTCGCCTATCTGCAGGACCTGTCGGCGGCGGTGAAGCAGGAGGTCGCCCAGGGCAAATCCTACGACGACGCGGTCAAGGATATTTCGCTGCCGAAATATTCTTCGTGGCCGAACTACAAGAACTTCCTGCCGATGAACATCGAGCGCTATTACGATTTCTGGAATCGCGGGATTTAGCGCTGCCGCAAGCTAGCGGTCCGGATTGACTACGATGTTGACGAGGCCGCCCGGCCTCGTCTTCACCTCGGCGAGCGCATCGTTGACGCGGTCGAGCGGATAGGCGCGGGTCTGCAACACCGAGAGATCGAGCGCGCCAGTGCCGGCGAGATCGGCCATCAGCTGGCCCTCGCCGGTGGTGAACCAGTTGGAGCCGCGGAACTGCAGCGACTTCACCATGTAGGCGATCGGCTCGATCTCCAATTTCTCGGTGAGCGCGCCGATGTTGACGGCGATGCCGCCGCGCTTGAGCGCGTGCAGCGCCGCCGCCGTCGTGCTCGCGGACGCGGCGCGCCCCGAGCAATCGATCAGCACGTCGACGCCGATGCCGTCGGTGCGTGACAGGAGCCAGTCCGCGACCGGCGTATCGCCGAGCGCCAGCGTATCGATGCGCCGCGGTGCCAGCGCCTTGATCGCCGCCAGGACCTCGCGGTTGCGGCCGATGCCGAGGATCTTGGTCGCGCCGATGGCGAGCGTGTGCAAAGTGGCGCCGACGCCGAGCGTGCCGGTGACGCCGTTGATGGCGACCCACGTGCCGGCGCCGACGCCGCCGCGGCGCAGCGCCGCAAACGACGTGCCGAGATAGCCGAAGCGCGCCGCCTGGTCGAAGCTCACGGTTTCGGGGAGCACGACAAGGCGCTCGGCAGCGGCCGGCATGTATTCGGCAAAGCCGCCGTAAGGATACGCGCGCAGCTGCGGTGCCGATTGGTCGGTGAAGCCGAAGTAGCCTTGGAACGCGGCGGCGCTGCATTGCAGCGGCGTGCCGGCACGGCAATAGTGGCAGGTGCTGCAGGCGAGCCACGGATTGACATAGACCCGCGCGCCGGCGGCGACGCCGGTCACCGCGCTGCCGACTTTTGTCACGATCCCGGCTGCATCGAGGCCGACGATGGCCGGCAGCGGCGGCAGGCGGTTCCACAGCACGCCGCTGAAGATTGCGTTCATGTTTGGAATGACGCCGCACGCCTTCACCGCGACCAGCACGTCGCGGGGTCCCGGCTCGGGCATGGCAACGCGGTCGATGCGAAGGGGCTCGCCCGGCTTGTGCAAACGCGCAGCGCGCATGTCAGTGGTCATGGATGGGCCCAAAAAGCACGAAAAGTCATTCGGCCTTGCCGGCGAAGCGGATCACCTTGCGCCACTTGTCGGTCTCGTCGGCAAGAAGCTTGCCGAAATCGGCCGGCGTGCCGGGAAGGAGCGAGGTCTCATGACGAATGTCCCGTTGGCCGTAAGCGCGATGCGGCTACTCGACCCTGATATTGGCTTCCTTGATGATCGGGCCCCACAGCGCGGCGTCGGCCGCGTTCTTGGCGGCGAGCACTTCCGGCGTGGAGCCTTGCGCCAGCACACCGAGCGGCGCGAACTTTTCCTTAATCGCGGGCTTGCCCAGCATCGCGATCATGTCGGCATTGATTTTCTTGACGACGTCGGGCGGCGTCTTGGCCGGCGCATAGAGGCCATACCAAGACGACACGTCATAGCCGGCGACGCCGCACTCGACGACGGTGGGGAGCTCCGGCTCGTCGGGGAAGCGCTGCGCCGTGGTCACGGCAAGGCCGCGCAGCTGTTTCGAGCGCACCGGCTGCAACAGCGAGCCCGTGGTGTTGAACATGATGTCGACGCGGCCGGTCATCAGATCGGTCATCAAACCGTCGGTCATGCCGCGATACGGCACGTGAGTCATTTGCAGGCCGGTCATGTGCTTGAACAATTCGCCGGCGAGATGCGGCACCGTGCCGACGCCCGGCGACGCCCAGCTCACTTTGCCGGGATTGGCCTTGGCATGGGCGATGAAGTCCTGCAGCGTGTTGAATGCCGAGTTGTTGGCAACCGCGATGATGTCGGGATAGGTGCCGATCAGCGACACCGGCGCGAAGTCGACCGCCGGGTCGAAAGTCAGCGACGCGAACAAGAGCGCCTGGACCTGGGGCGATCCCGGCGCGAGCAGCAGCGTATAGCCGTCGGGCGGCGCATGGGCGACGGCGTCGAGGGCGACCCGCGCCCCGGCGCCGGGTTTGTTCTCGACGATAATCTGCTGGCCCCACAGATCCGACAGGCCGCTCACCACGATGCGCGCCGCCAGGTCCGCGCCGCCGCCAGGTGGAAAACCGACCAAAAGTCTGACGACGCGCGACGGATAGGTGTCGGCGCGCGCGACGCTTGGCGCGGCTGCGAGGGCGGCGCCGGTCAGTTGCAGAAAACGGCGGCGTGCAATGGCCATTTCTCTTTTTCCTTTGCGGTGAAACGAGCCCCGAAACGTGCCCGGGCAGCAGCGCTTGGTGAAGCGCCGGGCGGTCAGGCTACAGGAACCGGCGGGCCCGGCGTAAGGGGGCGCTCGCGCGGCACCGTGCCGCGAGCGACAGTGCAAGGATGCGGCGCCATCGCTGTTTTTCGGCGCCGGGTTCGCCGTTAGATTATCGTCTGGACCGCCCGCTTTCAGCGCCGGAGGAGAAACATGGCCGACCACGCCGCTCGCAAATACCGCGCGCTCATGTTCTCGGCGTCGCTTGCCGCGCTGGGCGCTCTCCTGTCGGTCGCCGCGGCGCAAGCGCCGGCCACCTTCGCCGGCAAAACGGTGATCATGTATATCGGGTTCGGTCCGGGCGGCGGCTATGACCTTTGGGCGCGCGTGGTGGCGCGCCACATCGGCGCCCACCTGCCCGGCAATCCGACGGTGGCGCCGGAGAACATGCAAGGCGCCGGCAGCTACCGCGCCGCCAATTTCATCTACAACGTCGCGCCCAAGGACGGCACCGCGATGGCGCTGATCGCGCGCGACGCCGTGCTCGGGCCGTTGACCGGCGCGCCCGGCGCGCAATTCGACGCCACCAAATTCTCCTGGCTCGGCACGCCGGCGATCGAGACCAATGTCTGCATCGCGGACCACACGACCGGCGTGAAAACCTTTCGCGACCTGACCGAAAAGCAGCTCATCGTCGGCGATAACGGCCCCGGCACCGGAACGCATTCGTATCCGCTGGCGCTCAACGCCATTCTCGGCACCAAGTTCAAGATCGTCGGCGGTTATCCGTCGTCGGCCGAAGTTTTCCTCGCCATGGAGCGCGGCGAGGTGCAGGGAATCTGCGAAAGCCTCGACAGCATCAAGAACCGCCGGCCAGACTGGATTCCGAAAGGCACGATCGCGCTGC
>Ga0335081_10002287_pt1 | contig 30178 bp, 18 predicted proteins | sample Lox_Sample_35_FD_206713 | JGI IMG/M metagenome (GOLD analysis project Ga0335081, IMG submission 206713) | Soil microbial communities from Loxahatchee National Wildlife Refuge, Florida, United States - Lox_Sample_3.5 | ecosystem: Environmental > Terrestrial > Soil > Wetlands | place: USA...
GGAATTGAACGAGCGCGCTCTCAAGGTGCTGAAGCAAGACAAGAAGAACGAAGCCGACTGCCTGATGGATGGCGCGTGGACCGGGCACCCCGATCAGAACGAAATCGCAGTGGCGCAGTTCCCGTTCCCCAATCAGATTGCACGGCGGCCCCATCTGCCCGATGCGCGTACTGATCTGCGGCCACTTCCGAAGGCGGTTGGCAAAACCACGCTTGCAGGAACGCGGGCGGCCGCGCGCACCGTGATTCGTTACCGCAACGGAGTGCTTAACGGCAAGGGCGCCAGTTTGCTGGATGGCTACATGGAAGATCTGGCAACCGACCGCATCTACCGCCTGATGATCGCGCAACGCGTGCGCCACAAGGTCAAAGTTCCGGGCGACAACGGCAAGCCGGTCGAACATACTCCCGCATTGGTGAGCCGGGTATTTGATGAGGAACTGGCGAAGATTCAGAAAGACTTGCCGGCGGAAATTGATCGCAAGGCGGCGGCCACACTCCCCGAAGCGCGCCGGGTCGCGGAGCAGATGATTGTGCAGGGGCACCATTCGCCGATTTAGGGTTGCGCAGAGGCTCCCGAATGCCTCAGGAGCGGTGCACATTGAGGAGGGTGGCGACCCGCTTCGCCGGAATCATTAGCTGGAATAATGCTTGCAAGTACGCGATAATATTGGGGTTTGGCTCGCCTCAAAGGATCCCGCCGAGGGCAATCGCAGTTCGTCATCCGGGGAGACATTTTCTATGGCCACTACCACGATAGAAGTTGAACCAGCGACAAGCCATCGGCATCCCAAGCTGGTGCGGTGGGTCCAAGAAGTCGCCCAGTTGTGTAAACCCGAGCGGGTTCACTGGTGCGACGGCTCGCCCCAGGAGTACCAGACGCTCACGCGGCTGATGGTGCTCACGGGCACGGCCATCCCGCTCGATCCGGCGAAGCGACCCAACAGCTTTCTGGTCCGCTCTGACCCGGCCGACGTGGCCCGGGTGGAAGACCGGACTTTCATCTGCTCGAAAACTAAAGAAGAGGCTGGCCCCACCAACAACTGGGAAGATCCTGCCAAAATGAAGCAGATGCTGAGCGGCCTGTTCGCCGGCTGCATGGCCGGCCGCACCATGTACGTAGTGCCTTACAGCATGGGGCCGATTGGATCGGCCATCGCGAAGATTGGCGTGGAGATCACCGACTCTGCCTACGTGGTGGCCAGCATGCACTTGATGGCCCGCGTGGGCGCCCGCGTGCTTGAGGCTCTTGGGGAAGACGCCGATTTTGTGCGCGGAATGCATTCGGTCGGCTTCCCGCTGGGCCCAAATCAGCCGGACAAAACCTGGCGCTGCAACACCGAGCACAAGTACATCAGCCATTTTCCCGAAACGCGTGAAATCTGGTCGTTTGGTTCCGGCTACGGGGGGAACGCACTGCTGGGCAAGAAGTGCCATGCGCTGCGAATCGCCTCGGTGCAGGCGCGGGATGAAGGTTGGCTGGCGGAGCATATGCTCATCCTCAAGCTCATCAGTCCCACGGGACAGTTCAAATACTTCACCGGCGCGTTTCCTTCAGCCTGTGGGAAGACCAACCTGGCGATGCTGATTCCGAGCATTCCCGGTTGGAAGGTCGAGACCATCGGTGATGACATTGCCTGGATGAAGTTCGGAGCGGATGGCCGGCTCTACGCCATCAATCCTGAGTACGGTTTCTTTGGAGTCGCGCCGGGCACGGGAGTGAAATCGAATCCCAATGCCATGCTCACCATCGCGAAGAATGCCGTCTTCACCAACTGCGCGATGACGCTCGATGGCGACGTGTGGTGGGAAGGCATGACGGAGCAGAAGCCGTCCGCCCTAGTGGACTGGCTGCGGCGGCCCTGGACCGCGGACTCCGGCCGGCCGGCGGCGCACCCGAACGCACGGTTTACCGCTGCTGCGAAGCAGTGCCCGGTCATAGCTCCCGAGTGGGAAGACCCGAAAGGCGTGCCCATCGATGCGATTCTCTTCGGCGGCCGCCGTGGCGGAATAGTTCCGCTGGTCACCGAAGCGTTTAACTGGCAGCATGGCACTTTTCTCGGCGCTACTGCCAGCAGCGAGACCACCGCCGCCATCACCGGCAGCGTCGGCCGGCTACGGCGCGATCCCATGGCGATGCTGCCCTTTTGCGGCTATCACATGGGCGATTACTTTGCGCATTGGCTCAAGATGGGAGCGAGTTCCCAGGCCTCCAAGTTGCCAAAGATCTGTTATGTGAACTGGTTTCGCCGCGGCAAGGATGGAAAGTTCCTGTGGCCGGGTTATGGGGAAAACAGCCGGGTGCTGAAATGGATTTTTGAGCGCTGCGACGGCCAGGTGCATGCGAAAGAGACGCCTATCGGACGGATTCCCGACATGGCCGACCTCGACACGAAAGGGCTGGACATCAAGGCCGCTCACGTGGACGAGTTGCTCAGCGTCGATATCGATGGCTGGCTGGCGGAGGTGCCGCTGATCAAAGAGCACTTCGCTCAGTTTGGCAGCCATCTTCCCGAGGGCATGAACCTTGAGGTGAAGGCTCTGGAAGAGCGTCTGCGGGCGGCGAAGAAATAGTGCAACGAACCAAACAGGATGGCTGTGCAAGTTGAAACAAGGCGAACACTGCGACAGCTTCCAGGATGAACGCAATGAAAATGGCGTTCTCCCCTCCGATATGATCAGACACCCATCCCCCGACGCCCTGGGTTCCGGCTTACTGGCTCGCTGAGCTGCGACATTGCGCCCGCAGCTTCGTGCAGTGGTACACCGCTCGAGTGTGGGTCATGGGAAGTCCCAGCCGTTCGCCCAGTTCCACCACCGCGCCCACCAGCGCCTCCAGTTCGATGGGCCGGCCGGCTTCCAGATCCTGCAGCATTGAGGTCTTGTGCTCACCAACTTGTTCCGCCCCAGCCATGCGCTGATCGATGGAAACCGGCAACTCCATCCCCAATTTGTGGGAGACGGCTTCTACTTCCTGCATGATATTTCTAATCACCGACGAAACCCCGGGATCACGCACCATCTGAGCTAGAGTGGCCCCGGTCAGCGCGCTTACCGGATTCAAGGATGCATTGCCCAGAATCTTCACCCAAATCTCCTGCCGGATATGGGTGGTGACCGGGCAGTGCAAGCCCGAGGCCACCAGCACTTCCGCGATGCGACGGCAGCGATCGGAGCGGATGCCGTTCGGTTCGCCCAGCGAAATCCGGTTGCCCGCGACGTGCTGAACCACGCCTGGCGCCGTAATCCCGCTGGAAAAGTAGACGATCGACCCGATTACTCGGCGGGCCTCAATGGCCGCGGCAATCGTGCCGCCGGGGTCGATGCGCTCGAGACGGAGTCCGTCCCACTCGCCACCGAAACCCTGGAAGTACCACCACGGAATTCCATTCTGCGTACTGACAACTGTGGTATCCGGTCCCAGCACCGTCTTCAATTGCGGCACGAGTTGCGGCAAGCTGTGCGCTTTCACGCCCAGAAACACCACGTCTACCTGACCTGCTTCTTCGAGCGCGCCGATAATCCTGGGCCGGGCTTCGAAATCTCCCGCCGCACGTTTCACCTGCACGCCGCGCGCCTGCATGGCCCGCAGATGCGGCCCGCGGGCGAACAGGGTGACCTCGAAGCCGGCTCGCGCCATGCACGCTCCGATGTAGGCCCCGATTGCCCCGGCTCCCGCGATCAGGAATCTCATCGCTGGCCATCCAGGAGTACGGCGGCGACTGCGCGCCGGTTAATCTTGCCCGTAGCCGTCATCGGGATACTTTTTACCAAAAAAATTTTCTTTGGGCATTTGTATTCCGCCAGCATCTCGCGGCAGTGCTTCAGAAGCACCAGCTCCGTGGCGCCATGGGGCTTATTTAAGACCACTGCGGCAGCCACCTCCTCACCCAGAATGGGATGCGCGTAACCGAATGTGACCGCGGCTGCGACCGCGGGATGCCTGAGCAAAACCTCATCAACTTCGTGAGGCGCGATGTTCTCGCCTCCGCGGATGATGATGTCTTTGATTCGCCCGGTCAAATGCAAATAGCAGTCTGCGTCCAGCACCCCTTCGTCGCCGGTGCGAAACCATCCCTTCACGAAGGCGTCGGCGTTGGCCTCGGGATTGTTCTCATATCCACGAAAGACGCTTGCTCCCTGAATGACGACTTCACCGCGCTGGCCGGTGGCGAGGTGATGGCCTTCCTTGTCCATCACGCTCATGCGAATCCCCGTGACCACTCCCACCGAACCGGCTTTGCGAAGTCGGGGGGGGAGAGGGTTCGAGGTCATCTGGTGAGCAGCTTCGGTCATCCCGTAGGCTTCGACCAACGGTACTCCAAAGAGTTCCTCCGTCTTGTGAATCAATTCTGGGGACAAGGGCGCGCTACAGGAACGGATGAAGCGGAGAGAGGCGGCTTCTGCGGGCTTGTGATGAGTGCGGGCCAACAAAAGCTGATGCATCGTGGGCACTCCCGAATACCAGGTCACGTGATGCTCGCGCACCGTTCGCCAGAATGAGAGCGCATTGAATTTACCGGGAACAACCACGGTTCCGCCGGAAAGCAAGGTCGCCATGGTGGAGCCAATCAATCCGTGAATGTGAAACAGCGGCATGATGCAAAGCGAAACGTCATCTTCAGAAAGGGCATAGGTACTGGCGATATTTGCCGAGGACACCGCCAAGTTGAAATGCCGCAGCGGCACACGCTTGGGGCGTCCGGTGCTGCCGCTGGTATGCAGGATCAGGGCGATGTCTTCTGCTGTAGGCTCAATTGCCGACGTCCCGCTGGGAGCATTCACAAGATGAACGTTGCCTCCCGGGCTCATCTCGACCGGCAAAACCGGAATCTTGCGGTCGAGGGCAGCGTTGCGGGCTAACTCCGCACCCACGGGTGGACAAAGTAAGACTCGCGCCTGGGTGTCGCCGAGAAAAAAAAGAAACTCTTCATAGGGGTACGCCGGGTTCAACGGGGCGGCAGTTCCTGCAATGGATGCAGCCAGAAAACTCACAATCGCGGGCAATCCATTGGGCAAAACAATCGCCACGCGATCGCCACGGCGAATGCCGGCCGAAGCTAATGCGTCGGCCATAGCCAGAACCTGTTGCCGGAGCGAATCGTAGGTAACCTGGATTCCGAACTCGGGAACAATCACTGCGGTGTGGCTGTCTGCGAAATGCAAAACATCAAGAAGAGTGTCTACGGACTTCAGTGTCATTCGTTGTCGCCCTTTGCCCGGATACCTGAACGCGAACTGGAGAGAATACGGGAAAGCCTTTCAATCTACGTCGAGTGACCCTCTGCGCTCAGAGCCTTTTTGAACTCCTTCAGAAAAAACTGCAGGTTATCTTCGGTGGCCAAAGGGCCCATAACACCAATGCGGAAGACCTTACCCGCGAGCGGGCCGAAACCGCCGGCGATTTCAATGCCTTGCTCTTGCAATAGCCGTCCGCGCACTTTGGTGTCGTCCACGGCTGTGGGCACGGACACCGTGTTCAGCGTCGGAATCCGATGCCCTGCGGCAACGTGCAGGTGCAGTCCCATAGACTCCACGCCGTTGACAAAGGACTGATGGCAACGGCGGTGCCGCTCCCAGCGGTTCTCAATTCCCTCCTCCGCTATGACCAGCAGCGCCTCGCGCAAGGCGTAAAACATGGAAATCGGCGCAGTGTGATGATAGCGGTGCGACACGGCGGAGTAGTCATGAATCAGCTTGAGATCAAGATACCAACTGCGCACCGCAGAAGTTCGGGCGCGCAGCCAGTCCATGGCCCTCGGTGAAATCGCCATAGGAGACAAACCCGGCGGGCAGCTCAAACCTTTTTGCGTGCAACTGTACGCAATGTCGATACCAGTTCGGTCGAAATCTACTGGCAGTCCTCCAAGCGAGGTGACACAGTCCGCGATCACCAGCGCGCCGACCTCGTGAGCGGCGGCGCAAATCGCCTGGCCAGGCTGCAACGCACCGGTCGATGTCTCGGCGTGAACATAAGCCACAACCCTTGGCTTCTCGCGACGGATGAACTCTCCGGCTTCATCATCCCCGAAGGTGGCGCCCCAAGGTTTTTCGAAGCGGACGACCTGGGCGCTGTGGCGCTTGGCCATCTCCGTGATGCGATCGGAAAAGTAGCCATTGGCAAAGACCGCAAACCTGGCTTCGGGTTCCACAAAGTTGGCAACAGCCGCTTCCATGCCCGCGCTGCCGGTGCCAGAAATCACCATCGTGGAACCGTTACGGGTGCCGAAAGCCATTCTCAACAATTGTTGAATATCGCCCATCACCTGGATGAAGTATGCGTCCAGGTGCCCGACGATCGGTTTCGAGAGGGCCTCATACACCCGCGGATCAACCATGGTGGGCCCGGGTCCGAACAGGTAACGGCGAGGCGGCTGCAAGGGAGGAAACAAATTCAGTGCAGGAACATCCTGCTCGATGGCGCTCATATCCTCTCGCTTCTGGAGCAAACGGTACAGGTAGATATTACGTTACGCGGGGGATAATCTCCAGGATCGCCCACAGGCTTGCGTGCTCAATTGATCCACGCAGCGTGCGTTTGTTGAACTCCAATCGCGTTCCGCCGGAACCGGTAGATGTTGTCCCCGAAAACGAGGTTGCTAAAGAATATTCATCGCCGGGAAGAGCCCTCTACACTGGGGATGGTTAGGGCGTTAGCGGCCGTTTATGGCCAAGACACGCAATTGCAAACCCTCCCGTGCCCGGCACAGCGTAACATGTTTCGCTTAACCTAAAACCATCGGCCTGTTCGCCCCAGTGAAAGGTGATCCAGTGAGGACGCTCAACGAAGTATATTCAACGCTCTCGGCGCGACGCCGTTATGAAGTCTGGTTTGTTCGTCTCGGACTGGCGGATGGTGGCGGGGCGTGGTGGTTCCGGTACTTGCTGATGAATCCGGGACGGCGCGGTTGCCCGGAAAGCCCGCAGGGAATGCCGGTTCAGGTGTGGGCCACGTCGTTTCCGCGAGATGGAACACCACAGAGTTTCATTCAGGGATTTCCGTTGGAGGGCCTGGATCTCAGCGCCAGAAGGCAAAATCCGTTCCACTTTCGGATCGGCAACCATGAAATCGGAGAGAACTCCTGCCGCGGAGCACTGGCGGTTGGAGGACACGCGGTTTCATGGGATCTGCAATGTCGTTCCTCCTTTCGGGTCACGCTGAGCAACAAGGGCTGGATTGGATTCTCGCGAACTCCGCATTCCAACGGGCTTTTCTCCGGCCGGATCACGCTGGACGGGCGAAACTTTGAGGGGAACCCTTTGGGGTTCGGAGTCCAAGGGCACAACTGTGGATACCGGCATCGCGATTTCTGGACCTGGACGCATGCGTATTTTCACCGCGCGGACGCACCTCCGAGCACGTTGGAGGCATTGGTGTACGAAATGCCATTCGGACTGGTCTTTCGCAAAGCGGTGCTCTGGCATGAGGGCAAGGAACACGAATTCCAGAATCTGCAGGACATCAGAAGAGATCCGGACGCATTTCGGTGGACTTTTCAGGGTTCCACCAAGGATGGATGCCGATTGGAAGGAGCGATCGACGGCACAGGCCGGAGTATCCATCGTCTTCCTTATCTGAAGACCGATTGCGCGGGCAGCTTTGAAGTCACAAACAACAGTCTGGCGAGAGCCTCGCTCCGCTTGGAGCGGCCGGGTAAGCCGAGCGAAGTGCTGGAGACGAGTACCGGGGCGGTATTGGAGATGGTCGGCCGCTAAACTCAGCCGGGGGAGTGCGCCTTGGCCAGGCGCTCGGCGACGATGGAGTATGCCGAAGGATTGAATGCCATGCCAATGTGGGTGCCCGGGACCTCAAAGTCGACTTCAGGATTCCGGGTCATGCAATAGCGCCAGTCCACGATGCCGTCATCCCGTGTGTAAATCGCAGTTTCGAGCATCGAGCCGGGGACGGCGCGCTTCAAGGAGTCAATAAAATTGCAGGTGCAGCGGCCGGTGTAGCAATCCGGGAGTACTCCCTGGCCATGCTCCTGCAGGATTCGCTGGCGAATGGCTTCGGTAGCGTGCAGAACAGTTCGGCCGGTGACCGTGCCGCGAATGGGCGCAGCCAGAGTGATGACGGAAGCGACATCGCGTGGCCTCTGGCCCGCTATCGAGCGTGCGATCACTCCGCCCAGGCTATGACCGATCAAGTGAATCTTCCGCCCCGTCTCGGTCAACGCCTTTTCGATGGTCTCGTTCAGATGGCGCTGGATCAAGAGATTTGGGCATTCGGCATTGATCCCGATACCGGAAAAATACGGCCGGTAGCCAATCCGCCCCAGCCAGGCATGGAGTTCCATCAGGTAGAGATCGGTACCGAGAAAACCAGGAATGATGACGACCGCGGAATCATCGCCACGGGGTATGCCGAAGCCATAGTAGACAGGAGTCGCGTGCAGCATGAGAATCTCAGCCGCGAACAGTGCTTCTGTCCAAGGGGAAATGTCGCCTTGCAAAGGAGTTCGCTTCCGAGCTCCGGCCTTCGATGCCCCCGTAGTCTTTTTCCCGTTGCGCCGCAATTTCGTCCCGAGTCTATCCAGCATGTACGCTCATTACGCCAGCGCACGCGCGAAGCGGGCGGAAGCTTGCCCACTGCGGATTATACCCTTGTCTTGCGCTTCCGGCGTGAGCCTTGTTTCTCTAGCGTGTTTTCTTTGACACGGGCCTCCAGTTCCGCTACCCGCTTGCGCAGGGCATCGAGTTCCGGTTCGGCCTCGGCCGGCGGCGGGGACCCGGGGGGCGCGCCCAGGAACTTCCTCATCATGTCTACCGGGGAAAGAATGGCAGACTGGACCTCGCCCAGCCGGTTCCGTACCGCATCCTGCACCGTCTGATAAGTGTCAAAAGCGGATTTCAGATACCACATAATGAACTCCTGCCGCACCTCGTCGGACGCCACAATCAGTTGGCGCAGCAGCTCGAGCGGCAGGCCGGTGGGCTTTTCCTTGGCATCCTCGGTGATGATTTGCGTCAGGGTGACGCGGGTCAGGTCCTGACCGGTCTTGGCGTCGACCACCTTGACTTCTTTGCCCTCGCGGATGAATCGCGCGATGTCGTCGAGATTCACGTAGGTGCTGTTGACGGAATCGTACAACCTGCGATTCCCATATTTCTTGATAAGGACGGGAGCCGGCTTCATGTTCGTATCCTGGCCATGCTGCTGTGCACACAAGATAAATATATCTTGACACAAGTACCATCAAATCGTATAGTTTATTTGATGCTGCACTGCAGCAAACTGGAGGTGTGAGATGACAACAACCGCAAAGTCCGAATCCTCCCGAACTCATCCCGGGGAGTCGTCCTTTGTTTCTCTATTGTCCGGCTGGGCGCAACAGGGTGTCCAGAGCTTCTTTGCCACGCAGCGGATTCTGCTCGATCTGGCGATGCGGCAGAATGCAAGCCTGATGCATTCGGTGCGTCAACAATTGTCCGATCCGCATCATTCCCCGACCGCGATTCTAAGTGACATAACCGCCGAAGGGATGACGAATTTCATTGAAGGGCAAAAGATCCTGCTCGAACTGGGGCAGAAACAGAACGAAATCCTGATGAACGGCGTGAAGGAACGTGTCGGAGAATGGCCCGCGGGGCAGGCGGTCACCGACCTGCTGCGGCGCAGTGTGGAGACTTTCATCCATATGCAGCAAGAGTTCCTGAAGATCGCCGGCAAGCAGACGCATACCTGGATGGAGGCAGTTAAAGCTGGGAAGCCGTATCAGAGCGAGCAGGTGGTGGAACTGGCGCGTGAGGCCATGGAAAACTTTGTCAAGGCGCAGAAGCACTTCATGGACGTCCTCGCCGAGGAAACCGCCAAGGCCACAGGGGGCAAGCACACGAACGGGGCGAAGAAGATGAAGAAGACCGAGTTGTCCCAGTTGGCGCGGCAAGCCACGGAGTCATTCATCGATGCGCAACGGAAGCTGGTGGATGTAGCCGGACGGCAGATGAACGCCAATGTGAAAACCGCCGGCAAGACCCTGGAACTGATGCGGCCGTTTCCCTTTCTGCCATTGGCAGAGTTGACGAGGGAAGGAGTGAAGAGCTACGTCAATGCCCAGAAAGAGTTGATGGAGGTCATGGTAAAGCCCAATGTTCAGCACAAACGCGTGCACAAGAACGAACGTCACGCGAAGCGGCATGCTGCTGCGGCCTAAAAGCGGAAGACATAGAAGGCCGTCATCCTGAGCAGAATATGGCCCGCACGAGGGCGCGGGCCAAGCGGAGTCGAAGGACTCCTGTGTACGGTCGAGCGCTCCCGGCCGACTACGGACGTTTCGGGAGCCAGCCGGACTCGCGCGTGTCAACCAACACGCAAGCATTCGTGAGGGGCCGGCTCGGAAGTATGTGCACACGGATCCTTCGGCTCCGTTCAGGATGGTGGGCCAACTCAATCCAACCTGAGTATGGAACTGGCGGACTAACGCCAGAGACTGGCCATCCGCTGGGAGGGGCAGATGAATATTCCACTAACTCCCATTCGTTTCCTGCGCTATGCGCGCGAACAATTTCCGGACAAGGTCGGAGTGGTGTGCGGTGAACAGCGGTTCACCTACGCGCAGTTTGCCGAACGCGCAGCGCGCCTGGCAGGCGCGCTTATGGCCGCGGGGGCAAAATCCGGCGATCGTATCGCCTTTCTGAGCACGAACTGTCATCGCCTGCTGGAGGCCTATTACGGAGTCTTGGAAGCAGGGTGTGTGCTGGTGCCACTCAACGTTCGCCTGGGCCCACAGGAGCTGGCCTTTGTTCTGAATGATGCCGGGGCAAGATTCTTATTTGTCGAGTCGGGTTTCCTGCCGCTCGTCGAGTCGTTTCGGGCGACCGCCCGGTCGATTGAGACCTCCTTCTTATTAGATGGCCAGCCCGCCGTGGGCTGGCTGGCGTCGAAAAACTATGACCACGTTCTGTCCGTTTCCCCTCCCTTCCAGTGTGACTTTACCCAGGTTGATGAGGACTCGGTTGCCGAACTGTTCTACACCAGCGGCAGCAGCGACCGCCCAAAGGGGGTGATGCTCACGCATCGCAACGTGTATCTGCATGCGTTGTCGGTGATCGCTGCCGGACAGACTTCGCCCAGCACTTTGGGAGAAATGTCCTGCAAGGCGGCTTTCCTGCACACCATTCCCCTGTTTCACGCCAACGGTTGGGGCATCGCCCACACCATGACAGTGGTGGGCGGTACGCACGTAATGATTCACCACTTCAATCCAGCAGAGGTGTTCCGGCTGATCGAACGGGAGCGGGTAACCAGTTGCGCCGTGGTGCCCACCATGGCGACGGCCATGGTGAATTCCCCCGCGCGAGCAAAATACGATTTGAGCAGCCTGCAGATCATCAACATTGGCGGAGCGGCCTCATCGCCCACGCTGGTGAAAGAGGTTGAGGAGAAGCTGGGTTGCATCTGCAGCTCTGGATACGGCCTGACCGAGACTTGTCCTACGCTCGCCAAGTCCCCAATGAAATCGGACCTCCCATTGGAGAGGGAACGACGCTATGCCCGCCAGGCGATGACCGGGTTTGCAATCCCCGGAGTAGAGCTTCGAGTGGTCGGCCCGGACGGGAGGGATGTCCCGCACGATGGCACAGTCATCGGCGAAATCGTGGCCCGAGGCGACGGTGTAATGGAGGGCTACTGGCGCCAGGAAGAAGCCACCGCAGCGGCTATGGAGGACGGGTGGTTTCACACGGGGGATGTGGCTACGGTTGACCGCTACAACTATCTGCAAATTGTTGACCGCAAGAAAGAAATCATTGTGAGCGGCGGCGAAAACATATCTTCTTTGGAAGTAGAGAAAGTCCTGCTCGTCCACCCGGATGTGTACGAGGCTGTGGTAATTCCCGTTCCTCATGAGAAATGGGGTGAGGTACCGAAGGCAGTTGTCGCCCTGAAGGCGGGATCGCAGGCCACGGAACACGACCTGCTGGAATTCTGCCGCTCGCGGCTGTCGCATTACAAATGTCCGCGCTCGGTCGAGTTTGTCGAAAGCTTGCCCAAGAGCGGATCGGGGAAGGTTTTGAAACGAGAGCTGCAGCAAAAGTATAGGTGCGCCGAGAAGAGTGTCGCCACTTAACGTTAACGAGTTCAATCGAGGTGAGATATGGCCACGTTTACCGCACCCAGCGCTACCAAGATGCACGGCGGCAGTTTTCTGATTGAAGACCGCACGCCAGACGAAGTATTTACTCCGGAAGATTTCACCGAACAGCACTTGCTGATCGCGCAGACCGCGGAAGAATTCGCGAACCAGGAAATCGTGCCCAATGCCGAAAAGATGGAACACAAGGATTTCACAGTCACCCGCAAACTGGTGCAGAAGGCCGGCGAGCTCGGGCTGAGCGGGGTAGACGTTCCCGAACAATACGGCGGCATGCAGATGGATAAAGTCACCTCGGCGATTGTTGCCGACCGTCTGGCAAAATACAGCGGCTTCAGCACCACTTGGGGCGCCCACGCCTGCATTGGAACATTGCCCATCGTTTACTTCGGCACGGAAGAACAGAAGAAGAAATATCTGCCCGGCTTGGCGAGCGGGACAACGGTCGGGGCATATGCGCTTTCGGAATCGTCTTCCGGATCCGACGCGCTCAATTGCCGCACGCGAGCGATGCTGGCCGCCGATGGCAAGTATTACCTTTTGAACGGCGAGAAAATGTGGATCACCAACGCCGGCTTTGCGGACCTGTTCATCGTGTTCGCCAAGGTAGACGGAGAGAAATTCACCGCTTTCATCGTGGAACGCAACTTCCCCGGCTTCGCCGTGGGGGCAGAGGAACATAAGATGGGCATCCGCGGCTCCTCCACTTGTCCGCTCATTCTCAATGATTGCAAGGTTCCGGTGGAGAACGTTCTGGGAGAAATCGGCAAAGGACATCACATCGCGTTTAATGTTTTGAACGTGGGCCGCTTCAAACTGGGCGCAGGCAGCGTTGGCGCAGCCCGCAATTCCCTGGAGAGCGCGGTCGGGTATGCCAAGCAACGCAAGGCGTTCGGCAAAGTGATTGCTGATTTCGGACTGGTGCGCGAAAAGCTGGCCAACATGGCTGCCGGCATTTTTACCGGTGAGGCCATGGCTTATCGCACGGTAGGACTGATTGATGCGGCCATTGAGCAACTGGGCGAGGCGCATAGCGATGCGGCGCAGGCTCGCAAGGTCTTTGACGAGTACGCGGTCGAATGCTCGATTCTGAAAGTGTGGGGATCGGAGTTTCTCGACTACGTCGTGGATGAGACCGTGCAGATCTACGGCGGATACGGCTTTGTGGAAGAGTACCCGGCGGAAGCGGCTTACCGTGATTCGCGGATCAACCGGATTTTCGAAGGCACGAACGAAATCAACCGGCTGGTTATCACGGGATTTCTGCTGAAACGGGCGATGTCCGGGCAGCTTCCGTTGATGGCAGCGATCAAGAAGCTTATGGATGAAGTGCTTTCCGGTACGAAAGATGAAGGTGTTGAAGGACTGCTGATGGAAGAACGGAAGTTGGTGGCAGCGGCCAAGAAGATCGGGCTGTTCGCCGCCGGTGTGGCAACACAGAAGTACATGCAGGCAATCCAAGACCAGCAGGAGATCATGGGAGCAATCGCCAGCATGACCATCGACACTTACGCTATGGAATCAGCCGTGTTGCGCGCGCAGAAGTTGGCAATGCGCAACGGCGAGGCGGGTGCAGCCCACGCGATTGCGATGACTCGCGTTTATATGGCAGGCGCAATGGACCGGATCGAAAGTGCGGCGCGAATGGTGGTAGCAGCTGTGGGTGAAGGCGACACGCTGCGTTCGCAGATGGCCATTCTGCGACGCCTGTGCAAATACGAACCGTTCAACACCGTGGCGCTCCGGCAGATGATCGCGGAGAGAGTCATTGAAGCCGGCAAGTACGTGCTGGCATAAAGCGAATAGAACAAAGTAGCTCACTGCCGGGCGGACCGAATCGCCCGGCTTTTGTCGTATCATGGCGGCCTCCACGCTCGGAAACATCCCCCCGCTTGTGACCTCATCACAATCAGGTGTGACGGATGACACGGACTCATCCTGCGCCTAGTGGTGTAGTTGATTCAGCAGTCCTGATCGAATATCTGAGGAAATCCGATGACTTTACGTGAGTGGTCCAAGTCGAGCGCTGATTATGGCCGGAACATTTTGCATTCCGGGATTGAAGGCGCACGTTCCGGGCGACAAGCATTTCTCCGGGGAGAACCTCTGACGCCGTTTCTTGGCGAATCGGTTCGGGACGCATTGAAACCCGCGGTGCTCGGAGCGTGCGTTGGTGTGTTGAGCAGTTATCCAGGACACCGGGAGAAATCTGTTTGCCGGAGGTTGGCGTTCGGCCTGCTGGGCGGCGCAATCGGCTTAGGCGCGGGCGTCATTTGGGGAAGCCGCCATCTGACAGCGAGTGCGGCTTGTAGCGCGATGAGGAACATTGGCCGGGTGCGCGACGAGCATTGGCTGACGAGACATCCCATCGACTACGCATAGACCCGAAGTGCAACAAAGGGCTTTCCTGAAAACGGTCTCTGCCAGGTTCGAACAGGTCAAGGTAGGGGGCAGCGATGGACACGAGTGACGCGGTCCGTGAGCGGATTCAGATTCCGCTGGCCGCCGAAAGCCTCAGTGAAGAACGAGCTGCTTACTTAGAGAGACTGGTGAGTCGAGCCAAGACCGCGGCCGCCGTCTTCACCCAGTTTACCCAAGAGGATGTGGATCGGATCGTAAAGCCCATGGTGCTTGCCGGCCTGGACCAGGCTCAATTTCTCGCCCGCTTAGCAGCGGAGGAGACCAAGGTCGGCGTCATGGAAGATAAGGTCATCAAGAACATGGTGGCCACAGAGTTCGCCTACAACTACATCAAAGACAAACGCACGGTCGGAATCATTCGTGAGTTTCCGGAGCGCAATCTCGTGGAAATGGCGGAACCGATCGGGGTCATCCTCTCGCTCACGCCGATCACAAACCCCACCTCCACGGTGCTCTTCAAGTGCATCATGGCCATCAAGACGCGCAACGCAGTCATCTTCAGCCCTCATCCGAACGCATGGCGCTGCTGCTCCGAGGCGGTGAAGATCATGTACGAGACCGCGCTGAAGCATGGGGCTCCGGAAGGGGTTTTCAGTTGTCTCGAATCACACACCCTGCAAGACAACGCCTACCTGATGCGGCACAAGGACGTGGCCCTGATCGATGCCACGGGCGGCCCGAATGCGGTCAAGGCCGCGTATAGCTCTGGTAAGCCAGCTCTGGGCGTCGGGCCCGGCAACACACCGGTCTATCTCGAGAAGACGGCGGACCTGAATACAGCGGTGGTGGACATCATCCTTTCCAAAACTTTCGATAATGGAACTATCTGTGCGTCTGAGCAAACGTTGGTGATCGACAATGAGATTTATGACCAGGCGCTTAAGAAATTTGCCGAACTTCGGACACACATCTGCAGTGAGGAAGAGGCGGCACTGCTGGCGCGGACGGTAATCGATCCCGAGACGGGGTTCATGCAACTCCGGGCAATCGGGCAAAAAGCTACTGATATCGCGCGTATTGCAGGCCTTACGGTCAAGGCAGACACCAAACTGCTGCTTGCCCCGATTCGAGGTGTAGGCCGTGAAAACCCCTTGTCGGTCGAAAAGTTGTTCCCGGTGCTCTCGGTCTATCGAGCGAAATCGGTAGATGAGGCGCTCAAGGTGTGCATCGACGTAAACCATGCCGGCGGCCTGGGACATACGGCGGTCATTTTCTCACGCAACGATGAAGTCATTCACAAGTTCAGCGAGGTGATCAACGCCGGGCGGATTCTGGTGAACTCGCCTGGCTCGGTGGGAGCGGTGGGCGCGATTTACAACGATCTGGTTCCGACGTTCTCTTTCGGATGCGGCACTGGCGGCGGTAACAGCACCACCGACAACGTGAATATCTATCACTACCTCAACATCAAGCGCGTGGCTCGAAGGACCCAAGCCCATATGTGGTTCCGAGTTCCGAAAGAGATTCTCTTCAATCTAAACGCGGTGGAGAATGTACGCCGCTTCCCTTCCCGATCCACCATCATCGTAACCAATCCGGCGTTGGAGCAAATGGGCCACGTAGAACTTGTGCGCCGCTACATTCCGGAGGGGACGCATGTTCATGTATCGGTCATTCCCGATGCCGAGCCTGAGGTCAAGGTGGTGATGCAGGGAGTCGAAGCGCTCAATTTTTATAAAGCCGACCAAATCATCGCGCTGGGCGGCGGGTCGGTGATCGATGCCGCCAAGATCATGAAGCTCAAGTATGAGTCGCCAGAGGCTGATCTGGAGGAATTGGCGGCGCCGTTCCTGGATTTGCGCAAACGTGTAATCGAGTATCCGACGGAGAAGATCACCCGGGCGCGATTGATTGCCATTTCCACCACCAGCGGAACCGGGAGCGAAGTCACTCCCTTCGCGGTGCTGACCGACAAAGAGCGCGGCCGCAAGGTGACTCTGGCCGACTACTCTCTGACCCCGGATGTGGCCATCGTCGATCCGCAGTTCGTGATGTCCATGCCCAAGGGCCTGACCGCCGATACTGGCATCGACGCTCTCACCCATGCCCTGGAAGCTGCGGTCTCCAGTTTGGCTTCGCCTTATACCGATTGCAACGCCATGCAGGCGATCCGCATGGTGTTCAAATATCTGCCCATTGCTTTCGAACATCCCCGCGATGAAGAAGCTCGCTGCATGATGCACAACGCCGCCTGTATTGCGGCGATGGCGTTTTCCAACGCTGCAGTGGGAGTGAATCACGCGCTGGCGCATGCCTTCGGAGCGCGCTTCCACGTGGCGCACGGACGGGCCAACGCCCTCATGTTGCCGCACGTGATCGCGTATAACGCAGCCGTGCCCACCAAGTTTTTGCCATCGCCGTACCAGCAGGGGTATCTCGCACACAAGAAGTACGCCACCATCGCAGACTTGCTGGGCCTAGGCGGACATACGATTGAGGAAAAAGTGAAGAACCTGATCATGGCGACGGAACTGTTACTCGATCAGTTAGGCTTCCCGCATTCGATCGCGGAGCTGGGAATCTCGAAGGAAGAATTCGAACGGGCAATGCCGGAACTGACCAAGCTTGCCTTTGACGACCCCTCCTGGCGGTCGAACCCTCGCATGCCGCTGATCAGCGAATTGGCTGATCTGTTTTGGAAAGCGTATGAGGGACGAGGTCCGGCGAAGTTGGTCAGTGCAGCTGACCAGAAAACCGCCTAGGGAATGGGGATGAATATGGCAATGATCGCCAGCCGGCTCAACATTGACGAAGAGCATGTGGTTGAAGCCTTGCAAGATGCGGGAAGAAAACTGGATGGCATCGGGCGCGAAGTGGTGTTGGATTTTTCTTCCGTGCGCCGGATCGATCCCGGTGTAGTCCGGGCGATGGAAGAGTTTTCAGGCATAGCGGACGACAAGGGCGTGAAGGTCGCCTTACGCGGCCTCAATGTCGATGTCTACAAAGTGCTGAAGCTGGTCAAGCTGGCGTCACGATTCACCTTCGTGAACTGAGGATCGGTGGTATGGCAAAAGAAGGTCGGCAAATGAATGGCAGAAACGGCGTACAGAACCAACAGCGGGGTGACCGCCTATCCTGGGGCGACACTGTATTCCTTCATCTGGAACGCGAAGGCATGCCCCTCAACGTGGCCTGTGTTTGCGTGTTCGAGGGCAAGATTTCCTTCAGAGACTGTGTTCAATTTGTGGAGTCGAAGCTGCCGCTTATTCCCCGCTACCTTAAGCGGTTGGTGCCCCCGACCTTCAATTTTGGCCTGCCCAGTTGGGAATACGATCCCACTTTTGACATCCGCAACCATGTGCGCGAGGCAACGCTCAAGCATGGTACGGACGCTGAACTGAAAACGCTCGCCGGGAAGATTCTGGGCACGGTGATGGACCGGCAGCGCCCGCTGTGGGACATGACCCTGGTGCACGGGTTGAAGGGCGATCGCAGCGGGTTGATTTTCAGGCTGCACCACTGCCTGGCTGACGGCATCGCCGGAGTGGGCATCATGAATGTGCTCATGGACGCGAGTCCAGTGGCGCCGCGTCTGCCCAAACGGAAACTTCGGCTGCAAGTGCCACCGCGGCCAGATTTTCTGGCCTCGATCACGAACGGCTGCGTCGACTCGTATGCGGAAGTGGTCAAACGAATTCTGGCCGCGCTGGCGGATGTATCGAGCATGGCGGAGCGCTTTGCCGTCGAGGGCGGGAGCCTGGCTACGGACGAGTTTACCCAGTTGCTGCCCGAACTCAGCGCGTCTACAGAGCGGCTGCGCTTCAACGTTTTCTATCGTGGGCCGCAGAAGTTCGCCTGGGCCGGAGTTCCGCTGGCGGATATCAAGGCTATACGGCATGCCTGTGGGACGAGTGTGAATGACGTGATTCTGGCGCTGGTAACGGCGACCGTCCGGCGCTACCTCGAAATGCACGGTGACCAGGTTAAGGGCCGGCTGTTCCGCATGATGGTTCCGGTCAATCTGCGCGGCAGCGACAATCCGGACGAATTAGGAAACCGCATCTCCCTGGTCCCGGTCACGATTCCGCTGGACACTCGCAATCCCAGGAAACTGCTGACGGCGGTCCATAGGAGAACCGAGTTTCTCAAACGCGCGCATACCGCGGAGCTGGTAAGTCTGGCGGGCGGTTTGATCGGTATGTTCCCGACTACAGCGCAGGCGCTGGCGGGTCACATCATCAGCCGGTTGCCATTCACGCCTTTCAATATGGTGTGCACCAACGTGCCGGGACCGCAGTATCCGCTCTACCTGCTCGGCCACAAGATGCTGCACTGCTATCCCTATGTTCCGGTGGGCGGCGAGATGGCGCTCAACTGCGCCATCCTGACCTACGACGGCACGGCATATTTCGGGTTCAGCGGATGTATGCACGCGGTACCAGATCTGCGGCGTCTAGAAACATTTGTGATGTCGAGTTTTACGGAATTGCGGGAAGCCGCCGGGGTTAGCCCCATGCAAAAGGAAGGGAAGAAACAAAAGAACAAGGTGCGCGCGAAGGCAAAAGTCGCACTGAAGCTGAAACCCGCGCCAGTGCAGGTAACGATTCCCGTGAGGCCTCGCGCTGCGGTCGAATCAACAAGAGTAGCAGGGCCCCCAGCTAAGGAGGAAGAACGCTTGACGCAATTGATCGCGTAGAGATTGTCAGGCGGGAGAGCAGAGAACGTGGAAGGCTTGCAGTCACTGTCGCAAATGACGTCCTGGCTGGTTGCGGGCCGAACCCTGTTTTTACTCATTCACATTTTGGGGGTCGTGTGTTTTGCCTACATCGTGGCGAAGCGCGTGGTACCGCTGCTTCGAGCCCAACGTGATCTTCGCTTTGACCAGCCCTTAGTACGTATGGGGCGAGTCTTGAAATATTGGCTGGGCCAGTGGAAGCAACCGCGTTACCGGTTTGCAGGAACGCTGCATATCTTCATTTTTGCCGGCTTCATTTTGCTGGCCATGCGTGCTTTTGCGGTACTGATCGTTGGGGTCTCGGCGAATTTTGTTATGCCCGGCTTTTCTGGCAAAGCCGGCGACGTCTATAACACTGTCACGGACTACGCTGCAACGGTGGTTTTCCTCTGCATGGCGATCGCCGTGATTCGCCGGCTGGTTTTCAAGCCTGCGCGTTACGCAGTCCCGGCGAAGTACGGCAAAAGCCACACTGCCGATGCCATCTTTCTTTTGGCGCTGATCGCCATCCTGATGGTGGCCGACAGCCTTTTTGCGGCCGCTAAAGCTGCGGGCCAGGCGCAGCAAGGCCAGCCGGTCGAAGCCTTGGCGGTATTTTCGCTGCCGTGGATGTTGCAAGGCGCCCTGGCTCCCCTCGCATTGCCAATTCTAGGAAGGGTTTACTTTGGCGCTTATCTGCTCCATGAAGTGACTTTTTACTTTTTGCTCTGCTACCGGCCGTTTGGAATCCAGTTCCACGTGGAGACGTCGCTGTTCAATATTTATTTCGCAAAGCTCGACCGGGAGATTCTAAAGCCGGTGAGATGGGGCGTCAGCGATGAACATCTCGATCAGGTGAAATCTTTCGGAGTCAAGACATTTGAAGATTTCACCTGGAAACAGATGCTGGATTTCTATTCCTGCGCTGATTGCGGACGCTGCTCCGATAACTGCCCGGCCAACGCGGTGGGGAGGCCGCTCTCGCCAAGATTTCTCACCATCAAGGCGCGAGACTACAGCTTCCAGCGCTATCCGGTTTGGGGCAGCGCAAACAATGGAATGCCGGTAGTCGGCAACCTTTATTCCGCAGACGAAATCTGGTCGTGCACCACTTGCGGAGCTTGTGAAGCCGAATGTCCGCTGCTGGTCGAGTATATCGACAAGATCGTCGATCTGCGGCGAGGTCTGGTCGATGACGGGAACGTGCCGCAGTCGCTGCAAAAGCCGCTGAAGGCGCTCGAAAGCCGCGGCAATCCCTACGGCAAGATGGAAAAGAAGAAGGCCGATTGGACCAAGACAAAAGACTTCCAGCAAATTTGCGATGTGAAAGTCGTAGAAGGGGGCGATGGCACCGACACTCTGTATTTTGTCGACAGCATCACTTCCTACGATGACCGCATGCAGGCGATTGGACGGGCGACGGCAAAGATCCTTAAGCACGTCGGGGCGAACTTCGGAATTCTCGGCGCTGCCGAAAAAGACAGCGGCCATGAAGTGCGGCGGTTCGGCGAAGAAACGCTGTTCATGGCTTTGCGCGACCACAACAGCGAGGCCCTCAGGGCCTCTGGCGTAAAGCGGATCGTCACTGCCGATCCGCACGCCTACAACGCCCTGAAACACGACTACAAAGACGTGCCCCCGGTCGAGCACATTAGTCAGGTCATCGCGAACGAAGTGAAGGCCGGCAAGATCAAGTTCGCTCCGGTAGAGAACGCAAACAGCGTGTACACCTACCACGATCCCTGCTACCTGGGGCGGCACAACCAGATTTACGACGATCCGCGCGATGTGCTGGATGCGATTCCAGGTTTGAAGCGAGTCGAAATGAGCCGTTCGCGCGACCGTTCGTTCTGCTGTGGTGGCGGCGGACTGATGCTGTTTTACGAACCGAAAGAAGAGCAGCGCATGGGCGTAAAGCGAGTGCAGATGGCGGCGGAGGCTGGAGCCAATGTGATTGTGACCGCCTGCCCGTTTTGCATGGTGAATATCGAAGATGCGATCAAGGTCGCCGGCATGGAAGGAAAAATGACGGCCATCGATCTGGCGGAGTTGGTGGATCAGCAAATCGCGCGGGAAAGTCCCAAGGCAGCTTGAAGGAGGGTGAACGTGGAGATTCTAGTTTGCGTACGCAGAGTGCCCGACACTTCGGAAAACGAGATCGAACTTAACCCTGCGGGAAACGACATTGAGCGGGACGAATTGGTTTATTCGATCAATGAAGCGGACAACTATGCGGTCGAAGAGGCGCTTCAGATCGTCGCCCGCGTTGGTGGAAACGTGACTGTTGCCACAGTGGGCGGCGAGGACGACGAAGAGATCCTGCGCCGGGAGATGGCCATGGGCTCGAACCACGGCGTGCTGATCACCGATGATGCGTTCCGCGGATCAGACGGCAGAGGGATCGCCACCATTCTGGAAGCCTTCGTCCGCAAGGGTAGCTATGACCTGATCCTGACCGGGGTTCAAGCCGAAGACGGCGGCGCGCAAGTGGGTGGAATGCTGGCGGCCATGCTGGATTATCCCTTTGCTTCGCTGGTCAATTCCATCGAAGTGCTCGAGGGCAAGAAGCTGAAGATCGGCCGGGAGATTGAAGGCGGGAACAAGGAGATGAACGAGATCGATCTGCCGTGTGTGCTTTCGATTCAGACCGGCATCAATGAACCGCGCTATGTTGGCATGAAAGGCATCCGGCAAGTCGCGTCGGTGCCCATCCCAACGTTCGGTGTGTCCGAGCTGGGAGTTAGCACCAGCGCGGTTGGAGAAGCTGGAGCCAAAGTGAAGCGGGTCGACTATTTTGTTCCCGCTCTGGGCAAGGGAGCCGAGATGCTGCAAGGCAGCCGAGAAGAAAACATCGACAAAGTCCTGGAGTTAGTGGCAGCCAAAGGAGGGTTGAAATAATGGCTCGCGTCTTCGCTTATATCGTGCATAAAGGCGGGGTGGCCGACGATTCCGCGCTCGAACTCGCGGCCGCGGTGCGAAAGGTTGACCCGACCGCCACCCCCATAGCCGTCGTCACCGGTTCAGGTGTGTCGCTTGACGAAGTCTGCGCGAGCCTCCGGCCCGCTTATGGCGAGATTTGGAAAATCGCCAACGAGGCCCTTTCCTATCCCAACGCTGAACTGATCCGAAAAACTCTGGTCAAGGTGCTGCCGAGCGACAGCATCGTGCTGGTTGCTCACGACCATTTTGGAATCGATTTGGCACCGGGCCTGTCCATCAAATTGAATTCGGCTTTCGTCTCCGACGTGGTGGAAATCGACGGCGTCGAAGGCCCCGATCTCAAAGCAGTCCGACAGGAATTTGGGGGGCAGGTGAGCGCCCATGTTCGTTGTGACGTTTCAGCGGGTGCCGTCGTCACCATCCGTCCGGGCGCGTTCAAACCGCTGAACATCATTCCTTTGGGCGGTGTGGTAGTCGATAAGTCCGCTGATGCCGGTGCGCTTACGGCAGGCCGGCGGTATTTGGAGACGGTCGTCGCTGAAGCGGGCGATGTCGATATCACCAAGCACCCCATTCTGGTTTCGATTGGCCGCGGCATCCAGGAAAAGGACAACGTGGCCATCGCCGAGGAACTGGCGGAGGCCATGGGCGCGGCGGTGAGCTGCTCCCGGCCAGTGGTCGATGCCAAGTGGATGGAGAAGTCGCGCCAGGTGGGCTCTTCGGGGAAGACGGTCAAGCCCAAGGTCTATCTGGCATGCGGTATCAGTGGCGCGTTCCAGCACCTGGCCGGCATTAAGGGCAATCCGTTTCTGATCGCCATCAACAAGAATCCCAAGGCTCCCATATTTCAGGTGGCAGATATCGGAATTGTCGACGACATCCTGGAGTTCTTGCCGGAGTTAACCAACAAAGTCCGCGAAATGCACAACGTCGCAGCAAAGTGAGGACGGACCATGATCACCAGCAAAACGCTGAAGCTAAGTTTAAAGTCGCTCAAAGATTTCGCCAAGAAACGTCTGCCGGACGAAGTGCTCCGGGAGCTTGATGAACGCGACGAATGCCCGCTGGAGATCGTCCGGCACATGTGCAGCCCGGACAAGCTGGGCATTCAACTCCTGTTCATTCCGGAAGAGTTCGGCGGTATGGGCGGCGGCGCCTTCGATGTGTATTGCGTCTGCGAAGAAATGGCGCGCATCGATCTCGGTGTCGCGACGGCGGTGCTGGCGACTTTCCTGGGCAGCGATCCGATCACGGTCGGCGCCACTCTGGAGCAGAAGAAACTCTGGCTGACGCGCATCGCGGAAGAGGGACTGTTATTCGCCTACGGCGCCACGGAGCCGGAGGCCGGCAGCGACCTGGGGGCGCTCCGCACAACGGCGGAGCGGGTCATCGAGAACGGCCAAGTCATCGGCTACAAAATCACCGGCAACAAGCAGTGGATCAGTAACGGTGGAATTGCCGATGCCTACACGGTTCTGGCCAACACGCCCAGCGGTCCGAGTTGGTTCGTCGTGGAAAAAGGAGCGAAGGGTTTTAGCCATGACGAGCCTGAAGATAAGCATGGCATCCGCCTTAGCAACACGGCGGCTCTGGCATTCGACAACGTCTATGTTGGCGCCGAGCGGCTGCTCGGCGGTGTGGAAGGTCAGGGGCTGAATCAGGCACAGGCCGTATTCGGCTACACCCGTCTGATGGTCGCGGCGTTTGGCTTGGGCGCAGGATGGGCCGCGCTCGATCGCGCGATTCCCTATTCCACCAAGCGCATTCAGGCGGGAGCGCCACTCTCAGAGAAGCAGGGCTACACCCACAAACTGATCGTACCCAACGTGGCGCGGCTGGAAGCAGCCCGTTCCTACATCGAGGAAACCGCGGAGCGCATTGACGCCGGAGTCGAAGGCAGCCTGAACACCGAAGGTGCTATCGCCAAGTACATGGCGACCGAAGCCGGAAATGCGGCCGCCGAGGCCAGCATCCAGGCGCTGGGCGGCTACGGCTACACGCACGAATACATGGTGGAGAAGATCAGCCGCGACGTTCGCATCACCACGATTTATGAAGGCACCTCCGAGATTATGGAGATGACCATCAGCCGCGACCGCTGGCAGTCTCACCTCAAGACGCGCGGGCAACATTATCACGAGCAAGCCAAGGGCTTTGAGGAGTTGCATGGCCGCCATCCCAACGTCGGCGCCGGGATTACGGCGCTGGCCATGCACGCCTTGGCGGAAGTCATGGAAAAAGCGCGAGTGGCGCGCCTGACCCGCTATCAGCATATTCTGCTGCGCCTGGGCGAGCTGATCGCCTATGCCGAGTGCGCCGGGAGCTTGTCCCGTCGTGCCGCGTTGATGGGGGAAAGCAAGCTGCACGAAAAGGCCAACCGGCGCTTTGATGCGACAGCGCTGGCAGCGATTGGTCGAGTATTTGCCCGCGAGGCCGCGTGCAAGGTGGCCGAAGAAGGCCTGCGCTGGGTGGCCGGAGCCGGGGGCATCAGTGATGCCGAAATCACGGGGTTTGAAGCGAGTTTGGGATTGCCCGCTATTCACCGCGCGCAGTCGGGGCTTATTTCGGACTTGGATTACATCGCAGACGTACTGTACGGCCGCGTGGCTAAGCGCATGGAAATCGCGGCATAGCGTTTGAAGATATTTTTGCAGGAGGCTCCTCATGGAAAACACTTCTTATCGGGCCATAGCGATTGTGGGTATGGGAGCCATTATGCCCGACGCCAAGAACGTCCCGGCCTTCTGGGAGAACGTGAAGGGCGGTCGTTACAGCATCTCTGAGGTTGACCGGGAGCGATGGGACCCAGCGCTCTACTTCGATCCTGACCATAGTGCCCCGGACAAGACTTATTCCACCATCGGCGGCTGGGCGCGCGAATACGCGTGGGACCCGATGAAATGGCACCTGGCTGTGCCGCCGCGTGTGGTCGACGCCATGGACGAGTCGCAGAAATGGGCGATCGCCTGCACCCGCGAAGCGTTAGACGACTACGGCTACCCCAAGCGGCCGCTGAACACCGATCGCACGGCGGTGATCCTGGGCAACGCGATGGCGGGGGAAAAGCATTATTTCACCGCATTGCGCCTGTACTTTCCAGAATATGCCCAAGAACTGGCGGAAAGCGCCAGCTTCGCCGGGCTGCCGGAGAAATTGCGCCGAAACATCACCCGCGAGTTGCACGACCGGATGGCGACGCGCATCCCCGACGTCACCGAAGACACGATGCCCGGCGAATTGTCGAACTGCATCGCCGGCCGGATCGCGAACATTTTCAACTTTCATGGCCCCAATTACGTGGTAGACGCCGCGTGCGCGTCAGCGATGGCGGCCATGAGTGCGGCGGTCGAGGGGTTGGTGGAGAACGATTTTGACCTCGCAGTCACCGGCGGCATTGACCGTAATATGGGCGCCTCGACGTTTATCAAGTTTTGCAAGATCGGCGCGCTCTCGGCGACCGGTACTCGTCCCTACGCCGAAGGAGCCGACGGCTTCGTCATGGGTGAAGGCGCCGCGATCTTTTTGCTCAAGCGTCTGGCCGATGCCGAGCGAGACGGGGACAAGGTCTACGCGGTGCTGCGCGGCATGGGTGGAGCAAGTGACGGTAAAGGGAAAGGCATCACTGCGCCCAACCCGATCGGCCAGAAATTGGCCATCGAACGCGCCTGGCAGAACGCGGGACTATCGCCCGCGTCTGCGACCCTGATCGAAGGCCATGGCACGTCCACCAGCGTGGGCGACGTGGTCGAAGTACAAAGCATGATCGATGTGCTCGGCGGTTTCCATCTTCCGTCCAGCTCGATTGCGCTGGGTTCGGTCAAATCGAACATCGGGCACCTTAAAGGAGCGGCCGGCGCCGCCGGATTTCTGAAAACCGCGCTGGCGCTTCGGGACAGGGTGCTACCTCCGAGCGTGCATTGCGAGCATCGCAATCCAGATATCGATTTCGCTCACTCTCCCCTTTACGTAAATACGGAGCTGAAACCATGGACGATGCCAGAGGATGGTGTGCGGCGCGCTGGCCTGAGCGCTTTTGGTTTTGGTGGTACCAATTTCCACGCGGTGCTCGAAGAATACATTCCTGACAAACTGAACGGTAACGGCAAGCGGTCGGTGGCGGTCAGTGAGATGCCACCGAAACAGAAAGAACCGACAATGAAAATGGAAGATGTCTCACGCACTTCTATCTCCTCTTCTTATAAAGCTCCCTTACGCGGAGCGCTGGTAATTGGTGCGGCTTCAGAAGCAGCACTCGTCGAGCGATTGTGCGTGGTGGAGAAAGATGCCAAAGCCGGCCGGGCGCCGGCACCTGCCGCACCGGCGGAAGCCGACTTGCGCGCACCTGAGCGCGTGGCCATTGACTACGCCAACGCCCAAGAATTGGCAGCCAAGGCAGGCAGCGCCGTCAAGGCGCTGGCGGCCAATCAGCCAGCAATGTGGAAAGCCCTGCGAGCCCAAGGCATCTTCCGCGGTCGAGGTCCCGCACCCAAGGTCGCGTTCCTTTACACCGGCCAGGGATCGCAATACGTGAACATGCTGCAGTCACTGCGGGCGACGGAGCCGATTGTAGCCGAAACCTTTGCCGAAGCCGATCGCGTGATGACACCCTTGCTCGGCAAGCCGCTCAGCGAATACATCTTTGTTGATCACGCCGACGCCGACGCCGTTGCCAAGGCGGAAGATGACCTCCGCCAAACTGAGATTACCCAGCCCGCTGTGCTGGCTGCCGATCTGGCCTTGACCAGGTTGCTGGCCGCCTACGGCATCAAACCCAACTTCACCATGGGACACAGTTTAGGCGAATACGGGGCGCTGGTCGCCGCCGGAGGCCTGCCCTTCGTCGATTCGCTGGAAGCCGTCAGCGCTCGCGGCCGCGGAATGACCCAGGTAGCCATGGACGACAACGGCCGCATGGCTGCAGTGTTTGCTCCGCTTGAGGAAATTGAGCGCATTTTGAAGACGATTAACGGTTACGTCGTAATCGCAAACGTCAACAGCAACCGTCAGGCGGTGGTTGGAGGAGCCAGCCAGGCGGTTGAGCAAGCTATGGAAGCCTTCCAGAAAGCTGGGTATGAGGTCGCTCCGCTATCGGTTAGCCACGCCTTCCATACCTCGATTGTGGCCGGAGCCAGCAAGCCGTTGCGGCAATTTTTGGAGCACCTCCATCTTCAATCGCCCCGTTTGCCTATCGTGGCCAACACCAACGGCGAGTTTTATCCCACCGGGCCCGGCGTGGTGCCGCAGATGCTGGACATACTCACCCAGCAAGTCGCATCTCCTGTGCAATTTGTTAAGGGCTTGCGCACCTTGTACGAGGCCGGCGCGCGCATGTTTGTCGAAGTTGGACCGAAGAAGGCCTTGCAGGGATTTGCCGAGGACGTGCTCGGCGGCCGCAACGATGTGATCGCGTTGTTCACCAATCATCCGAAAGTCGGCGACGTCGTGGCGTTCAACCAGGCATTGTGTGGCCTTTATGCGGCAGGACTGGGCACTGAGACCAGCGAAGTCTGGCGCGAGCCTGCGGCGACGATGATTTCTTCACCGGCGGAGACCTTCACGCCTGTCCCTGTGGCAGCGACCATCACCGGCGCCTCAACTGCACCCGGCGCACGGTCGAATGGCAATGGCTACACCGAACTCGGCCGTTTCTTCGCCGATGTTCTCGATCGCGGCTACGAGATCTACCACGGGAAGAAGGACGTCTCTATCGCTGCCCCGGTGGTGGTCACGGGAGCAGCGTTAGGTCTGCCCGGAACTGAACATATCTTCGATGATGGCAACGTCGCCCGGCTTTTGCGGGGCGATCAGTTTATTGACTCCATCCCCACCCGCTTCCGGCAAGGCATGCTTGCGAAACATATTACCCGGCTGGTGAAGAGCGAGAACGGACAACCGAGCTTTGAGACCATCAGCAGCGTCGCGGAGGTCATCAAGCTGGCCGGCCGCGGAGGCGCTTTTAATATGGAAGAGGAATTTGGAATTTCTGCGGAACGCGTCGCCGCCCTCGACCGGGTGACGCAGTTGGCAATGGCCGCAGGCATCGACGCATTGCGCGACGCCGGCATTCCGCTGGTCATGCGCTATAAAACCACCAGCAAGGGTACGCAATTACCCGATCGTTGGGGATTGCCGGAGTCCTTGCGTGACGATACCGGCGTGATTTTTGGTTCTGCCTTCCCCGGGTACGATTCGTTTGCCGATGAAATGTCGCGCTATTTCGCGGACCACGAACGCCGCCAGCAGTTGGCCACACTCGAAAGCTTGCTCGGCCGCGCGGTCGAAGGGAATGGTCACTCCGTTCTGGTGCTAGAGATAAAGCGGCGCATCGAAGAGTTGCGCACCACCATTGACAAAGAACCCTATGGTTTCGAACGGCGCTTCTTGCTCAAGACTTTGTCGATGGGACATTCGCAATTCGCTGAATTCATCGGCGCCCGCGGTCCCAACACGCAAATCAACTCTGCCTGTGCGACCACCACGCAGGCGGTGTCGCTGGCAGAGGACTGGATCCACGCCGGACGTTGCCGCCGGGTGATCGTCATTTCGGCCGACGACATCACTTCCGACCATCTCATGGATTGGTTCGGGGCTGGCTTTCTGGCCAGCGGAGCAGCCGCAACGGACGACGTGGTTACCGATGCCGCCATTCCCTTCGATCGCCGGCGGCACGGCTTGATTGTCGGTATGGGTGCTGCAGCGCTAGTGGTCGAGAGCGCGGACGCAGCACGCGAGCGCGGAATCCGGCCCATCTGCGAAGTGTTATCTACCGTGACCGGCAACAGTGCTTTCCACGGTACGCGTCTCGATGTCCAACACATCGGCCAAGTGATGGAGAACCTGGTGGCCAAGGCCGAAGCGGGCAGCGGCATTTCACGTCGGCAGATCGCACCCCAGATGGTGTTTGTTTCCCATGAAACCTATACCCCTGCGCGCGGCGGCAGTGCCTCCGCCGAGATCCATGCGCTTCGCCGCGTCTTTGGCGAGGTCGCCGATCGCATCGTGATTGCCAACACCAAGGGCTTCACCGGTCACGCCATGGCTACTGGCATTGAAGATGTGGTTGCGGTCAAAGCGCTGGAAACGGGTTGCGTGCCCCCCGTCGCCAATTTCAAGGAAGTTGATCCGGAGTTGGGACAGTTGAACCTGTCGAAAGGCGGCATCTACCCCGTCGAGTACGCCTTACACCTGGGAGCTGGTTTCGGTTCGCAGATCAGCATGATGCTGCTGCATTGGATGAAGACGAAAGACGGGATTCGTCCCAGCCCGAAGGCTCTCGGCTATGCGTACCGCATTGCGGATGGCACCGCGTGGAATGACTGGCTGGGCAGCATCGCCGGACGTCCGGCGGCTGATTTGGAGGTAGTGCACCGCACACTGCGGGTGCGGGACCAGGGATCGGCAGCGCGAGTCGCCGAAGGCAGGAAGGCGTCTCTCACAGCGGCGACAACTCTCACTTTACAACCACCGCCTCCAACCACGTCAGTCCGCGATGCGAAGCTGGCGGGAGCAGTTCCAATCCCTTTGCCGAAACCGGCCGCAACGCCGTCGCCCAGTCCGGCTGCGGCGAAGGTGGAAGAAAAGGTCGCTGTGCCCGCTCCGTCCAAGCCGGCAAAAGCGAGTGCGGGGGGTGAGGGGGTAAAGGAGCAAATACTGGCTCTGGTCGTCGAAAAGACCGGCTATCCGAAAGACATGCTGGACTTGGATCTTGACCTGGAAGCCGACCTCGGCGTCGACACCGTAAAACAGGCGGAACTGTTTGCCGCCATCCGCGAGATTTACAACATTCCGCGTGATGAGAACCGCAAGCTGCGCGACTACCCCACGTTGGCGCACGTCATCCGTTTCGTCTATGACAAACGCCCGGACTTGGCCGTAGCTACGGCAGCGCCCCAGAAAGACGTCACCGTCTCAAGAGCTGTCGCGGTCGCGGAGAAAACAACGCCCACTGCCGTATCTGCACAAATCGTCACTGGGGACTCTGTCAAAGAACGTATCCTCGCGCTCGTAGTGGAGAAGACCGGCTATCCGAAAGATATGCTGGACTTGGACCTTGACCTGGAAGCCGATCTTGG
>Ga0335081_10002289_pt1 | contig 30174 bp, 31 predicted proteins | sample Lox_Sample_35_FD_206713 | JGI IMG/M metagenome (GOLD analysis project Ga0335081, IMG submission 206713) | Soil microbial communities from Loxahatchee National Wildlife Refuge, Florida, United States - Lox_Sample_3.5 | ecosystem: Environmental > Terrestrial > Soil > Wetlands | place: USA...
GCCGTCAGGCAAGAATCTGCTCGTCTTGCGAGAGAGATGTCATAACAAGTGAGACTTGGTGACTGACGGCCCATCAGCCACTCTTTGTTCGATCAACCTGAATATCCGTGCTTTGATGCCGCAAGAGTGCGCCAGTTGTGTGCCTCTCTTGCGAGCCAAGGAGGAAACTCTATGGCTCGCAAAGTTGGCCAAATCATTGCACGAGGCGACCGCAGATGGCTCATCCGGGTCTATCTGGGCCGCGATCACGAAACCAAGAAGCGCAACTATCACAACCGAACGATTCACGGCAGTATGAGGGAAGCCCAAGCATATCTAACAAGAAAACTGAGAGAGCGTGACTTGGGCCGCGATCTGGAAGGGGCCAAGATAACGCTGAACGAATACCTTGACCGATGGCTTAAGACAGCCGTAGGACCGAGGGTACGCCCGAAAACCTTCCAAGATTATCAGGGCATGCTGCACCGGTACGTCCGACCCGTTCTCGGTGAACGAATTCTGGCCGCACTGCGACCTCTGGATCTTCAGGCGATGTATCGGCATATGACCGAACGAGGCCTGTCCGCTCGGACTATCCGTTACGCGCATGTGCTGATGAAAGGTGCGATGCAGCAGGCCGTGCGGTGGCGCTTGTTGCTCGAGAATCCGGCCGATGGACTCAAAGTACCGCAGCAAGTTCGAAACGAAATGCGGTCTCTGACCGTTGAACAGGCGAGGGTGTTGCTCAAGGCCTCAGAGGGCACAGAGTATGGGCCAGTACTCGCAGTTGCACTCACGACTGGTATGCGCCCGCGTGAATACTTGGGTCTCAAGTGGCAAGACATTGACTGGGCACGACAAACGGTTAGCGTTGTTCGTAGCATCCGGAGATTGAACGGGAAATGGTGCTTCTCAGATACCAAGCGTTTGAGAAGCCGTCGTCCGATCAGGCTGCAGAGCTGGATTGTTGCCCTTCTTCGTGATCTGCGGACGAAAGCGAGTGCGCAGGATTTGTATTCAGAGGCACATGACCTAGTCTTCAGAACGTCGTCGGGACAGCCAATCAATGCCGATCATCTCGCTAAGCAGTTCAGATCAATACTCAACCTCGCGGGGGTGCCAAGAATAACACTCTATGATTTGCGCCACTCGTCGGCCACAATCGCGTTGGCAGCCGGAGTGTCGCCGAAAGTTGTTTCTGAGCAACTCGGACACGCCAGCACGGCCTTCACGTTGGACACTTATGCTCACGTGCTTCCACACATGCAGGACGAGGCGGCCGCAAGAGTAGAGGCTATGCTCTTTCGACAGACAGCGTGATGAATCCGTTAAGGACGAAGGGCTCGGCACCCGATAAGATCGGGCGGCACATCTGACGTATTCGGGTGCCGAGATTTGATTAGCAAATTCGGAAGTTTCCCGGGTTCGCTTTTTCCAGTTTCCGGTTTGCCGACGATTCGGGAGTTTGGCGTAGCGGCCCCGAGGGGCGAAGCCCCACGGCTTGGTCTTGGTGTTGATCAAGCGGAACAAACCAATTCGTGAAGCCAAGCAATAGAGTGCTACATTCAAAGCGATGCGGTCTGAAATAGAACAAGCCGTGCACCTATTGCAACGGGGTGACGATGTGGCGCTGGAGGAGGCTCTGGCTCTGCTCCAAAACACGGTGTTCTCCTTCAGTATGCGCGTCTGCGGTCAGCGCGAGGACGCGGAAGATACGATGCAGGAAGTGCTGCTGAAATCGGTTCCGCACCTACCCAAATTCGACAGCCCCAAAGCGCTCGTGGTGTGGCTCTATAAGGTGGCAAAGAACCGCTGCCTGATGAGCCGGCGCCGGAGCAAGTTTGCTCCGAATCCAGATCTTTCTCTGGAAGAACTCTTGCCGGATCGGAAAGAACTTGAGCAACTGGCGACCGATGGCGGCATCAACCCCGAAGCATTCGCCATTCGGAGTGAGGAAGCGGGACGGTTGCGAGAAGCCATTCAGCAGCTGCCGCCACAATACCGGATCGTTTTGGTGCTGCGCGATATGGAAGGGCTAACCGACGAGGAAGTGGCCGAGATCACCGGGCTACGTTCTGGAACAGTGCGGGTTCGTCTACATCGCGCAAGGTTGTTTGTCCGCAAGGAATTGATGAAAGGGCTGAAACCACGCTCCGGGAGAGCAGCCGCCGCTTCGCGGGCATCTTCCCAAGAACAACAGCCAGGCAACGAACAGCCCAGACCTGCCCGCTGCAAGGCCATGTTTGCGGAACTCTCGAACTATCTCGACGAACGGTTGGATGATTCGCTTTGTGAAGAACTGGAGCGGCACCTGGGCGGATGCGAACCGTGCAAGGCGTTCCTCTCCAGTCTCGAAGCGACGATTGATCAGTGCCGAAACTCCCCGGCGGAGGGCCCTTCAAGCAAGAAGACCGTCCGGCTCCGCAAGCAACTGCTGAAGAATTACGAACAGGCCCTCGCGGTGGTCAGACCGAAGTAGTATCCCTCCTTGCGGCCACCAGGTTCCTCGGCAGATTTTCTCTGTAACAAAATGCAACTTCCTGCATTTATCCGTGTGCCTGGTCAAACCAACCAAGCAGGAGGCAATCATGATCACAGCCAAAGTCGAACTGACTCAACCACTTAGGCAGCAGCGCCAATTTGTGGCCCAGACCGGAAGCGGCCATCATCTGCTGTTGGACGATGCCGCCGGAGGCACCGGTCCAAAGCCCATTGAACTGGTCGCCGCCGGATTGGCCGGGTGCACGGCGTTCGACGTCGTCACCATCCTCCGCCAGAAGTATCACCAAAAAGTCACGGGTTACGAGGTGCGGGTCGAAGCCGATCAAGCGGAACGCCCGCCCCAGGTATTCACGGCAGTGCGAATCCACCATGTAGTAACCGGCTTTGAACTTGACGTGGTGGCGCTGGAGGAGGCTATCCGTCTCTCCGAGGAAAAGTATTGCTCGGTGGGGGCCATGGCGCAAAAGACCGCGAGTTTTCATACAACCTACGAAATCGTTGACGACAAGACTGAGTGGGTGAAGCCGACTCAGGTCGCGGGAGTGCAAGGTTGAAAACCTTGTTCAAAGTGGTTCTGAGCATCGCCACGCTGTGGCTACCTTGCGTGTCGGCTTCGGCTCAGCAAGAGACCCAGCCTTCGTCTCTTACTCTGAAGCAGGCAGTGACGATAGCCTTGGAGAAAAATCCTCTGCACAAGGCAGCGATCGCAGACACAAAAGCTGCCTCTGCCGGAGTTCGTGAAGGACGCTCGTTCCTCATGCCTCACTTGAGTTTTTCCGAGACGGCGACTCGGGGTGATGACCCAGTCTATGTTTTCGGCAGCAAGCTTCGGCAGCAGCGTTTCACCAGTGCAGATTTCGCACTGAACAAACTGAATTCACCTCTGCCCTTCGGCAACTTCGCCACTCGGTTTGGCGGGAGCTGGAATCTCTTCGACTCGTTCGCCACTTGGCACGGCATCAATCAAGCAAAACAGATGAACGAGGCTGCGGGGCACCAATTGGACCGCACAGATCAGGAGATTGTCTTCCGGGTGGTCAGTTCCTACTACGACGTTCTACTGGCAGCCAAGGAACTGGAAGTTGCCGAGCAGTCGGCGAAAACTGCCCAGTCGATCATGGACCGTAGCCAGGCCAGATTCGACAGTGGGCTGACGGTAGAGTCAGATCTGCTGACAGCGAAAGTTCGCATAGCGGCGCGACAGCAGGAAGTGATCCGGGCCAGGAACACTCTGGAAGTGTCGCGGGCACAGCTGAACACGGCGATGGGCATGCCGCTTGATTCTCCGTTCCAGCTCACCGATGGGTTAGCTGAGGGCACGCTTTCGATCCCGGCCGTGCAGGATCTTGAAAAACAGGCACTCACAAATCGGCCTGACTTGAAACGCATTGCCTCCGAGGAGGCGGCCCAGCGGCAGAGTGTCTCGGTGGCCAAGTCGGCATTCGGCCCTCGGGTGAACACCTTTGCAGGTTGGGAAATGGATAACCCTACGTTCGTCGCCGGTGGCGGGGGCAACAACTGGCTGGGCGGGATCGAAGTGCAATTCGACATCTTTCAAGGCGGTGCCAAGCGGGCGGAACTCTCCCGGCAGCGTGCCCTCGAAGAAAAGGTCGTGGCAATGAAGCAGTCAGCTAGCGACGCGGTCCGCCTTGAAGTGAGGCGGGCCTACTACGAAACAGACGCCAACCGGCAGCAGATCGATGTGGCACGAGCGACAATCGCCCAGGCACAGGAGAGTCTGCGTATCAACCAGGATCGCTACGACAGCGGACTGACCACGATTACCGATTTGTTGGGCGCTGAAGATGCGACGCGCCGCAGCCAGACCGACTACTGGGAGGCCGTTTATCACTTCCAGACCAGCTACGCCAACCTGGAGTTGGCGAGCGGAAGCTTGAATCCGCAATCTCCCGTGGTGATGCCATGAAGCGTATGAATACCGGGCCCAGACTCGCGTTATTGGTGCTTCTCGCGGTTGTTAGCCTCGCCGGCTGCTCTAACGAGACAACCCGCACGGCTCCGTCGCCGGAAATCGTGCGGAACATTCCCGTGCTCGCCGTGCAGCAGGCCAACGTGCCCGATTTGCTGGAAGCGGTAGGGACGGTACGTGCCGCCCAAACCAGTGACGCCGCCAGCCAAATGATGGGGAACATCGTCGAGATCCGGGCTCACGAGGGAGACCGCGTTCAGCGCGGCCAAGTGCTCGCCGTAGTCGACGACTCCCAGCCGCGAGCCGCTGTAGACCGCTCGACCGCAGCGGACCTTGCCGCCCAACAGCAACTGGTCGGAGCCGATTCCGACCTGGCTCTGGCGGAATCAACGCTGACGCGTTACCAAACTCTCTTCGAAAAGAAATCCGTGAGTCCGCAGGAGTTCGACGAGGTGAAAGCCCGTCAACAAGCGGCTCTCGCGCGTCGCGATATCGCTAAGGCAGGCCAGGCCCAGACGCAGGCAGCATTGAGCCAGGCACGCACGTCTTTGGATTACACGCGGATTCGGGCGCCGTTCGACGGCGTCGTGACGGAGAAGAAAGCCGATTCAGGTACGTTCGCTTCGCCGGGCATGGCGATCTTCACTGTCGAGGACGTGCGCCGCTATCGACTGGAGGCCACAGTCAACGAGAACGATCTCCAGTATGTACGAACAGGAGAGCAGGTTTCTGTCGTGATCGACGCCCTCGACAACGCGGGTCTGACAGGTAAGGTCGTGCAAATCGTCCCAGCCGCGGACTCCGCGAGTCGCACGTTCCTGGTGAAGATCGAGCTCCCCACAGACACACGGCTACGTTCGGGGCTTTTCGGGCGGGCCCAGTTTTCCCGTGGCAAGAGGCAGGCATTGTTGATTCCGCGTTCGGCGGTAGTCGAACGCGGCCAATTGCAGGGCATTTATGTCTTGGACCAAAACAAGATTGCGAGCTTGCGCTACATCACTCTGGGAAAGCCCACCGGGGCCGACGTCGAAGTGCTGGCAGGACTCCAGGATGGCGAGCGCCTCGTGGCCAAACCGGGTGCAGTAGACCTGAATGGCAAACGCATTGAGGTCCAGTAATGACTGATAGCAAATCCAAATCGGTGATACAGCCCGCGAAGGGCTTGCGCCTGGCCGGTCGCATTGCCCACACGTTCATTGATTCGAAACTGACACCGCTTGTGATCGTCGCTGCGCTGCTTCTTGGTGCCTTCAGCATTCTCAAGACCCCGCGGGAAGAAGAGCCCCAGATCGTTGTGCCCATGCTCGACGTTTTTGTTCAGATGCCGGGTGCATCGGCTGACGAGGTGGCACAGCGCGTCAGCCTTCCCATGGAGAAGTTACTGCGCGAAGTGCCGGGCGTCGAGTACATCTACTCGATCAGCCATTCGGGCGTGAGCATGCTGGTCGTGCGTTTCTATGTTGGCACCAAAGAAGAAGACGCGATTGTACAGACCTACAACAAGCTCTACTCCAACTTTGACCGCATCCCACCCGGCGTCTCACAACCGATCATCAAGGTCCGCTCGATTGACGATGTGCCGATCATGGCCCTGACGTTGTGGGGAAAAGACTATGACTCCTATCGCCTGCGGCGAATCGCGGGTGAGCTGGAAAATTCACTGAAGCCGCTCAACGACGTTTCTGAGACCAAGATCATCGGGGGGCAGCCTAGGCAAATACGAGTCGTGCTCGACACGCAACGGCTTGCGGCCTACGGCCTTACGCCGGTCGCGATCGTAGGGCAACTCCAGAACGCGAATAGCCGCGGCCAAGCGGGTAGTTTTGCGCGCGACAATCGCGAGTTTCAGGTCGAAGCGGGCACCTTTTTCGCGAGTCTCCAAGACCTGCGTCAGGTCGTGGTCGGGGTTCACGCCGGACGACCCGTCTATTTACGCGACGTGGCGGAGAAGCTTGAGGACGGCCCGGCCGAAGCAAACACCTACGTGTTGTTTGCCGATGCTCGCGGTGGTGCAGGACAGACAACTGGCGCGGAATATCCCGCAGTAACCATCACGCTTTCCAAGCGCAAAGGCACGAACGCCACCGACATTTCCGAGCATGTACTGGACAAAGTCAACGCTCTGCGCGGATATGTGCTTCCGGACGATCTGAACATCACAGTCACGCGCAACTATGGCGAGACCGCGAAGGACAAATCCGACGAACTTCTCAAACATCTGCTGATCGCAACCTTGTCGGTCACACTGCTGATTGCACTGGCGCTGGGCTGGCGTGAATCAGGCGTCGTACTTCTGGCAGTGCCGGTTACGCTGGCGCTCACGCTCGCCGTGTTCTACCTGTATGGCTACACCTTGAACCGGGTCACATTGTTCGCGTTGATCTTCTCCATAGGCATCCTGGTCGACGACGCCATCGTTGTGGTCGAGAACATCGTGCGCCATTTTCGGTTGCCGGAGAGCCGAGGGCGATCCTTATCTGAAGTCGCGGTAGAAGCGGTGGACGAAGTTGGCAATCCTACGATTCTTGCGACCTTTGCGGTCATCGGCGCCATCCTGCCCATGGCCTTCGTGCGCGGCCTGATGGGTCCATACATGCGCCCGATTCCAGTGGGAGCGTCGGCCGCCATGTTGTTTTCGCTGATGGTGGCCTTCGTCGTTTCGCCCTGGGCGGCATTGAGGCTGCTGAGAAAACATGCGGGCGGTGGCGATCATTCCGGGCACGAGACTGAAGGCTGGACCACTCGTTTGTACCGCCGGATGATGAACCCCCTCATACGTGACGCACACCGCCGCTGGATGTTTCTCGGTGGTGTCGTGTTGTTGCTGCTCGCCGCGGTCACTTTTGTCCCATTGAAGTGGGTTCGCGTAAAAATGCTCCCCTTCGACAACAAGAGTGAGTTCCAGGTCATCGTTGACATGCCCGATGGCACGTCACTGGAACAGACGACCCGTGTGGCTCAGGCCTTAGGACGGTATCTCGGTCAACAGCCTGAGGTGATCAACTATCAGATCTATGCTGGGACCTCCGGCCCTTACAACTTCAACGGCCTCGTGCGCCATTACTTCTTACGCAATCAGCCCAATCAGGCTGATATCCAGGTGAACCTGCTCTCGCGGCACGATCGCACGGCGCAGAGCCATGAGATCGCACGACGATTGCGGCCGGAGTTGGACAAGATTGCCGTGCCCTTCGGTGCGCGTATCAAGGTAGCCGAAGTCCCGCCTGGTCCGCCCGTGTTGCAAACACTGGTCGCCGAAGTTTACGGGCCTGACTATAAGGGGCAAATTGAACTGGCAGCTCAAGTCAAAAAGGTCTTTCAGCAAACGCCAGGCGTCGTGGATGTCGACTGGTACGTCGAAGACCCGCAAATCAGGTACGACATAAAAGTGGATCTGGACAAGGCAGCCCTCCACGGCATCTCGCCCGCCGATGTGACGCGCACTCTGCAGGTGGGGCTCGGTGGAGCAAACGCGGGCTTACTGCACGATCCCCGTTCCCGCGAGGACATCCCGATCGAAGTGCGGCTGGCGCGCCCGGATCGCTCTGGGATCGAAGACCTTGGCAACCTGAAGCTGCCGACGCCTTCCGGTGATCAAATAGCCTTGCAGGAACTAACGAACCTTCAACAAACGACCATCGACACCGGCGTGTATCGCAAGAATCTGCAGCCAGTCGTCTACGTGACGGGAGATGTGGCAGGCGGAGAAGAGAGCCCCGTATACGCCATCATGAAGATGAGCGAAGCCATCGACAAAATCAGATTGCCCGATGGCTACGGCGTAAAGCAATACAAGGGCACGACCATGCCCGAGCGCACCGACCGGTTCTCCATGAAGTGGGACGGCGAATGGCACATCACGGTGGAAGTCTTCCGCGACCTCGGACTCGCCTTTGCGGCTGTCCTGGTCTTGATCTACGTGCTCGTCGTGGGCTGGTTCCGGTCATTCGTCACGCCGCTGGTCATCATGGCGCCGATTCCGTTGACACTGGTTGGAATTCTCCCCGCACACGCGCTGATGGGAGCTTTTTTCACTGCCACCTCGATGATCGGCTTCATTGCTGGAGCCGGCATTATTGTTCGTAATTCCATCATTCTCGTCGATTTCATTGAACTCCGTCGTTCGGAAGGTATGTCGCTGGAGGATGCCGTGGTCGATGCGGGCGCGGTGCGCTTCCGCCCAATGCTTCTGACCGCGGCTGCAGTCGTTGTAGGGGCGAGTGTGATCCTGTTCGATCCGATTTTTCAGGGCCTAGCTCTGTCGCTCATGGCGGGAGAAGTTGCGTCGACAGTCCTGTCACGGATGGCCGTGCCGGTTCTTTACTACCTCTCGCAGAGAGGACACTCGCGTCCACCCATACATCCCCATGCGCCGGAAAATGTCGCTGAATGCGAAACACCGCAATGCGAAATTGCGTAGAACTGTAAGGAGACCCCTATGACCGTAGAACGAACACTTCGTTTGATCGCTGGCAGCTTTATTCTATTGTCCTTGGCACTTGGGCACTATGTAAGCCCATACTGGTATCTTTTCACGGCTTTTGTCGGGCTGAATCTGTTTCAATCTGGATTCACGAACTGGTGTCCGGTGATGACCTTCCTGCGTAAACTAGGAGTCGGCGGATAGGAGAATGTGAGCATGCCCAATTGGGTTTGGGGAGCGGCACTCGTTGTCGCCTATGTGGTCTTGACGCAATGGCTACTGCCAAAACTTGGTGTTTCTACCTGAAGGAGCCAAGGTTGCGCCGAGTCTCGGCGCAAGATTGTTCTGAGAGACACAGATTTCGAAGAACCATGACAACGATAGTGCAGGTTGAATTTCGCGGGAGCCTGCTGTCAATCCGCGATGAGATCCTCCAATCGCTTGGACATCCGGTAATCTCTGCTCTTGGCTCGCGCGCTGCGCGGAATCTCGATCTCTCCCATGAATCAGTGGGTGTCGTTCTGATCGGTCACGGAGCGCCTTGGGAAGAACGATGCAACCTTGCCGCGCATTTCCGCGAGACCCTGCCGGGAGTTCCTATAGTGGCGTCTCTTCGTCGGCAAGACAAGGCGGTGACTGGAGCAGATTACAACTTGCCGGCAGATAATCCACCTCTGTGGGTGAGAACAGTCAGACAGGCTCTGGCGGGCGCGGCGTAGATACTCGTCCTCTGCTTGATAGCCCTGATCATTCCTAGGTATTCCGCCCGCATCATGGGCGACTCGGAAGTTGAGATGCCACAAGCGTGCAAACCTATGGCTCGGGCCTAAGAATCTCCCGCATGTCCGGCTGACATTCCATCAATCGAACCATGAAAAACCAGGGCCATAGTGCTGGCGTTCCCCGGCCGTTGTACGCTGAATGTGCGTCATCATTGGCGGCATTTGCCATAGGCTTAGGCAGGAGCACGTGGTGTACAAAGTGCGGAACTCAGCGGTGACGCTGATTCAGAGACCACCACAGAGGCTCCTCGAGGACATATGTATTACATCGGGCTGGATGTACACAAGAAGACCATCAGCGACTGCGTCAAGGATGTGAGCGGTCGAGTTCACCTGGAAGGCAAGATGGGCGCAACGCGCTGCGAACTGGACGCATGGATGAAAACCCTCCCACGGCCGTGGACAGTTGCGATGGAAGCGACAATTTTCACTGGCTGGATCTACGATCACATCCGTCCCCAGGCAGCGCATATCAAGGTTGCCCACCCACTGATGTTACGGGCAATCGCAGCTGCCAAGAAAAAGAACGATCGTGTTGACGCCAGCAAGATTGCCGATTGCTTACGTTGCGACTTCCTGCCTGCGTGCTACATGGCTCCGACCGAGATTCGCGACCGACGTCGGACCCTGCGCTACCGCTAGCTTCTGGTACGCCAGATGGTGTTAGCCGCCCCTCGCAGGGCGGAGCGGAATCGACCAGGTGTTGAACTGGCTAGTTCGCAGCGACGACGAGGTTAAGCTCCCACTCGGTCACGACTTCTCGAGAATCCTTCACGAGAACTCCCCGTTGGAGTATCGACTTCACGCACAAATTCATTGTCTGCGGCGAAATGCGGCGAAGTTCTGTTTTGGGAATTTGTAACCTATTGAAAGATTGGCTCCTCAGGTAGGACTCGAACCTACAACCCTCCGGTCAACAGCCGGTCCGTTTCCCAGTGCGTCCGCGTGTTTTCAGTGACATAACTGGAGGCCGAAGACGATTTTGGAGTGCATTCGGCGCTGGTTGCGGCGAAGTTTTCAAGCAGCCACGTCGAATGGGTTAGCATTGCAAGAACATTGGAAGAGCGCGGCCTTGCTAGTCCGTACAAGCTGAAGGTGCAGGAGCAGATGGAAATCAATCTGAAGGATGAACTGGACGCGGTGCGGCTGTACAACGATACCGTGAAGGTTTGTGCAGACGCGAAGGATGATGACTCGAAGTCTCTGTTCGAAAGCATGATTCGAGACGAAGAACGGCACGCGGATTTCTTAGACGCTCAACTTCACGCGATCAAGGAAATGGGCATTGCCAACTACCTCGCGCACCAGATCGGCGGTGGGAATTAGGACTATCAGGAAAAACTCGCTGGAATCCTACAAGTGAGAATAGGAGCAAGACATGAAATTGAGCATAAAGGGTCTGGCTTTGGCGTCGGGAATCCTATGGGGATTGGCGATGCTGGGCATGGGACTGGCGAACCTGATCTGGAGCGGCTATGGTCAGCAGTTTCTCCAGACAATGGCGTCGGTCTACTTCGGCTACCATGCGACTCGCAGCATCGCGGAGGTCATCGTCGGGACTCTCTACGGGGCGGTGGATGGTCTCATCGCTGGCGCTGTCTTTGCCTGGCTCTACAACCAGTTTGCAAGACCCGCCGCCTGAGCGCAATGAAATCCGTCGCTGCTAAGATTCGCGTGTGAGCGTGCGCGAGCGATGGATCGTTACCTATCGCCCGAACAGGCGAAGCGTTTTTATGACCGCCTCGGTTCAGCACAAGACTGGCAAGGCTTCTTCGAAAATCCAGCCATCAACGAACTGATCGCGCATGCTACCTTCGACTCAGCACAGTCCGTGTTCGAGTTCGGTTGTGGGACGGGGGCATTAGCTGCTAGCCTGTTGCAGCACCAGTTGCACGGTCTTCCCCTTCGGCTTTGAGCGTAAACCCCGGAATTGGTTCCAGAGTCAAGCCTTTTCTGGGGTAGGTCGTTGGCCGCTTGTTGCTGCTGTGACACGGCTGCCCGGTTGTCAGCAGTCGTTCCTCGCTGTAGCCTCAGAAGGTATACTCGCAGACCATCTTGCGCCTTGGCGAAACAGGAGGCGAAAGTCCGCGAAAAATGAAGTTGCGGATTGCACCCTTCTGAGACGGCGGGGTTCGCAAGGGCTGGGGAAAGCCAGAAATCGAAGGATTTGCCGTTGCCCACCCGCCGTTGACCTTCGCTTCTTCCCATCGCTAAGATTGCACACCGAGTTCGTTCGCAGTGTTTTAGCCGGAGGGCACCATGAATCTGGTTCCCCCCTTAAATTTGCCGTTGATCAAACTTCCATTCCTCAACTCCAGAGAATCCGCCCGGGCAGAGACCGCCGCCACGCTTAGAGCGACGATCAGCCGCAACCTGCTTTGCATCCTCACGAGTTCTTGTGCATATCCGATTGTGTTACGTTGCCTTGAAATCCGGACAGCTAGGTTTAACCAAGCCTCATGGATTCTTCTCTGCCTGCTGCATCCACTGTTTGAACGCAGCACTTTCCTATGATCGTTAGTCATTCCTTTATTTGCCGTGTCCCGGAGGAAAGTCCTTCAGCAGTTTTTGCGCTCCCTTATTGATCCTTTGCTGGTTTTTCTCCTGTTTTTTGCTGGGTTCAATCGCATGTTGGGCAGCACCGATCCAAACGAGTTTTTTCACAGCGGGGTCATACATTCCAACGACGAAGGTCCCGATGTAATTGCTTGAAGTACTCGCCGAGAATGTACCGAAGCTGTTCCCCCACGGACCCCAGCCTCCCAAGCCCCCCGGGCCGCCCCAGCTGTCGCCGAAGCCATTTATCTGCTTCTCCTGATCGATCGCGAGCTGGTAGCCGAGAAGTAAATCGGCTTCACTGCGGTCCTCTACCTTGGCGAAGCCCTTGGCCACCATTTGCGCATCGATCGCCTCCTTGACCTGGGCGTCCAGGATCTGGTCGGGATGGCCACCCACCGCGGGCACGCCTTGTACGTCGTTGACCCACGCATAGGTATGGAATTTTGAAAAATCAGTTCCTGGCATGTAGTTGGTTCTGACGTCCTGCGCGTATGTCACGCTGCACGCGACGAGTGCCAGGACCAATGCAGGAGCAAACTTTGCACGTCGCGGAAACATAATTGCCTTTGTAACTTTCACTGCACTCTCCTTATTGTTATTTCTTGTGTTCTTTTTGCCCGCGTCCAGTCTTACGCTTTCTCGGGGATCGGACACGGCCTTACACCCCAAATTTCGGTCGCGTATTCAGCCACCGTGCGATCGCTCGAAAACTTCCCCGAGGCCGCTACATTCGAAATGGCCTTGCGCGCCCACTCGTTGGGATCGGCATACAACGCGCACAACCGCTCGTCCGCTTCGAGGTACGACTTCAGGTCTGCCAAGTGCATGTAATGGTCGCCACGCGTGAGCAACATGTCACGCAAAGGCTCAAAGACGCCAGGCTCATAACGGCTGAAATAATCCGAGAAGATCAAGTCCAGCGCCTGATGGGTCTCGGGCTCCTGTTCGTAATGCCAGTACGGGTTGTACCATCCCCGACTGCTGATCACCTGGTCCGCAGTCAGCCCGAAGAGAAAGAAGTTTTCTTCGCCTGCCTCGGCGGCCATCTCGATCGTCGCGCCGTCGCGCGTGCCGATTGTCAATGCGCCGTTCATCATGAATTTCATGTTGCTTGTGCCGCTGGCTTCGTAGCCTGCCGTCGAGACCTGGTTCGAAACGTCACTAGCGGGAATGAGATGCTCCGCCAGCGAAACGCAGTACTCGGGCAGGAACATTACTCTCAGCCGTCCGCGCACTGCGGGGTCGCTGTCGATGGTTTCTGCCAGGTTGTTAATGAATTTGATAATCACTTTAGCGAGCCAATATGCCGGCGCAGCCTTGCCTGCGAATAGGAACGCCCGCGGGTGCATGTCGAGCCCGGGGTCTTGCCGAAGCCGGTTGTAGAGCACCACGATCCTGAGTGCATTCAGGAACTGCCGCTTGTACTCGTGAATGCGTTTGACCTGGCAGTCGAAGATAAACTCCGGGTCAAGGATCTGCCCTGTCGACCAGCGAAGCCAATCGCAGAATTGTCGCTTGGCATCTTGCTTGGCCTTGCGGAAGCCATCGCGGAAGCCACTGTCCTCGGTGAATGCTCTAAGCTTGCTTAGTTCGCTCAAATCGTCGATCCAACCGTCACCAATGGCATCCGCGATGAGTCCAGAGAGCCCGGGATTGCATAGTTGCAACCAGCGCCGCGGTGTCACTCCGTTGGTCTTGTTGTTGAAACGTTCAGGAAAGATCTCTGCGAGGTCTTTCAGTGTTGTCTGGCGCAACAGGTTCGAGTGAATCTCAGCTACCCCGTTGGTACTGTGGGAGCCGACAACCGCCAAGTTGGCCATGCGAACCTTCTTGTCGGGGCCATCCTCGACGATGCTCACGCGCTCAATCCGATTTGTATCGCCTGGGAACCGCCCGCGAACATCACCCAGAAAGCGGCGATTGACCTCGTAGATGATCTCGATGTGCCTGGGTAACATCTCCTCAAACCACCTGACAGGCCACTTTTCGAGGGCTTCGGGCAACAACGTGTGATTCGTGTACGCCAGCGTGCTCTGCGTAATACGCCAAGCCTCGTCCCATCCGAGTTGCACTTGGTCCACCAGAATTCGCATGAGTTCCGGAACCGACAGAGCCGGGTGCGTGTCATTCATCTGAATTGCCACTTTATCGGCAAACAGGCTCCAATCCGAGTTGCAGCGTTGAAAGCGGCGCACCGCATCTGCCAGTGAGCAGGCAACCAGGAAGTACTCCTGCATGAGGCGTAGACCTTGGCCCTGAAGCTTCGAATCGTCGGGATAAAGGACGCGGGTCAGGGTTTCGGCCGAGAGAGTCTGAGTAAACGCTTCTACGAAATCCCCGTGCGAGAACTCTTCAAAGTTGAAGTAGTCGGGCGCAGCTGCGGCCCAGAGGCGCAGCGTGTTGATCGTGGAACCGCCATATCCGATTACCGGGCGGTCAAATGGGATACCGATCAAAGTTGACGGACGGCCAGGCACGGGGCGAAGGCTGCCACCGCTGAGCTCGAATGAGCAGCCCAGGCTGACTTCCACCTTCTCGTTCGGGCGGGCGATCTCCCACGGGTCGGGCGAACGGAGCCAGTTGTCCGGCATTTCCCGCTGCCATCCATTCTGGATGGATTGTTTGAATATGCCGTATTCATATCGCAGTCCGTACCCCATAGCCGGGAGCTGCAGCGTCGCCGCGGATTCAATGAAGCATGCAGCCAAACGTCCAAGACCGCCGTTGCCCAAGCCGGCATCGGGTTCCTGCTCCAGGATCTCAAGCAGGTTCAGTTTCTTGTCCACGACGAACTGGTCTGTGAGTGGAGCGAGCAGAAGATTGGTGACATTATTTGCCAGTGAGCGGCCTATCAGGAACTCCATCGAGAGGTAGTAAAGCCTCTTGGGATTTCGTTCCTGGTAAGTTTTCTCTGTTAGAAGCCATCTCTGCGAGAGAACGTCGCGCACTGACCGGGCAAGGGCCTCGAAGCGGTCACGCGCCGTGGCCGCCGCCAGATCGACGCCGTTATCGAACAGCAAGTGCGTTTCATATAGCGCTTCATCCGTTCCTGAGAACTGGACGGGACCACATCCGTACTGACTGATGAGTCGCTCAGTCTCTGGCGACGCCGGCCGCTTTGCTGCGGCGTTAATGTTCATGCTCCCACTCCTCCAACGATTTTCGGAATGCGCGAACTCTATCAACTCCCAATTCATCAACCGGCGTGATCCGCATGAGTCCGAACGCCGGCGCATATGCGAGCGGTTACGTTGCGATGCCATCGCTTCATTTCTTGTTGTAAGGCCACTTCCAGCCGCTGATCTCAGGGCTGTCGATTCCTTGCTCGTAAGCATGACGGCGGCATGCAATCTGGCAATCCCGAAATGCCTCTTTGGCGTGCGCGCCGACTCGTTGCAGTTTCGGGACGCGGTCAATCGCATCAATGGCGAGACTGAATCGGTCCGTCTGGTTATTGATTGCCAGCTCCATGGGTGTGTTGATGTTCCCCTTCTCCTTGTAACCCCGTACGTGCAGGTTCCGATGGTTCGTGCGACGATAGGCGAGACGGTGAATCAACCAGGGATAACCATGGAAGTTGAAGACGATCGGCTTGTCTACGGTAAAGAGAGAATCGAAGTCCGCGTCCGTTAAGCCATGTGGATGTTCCGTGCTGGGTTGCAACTTGAACAGGTCGACGACATTGATGAATCTGATTCTGAGGTCTGGGAAACGCTCCCTGAGCAGTGCGATCGCGGCCAGAGCTTCCTGGGTGGGGATGTCTCCGGCTGCCGCAAAGACAACATCGGGTTCGTGACCTTCATCATTGCTGGCCCAATTCCACATACCAATGCCTTTTGTGCAATGGGTAACCGCGGCATCGATGTCCAGGTACTGCAGATGCTTCTGCTTGTCCGAGACAATGACGTTGATATAGTTTTCGGACCGCAGGCAATGATCGGCGACGGACAACAGACAATTGGCATCTGGCGGGAGGTAGATGCGGGTTACAGCGGCACTCTTGTTGAGCACTACATCCAAAAACCCGGGATCCTGGTGCGTAAAGCCGTTGTGATCCTGACGCCACACAGTTGACGTAATGAGGAGATTCAATGACGCGACCTTGCGGCGCCAAGACAAGTGGTTACAGATGGACAACCACTTGGCATGCTGATTAAACATGGAGTCAATGACGTGAACGAAGGCTTCGTAAGATGAGAGAAAGCCGTTGCGGCCGGTAAGCAAGTAGCCTTCGAGCATGCCCTCCATCGTGTGCTCACTGAGCATTTCAACAACACGACCGTCTGGCGCCAGTTCTGTTCCGTCACGGTCCTCGGGGAAATTTTCCGCAATCCAGAATTTCTTCGACGCTTGATAAATCGCATCCAGCTTGTTGGAAGTATTCTCATCAGGCGCGAAAACTCGAAAGCTGTTCATGTTCCATTTCATGACATCGCTCAGGAAACGCCCTAGCGGAGGCACGTTCTCGACTTCGATGTTTCCGGGGTGATCGATCTTGATGGCGTAGTCACGAAAATCGGGTAGGCGCAGAGTTTTTCTGAGCTCCGCATTCGCGTGCGGACTCGCGCTCATGCGGCGCCGGCCTTTCGGCGCAAATGCGGCGATCTCCGGTCGCACCCTCCCGCTTTCGTCGAAAAGTTCTTCAGGCTTGAACGACCGCAGCCAGGTTTCGAGAATCCGTAGATGTTCCGGATTGCCCTTCACATCGGCCAGCGGAACCTGATGTGAACGCCAGAATCCTTCAAGCCGATGTCCGTCGACTTCCAACGGGGCGCCCCACCCCTTGGGCGACCGCAATATCACCATGGGCCAGCGCGGCCGAGTTGCTAGTCCACTCTTCCGGCACTGTTGCTGGTAGCCTTTGATCTCCGTAATGCAACGTTCAACTGTGGCCGCCATCGCCTGATGCATGCTGCTGTGCTCGGATCCCTCAACAAAGTACGGATTCCAGCCGTAGCCACGTAACAGACTTTCCAGTTCTTCGTGAGTGATCCGTGCCAGCAGGGTCGGGTTGTTGATCTTGTACCCGTTCAGGTGAAGTATGGGCAGAACGGCCCCATCGCGAATTGGATTCAGAAACTTACTGATGTGCCAGGAGGTCGCGAGCGGGCCAGTTTCGGCTTCGCCGTCGCCCACCACTGCCGCCACGATGAGCTCGGGGTTGTCGAAGGCGGCTCCGCAAGCATGTGAGAGGACATATCCCAATTCCCCGCCTTCGTGAATGGAACCTGGAGTCTCTGGGGTGCAGTGACTTCCTATGCCGCCCGGAAACGAAAACTGTTTAAAGAATTCTCGAAGGCCTTTTTCGTCCTCGCTTTTCTCCGGATAGATTTCACTGTACGTGCCTTCCAGATATATGGGCGCTAAGACTCCCGGCGCCCCGTGTCCTGGGCCTGCGAGAAAAATCATCTCTAGCTCGTCTCTCTTTATAAGACGACTTAGATGAGTGTAGATGAAGGCGAGCCCCGGGCTTGAGCCCCAATGGCCGAGCAGCCGGCTCTTGATATGTTCTGGTTTCAGGGGCTCCCGTAACAGGGGATTGGCCTGAAGATAGATCATTCCTAAAGCCAGGTATTTGCATGCGCGCCAATAAGCATCGATCCTGCCGAGTTCATCTGGGTTGAGCGGTGCACCCGCAACTGTTGACCTTGCTTTCCCTTCAGCGCTCAGAGATCCGGTTAATTCTTCAGTTTCTGTCAGCAATGTCATATTCGCGTCCCTTACTTCATCGTTGGTCACTAGCATCAACGCCATTTTGTGGTTAGTTTCGGCAAATGCCGGTCTTCGCACGGCCGAAGGCTCATTGCACAAATCTGGTCGCTTCTTCAGTTAGCCGTTCCAAAGCTCCAGCTTTGCGCCCCGCCTCTGCGTTGCAGCTCGCGTTGAATCTGTTCGATTTCCGTTGCATCACTTGCCGTGATGGCGATTTCGTCGGCGAGGATTATGTAGAGCATGTCGATGAGTGTGTCAGTCGGGATGTTTGTCAATTCTCCCAGCATGGCCAACCCCTGGAGCGAATTTGGAGATCGCAATTTGTATTCGCAATCCGGCTGCCATGTGGGAGCATGCAGAAGTCGATTAAAGCGACTACATATCAACTAGATCGGACTCTCCAAGCCAGGCCTTGCGTGACATGCCAAGGGCACTGACCGAATTCGGGCAACAAATGAACGCTTTTCCTAGCCGCTTGGCTGACCTTGTGGCGACACGCATCGATGAGTGTCAATTTACTTTGGCTGCTCGGAGGGCGTTGGCTGAATCTGAAAGGTGAGAATCCGATCTGACTTCGTCGTATCAACCGAAACCGTGCCGAAGCTGCCGTTCGTGTCGCGAGCTCGAATGGTTACCGTGGACTGTTCTCCTGGCGGCGCGGGCGCCATCTTATCGTTGACCAATATAGACACGCGGAGTCCTGCGCCGGGATCGCCCGGATTGATCTGTTCGATTCTTTGTTCGGTTGCCCCCTCACCAGTGGAACTCGAGGGCCCGGTACTGGTCTTGCGCTCAACGAGGTGCAGGCTGCTGTCCCGCGCGGTACCCGGGACATCGATGGAATAGCTTTCCACGACACTGCGTTTTTCTCCGGAAACGCTCCCGGATTCCTTGCTCACGACGTGAGAGATTTCACCTAGCTTGCCTTCGGAATCGAGCCGGGAGACCCGCACCTCGGTGATCCGGTTCGTCCCTTCTTGCCTGGTTGTGGCTTGGCGTACTTCGTTCACTTGCCAGTTCCCTGCGCCGTCAGGAAGGAGCGTTGTTTTTTTAGACTCAATCGTATTCCCCTCGGAGCGCTTGCGCAGTTCGCGAGTCTTGAAGGCGGGAGCCAAACCGCTGTTGATGTTTGGGAGCATCACCATCGTGTTCGTTTCCTCCACATCCTTACTGATCATCTTCGTTTCCACCATTTCGCGCTGAACGGGTTGCAGCTTCCCGTTCAGATCGGGATTGAAAGTGGTGCGTAGCACATTCGAGCCGCCACTCGGCAGGACATGCTTTTCTTCTTCCGCTACCTGAATAAGCGATCTTGCTCCATTCACGCCTGGACCGAAGGCACGCCTTGTGGTCCGCACTGTGTTGGCGTCCACTTGCAAGGTTTCCATTTCGATCTCCTGGTACGGAGCAAGGCGTCCGTCCATTCCCTGAATTTGGACAGTTCGCTCTTCAAACGTCCGATTGCCGTTCTGGCTGTGGCTTTCGGTGATGCGCACGGGAGTGCGTGTGGGAAGCAGATCCCCTCCCGTTAATTCGCTTGTAGCCGTCCACGAGTTATTAGGCTGATCTGTCGTTGTGGAATCGGATGTCTGCGCTTGTAAGCTCAGAGCACAGCAAAAAAGCCCGGAAATCACCGGGAGCACCCATCCCAGCCGAAGAGCACCGACGCCGCCAGAACCGCATGCAACAGAGTGACCAGCAACCCTCGGACAGTTCACACGGACATCCAGCATTGGCATGCCCCTTAGTCGACCAGCCAATGCATTCGCGGCCTGGGATTTCCTTTTCTGTCAGCGACCAGTACCCAGGCCAGGTGTAAAAGATGAAATTCTGCCTCGTCCTTCTCGTGGGAGCGGATGGCAGAGGAAGCAACCTGGAAACATGAAGTCGTCGTCGCTGCTGCTTGCCGAGTTGAGATTGAAGTGCGCATGAGCCTGCCTCCTATTTCTGAGTTACCTCTTGGAAGATTTCTTTCTGGTTCTTCATTAATCACCAAGCCGCAGAAGCCGTCTTCATCTTCGGTCCTGTTTCACCTTTAACGGCGTCCTCGGGCATGGACTCACCGCAGATCGCAGGCTCAGTCACGGAGCGAAGACGGATATTGGCCCCTTCGCTAGCCGTAGACGACTGCTTAAAACAGGGGGAACGAGGCATGTTCCAGCTACGCGAAAAAGATCGGCCCGTGTTCCCCTGCTCGCGCTGAACCGCTTCGAGCGCTAGTGCTTCCTTTTGCTTGTAAATTTGTCCAAAATAAACTCTTGGGCCAAACTACCGACGACGTGCAGGCCCATCCCAACCCCAAAGTTCCCGAATACATGTCGAGCATTGCGATCCGAACTCGGGTAGTACGCAAGGGAAATGGAAGATGAAATCAGGCTGCCGCCCCAAGTCGAATAGTTCGGCTGCAACCTTCCGTTGTCTCCCTTACAGATAATCGGAGCTAAGATGGCATGGATAGCGCGGGACTTCTTTGTATCGGTGCCTTGATAGAAATAGCGAGGGTCTTGATGCAAGAGGGACGGCAGAATAGCGTTGCCGATCAGGCCTTCGGTAGTGGCGTCGGCAAGGCCAGCGCTCAACCGCTTGCTATACCCTTTTGCATTTTGGGACCAATCAGGGGTGCCAGCGGCCTGCTGGACACCGGCCCATGCAGCCGCGCGGCCAAAGAAGACCGGATCGGTGAGGCTCTTGTAAGCCAGGTGGAACTTCATCTTCGTGGTAAGGGGCTCGGGGTGAGGTTCGTAAACCACATAAAGATTCGGGATAAAACCTAAAATGCGCTGCTTTTCTTCAGCTTTGAGCTGTTGGGCAGCCACCTCATTCGAGGAATAACTCACGGTGACTGCCCGCTGCAAAGTCAAAATGCGAAGTTTGATCTCGGGAAGAGTCTTCTGCTGCCCGGGTTCGACTGTAACGGATGAAGAACTCCACTCTGCAAATCCTTCAGCAGTGACCGTAAACCGATAGGCAATTCCAGGCGTGACTTCATGAAATGCAAAAGCTCCATCGTCCTTTGTTACAGCAGTGAAATGATCGCCGGCCGGCCCTTGAAGGACTGCGGTGGCACCCGGAATTGGATCGTCAGTGGTATCGACCACCGTACCCAGGATGCTTCCAGGTTTTGTACTTGCCGCTTCAGCAGACTGGGCCGAGGCCGCTACTACAAGGGTCATCCCGCCCAGGACGATCAGCCCCAACATGTGTGTCAGTTTTAGGAGCACTGCCAAAGGCCGGTTAGAGGAGACATGTATTTTGTTCTGCATCGTCGAAACTCCTAGCTTGCGGAAAGTGTGAAGTTGATTGTGATCCGAGAGTCAACTTCAACTGGTTCTCCGTCTACCAAGTACGGCTTGTAACGCCATTGCTTCACCGCCTCGATGGCAGCTTGCGCGAGTATGGGTAGACCGCTCTCCACTCGCACATCCTTCACGCTGCCATCCATGCTGATCACGGCCATCAACACAACTGTGCCTTCAATACGCGCCCGACCAGCCTCCGCCGGATACTGCGGCGGAATGTCGCGGATCAGGTTGGCCTCGACCACGCGGGAGGCGAGACGGACTCTCTTGACTGGAGCCGGATCGGGCGTCTTGGCCGGGACAGGCACGCTGCGCGCGCTACTCAGCAGTTCGTTAATCACCCCGCCGGGAACTCCGCCGACCATTCCACCGGAGACTCCCCCAACCACTCCGCTAGTTGTGCCGGCCGGCGGTGGCGGCGCTTCTTGCGTCTTATGCACGGGTGCAGTAATGCCAGTGCTTGTCGGCATGTATGTGGACGCGAGCTTAGGCGCTTGGAACTTCGCGGAACTGGCGCTCGCGGCGCCCGGCGGCTGTAGATATAACATCGTCAGCGTTTCCCTCTTGGGGAGCGGATCTATGTGAAACAGGGGAATGGCAATTAGCGTCAGCAGGAGGACCGACATGAAGGCCAACGATCCCATTGCCGCCCATGGATTTCGCGGTCGGGATTCGACTAGATAAAAAATGTCGCCGACTTGTTTTCCTTCCAGGTTGGAACGAGCGGGAAGCTGTTCTTCGCTCTCCGCCGGGAATGCTGCACTCCGCGGATCAATTCGCAACCCGGGCCGCACAAGGGCCGGATATGCAATGCGACGAACTAAGTCTGAGGGATGGTCACAAGTCGCCATTTGCATTAATCCCTTTCCAGGCAGCATCGCTCTCCCCTGTCGTGAACTGCCACGCGGATCAGGTCAGAACGTCAGGCACCCGGTCTTGCCTCACGCATCACTAAAGGCATTTAGCGGGCCAAGTGGAACTCTTTGTAGGGAAGGGAGATGGACGATTGAGAGCGCATCCCATTTGCCCACATGAGGGCAGATGCCTACAAAAGGTCATGAGCAGACGCAGATCCTGGGCACACACTGATCCGCGATTCCTTGAGGGCTGTTTCGAGACTTCAGGGTGGGAAAACCGCGCGGACCAGCCCCCGTAAACCCCTTGATCGGCCAGCCATTGCTGCTCTAGTTATGGTGGGTTCAACTGTGGAAAAAGAATGGACGGCGGCGCATTCTTTGCGGGTTCCGTTCCCCGAGATCGCAGAAGGACCCCTGTCTCCGCCGATGAACGTAAGATTGCACGAACGCCCGGCGCGGTGCTTCATGCGAGCGGGACTGCCGGAGTGATCAGAAGGAGCGCCGAGCCACGAATGCAGCGCACATAGATGTTTTTTAATACTCTTCGGATACTGTAGCTGCTAGTGCTTCGCTAGGCGGCAAGGCTACTGTTCTAACCCCGGCCTGGGTGATTTGGTAATCGCGATATTCAATGCTTAGAACCGCCGTGCCGAAGACACGAACCTTGGTTTCGCTCTCGTTCGACTCCGGCAACCAGAAGTCACCGATCTTCCGGTAGCTGCGCTTGAAGTCAGTTTTGACGGTCCACCAGGAAGGATTGACAGCTGGCTCGCCCTCGACTCGAGTTATCGCGAAATCTTTGGCATTCACCCAAATTTGGCCCCGAAACAGAAACTTGTTCTTGCTTCGCGGCTGGGCATCGAGTACGTAGAATTCGTCCGTATCCGTCTTCTCGTAATATGACAGTTGAAACCTATAGTTCTCGGGCGTTATGGCGGAACGCTGCTGGTTCTCGGCCCGCATCGACTCCTGTTCCGCCTCCAGGAGTTTCTTGAACACACGATCGCGCACCGTGCCAGAGCCGCTCTCTGACACGATCGTGAACTCTTTTTTATTCGGTGCCTGGTAGTCAGTGCGTACCACCATGTCGGCCTTCTTATGTGACAGACAGTGGCACTCCAGATGGTACGTACGGAGGCTGGAGTAGCTATCGAGTTCCTTAGCACGCGCCTCATTCATCGCCACGACGTGGTTGATAACTTCGTCGGCTGTTAGCGGTGCCGACACTGTGACCTCCTCAGCGACCGCCGGAAACCGGAGAAGCAGCAGGATAAAGGTAAGTACAGACCAACGTACACAAGAGTTCATCGCTTGGCAAAACCGTGTCATTGTGTGTGTCTCCTGGAAAACTGCGGGAAGGCGTCACTGCTTGCGTTCGCCGCGCCCGGTTCTTGAGCATCGTTATCAAACCGGGGTGGTGCGCCCCGCAACTGAGTTAGAGTCGAATTTTCCTGGGCATTTCTAGGTTCCGGTACGGACGGATCGAAAAGATAGATGGTGCTCGCGAAAACCGGCCCCACCCGGACGTCGCTGTGAGACATGCCAGAGCTCTTCAGAACATCGAAATAGCGCTGCGTCTCAAAAAAGCGGCGGGATGGCTCGAGGATGACCAGATCTCCGTTCCGCGGCGCATAATGGGCATCGTACAACGGCACAATCTGAATGTCGCTGCGCCCGCAAGTCTTGACGTAATAAGCCATGCTCATTGGTCTTGCAGTCGCCACCCTCGTGGCAGCGGGGGCAAACGGACACACCTGCTGCGCCACCTCACGTGTGTCGAACTCTGACACCTCATCGGGAGCAAAATAGCGGGTGATGTTCCGTGTGCCTCCGCCAATTGAATTCAGGTAGAAGGAGTAGTACGGTGCCCAGGCTTGTATCTCAGCCAGGGGCCATCCAATCAAGATGACTGCGGCCGCTCCTGCGAAGACCGGTGACCAGGCTTTTCCTTTGACGCCTTTCCAAATCTCCTGTACTGCATATCCGCCGGCCAGGTAAACAAAAGGCAGTACGGGAAGTGAATAGCGAATCCACTTTGCTCCACTCAGAGATAGCCCGACGAACTGAAGCATTCCGAGCGACAGGAAAAAGCACGACGCGAGGCTCCGGCGATCTCGCAAGAGCAGGGCGCTGCCAATTATTACTGGCACTAGGATTGGAATCGGTGTCTTTACCAGCACCAGCCAGACATAGTAGAACCACGGAACTCCGGCAAGCAGGCGCGCGGGAAAATTCATGTACAGTGTACCGTCGAAATCATAGCCGCTGTGCCGCACGCCATCATGATGAAGCCAATGCAGGACGGCATTGCAGTTGGCCGGAGAGAGAATAATCGGATTCACCAGGATGAAGGTAACGAAGAGTACGAGGAAGAATCGTTTGTAGCTGAATCGCGATGGTTCTACCGTAAGGCCAAATTTTCCCGCAAGAAGCCAAGTAAGCGCGTTCAGGCCAAGAAGGTGAAGAATGTACTGCGAGGCCAAAGCCAGACCAAAGCCGATGGCACTCAGGTCGTACCATCGCCGCGCACTCTGGTCCGCAGCTGCCTGTTGGGCGCGACAGTAGAAGTAACAGGCCAGCAAAGTGAAAAAGGTAAGCGGCGTTTCCTCCTTCGTGAGCCGATTTAACGCGACTGGCAGCGGCGCAACCGCCCAGAAGAAACTCGCTGCAAAAGATCCCACGACGCCCATCAGTCGGCGACATAAGATAAAGAGAACTGCGGCGGCCGCGGCGCCCAACAGCACGTTGGGCATACGAAGCCAGCCCTCGGGTTTCAGCGAAGGCCAGCCATGCACCGCGGCGACCCGGCTCCAGCGTTCTCCCGCGGTCAGGCTCGCCCAAGCCAGCATCTTGGGCAACATCGGGTGCTCGCTGTTGACGCCGACAAAGTGTCCGTGCCGATACTCTTGCACTGCCGCCCATTTCGCCGACTCGTCCTCCGATAGACTGTTGAAGTCGACCCGGTGGACGCGGACTGCGAATGCCAGAACCGTCAGCAGGAGCGCGATGCCGATCTCCTGGTAATGCCGAAAGCGACGATCGGGAACCTCGCTCAGCACATGTGCTCCCGCTTACGTCGCGACTGCGATTGGATGATTCCGTTCTCGAGGGATTGAGCTTTCGCAACGATGTCGCTCAGCCGGGCATGAATTCCCAGTTCCGCTAACGCCCGTTCGATCGCAAGCACAGTGATTCTTGAGTCCAGTCTCTCGCGAGAAACCGGGCCAGCAGAGGTCCCGATTGGGTCAGCTCTTTTCGGGTTACGCACACCTCGTCGCGTGCTCACGAATTCACCTCCGATGTGGTCGCACCTCTTCGATTGGCGGGCTGATCAAGCACCTCCGACACAGCGTAAGGCCTACGCTCAGATCGATTGAAGTACTGCCATACATTCAACTCGCCAAGAAGTCCGAGCGCGATTAGCTGGAGCCCTACCAAAATGAGAACGGCCGCAAACACCAGCAATAAACCGTGTTGCTGCACAACATCGATTCCTGTAACGACCTTCCTGATCAGCAACAAGAGTGCGAGGGCCGATCCTATGCCCATGTTGATCGCGCCGAGCCGGCCAAAGAAATGGAGTGGGCGCGACATGTAATGCAGGAGGAATCGAATCGTCATGAGATCGAAAAATACCCGGAACGTACGCGAAATGTTGTAGTGCGATTCGCCGTGCTTCCGATGGTTGTTTTGAATGGGTATTTCACAGATCGAGGCTCCGTAGGCGGAAGCGATTGCCGGGATGAATCGGTGCATTTCGCCATAGAGCGGCAATTGTCGTAGCAGGTCGCCCCGGTACGCCTTGAACGTGGTCCCAAAGTCGTGAATATTTACGCCGCTGAGCTTGGCCATCAGCCAATTGGCACAGCGGGAAGGAATCTTTCGGAGCAGCAAATTGTCGACGCGGTGGCTGCGCCACCCGCTGACGACGTCATAGCCTTCGTCGATTTTTCCCAGGAACACAGGAATCTCCGCCGGATCGTGCTGAAGGTCACCATCCATGGCGATTACATATTCGCCGGTGCTGTGCGCAAATCCAGCAGCCAGCGCTCCGGTCTGTCCAAAGTTTCGCCGCAGCTTGATTACGGTCACGTGCGGGTCAATCTGAGCGACTTCCTTCAGCAGCTTGTAAGTGAGATCTGTGCTGCCATCATCGACAAAGACGAATTGGTAACTGTGACCAAGCTCCTCCATGACGCCTTGCAGGCGGCCATACAGTTCGATGACGTTGCGTTCTTCGTTGTGAAACGGTACGACAATGGAAACGCTCGCTGCAGTCTTGAGATCAGGCATGCTGCACCTTCCTGAAGGCGCGATCCATCGCCTTCAGCCATTTCCGATCATTCTCCGTTAGAAAAATGTGCGGATCGTCTTCCAGGGAATTGAGCAACTCGCAGATCTCATTCGCAAACTCCCAATTCTCATCCCATACGCCCAGGACATTTTGTCCGTCTCGCCGGATTGTAGGAACGCCGTTCAGAGATGTCATGAAGTACATCTCGACCTCCTTCGCCACTGTTTTGCTTCAGCACCACAGCAGCTTGCATAACGGTTCGTACAGCCAGCCATGTCATCGCACTTGGCTCGCCAAAAGCCCAGCGCTGGCAAATCACTGAGTTGAAGGAGCATGACGAGCATCGGGGCGGGAGATCGGTGCCCATATTGCGGCAGTGCCCTTGAAAGGTCAGGACAACCCGGGGGCAGAATGCCGGATTGCACCAAGGACCAAGGGCTTACGGGTGGTCCCGAAATGGTTGGTGGCCTGCAGTGTCAGGGTCGAATTCAGTTCTGTATTAAGGGAGTCAAACTTGCTCGTTGACCTTGTTCATCTGGCGGAAAGGCGCTGTTCGACGTTCGCAAGAGATCACGCGATCAGCAGACGCCCAACTCGCAAAGGGGAGTTTTATGAGATTCCTCCTAACTATCCTTGATTTCCTGTTTGGGTGTCATCACCTTCAACTCAGTCGCGTGTTCACGCTGCAAGGTGAGACCTACCGGGTGTGTTGTGACTGCGGCGCGAGATATGCATATTCGCTGGAAACCATGTCGATTGAGCGCCGCTTGCCACTCACACCCGTACCGACCAGGTTCCGAATTGCGTGAGATGGAGAAGCAGTGTGAACACACCTGGAGCAAATGAGAGGGAGAATGAAGAGAAAGTCAAATCGACAACACAATTGAAGGTCTCCGAACCTCCCTTCAAGCAACACTCCCTCTTCTGTTCTTTCCATAAGCCCCTTTAACCCGATCTCACCTGCCCGCATGCGGACAATGACCGCATTGAGGCAAATCGGTCGAATCGATCCGTACAACCAGGCAATTCCCATCAATCAGATAGCGGCTGCAGCATTGGCATACAACTTGCGTTGCTAATGGGACAGGGAGAGTAGGACAAGGCGTTCCGAGGATAAGCAATGTTTCGCGCAGAAATTTTGTGGTTGGCGAATGGTCCGACCCTGAAGATGGAGGGCAGGCTTGTCGGCGAGTGGGCCGAGCAGGCCAGGTGCCTAGTCACTACTGACGTAGTGCCAAAGGGGTTGATCGTCGACCTCACCGAGGTGAGCTATGTCGATTCATCCGGCGAGCGTTTGCTGAGTTGGTTGGGTAGTGTCGGTGTAGTATTCGCCGCCAGCGGTGTCTACGCAACCGAAGTATGTGAACGGCTGGGTTTTTCCCTCATGCAGAAGATGCCTGCACGGCGACATGGGAGTAAGGAGGAGAAATCCTCAATTACGCATTCCCATGCAGGTTGATGCCGGTCCGATGCGGCACGAGAAAGAGGAGGAATGATGTCCTGGTTTCATGCAAGCACAACGGCTGGGGATGCTCGCAGTCATGCATCGGCAGCTGAAATCGTGGCCTGCTTCCGGGATCAAAGAAATCTCTTGGATAGGCTCGCGTTCCTGATCACCGCCGACGAAGCGATCGCGGAACAGGTGGTCGCCCAGTCTTGTGAGATCACGCTTCAGGGAAACAGTCCTTTCCGCAATTGGCTTCTCGAGTGGGCCAAGGCTGCGACGATTGCCGCCGCGACATCGCTCCAGGGCGATGCGATTCGCTTGTGTGAGGCGCTGTACAAAGACAGGCGCTGCCCGCATGTCGAGCACCTATGCGTGTTCGATGATGACGGGCGGGCGGTTAGTCTCGCTCTCATTCTTCAGATGGACGCCCACAAAATCATAGCGGAACTGGATCCGCTATGCCGCGCAATTCTGGTGCTGAGAATTGCAATCCGATCATCTATACAGGACTGCAGTCTCCGTCTGAACGTCTCCCGCGCTGCGGTACTCGCGGCTAATTGCCACACAATGACTTGGCTTGATCAATGCCACCTAAAGCCAGTGGAGGATGATCACAACGTCTCGCATGCCCTTTAGAAACCCTAATTGAACTTCTTGTGCCTTACGTTTCCTTTGTTTGGAGGCACGATTTGGCCTGAGGATAGGAGGATCTCATGATGATCGAGCTCGATGATGATGAAGCTCGACTGCTGTATGCGGTCGTTCTCGAAAAAGCGCAGGAGCATTTCAGCTGTGCGAGTACGTCCGAGGTAGCCAACAGGTTGTGCAAGCTGGCGGCCAGATTCGCGCGTTCATCCCGAGACTGGGAGGCGGTGAACAACTGAAGTTTGGGGCGTGACGGATTCTACGAAGGAAGAATGACGGAATGACAATGTCGTGCGACATTGATTCCACAGGGCAGCAGAGTGTCTAAGAGCAACTGGCTTGTGCGCCGGTAGTTCTTGGAGCAAACACTACGAGGGAAAGAACGACGGAAAACGATTGCATCAATGAATCAGCGAGGGAGCGAGATGATGCTGCCAATGTCGCTGACCTTACGAGGTACCGTGCTCTGCTGAAGATTTCCGGCACAGTTGGAGTGCAGCCCAGGGTTGATGTGGTTCTCCACAGTCTCGCTGCCTTGTTGTCCAACGTGGTTTCCTTCGACAACATGGCGCTGCTCATGTTCGATTGTTCGGGCCAACACCTGATGCTGCGTGCCGTGGAGAGCGGTCGCGATCATCCTGCGATCGAACAGATCGGAGTCGGCACAGAAATCATATACGCCGGCACAGGCCTGGGACGCGCGCTTAAAGAGCAGGTCCCAGTCTTCGTTCCCGACCTAAAGCAGGAACTCGCTGCTTATCCCGAACTCGCTTCCCGGGTTAACCAAGCGGAAAGCGCATACGTATTTCCCATTTCAACCCCCCGAACAAAACTTGGGGCTTTGGTTTTTGCAAGGAAAGAGAGACTCGAATTCAGTTCCGCTGATGTCGAACTGATTCGCTCGATCGCCGGACATGTTGGGATTGCTTTGGAGAACGCCCTTGCCATAAGTTCGGTGGAAGCGTATCAGCATGATTTGACACGCGAGCGCGATCGTCTGAGCCTTCTATTAGAGATCAACAATCATGTTGTGACGATTCTCGATATCAACGATCTCTTCCGGGCCGCATCGGCATCCATCCGCAAGCACTTCGCAAACGATTTCACCAGCTTTATGCTATTCGACGGCCGTTCTGATCGTTTGAACGTTGTAGTCCTGGATTTTCCTGCCGGCCGCGGCTTCATGAGCAACATCCCGGTGCCGGTCGCACAACAAGACCTGGAGTGGTTGCGAGCCCGCCAGCCGAGGGTGCTGACACCTTCCGACAAGATGCCACCGGTGATCGCGCAGATGCTCCGAGCGGAGTCCATCGCCTCTGTTACGGCTCTGCCACTCGTCGGCGCACGTGGTCCGATCGGGGCCATGGTGCTCGGGAGCCGGAAAGAAAACAGTTTCCCCCAAGCGGATCTGGATTTGCTCTCTCACGTCAGCAGTCAGATATCTCTGGCTGTCGACAATGCACTGGCCTACGGGCGGCTCAGCGCATCGCGAGATCATCTGGAAGACCAACGAGTATATCTGGAATCGGAAATCAACTCCGAATACAGCTTCGAGGATACGGTAGGCAGAAGTTCGGCCTTCCTGAAAGTACTTAAGCAAGTGACCATCGTTGCGCCCCCGGATTCAACAGTTTTGCTTCACGGGGAAACGGGTACCGGCAAGGAGCTAATTGCACGTGCCATTCACAATCTCAGTTCCAGGCGCCAGCGTACCTTTGTGAGGTTAAACTGCGCGGCCATTCCCT